>Ga0056909_1001077_pt1 | contig 18568 bp, 17 predicted proteins | sample EBPBio102011_DNA_FD_62115 | JGI IMG/M metagenome (GOLD analysis project Ga0056909, IMG submission 62115) | Wastewater treatment Type I Accumulibacter community from EBPR Bioreactor in Madison, WI, USA - Reactor 1_1/10/2011_ DNA | ecosystem: Engineered > Bioreactor > EBPR > Anaerobic-Aerobic >...
GCACGCAGAACAGCGTCAGGAACCAGGTGGTCGCATAAAGGACGACGGCGCCAGCGATGCTCATGCCTGTTCCAGCTCCACCAGGCAGCCGTTGAAGTCCTTCGGATGCAGGAACAGCACCGGCTTGCCATGTGCCCCGATCTTCGGCTCGCCCGACCCCAGCACCCGCGCGCCCGAGGCCTTCAGATGGTCGCGCGCAGCAAGGATGTCGTCGACCTCATAGCAGATGTGGTGGATGCCGCCTGCCGGATTCTTCTCCAGGAACCCGAGGATGGGCGAGCTCTCGCCCAGCGGATGCAGAAGCTCGATCTTGGTGTTCGGCAGCTCGATGAAGATGACCGTCACCCCGTGGTCCGGTTCCGGCTGCGGCGCGCCCACCTTGGCGCCAAGCGTGTTCCGATACTGGGCCGCCGCCGCTTCCAGGTTCGGCACGGCGATGGCGACATGGTTCAGGCGTCCGATCATGGGGTCCTCGTCAAGCTCTCGCGCCCGCTTATGCGGCTGGGGGTCGGCCCTTGCAAGCGGCTTCGGCAGGCGGGCGTTAACCCGGGCTTTACGGGCCTTGGCGAAACTCGCGCCCAGACAGACGAGGTTCGCCGATGCCCTTTCCCCCCGACGCCCCCATGCCGCAGGCCGCGCAAGGCCGGGATCGCCTACCGTTGCACGGCCTGACCCTGCTGGTGGTCGATGACAGCCGGTTCACCTGCGACGCGCTGCGCCTGATCCTGCACCGCGCCGGGGCACGGCTGCGCCGGGCGGAAAGCCTTGAAATCGCACGGCTGCACCGCGCGTTCCACCGGCCCGACCTGGCCATCGTCGACCTGGGCCTTCCCGATGGCCGGGGCGAGGATCTGATTGCCGAGCTTTCCGCCGAAGGCCTGCCCGTGCTGGGGCTCTCCGGCGACCCCGGCGGGCGCGATGCCGCGCTGGATGCCGGGGCGGCAGCGTTCATCGAAAAGCCCATCGGCTCGGTCGCCGTGCTGGTGCGGCTGATTCGCCAGCTCGCGACCGGCGTCGGCCCGCTGGAGCGCGGGCAGGATACCGCCCCGCCCCCGGGTGATCCGCTTGCGCTGCGCGACGATCTGGTCCGCGCTGCCGGGCTGATCACCGGCCCGGGCGACCAGAACTATGCGCAATCCTTCCTGCGCAGTCTGGCCCGCGCCGCAGGCGACAGCGCGCTGGAAGCGGCGGCTCAGGAGATCCGCACCGCCTTCGACCGCGCGAAACTGGCCCGCATGATCGAAGAGCGGGTGACCTCGCTGGGCAGCATGGCCTGATCAGAACCGGAAATCCGCCGGATAGGAATGGAACCCGTCGAAATCCGCCTTGCCCAGGGGCACGCCCGCCGCGCGCAGGGCGGCATAGCCCATTGTCAGGTGGAAGAAGAAGTTCGGTATCCCGTAAAGGTGCAGGAACTCCGCCCCCGTCTGTTCCAGCAGCGCGAACCCCGCCTGATGGCGGATCACCCGCGTCTCGGCCCCCTCGAACTCGGCGGGGGTCATCGCCCCCAGCATCGCGCGGGCCACCGCCAGCCTCGGCCCCAGCCCCTGCGGCAGGTCCGGCACCTCGCGCCCGGCCAGCGGACAGGCCACCCGCAAGGCAAAGCCCGCCGCAGTGGCGAACTGCTGGCGGGCCGGAAAGCTGTCGGCAATGCGGGCGTCCAGGGCATCCGGCCCCGCCACCGCCACGATGTCGCTGACGCGCGACAGGTAGTGGCGGAAGACGGGGACCGAGGCCTGGTACATCAACTGTCCTTCGGCACCACGCGCAAGTTGAGCTCGCGCAGCTGCTGCAGGGTCGGGTCACTGGGCGCATTCATCAGCAGGTCCTCGGCCCGCTGGTTCATCGGGAACATGATGACTTCGCGGATGTTCTGCGTATCGGCCAGCAGCATCACCAGCCGGTCGATCCCCGCCGCGCAACCGCCGTGGGGCGGCGCGCCGTATTTGAACGCCTTGACCATGCCGCCAAAGCGCTTGTCGACCTCGCTGTTCGGATAACCCGCCAGTTCAAAGGCCTTGTACATGATCTCGGGCTTGTGGTTGCGGATGCCGCCACTGATGACCTCATAGCCGTTGCAGGCCAGGTCATACTGATAGGCATAGACCTTCAGCGGATCGCCCGACAGCGCCTCAAGCCCGCCCTGCGGCATCGAGAACGGGTTGTGGCTGAAGTCGATCTTGCCCTCGTCGGTCTTCTCGTACATCGGGAAATCGACGATCCAGGCGAAGCGGAAGCTGTCTTGCTCGGTCAGCCCCAGCTCCTCGCCGATGACGTTCCGCGCTCGGCCCGCGATGGCCTCGAAGTTCTCCGGCTTGCCGCCCAGGAAGAAGGCCGCGTCGCCCTTCTCCAGACCCAGCTGCACCCGGATCGCCTCGGTCCGCTCTGGCCCGATGTTCTTGGCCAGCGGCCCCGCCGCTTCCATGCCCGACCCATCCTCGGCCTCGCGCCAGAAGATATAGCCCATCCCCGGCAGCCCCTGCTGTTGCGCAAAGGCGTTCATCCGGTCGCAGAACTTGCGGCCTACAGGTTCCCCCGACGGCCCCTTCGGCGCCGGGATCGCACGAACCTCGTTGCCCTGCTGCTCCAGCAGCTTCGCGAAGATGGCAAAGCCCGAGCCGCGGAAATGCTCTGACACATCCTGCATCCGGATCGGGTTCCGCAGGTCGGGCTTGTCCGACCCGTACCATTTCAGGCTGTCCCGATAGGCAATGCGCGGCCAATCCGAATACACCTTGCGACCCTTGCCGAACTGCTCGAACAACCCCTGCAACACCGGCTGCACCGCCGCGAAGACGTCGTCCTGCGTGACGAACGACATCTCGATGTCCAGCTGGTAGAAGTCCGTCGGGCTGCGGTCCGCCCGCGGGTCTTCATCGCGGAAGCAGGGTGCGATCTGGAAATAGCGGTCGAAGCCCGCGACCTGGATCAGTTGCTTGAACTGCTGCGGTGCCTGCGGCAGGGCATAGAACTTGCCCGGATGAAGCCGCGAGGGCACCAGAAAGTCGCGCGCGCCCTCGGGCGAGGAGGCGGTGATGATCGGCGTCTGGAACTCGGTGAACCCCTGGTCCCACATCGCGTTGCGCAGCCAGCGCACCACATTCGACCGCAGCATCATGTTCTGGTGCATCGTGTCCCGGCGCAGGTCGAGGAAACGGTAGGTCAGCCGCGTCTCCTCTGGGTATTCCGTGTCGCCGAAGACCGGCAGCGGCAACTCCTCGGCCGCGCCCAGCACCTCGACCTCCGTCACATAGACCTCGATCTCGCCGGTCGGGATCTTGGCGTTCACCAGCGAGGCGTCCCGCGCCTTCACGCGGCCATCCACGCGCACCACCCATTCGGCGCGCACCTTCTCCAGCGCCGCGAAGGCAGGCGAGTCGCCATCGCACAGCACCTGCGTGATCCCGTAATGGTCGCGCAGGTCGATGAACAGCACCCCCCCGTGATCGCGCACCCGGTGGACCCAGCCCGACAGGCGGACGGTTTCGCCCACGTTGGACGTGTTCAGCGCGGCACAGGTATGGCTGCGATAGGCGTGCATCATCGTTCCCCTTCCGAGGGCATTGGCGTCATCCGGGCCGATACACCTTGCCCCCCGCACGAAGTCAACCCCGCGCCCTTTCATCTTTGCCCAAATATCCCCGCCGGAGGCACTTCGCCGAAGCCGGGGAAGCCTCCGGCGGGGATATTTAGCCCAGTATGAAAATCGCCGGGATCAGTCCCCGCAGCGCATTGCCGACCCAAAGCCGCACGCGCGGCAGGTCCCCGGCCAGCAGAAGCTCCTCCTTGCAGGCCAGTTCCGCCCGCAGCACCCCCGGCAGCAGGCCGCAGGACAGGGGTGGCGTCCGCATCCCCTGCCCCCGGTCGAAGAAGACGCTGGTGATCGTGCCCTCGCAGACCTCGCCGCGTTCGTTCAGGAACAGGACCTCGTCCAGCCCGGCGGGCAGCGCCGCCCGCGCCCGGTCATAGACCGCGCGCTTCGTCGATTTCACCCGCAGCCAGGGGTCGTCCGACCGCAGCCGCTCCTCCGCCAGCCCCACCCGCCATTCCGCTTTGGCCGCAGGAAGGGCCGCCACCCCCCACTCCACCGCTCCCTCGCGGTCCAGCGTCAGCCGCAGCCGCGCCGGATGGTCCGGCCCTGACGGCACCACCTCGGGACAAGACCAGCTCAGCAGCCCGGCCGACCGCCGCAACCGCTCCCGGTGCAGCGACCAGCGCGGGGCACCCGCCCCGTCCCACAGCACCGTCTCGATCAGCTTCAGCCCCGGCTCACCGCCGCCTTCACGAAGCGCGCCTTCCACAGCGCTTCCTCCCATTCGCCCTCGACGGTCGAGCCATGCGTCAGCCCGCCGCCCACATTCATCACGATGTCCCGCCCGGTCACCGACAAGGTGCGGATCGCCACCGAGAAATCGGCCTGGCCCTCGGGCGACATCCACCCAACCGCGCCGCAATAGACCCCGCGCGCGTGGCGTTCCACCTCGCGGATGATCTCCATCGCCCGGATCTTCGGCGCCCCGGTGATCGAGCCGCAGGGAAACAGCGCCGCCATCAGCCCCGGCAGCGTCGGCGGTTCCGCCAGCTCGCCCTCGACCGTCGAGGTCATCTGGTGGACCGTCGCATAGCGCTCGACCGCGAACAGCGCGGGCACCCGGACGCTGCCGACCTTCGCCACCCGGCTGATGTCGTTGCGCAGAAGATCGACGATCATCAGGTTTTCGGCCCGGTCCTTGACCGAAGCCTGCAAGGTCGCCGCGATCGCCGCATCCTTCGCCGGATCGGCATCGCGCGGGGCGGTTCCCTTCATCGGACGCGCCGTGATCCGGCCACCGGGGTCCAGCCGGAAGAACAGCTCGGGGCTGCGCGACACCACCACCGGCCCGACGCCCAGATCGACGAAGGCCCCGTGCCCGACCGCCCCCGTGCGCCGGAACGCGCCGTAAAGTCCCAGCGCCGAGCCCTGCACCAGCGCAGCCGCCATCGGGAAGGTCAGGTTCACCTGATAGCAGTCGCCCGCCGCGATATAGTCGAAGACCCTGCGCGCCGCATGACCATAGGCCCGCCGCCCCACCACAGGCTCCGGCGCGGTCATCCGGGTCGACCGCCCCTCCGCCGCCGCCCGGTCCAGCATCGGCCCGGCGTCGCGCGGCCCGTCGAACACTCCCAGCGCCAGCAGCGGACCGGGCCGCCGTCGCGGCATCAGCCGGCGCAGCCTCGGCTCCAGCGCATAGCCCGCCTCATAGGCGACATAGCCCGCAAGCCAGGCCCCCGCCGCCCGCGCGGTTTCGGCCCGGGCCAGCGCGCGCGACACATCGCCGGGCCGCCAGGCCAGGATGACCTCGCGCGGCTGATCGAAGAGCGCAGGCCCCCCGCCCGGTCCATGTTCGATGAGGATCACCCGCCGCCCCCGTTACGCCTTCCCGCCCGAAATAGGCCCATCCCGCCCCTGCCGCCAGACGAATCCGCGCCACCCGCCCGGCGGAAAGCGACGCCGCACCGCAAAAGATCTGCCCGCAAGGGACAGAGCTGCATTCAACGCTTGTCTGTTGATCAGAATCGCGTTTCCCTGCCGCCACCCAGCACCAGATGCTGTGGGCTGAAGAGAATGAGCAACAAATAAGGCGTCAAACATCGGTACGAAGGGAACATTCCATGTCTTCCGACGACTACGGCGACCATGAAAAACACGAGGACCTGAAAGTCCTGCATGGCATGGGCTATGCGCAGGAACTGCAGCGCTCCATGTCGAAATTCTCGAACTTCGCGATCTCCTTCTCGATCATCTGCATCCTCTCGGGCGGGATCAACTCGCTCGGCCAGGCCACCTCCGGCGCCGGGGGCGCGGCCATCGGCATCGGCTGGCCGCTGGGCGTTATCGTCTCGGGCGTCTTCGCCCTGGCGCTGGCGCAGATCTCCTCGGCCTATCCGACGGCGGGCGGGCTTTACCACTGGGGCTCGATCCTGGGCAACCGCTTCACCGGCTGGCTTTCGGCCTGGCTGAACCTTCTGGGCCTTGTCACCGTGCTGGGCGCCATCAACGTCGGCACCTTCTACTTCTTCTTCGGTGCCTTCGGCGGCCTGTTCGGGGTCGAGGACACGCTGACCCACCGCGTCCTGTTCATGGCGGTGATCACCGGCCTTCAGGCGCTGATCAACCACATGGGGATCAAGCTGACGGCGCGGCTGACCGACTTCTCGGGCTATCTGATCTTTGCCACCGCGATCCTGTTGACCATCGTCTGTCTCGCCTCCGCCAGCTCGTTCGAGCTGTCGCGGCTCTGGACCTTCGGCAACTACACCGGAACCGAAGGCGCCTCGGCGGTCTGGCCCCTGGCCGTCGGCGGCGGGATGGCCTTCCTTCTGGGCCTGTTGCTGCTGGTCTATACGATCACCGGCTACGACGCCTCGGCCCATACCTCCGAGGAAACCATCAAGGCCGCCCATTCGGTGCCCTCGGGCATGGTGCATTCGGTGGTCTGGTCCGGCATCTTCGGCTGGGTCATGCTGTGCGCCTTCGTGCTGATGATCCCGAACATGGACGATGCCGCCAAGCAGGGCTGGAACGTGTTCTTCTGGGCGATGGATGCGCAGGTGAACCCGACGCTGAAGCAGGTCCTCTACGTCCTGATCTTCGTCTCGCAGTTCCTCTGCGGGCTTGCCACCGTCACCTCGGTCAGCCGGATGCTCTTTGCCTTCAGCCGCGATGATGGCGTGCCCTTCGTGTCGAAGACCCTGGCCACCGTGTCGCCCAGGTACCGCACCCCGGTCGCGGCGATCTGGACCGGCGGGACGCTTGCCACGCTCTTCGTCTGGCTGACCTCGGCGATCACCATCGCCGGGACCCCCGCCTATTCCATCGTCGTCTCCTGCACCGTGATCTTCCTGTTCCTGTCCTTCGCGGTCCCGATCGCGCTGGGGCTTTTCACCATCGGCGGCCCGAAATGGCCGGTGATGGGGCCGTGGAACATGGGCACCGGGGCCTACAAACTGGTGGCGGTGCTGTCGATCCTGTCGATGGCCCTCCTCTTCTTCCTCGGCATCCAGCCCCCGAACGACTGGGCGCTGGAGATCACGGTCGGCTTCATCATCCTCGCCCTGATCATCTGGGTGCTGGTCGAGAACCGCCGCTTCAAGGGCCCGCCCATCGGCGCCGAGATCGAGGCCCGCAAGGCCGCCATCGCCGCCGCCGAAGCCGCCGTGGGAGAGAAGGGCTAACCGCTCGCCTGCCTGAAAACCGGAAAGGCCGGGGGTTCGCCCTCGGCCTTTTCCTTTGCCGATCCGGCACCCGTTTGCCCCTTGCGCGCCCCCGGATTCTCTCTATACCCCCCGACAATTTGCGCAATAGGTGGGGGCTGACATGCCGAAGCGGACCGATATCAAGTCGATCATGATCATCGGCGCAGGTCCCATCGTCATCGGCCAGGCCTGCGAATTCGACTACTCCGGCGCACAAGCGTGCAAGGCTTTGCGCGAAGAAGGCTACCGGGTGATCTTGGTCAACTCCAACCCCGCGACGATCATGACCGACCCGGGCCTCGCCGATGCCACCTATATCGAGCCGATCACCCCGGAAGTCGTCGCCAAGATCATCGAGAAGGAACGTCCCGATGCCCTGCTGCCGACGATGGGCGGGCAGACCGGCCTGAACACCGCGCTGGCGCTGGCCGACATGGGCGTGTTGGAAAAGTTCAAGGTAGAGCTGATCGGCGCCAAGCGTCCCGCCATTGAAATGGCAGAAGATCGCAAGTTGTTCCGCGAGGCGATGGATCGCATCGGGTTGGAAAACCCCAAGGCCACCATTGTCGCGGCCCCGAAGGTGAACGGCAAGTACGACATCGCCGCCGGGATCAGGCAGGCGATGGAGGCGCTGGAATATGTCGGCCTTCCCGCCATCATCCGCCCCGCCTTCACCCTGGGCGGCACCGGCGGCGGCGTGGCCTACAACCGCGACGACTATGAGGCCATCGTCAAGTCCGGCCTCGAAGCCTCGCCCGTCGCGCAGGTGCTGGTCGACGAAAGCCTCCTCGGCTGGAAGGAATACGAGATGGAGGTGGTGCGCGACCGCGCCGACAACGCCATCATCGTCTGTTCCATCGAGAACGTCGACCCGATGGGCGTGCACACCGGCGATTCCATCACCGTCGCCCCCGCCCTTACTCTGACCGACAAGGAATACCAGATCATGCGCAACGGCTCCATCGCCGTCCTGCGCGAGATCGGGGTGGAGACGGGCGGCTCGAACGTGCAATGGGCGATCAACCCGGCCGACGGGCGCATGGTCGTCATCGAGATGAACCCCCGCGTGTCGCGGTCGTCGGCGCTGGCGTCGAAAGCCACCGGCTTCCCCATCGCCAAGATCGCCGCCAAACTCGCCATCGGCTACACGCTGGACGAGTTGGACAACGACATCACCAAGGTCACGCCCGCCAGCTTCGAGCCCTCGATCGACTATGTCGTCACCAAGATCCCCCGCTTCGCCTTCGAGAAGTTCCCCGGCAGCGAACCCAACCTGACCACCGCGATGAAATCGGTGGGCGAGGCGATGGCCATCGGCCGCACCGTGCATGAATCACTGCAAAAGGCGCTGGCCTCGCTGGAAACCGGCCTCACCGGCTTTGACGAGATCGCCATCCCCGGCGCCCCCGACCGTGCCGCCGTCTCGAAGAAGCTCTCTGAAGTCACCCCCGACCGCCTGCGCGTCATCGCCCAGGCCATGCGCGAAGGCTTCAGCGACGACGACATCCAGGCCATCACCGCCTTCGACCCCTGGTTCCTTGCCCGCATCCGCGAGATCGTCGACACCGAGGCGCAGATCCGCAAGGACGGCCTGCCGCTGGGCGCCGAGGGCCTGCGCAAGCTGAAGATGATGGGCTTCACCGACGCCCGTCTTGCGAAACTGACCGGCCGCGACGAGGCCCAGGTTCGCCGCGCCCGCCAGCGTCTTGGCGTAAAGGCCGTCTTCAAGCGCATCGACACCTGTGCGGCCGAGTTCGAGGCCCAGACCCCCTACATGTATTCCACCTACGAATCCCCCGCGATGGGCGATGTGGAATGCGAAAGCCGACCCACGGCGGCGAAGAAGGTCGTCATCCTCGGCGGCGGCCCGAACCGCATCGGCCAGGGCATCGAGTTCGACTACTGCTGCGTCCACGCCTGCTATGCCCTGACCGCCGCGGGCTATGAGACCATCATGGTCAACTGCAACCCCGAGACGGTCAGCACCGATTACGACACCTCGGACCGGCTGTATTTCGAGCCGCTGACCCTGGAACATGTCCTGGAAATCCTGCGGGTCGAGCAGGAGAACGGTACCCTTCACGGCGTCATCGTCCAGTTCGGCGGCCAGACGCCGCTGAAGCTCGCCAACGCGCTGCATGAGGAAGGCATCCCGATCCTCGGCACCACGCCCGACGCCATCGACCTTGCCGAAGACCGCGAACGCTTCCAGCGCCTGTTGCAGGGCCTGGATCTGAAGCAGCCGCACAACGGCACCGCCCGCAGCCGCGACGAAGCCTTCGCCGTGGCGAAAGATGTCGGCTATCCGCTGGTCATCCGCCCCTCCTTCGTCCTCGGCGGCCGCGCGATGGAGATCGTCCGCTCCGACGACCAGCTAGACCGCTACATCTCCACCGCCGTGCAGGTTTCCGGCGACTCGCCCGTGCTTCTCGACAGCTACCTCTCTGGTGCCGTCGAGGTTGACGTCGATGCGTTAAGCGACGGTAAATCCGTGCATGTCGCTGGCATCATGGAACATATCGAGGAGGCAGGCGTCCACTCGGGCGATTCGGCCTGCTGCCTGCCGCCGCACCAGCTCTCTGCCGACACCGTCGCCGAACTCAAGCGGCAGACGGAAATCATGGCCAAGGCGCTGAACGTCGTCGGCCTGATGAACGTCCAGTTCGCGATCAAGGATGGCACGATCTACGTGCTGGAAGTGAACCCCCGCGCCAGCCGCACCGTTCCCTTCGTCGCCAAGGCCACCGACTCTGCCATTGCCAGCATCGCCGCCCGGCTGATGGCGGGCGAGCCGCTGTCCACCTTCCCGATGCGCGCGCCCTACCCCGAAGGCGTCGGCCCTGACAGCCCCCTGCCCCTGGCCGACCCGCTGACGCTGGCGGACCCCAACACCCCCTGGTTCAGCGTGAAAGAGGCCGTCCTCCCCTTCGCCCGCTTCCCAGGCGTCGACCCGATGCTTGGCCCGGAAATGCGTTCGACGGGCGAGGTGATGGGCTGGGACCGCACCTTCGCGCTCGCCTTCCTCAAGGCGCAGATGGGCGCTGGCACCATCCTGCCCACCGAGGGCCGCGTCTTCCTGTCGATCAAGGACATGGACAAGACCGAACCCCTCGCCGCCGCCGCCCGCGACCTTGTGGCGATGGGCTTCCAGATCGTCGCCACCAAGGGCACCGCGACCTGGCTTGCCGCGAACGGCGTGCAGGCCGAGCCCGTGGCAAAGGTCTACGAGGGCCGCCCGAACATCGTCGACCGCCTGAAGAACAACGACATCGCCATCGTCATGAACACGACCGAGGGCACCCAGGCTGTTTCGGACAGCCGGGATATCCGCCGCGTCGCGCTGATGGACAAGATCCCGTATTTCACCACCGCCGCGGCGAGTGTGGCCGCGGTGGCCGCGATGAAGGCGAGGGGCGAGGGGTATGGGGTGCGGACGCTGCAGGGGTGAGGGACGGCCCCGCCTTTGCAGGGGTTAAGAACAACCAATTGGAGTGCTTCATAAGATTGAGGCTCGGAAACCTTCGCGCCCCGACTTTTCCTTGTGCGCTTATCAAAGGCAGTTGTCGGCAGAACCCTTTGCCACGATTGCCTGCCAGTCCGCCCCAAGCGTCTGCCGAGCCGACAGTGCGTCTTTGTACCTCGGATCACCCTTCTGAACGATTTGTATCACCATATCCTGCGTGTTCGTTCCGTAAGTATCGAAACCACCATAGGTCGTGAACATCCCTCCAGTAATGGCTGATCTGGACTGGTCACCGACAACAATAAACCGATCCGCCCCGCGTTTGATCACTTCGATTGCAGCTTCGCGAAACGCAATCTGGCGCGTACCCTTGGCACCGCACATGTCTTCTGCCTCAGTCGAAATCTTGAACGACGACTGGGTAAGGGGCTGCACACTCGTTTCAACGCATCCGGCTACAAACAGCATGGAACTGACAAGAAACAAATTCCTAAGAGCCATATCATTCCTTTTCATTCTTCACAGCCAAGCAAGATATAAGCCCTCCAATCTTAACAGATCCCTAACACCTCACTACGGCCGCCCCTCCAAAAACGCAATCGCCCGCGCCGGGTCGCCGTTCTTCCCGCGCTCGGCAAAGAACCGCCCCCCGCGCCGATCTTTTCGGCCACGGCAAGGGCGATGTACTGGTTGACCGACACCCCGTCCTTCGCAGCGAAGTCTTCGGCCGCCTTCTTCGAGGAGTTGGGGAATCTGATCGTGGTGCGGGTCCTGCGTGCCATCGGAGCAGTGTAGCAAGTCAACAGTGGAGGTGCCAATCCACCCGTCATCCCCGCGAAAGCGGGGACCCAGAGGCCGCAAGCATGGGTCCCCGCTTTCGCGGGGATGACAGCTTCGGGAAAAGCCAGTTGTCGAATCGTAGGTCGGGGTTCACCCCGACACCTTTCATAAACCACCCTCTTAACAAACGCCTAACGCCCAAACCCAACCCATTGCCACCGCTTACGAATCCCGAAATGTCCACCGTGGACACACCTCCCCCGAACGTCGCTTTCCGCCCCCAAACCGTCCCCTCCGGCTTGGAAACCCCGGCCCGGCCCGCTACTCTCCGCCTCCAAAGGAGACCGCCATGCCCCGCGCCGAAACCCTCGCCCTGATCCGCCGCTATTATGACGCCTTCAACGCGGGCGACCCCGAGGGGATGCTCGCCTGCGTCACCGAAGACGTGGAGCACCGGGTGAACGAGGGCGGGCACCGGATCGGGAAGGCGAAGTTCGCCGAATTCTGTGGCCATATGGGGGTCAGCTACCGCGAGCAGTTGAAGGACCTGACGGTCTTCGCGACCGACGACGGCACCCGCGGGGCGGCGGAATTCGTCGTGCATGGCGAGTATTTGAAGACCGACCCCGGCCTGCCCGAGGCGAAGGGGCAGACCTACATCCTTCCCGCCGGGGGGTTCTTCGAGGTCCGGGACGGCCTCATCAGCCGCATCACGACCTTCTACAACCTGAACGACTGGATCCAACAGGTCGGCCGATGAACATCCAGGACATCGACGTCCGCGCGCTGCACGGGGCAGAGCTGGAGGCCGCGCTGGACGGGGTGGCGCAGCTGAGGATCACGGTGTTCCGCGACTGGCCCTACCTGTACGACGGCTCGCTGGACTATGAGCGGCAGTATCTGGACACCTACCGCGACAACCCCGGTGCGCTGCTGGTCGGCGCGTTCCATGACGGCCAGTTGATCGGCGCCTCGACCTCGACGCCGATGGAGGACCACGCGCCGGAATTCGCCGCCCCGTTCCGCGATCTGGGGATCGCGCCCGAACGCATCCTGTACGGGGCAGAGTCGGTCCTTCTCCGCCCCTATCGCGGACTTGGCCTTGGCCACCGTTTCATCGACCTGCGCGAGGCCCATGCCCGCGCGCTGGGGCGGACCCATGTCGCCTTCTGCTCGGTCATCCGGCCCGACGACCACCCGGCGCGACCCGCAGCCGCGCGGACGAACGACGCCTTCTGGCAGGGCCGGGGGTATGAGACGCTGCCCGGCGTGGTGGCCCGGTTCAGTTGGAAGGACCTGGGCGACACGGTCGAGACGGAGAAGCCGCTGCAGTTCTGGATGCGCGAGCTTTGAATCGGAAGGGCCGGCCCGGATGCCCCGGACCGGCCCTTTTCCTGTAGCTCCTGTCAGTCGCCCAGGGTCGTCCCCATCTTCGCGAACCGCGCAGGATCCGAGGATTTCAGCCGCTGCGCCAGCAGGAAGCCCACCACGCCCGCTGCCGGGATCAACGAGGGAAGGAGCCAGCTGAGCGAGCCGCCGGTGGTCCCGGTGAGGTCGCCATAGTTGATGAAGATATAGACGAACAGCGCCGCCATGATCAGCCCGGCGATGGCCGGAAGGATCTTGGTCGACAGCGGTGAGCCGTCCCCGCGTTTCGCGAAGAAGGCGATCACCGACACCGAGGTGATGCCCATCATCCCGATCACGCCCAGGGTGCCGATCTGGCTGATCCAGGTGAACATGTTCAGGATCGGGTCCAGCCCCATCCCGGCGAAGATCGCCAGCACGATCAGCGCGCCGATGGTCTGCACGACCGAGCCGATATGCGGGCTCTGGTGCGCGTCATGGGTGCGGCCGAAAGCCTCGGGCAGCAGCCCGTCCCGGCCCGCGACATAGGAATAGCGGGCGATATAGTTGTGAAAGGCCGACAGCGCCGCGAAAAGGCTGGAGACCAGCAGCAGCCCGGCAATCATCGAGATGGTCGGGTTGGTGTAGGTTTCAGCCAGGATGAAGAAATGTGCGGTCGGATCCGGCAGGCCGCCGATGGTTTCCAGAAGCTTGTCGGCCCCGGTCCCGGCGATCATCAGCCAGGTGGTGAAGACGAAGAAGATGCCGATCATCAGGATCGACAAATAGGTCGCGCGGGGAATGGTCTTTTCGGGGTCCCGGGCTTCCTCGCCATAGATCGTCGTCGCCTCGATCCCGATGAAGGAGCCGAGGCAGAACAGGATCGCGGCCGTCAGCGAGCCGGAGTTCAGCGCCGAGAAGTCGAGGATGTTGACCGCAAGACCCTTGCCCTCGGCCCCGCCCGCGCCAAGGATGGCAAAGTCGACGATCAGCACGATCAGGTATTCAAGGCCGACAAGGACGACCATGACCTTGGCCGACAGGTCGACCTGCCGGTAGCCGAGGATGCCCACCAGCGCGATGGCGATCAGGCTGTAGACCCACCAGGGCAGGTTGATGCCGAAGCCGCCGAACACTCCGGCCGAAACGCCGCCCAGCAGACCGATCAGGCCGAACTGCATGGTGTTGTAGGCGACCAGCGCCATGATCGAGACGGCCCCGCCCCAGCTGCCGCCAAGCCCCCGCGCGGCATAGGCGTAGAACGCGCCCGCGTTGATGACATGGCGGCTCATTGCGACATAGCCCGCCGCGAAGGCGAGCATGACCAGAGTCAGCAGGATGAAGGTCAGCGGGATGCCGGTCCCGTTCCCCAGAAGGAAGGCCAGCGGCATGGCCCCGGCAACCCCGGTCAGGGGTGCGGCGGCGGAAATCACCATGAAGGTGACGGCCACCAGCCCCAGCGAATTGCGTCGTAGCCGGTTTGGCCCGATTTCGGTGAATTCAGACATGTTCCCTCCGGTGTTGTGCGCCGCCCGGGTCTTGCTGCCTTGGGTCGGCGGGTGCTGCGGCTTCCCGCAGATTACTTAACAGTTTAACTATCTCCAGCGAGATGTATAGCTTTTCTATAAGCCCGCTGGCCGTAGAGGAGCGCCGAGGCGTTATCCGACAGGCGCACCGCTGCGACGCGACCGACGATGATGTGATGCGTCTCCCACAGAAGGGCGGTGGCGAGATGGCATTCGAAACTCGCCGTCGCCCCGGCGACCATCGGTTGCCTTAGCGTGCCCGCCTCCCAGGTGACGCGGTCGAAGCGTTCGGCCCGGTCGGTGGTGCTGCGGCCCGCGAAGAGATTGGCGATGTCCTGCTGGTTTTCGGACAGGAGGTTTGCGCAGAAGGCCCGGTTCTGCAGGATTGCCGCCGCCGCCGCCGATTGCCGGTTGATGCAGACAAGAAGCGACGGATGCTCGCCATCGGCCGAGACCGAGGTCAGCGACGACACCGTAACGCCTGCCCGCCCGCCCTCGCCATCGGTGGTGGCGACGGCGACGAAGGTGGCCGCGCGGCTCATCCCTTCGACAAAGGCGGCGCGGAGGTCGGCGGCATGTGTCATGCGATCATCCCAGATCGAAGAAGCGTTGCAGTTCCACATCCGGGACTTTCCGGCGGAACTCGTCATGTTGTGCCTCACGCGTGGCGGTGAAGCCATCGACAAAGCGCGCGCCCAGCCAGTCGCGCGCGAAATCCGACCCGCGCAGGCGGTCGATCGCTTCGGGCATCGAGCGGGCGAAATCGCGGGCGGGTTCCTGCGCGTAGCCCGAACCGATGACCTCGGGCTCGGGCTCGATCTGGTTCAGGATCCCCGCGACCCCTGCGGCAAGCGTGGCGGCGGTGGTGAGGTAGGGGTTGGTATCCGCGCCGGGCAGGCGATTTTCGACCCGCAGCGATCCCGCGTCATGGCCGACCAGACGGAAGCAGGTCGTGCGGTTCTCGTAGCCCCAGGTCAGGCCCGGAGGCGCGAAAGTGCCGGGGGCGAAACGGCGATAGCTGTTCACCGTCGGCTGGAAGATCAGGGTCATGTCGCCGACATAGGCCTGCAACCCGCCCAGAAAGTGCCGGAAGGTCTGGCTGACGCCATTCTTCTGGCTGGCGTCCCAGAACAGCGGCGTCCCCGCCTTGTCCTTCAGGCTGATGTGCAGATGGATCGACTGGCTGTCGGCCCCCTCGCTCCACCTGGGCATGAAGGTGACGGACTTTCCCTGCCGCAGCGCCAGCGCCCGGATGAAGTTCTTCAGCAGCATCAGCTGGTCTGCCGGTTCCAGCCCCCCGCCCGCGCCGATGCAGGCCTCCATGAAGCCCGCGCCGATCTCCTCGTGCATCTTGGCGAGGTCGATCTTCAACGGCTCGCAGATCGCGGCGACCGACTCGTACCACTCGGTCTGCACCGCCTGATACAGGATCAGGTCATGGCTGGGGTGCTGAGTGGCCGCCTTCAGGTTGCGGTAGCCCTTGGCGGCGGCACTTTCGGGGGTTTCGTCGAAGAGGGTGTATTCCAGTTCCATCCCGTATTTCGGGAACAGGTCCGCCTCGGCGGCACGGGCAAGAACCTTCGACAGGATGGAACGGGGGCAGAGGTCCGCCGAAGCGCCGGAGAAGTTCGACAGGACCAGCAGGTCATGACCGGGCTTCGACCAGGGCAGACGGCGCGCGCTGGCCGGGTCAATGCGCAGCGGATCGTCGTGGAAGTCCCCGGTTGCGTCGTTGACCCCAGGCAGGTTCAGAAGCACATCGGTCGGGTCGAGCGACAGCTGCGCCGGCGCCATGCCCATGCCGTTCTGCGCGATGCCCTTCAGCGCCGAGGCCGAAACCATCTGCCCGCGCAGAAGGCCGTTCGTGTCGGCCATCGCCACGGTCGCAAAGCGGCTGGCGGGATCGGCGAGAAAGTCGTCAATCATGGTCATGTTGGCTCACCTGTTGGGGGTCAGAAGCGCGGCCAGCTTTTCCAGGTCCTGCGCGGGGGTGGTGGAATAGGCCTTCAGAAAGACGCGAAGGCCGTTGGCGATGTAGCGGGTCAGCGTCTCGCGGTCGGGCACCGCGTCGGGCATATACAGCGCCTGGGTTCGGGGGGCGGAGAGGATCAGCCCCCACAGATCCTGGGCCGCAAGCTCGGCATCCTCGAAGGCCAGCCGCCCGGCGTCGCGCTGGTCTTCCAGATAGCGCATGATGCCGCGCAGAAGGTGGTCGGGGCCGCTGGCCTGGTAGGCACGGCCGATTTCCGGGAAGCGGCCGACCTCGCCGATGATCAGCCGGGCCAGCGACAGCATGTCGGGGCGCATGACAGTATCGGCATAGGCCCAGGCAAAGGCCAGAAGATCGGCCACCATGCCCTTGTCCGAGGCGTGCTCGAAGACATCCAGCATCAGGTCGCGCTTGCCCAGCATCATCGCCTGGAAGAGCGATTCCTTCGACGGGAAGTAGGAATAGAGCGTGGGCTTCGTCACCCCGGCCTCGGCCGCCACGGCGTCCATCGTGGTGCCGGAATAGCCGGTCGCCGCAAAGACCGTCAGCGCCGCGTCCAGGATCTGGCGCTCGCGGTTCAGGCGGTTCTGCTGGCGGCGGGGAAGTTCGTTCACGGCAGCCTGCCCAGGAAGCTGAGGAGGTGGCGGTTGTAGGCCACCGGCTTCTCGACGTTGCAGACATGGCCCGCGCCGGGGATCACCTCGAACCGCACGTCGGGGCGCGGGGCGGCGTCCCAGATCCGGCCCGCGATGCCGCGGATTTCCTGCGGCGGGGCAAGGCGGTCATGTTCGCCTGTCATCATCAGGACGGGCATGGTCAGTTTAGCGAAATCGAAGCGTTCCAGCGGGTTGGTAAAGCAATTGAGCGCATCGCGGTAGGTTGCGGCGGGGATCGCGGCCATGCTGTCGAACAGGGTTTGCCGCGTGGCTTCGCTGGCATCGGGACCGGCCAGAACCTTGACCACGGCGGGCGCGAAATCGGCGGGAACCTGACCGGCGTTCAGGGGCACCTCGCGGCTGACACGGAAAGCCTCGCGTTCGTCGGGCCCGGCTTCGGACATGCCGGTGCAGCCTCCGGACAGGACGAGGCCCGCGAGCATTTCGGGATGGCGCATCGCGAAAGAGGTGGCGATCCAGCTGCCGTAGGACAGGCCGACAAGGACCAGCCTCCGCCCCCCCAGCTTGTCGGCCACCCGCAGGATGTCGGCGCAGTAGTCGTCCACCGTGGACTGACGCGGACCCAACGTGCTGTCGCCATATCCGCGCAGGTCCAGCGCCGCGGCGGGCATGATGGAACCGACGGTGTGCAGCTGGGGCAGCCAGTTGGTGCGACCGCCGCCGATGCCGTGCAGGAAGAGGCAGAGCGTGTCGCGGGCCGGGTGCCCCCCCACCCCATCCCTCCCCCACACAGGGGGGAGGGAGTTTGTTGCGCCAGCCAACGAGCGAAACGCTTCATCCTCAGCACCTCCCTCCCCCCGCGTGGGGGAGGGCTGGGGTGGGGGGGCTGCGGTAACGGTCAGGGCAAGGCGCGGCAGGTCATCGAAGATCAGCGTTTCCAGTCGGCCCCGATCTTCCCCGCGGGGAAGGTTTTGCTGCGTCACGTCGGCTTCGGGAAGGCGGACCGTGGCCAGCGCCGCGATCCCCGCCTCGAACACCGCCTTCGTTCCCTCGCAGATCGGCCCCAGTCGCGCGGCGGGGGCACGGACGGTTGCCGTCCAGCCGACAACCGACCCGCCCGCCTCGGCCGGGGTCACGGTGATCCGCGCGTCATAAGCCTCGCAGTCGCGGATGCCTTCCAGATGGGTATAGCCCAGCACCCGGTCGCTGTCGGAGATATAGGTCTGCTGCTCGCGGTAGGTGGCCTCCTCGCCTGCCACGGTAAAGGCCCGGATACGGGCACCTTGCGGCCCCCGCTCCTCGGTCATCGTCGCGATCCAGGGGTGCCAGGCACCGCAGAAATCGCGGACCACCGACCAGACGGTGTCTGGTGCAAGCGGCACTACGCCCCGGACCTGCACCACCTCACGCCCCATCAGCGCAGCATCCGCAGGGCGCCCGAATCCCCGCGCCACAGCGAGTTGCGCGCCCCGCCCTCGTCGCCGGGGGCCGAGTCCAGCTCGTTCATCTCGTAAAGCGCGAGGACGCCGATGTAGTCCTCCATGATCTCGGAGGTATAGGGCAACATCAGCGCCCCGCAGCGGCTGTCGCGGTACATCCGCTCCAGCGG
>Ga0056909_1001079_pt1 | contig 18517 bp, 13 predicted proteins | sample EBPBio102011_DNA_FD_62115 | JGI IMG/M metagenome (GOLD analysis project Ga0056909, IMG submission 62115) | Wastewater treatment Type I Accumulibacter community from EBPR Bioreactor in Madison, WI, USA - Reactor 1_1/10/2011_ DNA | ecosystem: Engineered > Bioreactor > EBPR > Anaerobic-Aerobic >...
AAGTCCTCGCCGCCGAGGAAGGTGTCGCCGTTGGTGGCCAGCACCTCGAACTGCTTCTCGCCGTCGACTTCGGCAATCTCGATGATCGACACGTCGAAGGTGCCGCCGCCGAGGTCGTAGACCGCGATCTTGCGGTCGCCGCCGGCCTTGTCGAGGCCGTAGGCCAGGGCGGCCGCGGTCGGCTCGTTGATGATGCGCTTGACGTCGAGGCCGGCGATGCGGCCGGCGTCCTTGGTCGCCTGGCGCTGCGAGTCGTTGAAGTAGGCCGGCACCGTGATCACCGCTTCGGTGACCTTCTCGCCCAGGTAGTCCTCGGCGGTCTTCTTCATCTTCTCGAGGATGCGCGCGGACACTTCCTGCGGCGAGAGCTTCCTGCCGTCGCTGGTCTCCACCCAAGCATCGCCGTTGTCATGGCTGATGATGGCGTAGGGCACGAGGTCGAGGTCCTTCTTGACCTCGGCGTCGGTGAACTTGCGGCCGATCAGGCGCTTGACCGCGAAGAAGGTGTTCTTGGGGTTGGTGACGGCCTGGCGCTTGGCGCTGGCGCCAACCAGCACCTCGCCGTCCTTGGTGTAGGCCACGATCGACGGCGTGGTGCGGTCGCCCTCGCTGTTCTCGATGACCTTCGCCTTGCCGCCGTCCATGATTGCCACGCACGAGTTGGTCGTGCCGAGGTCGATGCCGATGATCTTTGCCATTGTGATTCCCTCTGAATCCCGGTGTTGTGGGGCGGCACGGCCGCCGATGGTGCGTATCTGGGGCTGATGCCCCCGCCTTCAAGAGCAAGGCGCTGAACTTCAGTCGTGCTTGGCCACCGCCACCAGCGCCGGGCGCAGCAGCTGGTCGTTGAGCACGTAGCCCTTCTGGAACGTCTGGAACACGGTGCCCGGCGGCACCGCGTCGGTCTGGACCGCGCTCATCGCCTGGTGCCGCTCCGGGTCGAAGGCGTCGCCGGCCACCGGCGCCACCTCGACCAGGCCGTTGTTCTCGCAGACGCGGGTGAGTTCGCGCAGGGTCAGCACCACGCCGTCGCGCAGCGGGTCCTCGGCGGGGGCGTTGGCCAGGCCGGCCTCGAGGCTGTCGAAGACGGGCAGCAGGTCGCCCAGCAGCTGCTTGTTGGCGAAGCGGCAGGCGTTGCGCACGTCGCGCTCGAGGCGCTTGCGCTGGTTCTCGATGTCGGCGCGGTCGAGCAGCACCTGCGCGCGCAACTGCTCGAGCTCGGCTTCGAGCACCTGGATCCGGTCTTCGGGGGAAGCGTTGTCTTCGGCCGCGGAGGCGGCATCCTGCATGGGGTCCGTGGTCATGTCCTGGGCTTCGGAAAGGCGGTCGTCACGCCGCCGACCGGGCAGCTATGGGGCCGCGGCGTCCGGTTTCAAGGCGGCCCCCAGCGCCTCGGCGGTGGCCTGGACCACCGGGATGACCCGGTCGTAGGCCATCCGGGTGGGCCCGATCACGCCCAGCACGCCCAGTACCTTGCCGCCCGCCGCGTAGGGAGCGGTCACCAGCGATACCCCCTCCAGCGGCGCCAGCCCGGTTTCCTCGCCGATGAAGATGCGCACGCCCGGCGCGTGCACGGTGCGTTCGAGCAGCTGCAGGATCTCGCGCTTGCGGGCGAAGGCCTCGAACAGGTCGCGCAGGCGATCGAGGTCGGACAGGTCCTGGACCCCGATCAGGCGGGTCTGGCCCGCCACCAGCATGTCGTCGCTGTCGGCCGGGGCCAGCGCCTGCTCGGCCAGCTCGACGGTGTGCGAGAGCAAGGCTTCCATCTCCGACCGGGCCGCGTTCAGTTCGTGCAGCAGGGTCTGCCGGATCTCGGCCACCGGCCGGCCGGCGAAATGGGTGTTCAGGTAGTTCGCCACCCGTTCCAGCTCGGACGCCTCGTACGGCCGGCGGGTCTGGATGATGCGGTTCTGCACGTCATGGTCGGCGAACACCAGGATCGCCATCACCCGCTGGCCGTCCAGCGGCACGAAGTCGATGTGCCGGAACGCGAACTGCTCGCGCTTGGGCACCGACACCACGCCGACGAAATGGGTCATCGCCGAGACCAGCTCCGAGGCGCTGCCCAGCAGCGACTGGGTGCCGCCGCCGCTGCCGGCCAGCTCGCCGCGCAGGCGGGCCAGCTCGCCGCCCGCCAGCGGCTGCACCTGCAGCAGCGAATCCACGAACACCCGGTAGCCCTGGGCGGTGGGCACGCGCCCGGCCGAGGTGTGCGGTGCAGAGAGCAGCCCGACTTCCTCGAGGTCGGACAGGATGTTGCGGATCGTGGCCGCGCTGACGTCGAGGCCGGCGTGCCGGGCCAGGGTCTGCGAGCCCACCGGCTCGCCGTCGCGGATGTGGCGCGCGATCAGGGTGCGCAGCAGCTGCCGTGCGCGGGGGTCGAGGTTGCTGCCGGGCGGGGGTGCGGCCATCGCCGCGATTAGATCGCCGATCGTCGGCGCACCGCAAGCATCGGCGCGCCCGGCCGCCCGGCGCAGGCACGGGCGGTCTCGGCGGCTGAGAACGCGCGCACTACAATGCGCAGCCATGCTCAAGCGCCTGACCCTCCGCGATTTCGCCGTCGTCGCCGCCAGCGAGCTGGAATTCGGCGCGGGCATGACCGTGATCTCCGGCGAAACCGGCGCCGGCAAGTCGTTGCTGGTCGATGCGCTGGGCTTCCTGTCGGGCCTGCGCGCGGACGCGGGCATGGTCCGCCATGGCGCCGATCGCGCCGAACTGCACGCCGAGTTCGACACCACCGACGCCCCGGGTGCCCGCGCCTGGCTGGCCGCCGAGGAGTTCGACGACGGCGAGGCCTGCACCCTGCGCCGCACCCTGCGCGCGGACGGCGGTTCGCGGGCGTGGATCAACGGCCGGCCGGCGACGCTGGCGCAGCTCTCGGAGCTGGCCGGGCAACTGGTGGAGATCCATGGCCAGCACGAACACCAGGCGCTGCTGGAAAAGGCCAGCCAGCTGGCGCTGCTGGACGCCTTCGGTGGCCACGAGGCCGCGCTGGCGGCGGTGCAGGCGACGGCGGCCGGGTGGACGGCGCTGCTGCGCGAGCGCGATGCGCTGTCGAAGACCGGCGACGTCTCCGAGCGCATCGACTGGCTCGGCCACCAGCTGGCCGAACTCGGACGCGAGGAGCTGGGCGGCGACGCGATCGCCGCGCTGGTGGCTGCGCACCGTCGCCAGGCGCATGCCTCGGGCCTGGTGACCGCCTGCGAGGACGCCCTGGCCGGACTCGCCGGCGACGATGGCCCCTCGCTCACGCGCCGCCTGCAGCAACTGCGCGGCGGCCTGTCGCGCGAGCGTGCCCACGAGCCGCGGCTGGACGAGGTCGACGCGATGCTCGATGCGGCCGCGATCCAGCTCGACGAAGCCAGCCTGCTGCTGCAGCGCGTGCGCGACGACCTCGACGTCGATCCGGCGCAGTTCGAGGCCCTCGACGCGCGGCTGGCGCGCCTGCACGAACTGGCGCGCAAGCATCGCGTCACCCCCGAGGAGCTCGCGGCCCGTCGCGACGCCTTCGACGCCGAACTGGAGACGTTGCGCGACGCCGGCAGCCGCCTGCAGGCGCTTGACGGCGAGATCGCGGCCGCAGCCACCGCCTGGCGCCAGGCCGCGGATGCGCTCGGCGCGGCGCGCGCGGCCAGCGCTGCACGCCTGTCCGCAGCGACCACCGCGCTGATCTCGGAACTGGGCATGGGCGGCGGCCGCTTCGAGGTCGCCCTGGAACCCGTGCCGGGCGGGCGTCCCGATCCGCAGGGCGGCGAGCGCGTCGAGTTCCTGGTGTCGGCCAATGCCGGCCAGCCGCCGCGTCCGCTGCGGCGCGTGGCCTCCGGTGGCGAACTGTCGCGGATCTCGCTGGCGATCGAGGTCGCCGCGCTCGGCTCCGATGCCGTGCCGACCATGGTCTTCGACGAGGTGGATTCGGGCATCGGCGGCGCGATTGCCGAGATCGTCGGCCAGAAGTTGCGTGCGCTCGGCGCCAGTCGCCAGGTGCTGTGCGTGACCCACCTGCCCCAGGTCGCGGCGCAGGGCCATGCCCACTATCGCGTGAGCAAGGCCGATCTCGACGGCATGACCCACAGCGCGGTCGAGCGCCTGGGCGCCAGGCAGCGCGAGGAGGAGCTTGCGCGCATGCTTGGCGGCGTGGAGGTCACGCGCGAGGCGCGCGCCGCCGCGAAGCGCCTGCTGGCGAACCACTAGGGCCTGTTAACCCTCATGGCCGATGTCGCACCCGCAGCGCGCACGTGCGCGGCGAGGACGCGCGACGGCGCGTATGCGGATACGCAACGGAGCAATGACGCCGCGGCGCGTCCGCGTGGCGGGCCCTCCGGGCCGCGTCCCGATGGCCGCCAGGCGGCGCCGCGCGGCTTGACCTGACGGCCAGTCAGGCGCTGCGCCACGCAACACCCCCTGACCGCCATCGGAACGCCATGCGACGTATGCCAGAGGGTTAACAGGCCCTGGGATTCCGCAGCCGCCCGCGGCCACGCGCCACGGGGTCCCTGCTCCGGAGGGCTGCCTGCGCCCGCGTGCGATAATCGCGCGCCCTGCCGTTGCCGCCTTGTCCATGCCACGCACCGCCCTCGTCACCAGTGCCCTGCCCTACGGCAACGGCCACCTGCACATCGGCCATCTCGTCGGCTACATCCAGGCCGACATCTGGGTGCGGGCGCGGCGCATGGCCGGCGGCACCGTGCATTTCGTCTGCGCCAACGACACCCACGGCACGCCGATCATGCTGGCGGCCGAGAAGGCCGGCGTGGCGCCGGAGGATTTCATCCGGGTCACGCAGGCCAGCCAGGAGCGCGATTTCGGCGACTTCCGCGTGGATTTCGACTGGTACCACTCGACCCATTCGGCGGAGAACCGCGAACTCACCGAACGCTTCTACGCTGCGCTGGACGCCGGCGGGCACATCGCCCGTCGCTCGATCGAGCAATTGTTCGATCCGGTGAAGTCGATGTTCCTGCCCGACCGCTACGTCAAGGGCGAGTGCCCCAACTGCGGCTCTCCCGACCAGTACGGCGACAACTGCGAGGTCTGCGGCGCAACCTATGCGCCGACCGAACTGAAGAACCCGCGCTCGGTGGTGTCCGGCGCGACGCCCGAGCTGCGTGCGTCCGAGCACTTCTTCTTCAAGGCCGGCGACTTCAGCGGCGTGCTGCGCGAGTGGCTGGACGGCGACGTGGCGATCCCCGGCGTCAAGGCCAAGCTGCGCGAATGGATCGACGCCGAGGGCGGACTGCGCGATTGGGACATCTCGCGCGACGCGCCCTACTTCGGCTTCGAGATCCCGGGCCAGCCGGGCAAGTATTTCTATGTCTGGCTGGACGCGCCGATCGGCTACTTCTCCAGCCTGCTCGCGCTCGCGCGCAGCGGCCGCAAGCCGGGCTTCGACGAGGCGCAGTTCGAGCGGCTGCTCGCGCCCGGCGACCAGGCCGAGCTGCATCATTTCATCGGCAAGGACATCGTCAACTTCCACGGCCTGTTCTGGCCCGCCGTGCTCAGCGGCAATGGCCTGCGCCTGCCCGAGCGACTGCACGTCAACGGCTACCTGATGGTCAACGGCGACAAGATGTCGAAGTCGCGCGGCACTTTCGTGATGGCGCGAACCTATCTCGACAGCGGGCTGGATCCGGAGGCGCTGCGCTACTACTTCGCCACCAAGTCGTCGGGCGGCGTGGACGACCTCGACCTCAACCTGTCGGATTTCGTTGCCCGCGTGAACAGCGATCTCGTCGGCAAGTTCGTCAACATCGCCAGCCGCTGCGCGAAGCTGCTGGAGACGCATTTCGGCAACGCCCTGCCCGCGTCCACGCCGGACGGACTGTCGGAAGGCTGGGATGCACAGGCGCGCGCCCTGCGCGCAAGCGTGCGCAATGCCAGCCTGCTGGCGCCGCAAGCCTACGAGGATGGCAACTTCGCCCTCGTCGCGCGCAACGCGATGGCCGCCGCCGACGGCGTCAACGAATACATCGCGCAGACCGCGCCCTGGGCACTGGCAAAGGATCCCGCGCGCCGTGCCGACCTGCACCTGGTACTGGCGACGTCGCTGCAGGCCTTCGCCGACATCGCCGGCATGCTCAAGCCGATCCTGCCGGGCATCGTCGGCAAGGTCGAGCGCTATCTCGGGGACGGCGTGGTACTCGCCCCGGGCAAGCCGGTCGACCTCGACGGCCGCACGCTCGCCGCCTACGCGCCGCTGTTCACCCGCATCGACCCCAAGCTGATCGACGCCATGACCGAAGCCTCCAAGGACACCCTCGGCGCGAAGCCGGACACCCCACCCGCAAAGACGATGGCGAGCGCGGCCACGCCTGCCAGCATCGCCGAGGCCGCACCGCCCGGCCAGGCACTCATCGGCATCGACGACTTCGCCAAGCTCGACCTGCGCATCGGCAAGGTGCTGGCCTGCGAATTCGTGGACGGCTCGGACAAGCTGCTGCGCTTCGAACTCGATGCGGGCGATCTCGGCAAACGCCAGATTTTCTCGGGCATCCGCGCCAGCTACGGCGAGCCGGACAAGCTGGTCGGACGCAACGTCGTCTTCATCGCCAACCTCGCGCCGCGCAAGATGCGCTTCGGGATCAGCGAAGGCATGATCCTGTCGGCCGGCTTCGATGGCGGCGCGTTGGCGCTGCTCGATGCGGATGCTGGCGCCGAACCCGGCATGCCGGTCCGCTGAAGCGCACCGGCCACGCCGCCCACGCAATCGGAATCCACCGGCGCCCGCCAGGCATGCACGCCACCCGCGCCCCGGACGGACTCGTCGAACGCCTCGACCGCCTGCTGCCGCAGACCCAGTGCGGCCAGTGCGGCTACGACGGCTGCCGCCCTTATGCCGAAGCGATGGCACGTGGCGACGCCGGCGTCGACCACTGCCCGCCCGGCGGCGATGCCGGCGCCCGCGCGCTTGCACGCGTCCTGGGTGTCCCTGCCCGTCCCTACGACCGTCGCCGCGGCGCACACCTGCCGGCGCAGGTCGTGGCGATCGTCGACGCCGACTGCATCGGCTGCACCAAGTGCATCCAGGCCTGCCCGGTCGACGCCATCGTCGGTGCCCCGAAACTGATGCACGCCGTCATCGCGCCGCTGTGCACCGGTTGCGAACTCTGCATCCCCGCCTGCCCGGTGGATTGCATCGAACTGCTCCCGGCCTGAAACGGCAAGAAGCGGGCCAAGGCCCGCTTCTTCGCTCCGTTACGACAGCGCCATCACTTCGCCACCGCGCACGCCGAGCAGATGCGTTCGACCTCGTAGCCCTTCGCGCGCAGCTTCTCGACCACGCCATCCTCGCCGAGCAGGTGCAGGGCGCCCACCACGACCAGGGTGTCGTCGCGGGTGGACGCATCGAGCCGCTCGGACAGCGCGCGCACCCAGGCATCGTTGCGCTCGACGTTGATGCGGTGGTAGAGCTTGGGGAACTGCGCCTTCATCTCGACCGCCATCTCGTTCCACAGCAGGTCGGCGTCGCCGTTGCGCCACGCGGTGTGCAGCTTCTCGATCGCGTCGCGTCCTTCGGCCGAGGATTTCAGCGCCTCTTCCAGGAACTGCAGCTGCTCCGCCTTGTCCATGCCGTCGAGGAAGGCGATCTGCTGCGCACCGGTTTCCAGGCCGGACACGGGCTTGCCGGCCTGCGCGGCCTTCTGGGCGAGATGCGCGTCCAGCCCCAGCGACGGGTCGAGCCCGTACCCGGTCATTTCCACGATCGAGACCATCAGGCCGACGAACCAGGGCTCGAACAGCTGCAAGGTCTGCGGCGCCAGCTGCAGCTTCTGCAGTTCGGCCGCGTTGGCGCTCGTCCACGCGTCCAGTTGCGACACCGTCGCCGCGGGCAGTTCGCTGTTGAGCGCCGTGCCATCGGTACGCAGCGCGGCCTGGCCCATCTGCATCGCCAGCGCCGGTGAGCCGAGCTCTTCCGGCGGGATCTCGAACACCAGCGCCTCGGCATCGGCGAAGGCCATGTCCACGTCGCGCGACAGCGGATAGTCATCCGGCTTGAGCAGGTGGAACGAACCGAGCAGGTAGAGCGAGCTGTCCGCATCCGACACCTTCCACAGCAGCGGCACCGGCGGTGCCTTCGCAGCCTCCCTCGCGGGGCGCGCGTCCTGCGCGAAGATCCCCCCCGCATGCGCCAGCAACAGGGCCGGCAACCAGAGGAACTTGAGGGCGGCGGAGGTCTTCAGGTGGATGGTCGGCATGCGATTCCCTTGCGTGGTGTGGGGCGAGGCAGGACGGGCCGCCAATCAGGCGGCCGGCTTGGGCTTGGCGTACTTCTTCTCGCCGGCCGTGACCGCCAGGTCGAGGCGGTTCTCCGGCGGTGGCAGCGGGCAGGTGGCGAAATCGGTGAACGCACATGGCGGATTGAACGCGCGGTTGAAATCGACCACCACCCGCCCCTGCGCGTCCGGCGCATCGGTGTAGAGATAGCGTCCCGCGCCATAGCTTTCGTGGCCGCTGGTGCGGTCGGCGAGGATCAGGAAGAAGCCGCCCTCCTCGCCTTCCAGTGCTTCCAGCCGGTAGGTCGAGCCGCCGCGCTCGAACTCGACCACGCCCGGGTTGGGCAGCGGCTGGTGGCTGCTGGTGATGTCCATGATCTCGATCGTCTTGCCCGGCGCGTGCGGCACGAAGCGGCCCGTGACGCGCCATGACGGATCGGCCGGCCAGTAGTCCAGCGCGCCGAATCCCGTCAGCGTGGGCGCGTCGGCATGCTTGATGCGCAGCGCCTTGCGGCCGGCGCGCTCGATCAGCGTCAGCTGTCCCTTGCCTTCGTCGAAGCCGACCACGGTTGGCGCCTCGGCGTGGTCGGACAGCAGTTCGAAGCGTCCCTTCACCGGCTGGCCGTCGGCGGTCAGCGCCACGCCCGGCTCGGGCACCAGGAACACCTTGCCGCCCTGCTGCTGCAGCATGCCCAGCTTCTCGGGTCCGATCGCCAGGCGGATGCCGTTGGTGGCGCCGCTGCCCACGTAGTGCGCCGGCAGTTCGATCCAGTGCAGGCCGACCAGGCTGTTCCACCCATCGGGCTTGAGCAGGCCCTCCCGGCGCTGTGCGCGCCAGGCATCGTTGTCGGCGACGAACTGCGGATCGGCGGCGACGGCAGCGTCCGTCGTGCCCGCATCCGCAGATGAGTGGCCTCCGCAGGCTGCCAGCAGGCCGGACAAGGCGATGCCGCACAGCGCGGCCATGGAAGTCTTCATGTCAACGCCCTCTCAGGAACCAGCGATCGATGTCGGGCAGCGAGAAATGCGCCCAGGTGGGCCGTCCGTGGTTGCATTGCCCGGAGCGTTCGGTGGCTTCCATCTGCCGCAGCAGCGCGTTCATCTCGGGAATGGTCAGGCGACGATGCGCGCGGACCGCGCCATGGCAGGCCATGGTCGACAGCAGTTCGTCGCGCGCGCCGCGCACGCGCAGGCTTTCGCCGTGTTCGCGCAGGTCGGCGAGCACGTCGCGCAGCAGCGCTTCGGTATCGCCGTCGGCAAGCAGGGCCGGCACGCTGCGCAGCAGAAGCGACTGCGGGCCGCCACGCGAAACCTCGAACCCCAGGTCGGCGAGCGTCGCGGCCTCCTGTTCGGCGATGTCAGCCTCGCGCTCGGACACAGCCACCGACTGCGGGACCAGCAGGGGCTGGGTGCGCAGCCCGGCGCTGTCGTGCGCGGACTTCAGCCGCTCATAACCGATGCGCTCGTGGGCGGCGTGCATGTCCACCACGATCAGGCCGTCGGCGGCTTCACTGAGGATGTAGATGCCGTGCAGTTGGGCCACCGCGTAGCCGAGCGGCGGCACGCCGGAGGCGTCATCCGCGCGCGGCAGCGCGGGCCGCTCCTCGCGGGCCGCGTACAGCGCGGCGTAGGCCGCCCGCGCCTCGTCGACCTGCAGGTGCATCGGCACCTGCGACGCCTGGGTGGGCATCGCGTACGCCATCGCGATGCCGCCGGACTGCATGACCGGCGACAGCGCCTGCGGCACGCCGCCGGCCGCCGACGCGCCTTCGGCGCCGGCACGGGTGCCGGCCAACGCCTCGTGCAGGGTGCGATAGACGAAATCGTGGATCAGGCGCGCGTCGCGGAAGCGGACTTCGTGCTTGGCCGGATGCACGTTCACGTCCACCCGCACCGGATCGAGTTCGAGGAACAGCACGTAAGCCGGCTGCCGACCATGGAACAGCACGTCGGCATAGGCCTGGCGAACGGCATGGGCGACGCTGCGGTCGCGGACCGCACGGCCGTTGACGTAGAGATACTGCTGGTCGGCGCTGGCGCGCGAATAGGCCGGCTGCGCGATCCAGCCGTGCAGGCGCAAGCCGGCGCCCGAGTGGTCGACGCGCAGCGCGTGCCTGGCGAAATCCTCGCCCAGCGTCTCGCCCAGGCGCTCGCCGGTGAACAGGCCGCCGTCGCCCTCGGAAAACGCGCGATAGCGCCGCGACGGCTTGCCGTTGTGCGAGACGCGCAGCTCCACGTCCGGGCGCGCCAGCGCCAGCGAACGCAGCCACTCCTCCACGTGCCCCAGCTCGGTGCGCTCGGCGCGCAGGAACTTGCGCCGCGCCGGCACGTTGAAGAACAGGTCGCGCACCTCGACCGTGGTCCCGGGCGGATGCTGCTTCGGCGCCACTTCGCCGACGCGGCCACCGTCCACCGGAAGTGCCGAGCCGTGCGCGTCGTCGGCGCGCCGGGTGGCGATCAGGAACCGGCTCACGGATGCGATCGACGGCAAGGCTTCGCCGCGGAAGCCGAGCGTGGCCACGGCTTCGAGGTCGTCGAGGCTGGCGATCTTGCTGGTTGCGTGGCGCGACACGGCCAACGGCAACTCCGCGGGCGGCATGCCGCCGCCGTCATCACGCACCCGGATCAGGCGGACGCCGCCTTCCTCCAGGTCGATGTCGATCCGGGTCGCGCCGGCATCCAGCGCGTTCTCGACCAGCTCCTTGACCACGGACGCGGGCCGCTCGACCACCTCGCCCGCGGCGATCTGGTTGATGAGGGTGTCGGGAAGCTGTCGGATCGGCACCTGCGCATGATACCGGCGCGCGGGAGGTGCTGCCGCAGCGGGTCCGCAACGCAGCGGTGCGGCGCGTTGCTAGGGGCTGCCGCCCAGCGTGGCCACGCGGCTGGCCGCGGCGCGTGCGGCGTACAGCGTGCCCGGGGGCGGCTGGCTGGAGAAATAGGTGTGCACGCCATCGAGGATCGCGCGCGCCACCGTCCCCTGGAACTGCGGATCGATCAGGCGCCGCTCCTCGTCCGGGTTGGACAGGAACGCGGTCTCGACCAGCATCGCCGGCATGTCGGAGGTGCGCAGCACCGCGAAGTTGGCGCGCTCGATGTGCGGCTTGTGGTTGTTGCCGATGCGCTTGAGCCCGGCAAGGATGTGGTTGCCGGCGTCCTCGGACGCCTTCATGTGCCCGCTCTGGGTCAGGTCGAGCAGCACGTTGGTGAGCATGTCGCCACCGCTGGCCGGTGCGCGCACGCCGCCGATCAGGTCGGCCGCGTTTTCCTTGTCCGCCAGCCACCGCGCGCGCTGCGAGGACGCGCCGCGCAGCGACAGCACGTACACCGACGAGCCCTTGGCGTTGCGGTTCTCGGCGGCGTCGGCGTGGATCGAGATGAACATGTCGGCGCGGGCCTGGCGCGCGATCCGCGCCCGATGGTCCAACGGGATGAACATGTCCTTGTCGCGGACGAGGTGGGCGCGAAGGCCCGGCGTGGCGTTGACCTGGCGCGCCAGTTCGCGCGCGATCGCGAGGGTGATGTCCTTCTCGCGTTTGCCGCTCGGGCCGATCGCGCCCGGATCCTGCCCGCCATGGCCGGCATCGATGGCGATCACCAGCGGACGGCTGCCCGCTTCCACCGCGCGGCCGCGCACGGCCGGCGCGGGCGGCGGTTCCGTGGCCTGCGCGGCGACCGCGGGCGCGGGCGGCGCGGAGAGGGTCGGCACCGCGCGCTGCAACGACGGATCGTGCGTTGACTGCGGCTGCGGCGGCGATGCCGGGTTCGATGCGGGTGCCGCTGCACCGGCGGCGACGGATGTCGACGCGTGGCCGCGCAGCTCGGCGACGAGGCGTGCGGTGGCCGCCGCCGACGCTGCCGCGACCTGTTCGGGCGTCTGCGTCGCGGGTGCGCCCGCGCCGGCCGCAGGCGCGGCGGAGGTGGTGGCCGGGGTCGTCGTTGCCGGCGGCGCGGCTTGCGTCGCGGCGGTCGCGGCCGCGTCGGGAGAAGACACCGGCAACGAGGCCGCGGCGATCCGTGCGATCGGGTCGGCCTGGCCATCTCCCGGCCATTCGATCACCAGGCGCGTGCCGCCCGGGCCGGACTCCAGGCGCGGCTTGAGCGCCACCACGGGCGCGTGCAGGTCGAACACGATACGGGCCGTGCCCGGTTCGGGTTGGCCACTGCGGACCGCGCGCACCACGCCGGCTGCCGCCGGCAGCGTGGTCTTCGCCGCCAGCCGGCTGCCCGGCAGGTCGACGACCAGCCGGTGCGGGTTGGACAGCGTGATCAGGCGATAGTCGGCCTGCTGGTCGAGGGTCAGTTCGGCGCGGGTCCCGGTCGGACCACTTCCGAGCTGGACGTTCCGCAGCTCCGCGGCATGCGCAAGGTTCCACAGCAGCGCGGCCACGAGGGCCGCGCCGAGCAGAATCTGCTGGTAATTGATCCCCCTCGCGCGCATAACGGAAAGTCAACCATTGATCCCAAGGATTTGCAACGCCTTTTTCCTTTGGAATCGGCCACCTGGCGACCTTTCCTATGGCTCGGGTTCAGGAAACGGCCGCAAGCCGCCGGTTGTGGACAGGGCCTCCAGCCAGGCCGTCCCGGCCGCGCTGTCGGCGTCCAGCCGCGCCTCGCGCCCATCGCCGGCAAGCGCCAGTCCGACCTGCAGGTCGGCCGGCGGCAGGGCGCCCCGGCCGCGGTCGGGCCACTCCACCAGCCACAGTGCGGCATCGGGCTCATCCAGGCCCAGGAATTCGAGTTCGGCGGCGTCGCCGATGCGATACAGGTCGAGGTGCAGCGCCTCGCCGCCCGCGGCCAGGGGATAGCGTTCGACCAGCGTGTAGGTGGGGCTGCGGATGGTGCCGGACACCCCCAGAGCCCGTAGCCAGGCGCGCGCGAGGGTCGATTTGCCAGCGCCGAGGTCGCCACGCAGGTAGACCACCGCCGGTCGTGGCTGGAGCGCCGCCAGCCGGGCGGCCAGCGCCGCGGTCGCGGCTTCGTCTTCCAGCAGCAGGTGCATCAGGCGCGTGGCCCATCGTTGAGGTGGCGACGCATCGGCGCGAGCAGGTCGCCGGGCAGCAGGCCACGCTCGCCGGATGCGGAGGCCGCGTCGTCGCCGGCCACGGCATGCAGAAGCGCACCGCAGCAGGCCGCCTCGAACGCGGGCAAGCCCTGGGCCCGCAATGCGGCGATGCAGCCGGTGAGCAGGTCGCCCATGCCGCCCACGGCCATGCCGGGATTGCCGGCGGCGATCACGCGCGGCGTCGCCTCCGGCATCGCCACGATCGTGCCGGCGCCCTTGAGCACCACCACGCAGCCGAACATTTCCGCCAGCAGGCGCGCGGCCGCATAGCGGTTGGCCTGCACCTCGGCCACGCTGAAGCCGAGCAGGCGCGCGGCCTCGCCCGGATGCGGGGTGAGGATCGCGTCGGCCGGCAGCGTGTGCACGCGCCGCGCCAGCAGGTTGAGGGCATCGGCATCGAGTACCAGCGGCACCGAGGCCGACAACGCCAGTTCGTACAGGGCCGAGCCCCACACGCCCTGCCCCAGCCCCGGCCCGAGCGCCACCACGCTGGCACGCTCCAGCATCGGCGTCAGCGCCGAGCGCGACTCGATGCCCCGCGCCATCACTTCCGGGCGCCGCGCGAGCAGCGCCGGCACGTGCGCCGGCTGCGTGGCCACGCTGACCAGGCCCGCGCCGCAACGCAGCGCCGCGTCGGCCGCCAGCATCACCGCGCCACCGGTGCCCAGGTCACCGCCGACGCACAGCACGTGCCCGCTGTCGCCCTTGTGCGCATCGCGGCGCCGCGGACCCAGCCAGCCGCGCAGGTCGGCGGCATCGAGGCGGACGGCGGCGGGCGACACGGCGTCCAGCTCAACCTGCGTGTCGAGCGCCGAGGTCGCCAGGGTCCCGGCCAGGCCGGACGCCGCGCCCGTCACCAGCCCGGCGTGCGGCGCGATGAACTGCAGCGTGTGCGTGGCGCGCACCGCGACCCCGGCCGCGCTGCCGCGGTCGGCATCGACGCCACTGGGCACGTCGAGCGAGAACACGGGCAGGCCGGAGGCATTGATCGCCTCGATCACCGCCTCCGAGGCGTCATCCAGCGGACGCGACAGGCCGATGCCGAACAGCGCATCGACCACCAGCTCGGCCCTGCCAAAGCCGTCGCTGAAGGCCTTGATGCGCCCGCCCGCTTCGCGATAGGCGTCGCAGGCGCGCTGCGCCAGTTCGCTGCGCGGGCGATGCGCATCGATCCGCAGCACGCGCGCGTCACGCCCCGCCTGGTGCGCGTAGCGGCACAGCTCGTAGCCATCGCCACCGTTGTTGCCCGGGCCGCAGACCACCACGATGCGCTGCGCGTCCGGCCAGCGCGCCAGCAGCTCGCGCCACGCCGCCTGGCCGGCACGCGCCATCAGCGCGAACGGGTCGCCGAGGCGCCGGGCCGCGTCGGCCTCGACGGCGCGCAGGCCGGCACCGTCGTACAGCGGCGTGCCTCGGGTGTGGCGGGGGGCATCCATCGGCCGGATTCTATACTTCACGCGTGCCCAGCCCGCCCGCCGCCGCCCTCCCGGTCGACCCCGCCACGCTCGCCCTGCGGATCAAGGCGCTGGCTCGCGAAGCCGGCTTCCAGCGCTGCGGGATCGCGGGCGTCGATCTGGCCGACGACGAAGCCCACCTGCGCGCGTGGCTGGCCGATGGCCTGTACGGCTCGATGGACTGGATGGCGCGCCACGGCGACAAGCGCTCGCGCCCGCGCGAACTCGTCCCGGGCACCGTGCGCGTGGTGTCGGTGGGGCTGGACTACGGCCAGGACGAGGATGAGGCCTGGCGCACGCTCGGCGACGGCACGCGCGCGTACGTGGCCCGCTACGCCCTGGGCCGCGACTACCACAAGCTGATGCGCAACCGGCTGCAGGCGCTGGCCGACCGCATCGCCGGCGAAATCGGGCCATTCGGCTTCCGCGTCTTCGTCGACTCCGCGCCGGTGCTGGAACGCGCGCTCGCGCGCGACGCCGGCCTGGGCTGGATCGGCAAGCACACCTGCCTGATCGACCGCGATGGTGGCTCGTGGTTCTTCCTCGGCGAGATCTACGTCGACCTGCCGCTGCCGATCGACCCGCCCGCCAGCGCGCATTGCGGCACCTGCGCGCGCTGCATCGACGTCTGCCCGACCCAGGCCATCGTCGCGCCGCAACGCCTCGACGCGCGCCGCTGCATCGCCTACCTCACCATCGAACACGAAGGTGCGATCGACGAAGCGCTGCGCCCGCTGATCGGCAACCGCATCTTCGGCTGCGACGACTGCCAGCTGGTCTGCCCCTGGAACAAGTTCGCGCGGCGCACCGATGAGCCCGACTTCCGCGCGCGCAACAGCCTCGACACCGCCAGCCTCGTCGACCTGTTTGCCTGGACAGAGGCGGAGTTCCTGCAGCGCACCGAAGGCTCGGCCATCCGCCGCAGCGGTTATGCGCGCTGGTTGCGCAACCTGGCCATCGCGCTGGGCAACGCGCCGACGTCGCCCGGGATCATCGATGCACTGCAAGCACGGCGTTCCATCGACGATGCGGTCGTGCGCGAACATGTCGAATGGGCATTGCAACGGCACGATGCCGGTTAGCATGCTACGTGAGTGGGTCCTGACGCTTCTGTCGTCTCGAACGCAGTGAGAGAGACCTGCCCTACCGCTCGCCTCCGCGGAGATTCCTCGCGACGCTCGGAATGACAACTCGTTCTTCGCGTCGATACCCTTCATCCGGAACCGCAGCCCATTCCTCGTTGCGCCCGATCAGCCTGTCCGCGCCGCGATCTCCGCCAGCAGCACGGCCGTCACCGGATCATCCGCGGCCGCCTTCCCTTCCAGGGCCGGCAGCAGCGTGTTCGCAACCTGCTTGCCCAGTTCGACGCCGAACTGGTCGAAGGCGTTGATGCCCCATGCCACCGACTGCAGGTACACGCTGTGTTCGTACAGCGCGATCAGCGCGCCGAGCGACCGTGGCGTCAGGCTGTCGAGCAGGATCAGGGTGCTTGGCCGACCGCCGGCATAGGCACGATGCGGATCGTCGCTGCCCTGGCCGTTGGCCAGCGCCTCGGTCTGCGCCAGCAGGTTGGCCAGCAGCGCGCGATGGTTGTCGGCATGGCCGTCCTCGCTGCGCACCACGCCGATGAAGTCCGCCGGTACCACCTGGGTGCCCTGGTGCAGCGCCTGGAAGAAGCTGTGCTGGGTGTCGGTGCCCGGACCGCCCCACCACACCGGCACGGTCTGCTCTTCGAGCGGCGCGCCGTCGAGCCGAGCCGACTTGCCGAGGCTTTCCATTACCAGCTGCTGCAGGTAGTTGGGCAACAGGCGCAAGCGCTCGTCGTAGGGCAGCACCGCCTGCGTCGCCAGCCCGAGCGCGTTGCGGTTCCACACTGCGGTCAGCGCATGCCACACGGCGAGGTTCTCGCGTGGCGGCGCCTGCAGCGCGTGCGCGTCGAGGGCCGCCGCGCCGTCGAGCAGGGCCTCGAAACGATCCATGCCGATGGCCAGCGCGATCGGGAAGCCCACCGCCGACCACAGTGAGTAACGGCCGCCCACCCAATCCCACATCGGCAGGATGCGCTCGGGCGCGATGCCGAAGGCCGCCGCACGCGCGACGTTGGCGCTCACGCCGTAGACGCGCCCGTCGTCGCCCAGCCAGTCGCGCACGATGCGGCCGTTGAGCAGGGTTTCCTGCGTGCCGAAGGTCTTGGAGATCAGGATCGCAGCGGTCTTCGCCGGATCGAGCCCGGCGAGAGTGCGCTGCGCGGCGTTGCCGTCGACGTTGGACAGGAAATGCACGCGGAAGCGCGCCCCGGGCAATGCCAGCGCATCCGCGACCAGCCGCGGACCGAGGTCGGAGCCGCCGATGCCGACGCTGACGATGTCGGTCACGCCGCTCGCGGACAGGGCGTCGACCAGCGCCGCCATGCGCACGCGCGCCTCGCGTGCCAGCGCCGCGCACTCGCGCACCCGAGGCACCGCGGACAGGTCGCCGCGCAGGGCGGTATGCAGCGCGGCGCGTCCTTCGGTGGCGTTGACCTGTTCACCGTCGACCAGTCGGCGCATGGCGCCGGCGAAATCGGCCGCCTTCGCCAGCGCGAACAGCGCCTCCAGCGCGGCCGCGTCATAGCGCTGGCGCGCGAAGTTGGCGTACAGCGGCCCGACCCTCAGCGCGAGGGCCGCCGCGCGCGAGGTGTCGTCGCGCGGCAGGCGCGACAGCGGCGTGCCGGCCAGGCGCGCGGCGTGGCTGCGAAGACTCTCGAATGCGTGCATGGGGTGCCTGTCGTGTTGCGCGGGGATTGGTTGCAGGCGGGACAATGCGCGCGGCGATCCAATCCCGACTGCAGGCATCGGAGTATAGGGTCGTTCGATGGCCGCGCGCGTCCAGTCCGGGGCCCCCGCCAACCACCGGAGCGGCCCCGGATCGCCGGCAAGAGCACCCGTCCGGTGCGGTGCTAGAACTCGAGGTTGTCGATCAGGCGCGTGCGGCCGAGCCGCGCCGCGACCAGTGCCACCTGTCCTCCGGCGACGATGCCTCCACCCTCGGACAGGTCGCGCCGCCGCACCACCGCGTAGTCCACGTCGAAGCCCGCCGACTGCAGCCGCGCGGCGGCCTCGGCCTCCACCCGCGCCGCGTCGGCGCCGGACAACGCAGCATCGCGCATCGCCAGCAGCGTGCGATGGAGTTCCGGCGCCCGGGCGCGCTGGTCGGGGTCGAGGTACTGGTTGCGCGAACTCATCGCCAGCCCGTCGGCCTCGCGCCGGGTTTCGCCCACCACCAGTTCCACCGGGAACGCCAGGTCGCGCACGAAGTAGCGCACCACCGCAACCTGCTGGTAGTCCTTGCGCCCGAACACGGCGACGTCCGGCTGCACCTGGTTGAACAGGCGCGAGACCACGGTCACCACGCCGTCGAAGTGCCCCGGGCGATGCGCGCCGTCGAGCACGTCGGTGATGCCGGGCACGCGCATCTGCACCGCGTTCGAGGCACCGTAGGGATACATGGTCTCGACCGCGGGCAGCCACAGCAGGTCGCAGCCGGCGTCATCGAGTCCCCGGGCATCCTGCTCCGGCGTGCGCGGATAGCGCGCGAAGTCCTCGTCCGGACCGAACTGGGTCGGGTTGACGAACACGCTGGCCACGATGCGATCGGCATGCCGCCGCGCCAGTTCAACCAGCGAGAAATGCCCGGCGTGCAGGTTGCCCATCGTCGGCACGAAGCCGATGCGCAGGCCTTCGCGCTTCCACTGCGCCACCTGCGCGCGCAGCGCGTCCAGCGCTTCGACGGTGCGGATCATGGCGCGT
>Ga0056909_1001082_pt1 | contig 18501 bp, 16 predicted proteins | sample EBPBio102011_DNA_FD_62115 | JGI IMG/M metagenome (GOLD analysis project Ga0056909, IMG submission 62115) | Wastewater treatment Type I Accumulibacter community from EBPR Bioreactor in Madison, WI, USA - Reactor 1_1/10/2011_ DNA | ecosystem: Engineered > Bioreactor > EBPR > Anaerobic-Aerobic >...
GTAGATCGCGCCCGCGTTCAGATGGTCGGCCTTGACCGCCATCGCCACATCGCCGGGCGCCAGATGGTCGTGGCCCGACTTGCCGCCCAGCTCTGACAGGCCGCCGACCGTCGCGCCGCCGAGCGTGCCGCCCTGCGCGACCCCCGGCCCGAGGGCACGCAGAAAGACGCATTTGCCCAGATGCTTGCGGTTTTGCGCATGAAACCCGACCGCGAGCGCCTCACCCGCCGCCAGCCGGTCGCGCAGAACATCGACCGCCGGGGCCTCGTGGCGCAGGGCCTTCATCAGGCGCGTCACACCGTTGCCGTGCAGCGCCGCGCCCAGGAAACAGGGCAGGACGACGCTTTCCTGCGTCTCGCGCCGGGCGATTTCATAAAGCGCGCCGCGCGCGGGCTCGTGATCCTCGATCAGGTCCTCGAGCAGGTGGTCGTCATATTCGGACATATGTTCCAGAAGGTCCGCCCGCGCCTCCTTCTCGCGGTCGCTTTCGGACTGAGGCATCTCGACCAGGGTCGAGGGCAGGCCCTCGCGGTAGCGCCAGGCGCGTTCCGAGATCAGGTCGACCGCGCCGACGATCTGGCCACCCTCGCGGATCGGGATCTGGCGCAGGACCAGGGCATGCGACGTATAGGCCTGAAGGGCTGCGACGGTATCGCGGATGCGGCCTTTCGGCGCATCGACGCGGTTGATGAAGACGACGCAGGGCGTGCCCGCAGCCTCGATCGCGCGCAGGTAGGGTGCGGCGAGCACGGCCTCGTCGGGGTCGGGCGCGACACACAGGACCGCGGCGTCCGACGCCAGCAGCGCCTGGCCAGCCGTCCGTGCGATCTCTGGTCCGCCGGCAAGGTCGAGCGCACACCAGGGCTCATCCAGAAAGGTGAAGCGCGAGAGCGCGATGGAGCCGGCCTGTTCGACCTTCGGCGCGTGGCCGTCGAGGTGCGCCATATGCTTCACAAGCTCGGTCTTGCCCGACTGCGACGGCCCCATCACTGTGATGAACCGCATGGCGATCGCTCCCTTCCGGCACAGGCCGGGACCCGGCGGAATGCCGCGGCCCGGTGCCATCGGGCCGATCCTGCCCCGTGCCCTCACTCTTGACCCCGAAGGCGGCCCGGTCAAGCCGCCCGAAGCGTGCCGGGCCCTTGGTCCTTCCTTGTCGCGCGGGGCGAGGCTAGAAGGGGGCATGGACATTCTCGACAAGATCAAAGCCTACAAGCTTCAGGAAATCACCGAGGCCCGCCGCGCCCGCCCCCTGGCGGACGTCGAGGCGGCCGCCCGTCATGCCCCGCCGGTGCGCGGCTTTCGGGCAGCACTTCAGTCGGCCGAGGCGCGGGGCTATGGGCTCATCGCCGAAATCAAGAAGGCCTCGCCGTCAAAGGGGCTGATCCGCGCCGATTTCGATCCGCCGGCGCTGGCCCGCGCCTATCAGGCCGGGGGCGCTACCTGCCTGTCGGCCCTGACCGACGCCCCCTCGTTTCAGGGCGCGCCCGACTATCTGACGGCAGCCCGCGCGGCGGTCGGCCTGCCGGTCCTGCGCAAGGACTTCCTTTACGACACCTATCAGGTCGCCGAGGCCCGCGCCTGGGGCGCCGACTGCATCCTGGTGATCCTGGCTTCGGTCGATGACGCCCTCGCGCGCGACCTGATCGCGGCGGCCGAGGGTTGGGGCATGGACGCGCTGGTCGAGGTCCACGACCGCGCAGAAATGGAGCGGGCGCTGGCTCTTCCGTCGCCGCTTATCGGCGTGAATAACCGCAATCTCAAGACGTTTGAGCTGTCTCTTGATGTGACACGCGAACTTGCGCCGATGGTTGTTGGCGACCGGACGCTGGTCTGCGAAAGCGGGCTCTTCACGGCGGGCGACCTTGACGCGATGGCGGCCGTCGGCGCGCGGTCCTTCCTGATCGGCGAAAGCCTGATGCGGCAGGCCGACGTGACGGCCGCCACCCGCGCCATCCTCGCCGGAGGGACGCGATGAGCCTCACCCATTTCGACGCCAAGGGGCAGGCCCACATGGTCGACGTGGGCGCCAAGCCCGCGACCGAACGCACCGCCGTCGCCGAGGCGCTGGTCGTGATGCGGCCAGAGACGCTGGCGCTGGTTCAGGGGGGCACCGCCAAGAAGGGCGACGTGGCGGGCGTCGCGCGGCTCGCCGGCATCATGGCTGCCAAGCGCACCTCTGACCTGATCCCCCTCTGCCACCCCTTGCCGATCAGCCACGCGAGCCTCGAAATCACGCCCGACGAGGGCCTGCCCGGCCTCAGGCTGCAGGCGACCGTCCGCACGACCGGCCCGACCGGCGTCGAGATGGAGGCGCTGACCGCCGTCACCGTCGCCGCGCTGACGGTCTATGACATGCTGAAGGCGGCCGAAAAATCCATGCGCATAGAGGGGGTGCGCCTGATCCGGAAAACCGGCGGGAAATCCGGCACTTACGAGGCCGCACCATGATCCCCGTCGCCGAGGCCCTGGCGCGGGTCCTGGCGCTGGGCACGCCGCTTCCGGCCGAACGGGTGCCCCTGCGCGCCGCTGCCGGCCGGGTCCTGGCCGCACCTGTGATCGCCAGCCGCGACCAGCCGCCCTTCGATGCCTCGGCCATGGACGGCTACGCCATCCGCGACGCAGATCATCGGTCCGGGGTCCAACTCACGGTGATCGGAGAGGCGGGCGCAGGACATGCCTTCTCGGGCGCGGTCGGCGCGGGCGAGGCCGTCCGCATCTTCACCGGGGCGCCCGTGCCCGATGGGGCCGACCGCGTGGTCATCCAGGAAGATGTCACGCGCGACGGCGACCGGATCACCCTTGGCGAAAGGCTGGAAACACAGAGCAATATCAGAGACCTGGGCAACGATTTCAAGGTGGGCGACAGGCTTCCCGCCCCCCGCCGGCTGCGCCCGGCCGACCTAGGCCTGATCGCGGCGATGAATGTGCCAGAGGTCACGGTCACGCGCCGCCCGGCGGTCGCGATCCTGTCGACCGGCGATGAGCTCGTCATGCCGGGCGGCAGCCCCCGTCCCGACCAGATCATCGCCTCGAACGCAATTGCGCTTGCTGCCATGGCCGAGGGAGCGGGCGCCGAAGTGCGGGTCCTGCCCATCGCCCGCGACACGCCCGACAGCCTGCGCTTTGCGTTCGGCCTTGCCGCTGACGCCGATGTCCTGGTCACGATCGGCGGCGCTTCGGTCGGCGATCACGACCTGGTCGGCCGGATGGCCACCGAACTCGGCTTCGAACAGGCCTTCTGGAAGATCGCGATGCGCCCCGGCAAGCCGCTGATGGCCGGCCGTCTTGGGCGGTCCATCATGCTGGGCCTGCCAGGAAACCCCGTCTCGGCCTTCGTTTGCGCACAGCTTTTTCTTTTGCCACTTCTGGATCAACTTCAAGGAATTGAACGACGTTCTTCAACTGAAATGGCAAGAGTTCTGGACCCCCTGCCCGCAAATGGCCCACGCGCCCATTACATGCGGGCGTCGCTGGGGTTTGCGGATGGCCAGCCGACCATCGCACCCATGGGCAGCCAGGATTCCTCGCTCATGACGGTCCTCGGGTCGGCCGACGCGCTTCTGGTCCGGCCGGTTGGCGACCGGGCGCGCGCGGCGGGCGAGATGGTCGAATTCATTCGAATTTGACGGAACGGATTGACAGGAAAACGGGAACAAGACTAGAACGAAAGTGAACCTTTAGGCCGCTGTCGAAGGATGCTCCTGCCGATGCTGACCCGCAAGCAACTGGAACTCTTGGATTTCATTCAAAAGCGCATGGCGCGCGACGGGGTGCCCCCCTCGTTCGACGAGATGAAGGATGCGCTGGACCTGCGGTCGAAATCCGGCATCCACCGGCTGATCACGGCACTGGAAGAGCGGGGCTTCATCCGCCGCCTTGCGCACCGCGCCCGCGCGATCGAGGTGGTGAAGCTGCCCGAGGCGATGGAAAAGCCGGGCTTCTCGCCCCGCGTGATCGCCGGCGACCGGACCGACCCGCCGCGCGACGCGCTGCCGATCGCGGCCTCTGCCGTCGATCTGCCGGTGATGGGTCGCATCGCGGCCGGCGTGCCGATCGAAGCCATTTCGGAAGTGTCGCACCATGTCGCGGTGCCGGGCAGCATGCTCTCGGGTCGCGGCAGCCATTACGCGCTGGAGGTGAAGGGCGATTCCATGATCGACGCCGGGATCAACGACGGCGACATCGTGGTGATCCGCGAACAGGGCTCGGCCGAAAACGGCGATATTGTCGTGGCATTGGTCGAGGGGCACGAGGCCACGCTGAAACGCTTCCGCCGGCGGGGCGACATGATCGCGCTCGAAGCCGCGAACCCGGCCTACGAGACGCGCGTCCTGCCCGAAGGGCATGTGAAGGTGCAGGGCCGTCTCGTCGGGCTGATCCGCAGCTACTAGGGCGGCAGCCGTCGGCCTCGCCGGCGGCGCGATGGTGTCGATGAGCATCGCTCCCTTCCTTCTCAGGGGCATGAACCTGCTCGGCATCCGCTCGGTCACCAAACCGACTCCGAACCGTATCCGTGCCTGGGACCCGATTGCCCGCACACTCGACCCCGCTCGGATCGAGGCGATGGCCGTGGACACCACGCTCGAGGATTTGCCGGGGCTCGCCCGGGACATCCTGAAGGGACAGGTCAGGGGCCGCGTCGTCGTCGATCGGAAGCCACCCGGGGCGACGCCCGGGCGCTCATCTGACCGACGAGCCCGTGCGAGCATGGCGCCACCGACCGCATCAATTGCTCTGGCCCAGCTTTCGGGTTCGAGTGGCCGGGGCCCGGTTTCCGCCAGCCCGTGACGCGGGATGATGCGGGCGGCGCCGAGGTCGCGACGATAGGCCCCGGTCTCCGGAGGGCCAGTCTCCGGAGGGCCAGTCAGCGCCGCGACCTTATAACCGGCGCCCGACAGCAGCGCGACGGCTATTGAACCGACGCCCCCGGCAGCGCCCGTGACGAGGACCGGGCCCGCGCCATGCGTCTGCCCACGATCCTCCAGCGCCTGAAGGGCAAGCATGGCCGTCAGACCGGCGGTGCCGATCACCTTCGTGGCGCGCGGCGACAGGCCCTTCGGCAGGGACACCAGCCGGTCGGCCTTCACCCGCGCCTCTTCAGCATAGCCGCCCCAGGTCACTTCGCCCACGCGCCAGCCGGTCAGCATCACACCGTCGCCCGGCCGGACGCATGGATCGCGGCTGTCGATCACATGGCCCGCGAGGTCGACGCCCCGCACATGGGGTAGCGGCGCACCAGGTCGCCCTGCCCGGTCATGCAGAGCCCATCCTTGTCGTTGACGGTTGACCGCTCGACCGCGACCCTCACCTCGCCTTCCGACAGGTCAGCCCCGCGCGACCTCTTCGACCGAGGCGGTGATGGCGCCACAGTCTGCCTGCCTGACCAACAGGGCCCGCATCGAAACCTCCCGTTGCCGGGTCGAGGGGGGCGCCGAACGGGCGGTGTGGTCAAGGGGGCGTGAGCCACAGCACCGCCCGCGAGCCGGACACTCCTTGCACCGCGCGCGGTTATGGTGGGGCGCCGGATCGACGGGTTCGGTGAAAGCACCTTATGGCCAAGCCACCCCGGCCCGGATCGCTGCACATTCGATGCAGGTCGGAGCGCGCTTGCCTTCGCACGCCCCGATTGTCGATTCGGCTCCCTGTCGGGGGTGGCCAGCAGCTGGACCTGTGGCGGAAGCGACGGCCGTGGCCCCCGATCCGCTCGCCACAACTTCCGTTCAACCACCTAGGACGCCGACCGCTCGCGCAGGACCGCCCCGTTGCTGGTCGCCTCATTGCTGGTCGCCGGCGCCGCATGGTCGGCGGCGGCGTCGGCGGCCCAGTCCTCGCCCGGCGCATGCGGCAGATCGAAGGGCAGGATCAGGCGCCCCGGCGCCGGGACGAGCGGCAGGGGCGCTTCCCCCCCCTCTGCGGCTTCGGCAGTCGCGATACGCGCGGCGCGGCGGCCGCCGCCCTGGCCAAGGCGGGCTTCGGCAACGAGCGCGCCGCCTTCGCCCTCGATCCGCAGGGCGCCGAGCGAGGCTTCGCCGAGCGTCAGGACCATGCCGCGATCCAGCCGCAGAAGGTCGGCGAGGGGTAGAGTGATGCGCGACAGGACCGCCTCGACCCCCGCCGTCGCGGGCAGGACGGCGCGTTCGAGCGCGTGCGACCAGTCGGCGGCCGAGAGGCCGGTCAGGACGTGTGTCACGGGGTCGGGGGCCGCGTCGCGCAGGCGTTCGGGACCGCGGCCGGCCTCGGGCAGGACGAACAGCATGTCGCCCGGCAGCGTGCCATCCCCAGCGGCGAAGGCGAGGGACAGACGCCAGAGCCGGTAGCACGGTTCCTCGAGCAGGACGCCGAGCGCGCGGCCATCGGGCAGGTGCGAACCGAAGCGAAAACCGGTCAGCCAGGGAGCGGCCTCTTCTGCGGCGATGAGCGGGTCAAGCTCGGCCAGGACCAGGTCCAGAATCTCGCTCGTGAGCGCCGCATCGGTCCGGGTCGGGCGCCGGGGTTCGGGGGGTCGCGGCGCCGCGCGGCCAAGCATCAGCATGCCGGTAAGCGCGGCGAGCGCGTCCTGGGTCAGGACCGCGAGGCCGAGCGCGCCCTTCGGCCCGTCGAGAAGGAGATAGAGCGCCTGGTCGGGCATAAGCTCGGCCACCTCGGCCGGGGTGGCGCGGACCTCTGCCCCCCTGGTGACGCGGAGCGCAAGGCCCATGGTCCGTTCGGCCACTCGGGCGAAGGCCAGGTCGAAGGCACGCGCGGGGTCAAGGCCGCCATCGCCTTCGCGCGACCGCGAGGCCGCGATCTTGCGCGCCAATGGGGCAATCTGGTCCGGCAAACGTCCCTACCTTCCGGCGCGTGGGGCACCCGATGGGGGGAGAATGACAAATCATCGTTACGAAAGGGTTGACGAAAGCCGGCCCCGGACCCCTGCCCTACTCGTCATCCTCGTCGTCCAGATGGGCCGAGCGCGCCCCGGATTTCGTCGTCGTCACCACGCCGAGCGACTTCAGCTTGCGGTGAAGCGCCGAGCGTTCCATGCCGACGAAGCTCGCCGTGCGGCTGATGTTGCCGCCGAAGCGGTTGATCTGCGTCAGCAGATATTCGCGCTCGAAAAGCTCGCGCGCCTCGCGCAGGGGCAGCGTGGCAAGGCCGCCGGTCAGGGTTATGCGGCCCTCGTCCGGGGGGGCCGCCTCGCGGCCCGGCAGGTCGGCGGGCTCGATGGCGTGGGTCGCGTCGCCGAGGATCAGCATCCGTTCGATCACGTTGCGCAACTGGCGGATGTTGCCGGGCCAGTCCATGGTCTGCATCACGGCCTCGGCCTCGTCCGACAGGGGGCGGAGCGGCAGGCCCTGGGTCTTGTTGAACTGCTCGATGAAATGGCGGGCGAGGACGGGGATGTCCTCGCGCCGTTCGGAAAGGCCGGGAACGGCGATCGGCACCACGTTCAGCCGGTCGTAGAGTTCCTGCCGGAAGCGGCCGGCGGCGATCTCGGTCGGCAGGTCACGGGTGGTCGAGGAGATCACGCGCAGGTCGACGCGCACCTTGTCGGTGCCGCCCGCGCGGGTGAACTGCTGTTCGGTCAGGACGCGCAGGATCTTCGACTGGGTGCCGGGGGGCATGTCTGCCACCTCGTCGAAGTAGATGAAGCCGCCATGTGCCTGTTCCAAAAGCCCTTTTTCGACGCCGCGCCCGGATGTCTCGCGGCCGAAGAGCACCTCTTCCATCCGGTCGGGCTCGACTGCCGCCGAGGCGACGGACACGAAAGGCCCGCCCGCCCGCTGGGAATGGGCGTGGATGTAGCGCGCGGCGACCTCCTTGCCCGACCCCGGCTCGCCGGTCAGCATGACGCGCGCGTTCGACTTGGTGACCTTTTCGAGGTTCGCCTTCAGGACGCGGAAGGCGGCGGAATTGCCGATCATGTCGTGCGTGGTCAGGTCGCGCCGCTTCAGGGTCGAGTTCTCGCGCCGGAGCCGCGATGTTTCCATGGCGCGGGCGATGACCACGGTCAGCTGGTCGATGTTGAAGGGCTTTTCAATGAAGTCGTAGGCGCCCTGCTTGATCGCGGCGACGGCGATCTCGATGTTGCCGTGGCCCGAGATGATGATGATCGGGATGTCGGGGTTGTCGCGCTTGACGGTCTTGAGGATGTCGATCCCGTCCATCGCGCTGTCTTTCAACCAGATGTCGAGCACCATCAGCGCCGGTTCCGAGGCGTTGATTTCCGCCATGCACTCGTCGGAATTGGCGGCAAGACGGGTCGCGAACCCCTCGTCGCGCAGGATTTCCGAGATCAGTTCACGGATGTCGCGTTCGTCGTCGACGATCAGGATGTCGCTCATGGCTGCCCCTCTGCGCCCTTTGGCGCGCTCTGTTCAGGGGCGCCAGCGGGGTTGTCCCCCCGCGCCCGCTCGCGGCCCGCCCGCTGCGGCGCGCGGCCGCGCGGCAGGCGAATTTCGGCCATGGCACCCCGGTGCGCGCCCTCGGCGAAGGGTTCTGCATCGGTCAGGATCAGCGTCCCGCCATGTTCCTCGATGATCTTCTTGACAATGGGCAGGCCCAGGCCGGTGCCTTTCTCGCGCGTCGTGACGTAGGGCTCGAAGAGCCGCGCGCGGTCGGCGGGCAAGCCGGTGCCGTTGTCGGAAATGCGGATCAGGGCCTGGTCGTCGGTCGCGCGCATCGTCACCCGGACCTCGGGCGCGTAGCCTTCGGGCGCGCCCTTTTCCTGCAGAGATTCAACGGCTTCGCCTGCGTTCTTGATCAGGTTGGTGACCGCCTGAGAGATCATGGTCGCGTCGATCTCGGCCATGACCGGCGTGTCAGGCAGCGCAGACACCAGCCGGGCGCCGTGCAGGCTGCCCTCCTGCAGCGTCACCGCGTCGCGCATCAGCTTGGTCAGGTCATGGTCGCGCCGATCAGGTTCAGGCATGCGGGCGAAGCGGGAAAATTCGTCGACGATCCGGCGCAGGTCGCCCGTCTGGCGGATGATGACATCGGTCAGCTGCTCGAGCGCCTCCGCCTCGTCGCCGACGGCCACGCGGAACTTGCGGCGGATGCGTTCGGCCGACAGCTGGATCGGCGTCAGGGGGTTCTTGATCTCGTGCGCGATGCGGCGGGCCACGTCGCCCCAGGCGGCCATGCGCTGCGCGCTGACCAGGTCGGTCACGTCGTCGAAGGCAACGACGTAGCCCTCGAGCCCGCCTTCGGCATTCCGCCGCTGGCTCATGCGGACGAGAAGGCTTTCGAGCATGCCTTCGCGGCTCACCCGGACCTCTTCCTGCGCCACTTCGCCGCTGCTGTCGGTCAGTTCGGCGAAGAGCCCGGCGAATTCCGGGACAGCCTCGGCCAGGGGGCGGCCGTGCACAAGACCGGGGTCGAGGGCCAGAAGCCGGGCGCCGGCGCGGTTGACGAAATCGACCGAGCCGCCCGCGTCCAGGCCGATGACGCCCGAGGTGACCGACGACAGGACCGAATCGAAGAGCCGGCGGCGGTCCTCGGTCTGGCGGTGGCTGTCGATCAGGGCCGTGCGCTGCTGGTTCAGCTCGCGCGTCATCTGGTTGAAGATGCGGCCCAGCATGGCAATCTCGTCGTCGCCCGGTTCCTCGACCACCTGCACCTGCAGGTCGCCGCCGCCGACCCTTTGTGCCGCGCCCGCAAGCCGGCCAACGGGTCGCGCCAGCCGTTCGGCGAACCACAGGCCCATCCAGATCGCGGCCAGGATCAGGATCAGCGCAAAGCCCAGGTAGACCAGGCCGAATTCAAAGATCACCCGGCCGCGAGAGCTTTCAAGCTGTTGATAAAGCTTGACGGTTGCGCGGGTGCGGTCGAGCAGGCTCAGGATCTTGCCGTCGACGTTCCGGCTGACATAGAGGTAGCGGTCGGGGAAGGCCGTCAGGTAGATCAGTGCCCGGAATTCGTTGTTCGGCCAGTCCTCGATCAGCACTGTTTCGCCGGCCTTGGCGCGGGTGATGTCGTCGGCGGTGGGCGCGTCGAAGTCGAAAAGGTAGCTCCGCGTGCCCCGCGCCCGGATCTGGCCGCCGCCGTCGACCAGATAGGCTTCGCGCAGGCCGCGCTGGATCTGGCTCTGGCCGTTCGCGAGGATCTGCCGCAGGTCGGCGTCCGACAAAAGGAAAGAGGCCTGCTTCGACAGGTCGAGGTAGTTGGCCAGCGCCTGGCTGTCCTCGACCAGCGCGCGCTTCTGTTCATCGTGATAGGCCTCGGCCGCCTGCAGCGAGGCGCCGACCACGTTGCTGACCCGGTCGGAAAACCAGCCCTCTAGCCCGATGTTGACGGTCAGGCCGGCAAAGACCGCGACAAGGATGGTGGGGAAAAGCGCGATCCCGGCAAAGACCGCCGTCAGCCGCATGTGGAGCCGCGAGCCGGCAGACTTTGCCCGCCGCGCGGCGATCATGCCCATGAGGCGCGACAGGACGAGCCCCGCCAGCAGCAGGAAATAGACGAGGTCGGCCAGCAGGATGAGCCTGAGCGCGTTTGACTGCGCCCCCTGCCCCATCGGGCCGAAGACGACGTAGGTCAGCGCCGCCAGCACCGGACCGAGGACAACGAGGCCAAGCGTCAGCGCATTCTGCCAACGCCTCTGGCGCCGCAGGCGGCTGATACGATCCCAGGTCCAGGTTTGACTGGTCCCCGCCAAGGGGTCTCACTCCTTGCCGCGCGGCTGTCGCCGGCGGCCTTACCGCTGATGCCTCGCCCGTGATCCTTGCCCGGCAAGGAGTGCCGATGCGCCACAGGTTCTGTTGCGCTTTTACATCAATTTGCGGCGGCGTGTCACGCGCATATCCAGATCCGTGATCTTCTTGCGCAAGGTATTGCGGTTGATGCCCAGCAGATCGGCACATCTGGCCTGATTGCCGCCGGTCGCGTCCAGCGCGATGTCGATGAGCGGGGCCTCGATTTCGCGCAGGATCCGGTCGTAAAGGCCGGGCGGCGGCAGGGCGCCGCCGTGGCGGGCGAAGTAACGCTGCAGGTGGCGGGCGACCGATTCCGACAGCCGTTCGCCGTCGGTTCCGGCCGCCGCCGAACCGTTCGGCCCAAGGGCTGCGTCAAGCTCGGCGCGGGTGATGGCAGGCCCGGTGGCGGTCAGGGCCAGCCGGCGCATGAGGTTGTCAAGCTCGCGCACGTTGCCGGGCCAGCCATGGGCGCCAAGGCCCGCCGCCGCCTCGGGCGAGAGGGTGCGCGCGGGCAGGCCGGCGGCGGCGGCGCGGGCCAGAAGGTGGGCCGCAAGTGCGGCCAGATCCTCGGGCCGGTAGCGGAGCGGGGGGACGGTGAGCGTCATCCCGGCCAGGCGATAGAAGAGGTCCGGTCGTATCGCAGCCTCGGCCCCGGGGCCGCCGGTCGAGATCAGGCGGGGCGGCGCACCCGGAACGGCGCCCTCGAGCCGGTCGAGCGCCTGGGCAAGGCGGCCTTGCGTCGCAGTGTCGAAGTCGGCCGGGTTCTCGATCAGCAGCGTGCCGCCCTGCGCCCGCCCCGCGAGCAGCAGGAAGCCGTCGGCGCGGTCCAGATCCTCGGCCTGGACAGTGACGAAGGTGCCCCCGTTCCGGTCCGACAGATCATGCAGCGCGCGGGCGACGAGCGACTTGCCGGTGCCGCTTTCGCCCAGCACCATGAGGGGCAGGTCGGTCGACATCACGCGCGCCAGAATCTTGTAGAGCGCCTGCATGACCGGGCTCTGGCCGATGATCGGGCCCTGGATCTGACCGGGCGCAGGTTGGTCGGGCGTCGGCGTCACCTTTGCTTCGGCGGTGCCACCGGCAAGCCCCCTGGCCGCCCGCTTCATCAGGTCAGGCAGGTCGAAGGGCTTCGGCAGGTAGTCGAAGGCCGCCGCCTCGGCCGCGCGGATGGCGGTCACGATGCTGTTCTGGGCCGAGATGACGATGACCGGCAGGCCGGGGCGCAGCTTGGCGATCTCGGGCAGCGCGGTCAGGCCGTTGCCGTCGGGCATGACGACATCGGTGATGACCAGGTCGCCCTTGCCCTCGCCCACCCAGCGCAGGAGCGTCTGCAGGCTGCTGGTCGCATGAACCTTGCAGCCGGCGCGGGTCAGGGCCTGGGTCAGGACGGTGCGGATGGTGCGGTCGTCGTCGGCGACAAGGACTGTTCCGTCCATTCAGGACCCTTCCTTTCCGGCGATGGGCAGCGCGATGCGGAACCGGGTCTGGCCGGGCCGGCTTTCGACGCCGATCCAGCCGCCGTGATCCTCGATGATGCCCGCGACGAGCGCGAGGCCGAGCCCCGTCCCATTCTCTCGCCCCGACACGAACGGATCGAAGATCGCATCGGCGATTGCGGGCGGGATGCCCGGCCCGTCGTCCGTGACCTCGACCTGCACCGGCAAGGCGCGGGTCGCGGCACCGCTGCGGACACGGAGCGCGGGGTCGTAGAAGGTGCGCAGCGTGATGGTGCCGGGACTGCCCCCGCTCGCCTCTGCCGCGTTCTTCAGGAGGTTGAGGAAAAGCTGCACCATCTGGTCGGCATCGGCGCTGACGGCGGGAAGCGAGGGGTCGAAGCGTTCGACGAAGCGCATGCCTTTCGCAAAGCCCAGTTCCGCCGAGCGGCGGGCGCGGGCCAGGATGTCGTGGATATTGACCGGCACGGCGGCGGGCGGGCGGCGGTGGCCGAAAGCCTCGACCTGGTCCAGAAGCGTGACGATCCGCCGGGTTTCGGCAACGATCAGCGCCGTCAGCTCGCGGTCGGCTTCTGGCAGGGTCATGTCCAGAAGCTGCGCGGCCCCGGCGATTCCGGCGAGCGGGTTCTTGATCTCATGCGCCAGCATGTCGGTCAGGCCGATCGCCGCACGGGCCGAGCGGCCGGCGCTGCCGCCACCCCCACCTTCGCGCGGCTGGAAAAGGATGAGCGTGCCGGTGCCAAGGGGGGCGGCCTGAAGGTTGCAGATCACGGGCGGCCGTTCGCCGGTGCCGATGGCGGCGTCATTGACGAACAGTGCGGAATGGCCGGCGCGGATGCGGGCGAAAGCCTCTTCCAGGGGCGCGTCGACCGCCAGCCGGTCGAAAAGCGGCGTGCCGCAAAGCGCGCGGGCCGAGGCGTTGAGGAAGGCCTCTGCCGCCGGGTTCGCGGCCTCGACCTGACCGTTTGCGTCGATCAGGACCGCCGGGAACGGCAGAGCCTGCCAAAGACCCTCTGGCGCGTCGGGGACGGGCGGGGCCTCGGGCCGGTTCACGCCGCTTCGGCCCGCGCAGGGCCCGGCGCACCGCCAAAGGCCGTGGCGATCAGGGCGCGCGCCTCGGGCTCGGTCGCGGTGGTCAGAAGCGCCTTGCGCAGAGCGGGCTCGACCCCCGCCGCGTCGGCATACCAGCCAAGGTGCTTTCGCGCGACGCGCAGGCCCAGGTCGCGGCCGTAGAACGACAGTATGTCGGCGTGGTGGTCCGCGACCAGGTCGGCCAGAGCCGCGCCCTGCGGGACCGCTGGCGCGGGCGTGCCGTGCAGCGCATTGGCGATTTCCGCGAGCCGCCAGGGCGCGCCTTGCGCGCCGCGGCCGACCATCACACCCGCGGCGCCTGACTTGGCGCGCGCTCGCGCCGCCGCGTCCGCGTCCGTCACGTCGCCATTGGCGATGACCGGCAGGCCGGTCGCCGCGCGGACCGGCGCGATTGCCGCCCAGTTGGCCTGCCCCTTGTAGAACTGCTGGCGGGTGCGGCCGTGGACGACCAGCATCCGGACCCCCGCCGCCTCGGCCCGGCAGGCAAGCTCTGCGGCATTCAGGCAGGCATCGTCCCAGCCGAGCCGGCATTTCAGCGTCACCGCCACGCCGCCCGCCGCCGTCGCCGCGCCGACGACCGCATCAATCAGCGTCAGCGCGTGATCGAGGTTGCGCATCAGGGCCGAGCCGGAGGCGCCGCCCGTCACCTGCTTGGCCGGGCACCCCATGTTGATGTCGATGATCGGCGCACCCATGTCGGCGATGATGCGCGCCGCCTCGGCCATCGGCCCCGCCTCGCGCCCGGCGAGCTGGACCGAGGTGACGATCCCCCCGTCCGCCAGTCCCAGATCGGTGCGCGCCCGCGCCCGGACCGAGGGGCGGGCCGTGACCATCTCGGCCGAGGCGACCATCTCGCTGACCATCAGGCCGGCGCCGAAGCGCGCCACCGTGCGGCGGAACGGCAGGTCGGTGATGCCGGCCATCGGCGCCAGGAATACCGGCACGCCCAGGCCCAGCTCTGCCAGTCTTTCGGGCATCTGCCTCTTCCTTGTGCGGAATGGTCCCTCCTAGACGCTTCGGGGCCGGAAAGCAAATGGATCAGAAGAGGCCCGTCACCCAGCGGTCAAGGCGCGAGCCCGTCGGATAGAGCGCCCGCACGACCAGCGCCGCGATCACGCCCGTCGCCATGCCGCCCAGCACGTCGGTGACGAAATGGGTGCCGACATAGACGCGCGACAGAAGGACGGGCACCGCGATCAGCGACAAAAGCCCTGCCCTGCGCCCCATCCCGGCCAGAAGGAAGGCCGCGACGATGGCGGTCACGGCGGTCGCGTGGTCCGAGGGGAAGGACCAGTCGGGGCTCGGCGGGATCAGAAGGTGGGTCACGCCCTGGTCGTAGGGCCGCGCCCGATGGACGAAGAGAAGGACGATCTGGTTCATCGCCAGCCCCAGGACGAAGGCCAGCCCGGCCTGAAGGCAGGTGCGCCGCACCTCAAGGCGCGTGGGGCCGCCGCTCCACCAGTGCAGGACGGTCAGCGCAATCAGGACCGGCACACCGACCTTCGTGATGAAAACGACGGCGGCATCAAGCGTTGCACTTTGCCCCGAAAGGCCGTTGATGAACTGGGTAAGGGCGATATCCAAGGCGGTCTCCCTGTGGTGGCAGGAACATGAGCGAAAATCAGCAGGTGCTGCGTCGCAGACAGGTCTATCATGCGAGCCTTCTTGCCAAGGGTCTTCATGCGACGCTAGAGGTCGCGGGCGCGCTGGCGCTGGTGCTGATCCCGCCTGCCGCGATCCTGAGCCTGGTCCGCGTCCTGACCCAACAGGAACTGGTCGAGGACCCGAAGGACCGGATCGCGCTCTGGCTTCTGCATCAGGCCCAGGGCTTTTCGCTGTCGACCGAACATTTCTATGCAATCTATCTGGCGGTCCACGGGGTCGTCAAAATCGGCCTTGTCGTCGCGCTCTGGCGGGAATGGCGCCATGCGGCGCCCATCGGCATGACGGCGCTTGGCCTCTTCGTCGTCTGGCAGCTTTACCGCTTCAGCCTGACCCATGCGCCCTTCCTGCTGGTGCTGAGCGCGTTCGACATGGTCGTGATCTGGCTGATCTGGCGCGACGCGAAAGACCACCGCATTCCATGGGTCTGATGCCGGCCCCGCTGCCTTTTCGCCTTTTCCTCGCGCCCCCCCTTGGCTAGGGTCAGGTCCGACCAATTCAGCCCAAGGACCGCTGCCATGCCCGCCCTTCGTTCCCGCACCTCGACCCATGGCCGCAACATGGCCGGCGCGCGCGGCCTCTGGCGCGCGACGGGCATGAAGGACGGCGATTTCGGCAAGCCCATCGTCGCCATCGTCAACAGCTTCACCCAGTTCGTGCCCGGCCATGTGCATCTGAAGGACCTGGGCCAGCTTGTCGCCCGCCAGGTCGAGGCGGCGGGCGGCGTCGCCAAGGAATTCAACACCATCGCCGTCGACGACGGGATCGCCATGGGCCATGACGGGATGCTCTATTCCCTGCCCTCGCGCGAACTGATCGCCGACTCGGTCGAATATATGGTCAACGCCCACTGCGCCGACGCGATGGTCTGCATCTCGAACTGCGACAAGATCACGCCCGGCATGCTGATGGCGGCGATGCGGCTCAATATCCCGGCGGTCTTTGTTTCGGGTGGCCCGATGGAGGCCGGCAAGGTCGTCCTGGACGGCAAGGAGGTCGCGCTCGACCTGGTGGACGCGATGGTCGTCGCAGCCGACGACAAGGTGTCGGACGCGGACGTGGCGGCGATCGAGCGCGCGGCCTGCCCGACCTGCGGCTCCTGTTCGGGCATGTTCACGGCAAACTCGATGAACTGCCTGACCGAGGCCCTGGGCCTGTCCTTGCCCGGCAACGGCTCGACGCTCGCCACCCATTCGGACCGCCAGCGGCTCTTCGAGGAAGCGGGCAAGCTGATCGTCGATCTGTGCAACCGCTATTACGGCAAGGACGACGCCAGCGTCCTGCCGCGGTCGATCGCGACGAAAGAGGCGTTCGAGAACGCCATGACGCTCGACATCGCCATGGGCGGCTCGACCAACACCGTCCTGCACATCCTGGCCGCCGCGCACGAGGGCGGCGTCGATTTCACCATGGACGACATCGACCGGCTGAGCCGAAAGGTCCCCGTCCTGTGCAAGGTCGCGCCCGCCAAGCAGGACGTGCATATGGAGGATGTCCACCGCGCGGGCGGCATCATGGCGATCCTTGGCCAGCTTGACGCGGCGGGACTTCTGAGCCGCGAGAACCCGACCGTCCACGCCCGCTCGATCGGTGCGGCCATCGACCAGTGGGACATTTCGCGCACCAACAGCGACGAGGTGCGCACCTTCTTCCGCGCCGCACCGGGGGGCGTGCCGACGCAGGTCGCCTTCAGCCAGTCGCGGCGCTGGACCGATCTGGACCTTGACCGCGAACATGGCGTGATCCGGTCGGCCAAGACCCCCTTCTCGCACGATGGCGGGCTAGCGGTCCTGACCGGCAACCTCGCGCCCGAAGGCTGTATCGTGAAGACGGCGGGCGTGGATGAGTCGATCCTGGTCTTTTCCGGTCCGGCGCGGGTCTTTGAATCGCAAAATGCGGCGGTCGAGGCGATCCTGTCGAACCGGATCAAGGAAGGCGATGTGCTCGTCATCCGTTACGAGGGACCGAAGGGCGGCCCCGGCATGCAGGAAATGCTCTACCCGACCAGCTACCTGAAATCGAAAGGCCTGGGCAAAGCCTGCGCGCTCATCACCGACGGGCGGTTTTCCGGCGGCACGTCGGGCTTGTCCATCGGCCATGTCAGCCCCGAAGCGGCCTCGGGCGGGCTGATCGGGCTTGTCGAAGAGGGTGACCGGATCGAGATCGACATCCCCGCCCGCACCATCCGCCTGGCCGTCGATGACGCGACGCTGGCCGCCCGCCGCACCGCGCAAGAGGCCAAGGGCTGGAAACCCGCGAAGGCCCGGCCGCGCAAGGTCAGCCAGGCGCTCAGGGCCTACGGGCTTTTCGCCACCTCGGCCGCCACGGGCGCGGTCCGCAAGCTGCCGGGAGAATGACGATGTATAGCCCCGCAGCCGACCGCTACGACCGCATGACCTACCGCCGCGCTGGCCGGTCGGGCCTGAAGCTTCCGGCAATCACGCTCGGGCTCTGGCACAACTTCGGCGGCGACCGTCCCTATGAGGTGGCGCGCACGCTCTGCCGCACGGCGTTCGATCTGGGCATCACCCATTTCGACCTGGCCAACAACTACGGGCCGCCCCCCGGCTCGGCCGAGGAAACCTTTGGCCGCATCCTGAAGGATGATTTCGCGGGGCTTCGGGACGAACTCCTCATTTCGTCGAAGGCCGGCTATCACATGTGGGATGGCCCCTATGGCGAATGGGGCAGCCGCAAATACCTCATCGCCTCGTGTGACCAGTCGCTGAAGCGGATGGGCCTCGACTATGTCGACATCTTCTATTCGCACCGGTTCGACCCCAACACGCCGCTTGAGGAAACCATGGGCGCGCTCGACGCGATCGTGCGGGCGGGCAAGGCGCTTTATGTCGGGATCTCGAGCTATACGTCCGAACAGACCGCCCGCGCGGCCGCCATCCTGCGGGACCTCGGCACGCCCTGCCTGATCCACCAGCCGCGCTATTCGATCCTTGCACGCTGGACCGAAAAGGACCGGCTTCTGGATCGGCTCGAGGCAGAAGGGATGGGCTGCATCTCCTTCTCGCCGCTGGCGCAGGGGATGCTGACGTCGAAATACCTCTCGACCATTCCCGAAGGCAGCCGCGCGGCGGCGGGCAAGCTGGACGGCCAGCTGATCGACGCCGAAGCGCGGCGGCGGCTGCAAGGGCTGAACGACCTGGCCAGGCAGCGCGGGCAGACGCTTGCGCAGATGGCGGTCGCCTACGTGCTGCGCGACCCGCGCATGACCTCTGCGCTGATCGGCGCGTCGCGGCCCGAGCAGATCGTGGACAGCGTGGGGGCACTGGCGAACCTGAGCTTCACGCGCGACGAACTCGCGGCGATCGACGCGCTGGCGTTCGAGGCGAAGGACTGGGGCTGACGGGGACCGGAGCTGACGGGGACTGGCGCCAACGGAAAAAGGGGGCCGCGAGGCCCCCTTCCCATTCCCGCGCGTCGGCCTCTTCAGCCGTTCGCGGCGCGGATCTTGTCCGCCGCTTCCTTGTTGTAGGCCACACCCGCCTTGTCGAAAAGCTGGTCCAATTCGCCCGACAGCGTCATCTCGGTCACGATGTCGCAGCCGCCGACGAACTCGCCCTTCACATAAAGCTGGGGGATCGTCGGCCAGTCGGAATAGT
>Ga0056909_1001084_pt1 | contig 18478 bp, 15 predicted proteins | sample EBPBio102011_DNA_FD_62115 | JGI IMG/M metagenome (GOLD analysis project Ga0056909, IMG submission 62115) | Wastewater treatment Type I Accumulibacter community from EBPR Bioreactor in Madison, WI, USA - Reactor 1_1/10/2011_ DNA | ecosystem: Engineered > Bioreactor > EBPR > Anaerobic-Aerobic >...
GGCGGGCGAGCGGCTGGAAGTCGCGATCGTGCTGGATGCCGGGATCGCGGCCTTGTCCGCGCCGAAGGCCAGCTCGATCGAGATCTACCGGGCCAAGGCCGGGCTTGACGGCAAACGCCCCTATGTCCGCACCGATTACGGCGACGCGGCGCAGGTGACGCTGACGGCGGGCGATTATGTCGCCGTGGCCGCACGGGACGGCGCCAAAGCCGAAGCAGCCTTTACGGTAAAAGCGGCTGAGCGGGTCGAGGTGGCGGTCGCTTTGGCCGCGGGAATGGCGGCGGTCAGGGCCGACGATGCCAACCAGATCGACATTCTGGCGGCCAAGCCGGGCCTTGATGGCTCGCGCGAGGCGATCTTCACCGATTACGGCGCCACCTCGGAACGCCTGTTGCCGCCCGGCGACTATGTGGCGCTGGCCACGGCGGGCCGTGCCACGGCAGAGGCGCCCTTCACGGTCAAGGATGGCGAGCGCAGCGAAGTGACGGTCGTCATTCCGCGCGGGGTGATCTCGGTCACGGCACCGGGCGCGCGCGAGATCGCCTTCCTTGTTGCCAAGCCCGGCCTCGACGGCCAGCGCACATCGATCCATGGCGATTACAGCGATGCCTCCGCCCCGATGCTTCCGCCAGGAGACTATGTCGTGACAGCAGATTTCGGGGATGGCGCCGTGGTCGAACAGCCGGTCAGCCTGGCCGATGGCCAACGGGTCGAACTGGCCCTGACAAAACCCTGACCCCCGGAATCCGGGCGGCGCGACCAGCTTGACGCGCCGCCCGTCCTGGCATAGGTCAAAGCCTGACGCGGGTGTAGCTCAATGGTAGAGCAGAAGCTTCCCAAGCTTACGACGAGGGTTCGATTCCCTTCACCCGCTCCAGCCCCCCCGACAGGACAGGAACAGGCAATGCGCCTTGCTTTCGCCGCCCTTTTCCTTTGCAGCGCGGGCCCGGCCCTGGCCGAGACCCTGCCCTTCGAGGGCAAGTGGGATTGCGAATTGGGCACATTCACCTTTACCGGCCAGATCTACGATCCGGGCGGCGATCCGATGGAGATCCTCGATGCCGCGCAGGAGGATGGCGTCTGGGTGCTCACCTTTGCCGATGACTATCAGATCTCGCTCGAGATGAATGCCGACGGCACGATGGGCTGGTACTCGGCGGTCTCGGGTGACAGCTTCCTGTGCAGGCCCCTGCCCTGAGCGGGCTTTCCTTCGCCCCGGCTTCCCGCTAGGCAGGCGGGGATATCAGCGAAGGAGACTGCAATGAGCAGCGAAATCACCCGTTACGGCGTCGGCCCCCGCATGTCCGAAGCGGTGGCTTATAACGGCATCCTCTGGGTCGCGGGCCAGGTTGGCAATGCGGGCGACGCGGTGGGCGAGCAGACCAAGCAATGCCTGGCCGAAGTCGACCGCATCCTCGCGGGCGCGGGCATCGACAAGACCCGCATCCTCTCGGCCCAGATCTGGCTGGCCGACATGGCGGATTTCCCGGCGATGAACGCGGTCTGGGATGCCTGGGTGCCGCAGGGCCACACCCCCGCCCGCGCGACCGGCGAGGCCAAGCTGGCCACCCCGGAATACAAGGTCGAGGTCATCGTGACCGCGGCGCTGAAATAAGCGATCCTGCGCCGCAGGTTCGGAAAAAGGGGGCCTTGCGGCCCCCTTTGTCTGTTCCGGGCCAACGATCCTTCCGCGAAGGATCGGGCGCGGCGTCAGCCGCGCAGGAAGGCCACGAGCGCGGCGGTGGAGCCGTCCTTGCCTGCCGTATCCGCCTTGCCTTCCAGAACCGGCTGCAGGGCCAGCGCCAGTTCCTTGCCCAGCTCGACCCCCCATTGATCATAGGAGTTGATGCCCAGGATCACGCCTTCGACAAAGACCCGGTGCTCATACAGCGCGATGATCTGGCCCAGGGTGAAGGGGGTCAGGCTGTCATAGGCCAGCGTGGTCGAGGGCCGGTTGCCCGGAAAGACGCGGTGGCGGGCCTGACGTTCCAGTTCCGCCCCGGTCAGGCCCTTCTTTGCCATGATCACGCGCGCCTGATCCAGGCTGCGGCCGCGCAGCAGGGCCTCGGATTGCGCAAGGCAATTCGCCATCAGAAGCCTGTGCTGATGCGCAAGCGCGGGTTCATGGCCATGGCGGGCGATCAGGAATTCGCAGGGCACGACGCGGGTGCCCTGATGGATCAGCTGGTAGAAGGCGTGCTGGCCGTTGGTGCCCGGCTCGCCCCAGACCACGGGGCCGGAATTCACCGGCAGGTCTGACCCGTCCAGCGCCACGCTCTTGCCATTCGATTCCATCTCGAGCTGCTGGAGATAGGCCGGCAGTCGCGACAGGCGCTGGTCATAGGGCAGGACGGCGCGGGTGGCATGGCCGCAGCCCTGATTGTGCCAGATGCCGACAAGGGCCAGCATGACGGGCATGTTCTGCACCGGCGGCGCGGACAGGAAATGCTGGTCCATGGCGCGGCCACCGGCCAGGAAGGCGTCGAAATCCTGCGGGCCGACCGCGATCATCAATCCCAGGCCGATCGGGCCCCACATCGAATAGCGCCCGCCGACCCAATCCTCGAAACCGAAGACGCGGGCTGCGTCGATGCCGAAGGCGGCGGTTTTGTCGGCCGCCGTGCTGACGGCGGCGAATTGCGCGGCGGGATTGGCGACCTTGGCCGCCATCCATTCGCGCGCCGTTTCGGCATTGGTCATGGTCTCGATCGTGGTGAAGGTCTTGGAGGCGACGATGACCAGCGTCGTCTCTGGGTTCAGGCCCCGAAGCGTGTCATGGATATGCGCGCCGTCGACATTCGAGACATAGTGCAGCCGCGGCCCGTCATGGAAGGGCGCAAGCGCCAGGGTCGCCATGGCCGGGCCAAGGTCCGATCCGCCGATGCCGATATTGACCACATCGGTGATGCGGCCGCCCTGCCCGGTAAACCGACCCGTCCGCACATCCTCGGCAAAGGCATAGGCGCGGGCACGGGTGGCACGGACCTCGGGCAGCACATCGGCGCCATCGACCCTGATCACCGCCTCGTCGCCCGCGCGCAGGGCGACATGCAGCACGGCGCGGCCCTCGGTCTCGTTGATCTTCGCGCCTTCGAACATGGCCTTGCGCCGCGCGGCCAGACCCGCGCCTTCCGCCAGCGCCAGCAGGAGGTCGCGCGCCTTGGCGTCGATGCCGGTCTTGGCATAGTCGAACAGCATCCCGTCCGCTGTCACCGAGAAATCGGCGGCGCGGTCGCCCGATGCGAAAAGATCCAGGATGGGCCGGTCGGCAGTGGCTTTGGCATGGGCGACAAGCGCATCCCAGTTCGTCATGGCGGCAATTCCTATTCGGCCCAGTGGACGGTGGCATTGGCCAGCACCGCCTTGACCGGCGCCTCGCTGGCGGACAGGCCCTGCGCACGCTCTAGGGCTGCGCGCTTTTCCGGGCCGGTGATCAGGATATGGATGTTCATTGCGCCCGCCAGCACGGGCGCGGTCAGGGTGACGCGCGGCTCGCCCGCCGCTTCGGCCCGCATCGGCAGAAGCAGCGGCGCATCGGCGGCCAGCGCCTCGTCCAGCCGGTCGGCACCGGGGAAAAGCGAGGCGGTGTGCATGTCGGTGCCCATGCCCAGCAGCAGGACCGAGATCGGCAGATGCGGCCTGATCGCCTCGGCCAGCGCCTCGAGCGCTGGTTCGGGAGTGGTGAAGCCGTCATGGTGCAGCGGCACGAAGTTCGCCGCCGCCGCGCGGCCGCGCAGCAGCCGCTGGCGCAAAAGCCGGGTGTTCGACCGCTCGCTGGTCTCATCGACCCAGCGCTCGTCATTCAGGAAGACCGCGACATTGGCCCAGTCAAGATCGACACCGGACAGCGTGTCGAAGATCGGCCCCGGCGTGGTGCCGCCCGGGACGCAGAACGAGGCCTTGCCATCACGGCGCAGGAAATCGGCCAATTGGCCTGCGATCCGGTCCGCCAGGCCCAGATACATGAATTCCCGGTCCGGATAGGTCACCAGTTCCATCACTTGATCTCCCGCCAGCGCCGCCCGTCGCGATGCATCAGCATCAACGCATCTTCCGGGCCGGACGTTCCGGCATCGTAGGATTGCGGACGGTCGCCGCGCGCTTCCCAGCCTTCGATGATCGGGTCGGTCCAGGCCCAGGCGGCCTCGACCTCGTCACCGCGCATGAACAGCGTCTGGTTGCCGCGGATCACATCCATGATCAGCCGTTCATACGCATCGGGCACCTCGGCCGCCTCTGGCCCCAGTGCCGTGGCGAAGGACATGTCCAGCGGCACCTGGGTCAGCCGCATCCCGCCCGGCCCCGGTTCCTTGATCATGACCATCAGATGCATCCCTTCATCGGGTTGCAGCCGGATCACCAGCACATTCTCGCGCCAGCCCTCGGCATCGTCAAAGATCGAATGCGGCGGCTCGCGGAAGGTCACGGCGATTTCGCTGGCCCGCGCCCGCAGCCGCTTGCCGGTGCGCAGATAGAAGGGCGTGCCCTTCCAGCGCCAGTTGGAAATCGCAACCTTCAGCGCGATGTAACTTTCGGTGCGGCTGTGCGGATTTTCGGAATCCTCCAGATAGCTGCCCTCGCCGGCCCCGCCAAGATACTGGCCGCGCACGATGTCCTGCGGCGCGACCGGGTCAAGCGCGCGGATGACCTTGAGCTTTTCGTCGCGCACGGCATCGGGGTCGAAGTGATAGGGCGGCTCCATCGCGATCAGGCAGAGAAGCTGCATCAGGTGGTTCTGCACCATGTCCCTCATGGTGCCGGATTTGTCGTAATAGGCGCCGCGCCCGTTCACCCCCACCGTTTCCGCCACGGTGATCTGGACATGGTCGATATATTCCGACTTCCACAAAGGTTCGAACAGGATATTGGCGAAGCGCACCGCCATCAGGTTCTGCACCGTCTCTTTGCCAAGGTAATGGTCGATCCGGTAGATCTGGCTTTCGGTGAAATGCCTGGCCAGGGTTTCATTCAGGGCGCGGGCCGAGGCGAGGTCGCGGCCGAAGGGCTTTTCCACCACGATCCGGGCATCGGGGCCCGCGATACCGTGATCGGTCAGCCGCAGGGCGATGTCGCCGAACAGGGTCGGTGCGACCGAGAAGTAATAGGCCTGCACCACATCGGCGCGCATGGTTTCCTTGAGCTGCGTCCAGCCCTGCGTGCCCTTGGCGTCGATCGCGACATAGGACAGGCGCTTCAGGAAGGCGGCCAGCGCCTCTTTGTCCTGCGCGGCCTTGGGCATGAATTCGGCCACGGCCTCGGCCACCAGCGTGCGGAATTCCTCATCCGTGTGTTCGGCTCGCGCGGCACCGATGATGCGGGCCTCGGGCGGCATCTGTCCGGCCTGGAAGCGGCGGAACAGACCCGGCAGGATCTTGCGGCGGGCAAGGTCGCCCGTGCCGCCGAAGATCACCAGATCGAAAGCCTCGACCGGAATGACACGCGCGACCATGGGCGGCTCCTCAGGATGTCTGTTAGCGCTAACAGCGGCGTTCTAGCGCGAAGCCCGTGCCCTGTCCAGCACCGCTTCTATCACCTTCGACGGCAAGGCCAAAGCCTGCGGGCGTTACACCACAGGATCAGGCGTCCAGTTCGGCATCCCAGTAGAGGTAATCCATCCAGCTGTCATGCAGGTGGTTCGGCGGGAAACGGCGGCCATGGGCCTGCATTTCCTCGGCGGTGGGCGGGCGGGCCGGGCGGCGCAGCGTCAGGCCCGACTGGCGCAGGGTCTTGTTGCCCTTGCGCAGGTTGCAGGGCGAACAGGCGGCGACGACATTTTCCCAGGAGGTGATCCCGCCGCGCGAGCGCGGCACGACATGGTCGAAGGTCAGATCGCCCTTGGATCCGCAATATTGGCAGCAGAATTCGTCCCTCAGAAAAAGATTGAAGCGCGTGAAGGCCACGCGCTTCTGGGGTTTTACGAATTCTTTCAGCACGACGACGGAGGGTATCCTGAATTCCTGCCGTTGACTGCGCACCACATGGTCATATTCGGCGACGATCTGCACCCGGTCCAGAACCGCGGCCTTGATCGCCTCTTGCCAGGGCCAGAGCGACAGCGGGTAATAGCTGAGCGGCCGGTAATCGGCATTCAGCACCAGCGCGGGAAAATGCTTGAGCGCGGCCGGGTCGCGTACGAACTGGGTCCTGAAATCGCCGTCCATTGCCGTCCGACACTCCGCTCTTGCCCGCAGCGCCCGGAGCATCTGTCCGGTCTGCTGCGCCCTGTGGCCCGAGGGCGGGGAACCCTCCCCCGATGGGCTGACTATATCTGGGCCAAAGCCCCGCGCAACCCCCCAGCATCTGTGGCACGATTGCAAGGGGGCTTGGATGCCACCTTTGTGAGATTCGGATTCATCCGGATGACAGTTCCCGGGCGTTGCTGCCGAAAACGGCAAAGGCCCGGGACACATCCCGGGCCTTTCCATGATCTTCCCAGCAAAGGTCAGGCGGCGGCAACCGCCCGCTTGGTCAGAACCTTGATCAGATTCGCCCGGTATTCCGGCGTTCCGTGCAGATCACCCATCAGGTTTGAGGGATCGACGCTGAGCCCGTCGACCGCTGCCGCCGAGAAGTTTTTCGACAGCGCGGCTTCGGCCTCGGACCAGCGGAAGACACCATCCGCCCCCGCGCCCGTCACCGCAACGCGTACGCCCGAGGGGTATTTCGCCACGAAGACCCCGGTCAGGGCAAAGCGGCTGGCCGGTTGCTCGAACTTCAGATAGGCGGCCTTTTCGGGGATCGGGAAGACGACCTGGATGACGATTTCACCCTCTTCCAGCGCCGTGGTGAACAGGCCCTGGAAATAGTCGTCCGCAGCGATGCGGCGCTTGTTGGTGACCACCGTCGCGCCCGAGGCCAGCACGCCCGAAGGATAGCAGGCCGCCGGGTCGTTGTTGGCGATCGACCCGCCCACCGTGCCCCGGTTGCGCACGGCGGGGTCGCCGATGCCCCCGGCCAGCCTGGCCAGCGCCGGATAGGCCGAGGCCGCCTCTTTGGCGACAACGGCATGGGGGGTGGCGGCGCCGACGGTCAGGGTGCCGCCTTCGGCCTTCACGCCCTTCATCGCGGCGATGCCGGTCAGGCTGACCAGGGTGGTCGGCGCGGCGAGGCGCTGCTTCATCGTGGCGATCAGGGTCTGGCCGCCCGACAGGGCCTGCGCCCCCTCCTGTGCCAGCGCCTTGACGGCTTCTTCCACCGAGGCGGGTTTGACGAAATCGAAATTGTGCATGATCTGCCCTCCTCAGCCCTGCATGGCCTGCCAGACCCGCTTGGGCGAGACCGGCATGTCGATATGCGTCACGTTCTTGTGCCCGGCGCGGCGCAGCGCGTCGACCACGGCATTGACCACAGCGGGCGGCGAACCGATGGCCCCGGCCTCGCCGCAGCCCTTCACCCCCAGCGGATTGTGGGTGCAGGGCGTGTTGCAGCTGTGGTCGACGATGTAGAAGGGCACGTCATCGGCGCGCGGCATGGCATAGTCCATGAAGCTGCCCGACAGAAGCTGCCCGCCCTCGTCATAGGTGGTGTTCTCCAGCAGCGCCTGGCCGATGCCCTGCCCGACGCCGCCATGGACCTGGCCCTGAACGATCAGCGGGTTCATCACATGGCCAAAGTCATCTGCGGCGGTGAAGCTGCAGATCTCGACCCGGCCCGTCTCGGGATCGACCTCGACCTCGCAGGCATAGGCCCCGGCCGGGAAGGTGAAGTTGCCCGGATCGTAGAAGGCCGATTCCTCCAGCCCCGGCTCCAGCGTTTCCAGCGGGTAGTTGTGCGGGACATAGGCCGAGAAGGCGATTTCGCCGAAGGTCTTGGCCTTGTCTGTGCCCGCTACCTGGAACTTGCCATCCTCGAAAGTGATGTCGCCTTCCGCCGCCTCAAGCATATGGGCCGCGATCTTCCTGCCCTTGGCGATGATCTTGTCGACCGCCTTCACCATGGCCGTGCCGCAGACCGCAAGGCTGCGCGAGCCATAGGACCCCATGCCGAACGGGATTTTCGAAGTGTCGCCATGGACGATCTCGACCGACGATTCCGGGATGCCCAGCTTGTCGGCCACGACCTGCGCGAAGACTGTCTCATGGCCCTGGCCATGGCTGTGCGCGCCGGTCAGGACCGAGATATTGCCGGTGGCGTTCACCCGCACCGTCGCCGCATCATACAGGCCGACCCGGCTGCCCAGCACGCCCACCAGATGCGAGGGCGCGATGCCGCAAGCCTCGATCCAGGTGGAATAGCCGATGCCGCGCAGCTTGCCCTTCGCCTTGGACGCCGCCGCGCGCTTGTCGAAGCCCGCGATGTCGCCCAGCTCGATCATCTTGTCCAGCGTGGCGTGGTAATTGCCGGTGTCATAGACCAGGCCCACCGGCGTGGTGTAGGGGAAGGCGCCGGGGTCGATGAAGTTCTTGCGGCGGATCGCGATCTTGTCGAGGCCCAGCTCGTCTGCCGCCTTGTCGATCACCCGCTCGATCGAGAAGGTGGCTTCCGGGCGGCCCGCGCCGCGATAGGCATCGACCGGCGCGGTGTTGGTGAAGACGGTCTTCACGTTCACATAGACCAGCGGCGTCTTGTACGGCCCGGCCATCAGCGTGCCATGCAGGAAGGTCGGCGTCGCGGTCGAGAAGTTCGACAGATAGGCGCCGACATTGGCCAGCGTCTCGGTGCGCAGCGCCAGGAAGGTGCCGTCCTTGTCCAGCGCGAGCTGGATCTTCGTCACATGGTCGCGGCCATGGGCGTCGGACAGGAAGGCCTCAGACCGGGTCGCGACCCATTTCACCGGGCGTTTCAGATGCTTGGCAGCCGCCAGAACCGCCGCCTCTTCGCCATAGTGATAGATCTTGCTGCCGAAACCGCCGCCCACATCTGGCGCGATCACCGTCAGCTTGTTTTCCGGAATGCCCATCACGAAGGCCGCGATCAGCAGGCGGTGCAGGTGCGGGTTCTGCGAGGTGGTGTAAAGCGTGTAATCCTCGGTCCCCGGGTTGAAATCGGCCAGCGAGGCGCGCGGTTCCATCGCGTTCGGGACAAGGCGGTTGTTCACCAGTTCCAGCGTGGTGATATGCGGCGCCTTGGCGAAGGCCGCGTCGACGGCGGCGCGGTTGTCCTCGATCCAGCCCCAGTCGAAGCACAGGTTGTCCGGGATCTCGTCATGCACACGGTTCGACGGATCGGCAATGGCGGCGGCCATGTCGACGATCGCGGGCAGTTCGGTGATGTCGGCCTCGATCGCCTCGGCGGCATCGCGGGCCTGTTCCTCGGTCTCGGCCACGACGACGGCATAGGCGTCGCCGACATGACGCACCTTGCCATGGGCCAGCACCGGGCGCTTGGGTTCGCGCATCGGCGTGCCGTCGCGGCTGTTGATCAGCCAGCCCGCCGGGTTGCCGCCCATGGCGACGAAATCCTCGCCCGTCATGATGCACAAGACGCCCGGCATGGCCGCGGCGGCGGTGGTGTCGATCTTGTTGATGCGGCCATGGGCCATGTCGCTGCGGGCAAAGGCGGCATAGGCCTGGCCCCGCAGATTGATGTCGGCCGTGTAGCGGCCCTTTCCGGTGAGGAACCTGATGTCCTCGCGGCGCTTCATCGGAGCGCCGATGCCTGTATCTTTCGGCATGAAATCCTCCCTAGCGGCCCGGCCGTGCGACCGGCGGGCGAAATGACGTTGGATCGGCGCTCAGGCCGGAATGGCCGAGATGTCCTGGCCCGAGGCCTGGAGCACCGCCTTGACGATGTTGTGATAGCCCGTGCAGCGGCACAGGTTGCCCTCAAGCCCGTGGCGCACTTCGGCCTCTGTCGGCTTGGGGTTATTGGCCAGAAGCGCTGCCGAAGCCATCACCATGCCCGGGGTGCAGAAGCCGCATTGCAGCCCGTGGCAATCCTGGAAGGCCTGTTGCAGCACCGACAGCGAGCCGTCGGCATTGGCCATGCCTTCGATGGTCTTGACCTCGGCCCCGGCCACGTCCAGCGCGAAGACCGTGCAGGACTTCACCGCCTTGCCATCCAGATGCACCGTGCAGGCGCCGCACTGGCTGGTGTCGCAACCGACATGGGTGCCCGTGAGGCCCAGCCCTTCGCGCAGGAACTGGACCAGAAGGGTCCGGCCCTCGACCTCGCCCGAGACGGTCTTGCCGTTCACGGTCATCGTGACTTTCGTCATGTTACTCCTCCCTTGGAATCCCTGGGTTCTTCCTGCGGTTCATGCGCCGGGCGGTTCAGCCGCCGATCAGCCGCTTGAACCATCCTTTCTTCTTCTCGGGCGAATCGGCAACGGTTTCGTCACCCGCCGCTTGCGCCGTGTCAGCCTCGGCAGGGCCTTCGACGGCGGCCTGGAAGCGGGCGAAGAAATCGTCAGCCATCTTCTTGGCGAAACTGTCGATGATGCGGCTGCCAAGCTGGGCGATCTTGCCGCCGACATTGGCATCGACGTCATATGTCAGCCTGGTGCCGGCGCCCGAAGGTTCCAGCGTCACCACCGCGCCCCCCTTGGCGAAACCGGCGACGCCGCCCTTGCCCTCGCCCGAGATCTTGACCGACTTGCCCTCGACGATATCCGACAGGGTCACGACCCCTGTGAAGGTGGCCGAGACCGGGCCGACCTTCTGTTTCACCGTCGCCTCATAGCCCTCGGCGATCGAGCCGGTCATCGACTGGCAGCCGGGGATGCATTCCTTCAGAACTTCGGGGTCCAGGATGGCGGACCAGACCAGGGCGGGCGGTGCCGCGATCTCGCGGGTATCGGTAAGTTTCATGCGAGTCCTCCCAATCGTTGAAACCAGCCTAACGGGGCCGGGCTGATGCTGCCATGATGCCTTGGTCGTAGGATGAACGGTTCAGATTTTCGCCAGAACCTGCTGCAACGCCTGCGTCTCGATGGGTTTCAGGATCACGCCGATCCCGGCGGCCGCTGCGGCGCTGGCCAGATCGGGGCTGCGGTCGGCGGTGATCAGCCAGACCGGCAGCGGCCCATGCAGGGCGCGGAACTCGACCAGAAAGCTCAATCCGGTGCGGCCGGTGCCAAGCTGGTGGTCGGCCAGGATCAGATCGGGCAGGATGCCGATCTCCTCGATCAGCGACAGCGCCTCTTCGCCCGATCCGGCCTCGATCACCGTCAGGCCCCATTTCTCCAGCAACTGCGTCAGGGCGGCGCGCAATTCGGCGTCATTCTCGACCAGGAAGGCGATCTTGTCCTGCGCATCGGGGCGCGGCAGCGGGCGGTCGGGCGTCGTCTCGACCGGGGGCGCGGCCATGGCACGGTCAAGCCGCAAGGCGAAACAGGTGCCCTGCCCCAGCCTTGAGACCAGGCTCAGCTCATGGCCCAGAAGCGCACAGGCGCGGTCGACGATGGCCAGACCCAGGCCCATCCCTTCCGAGGCCGAGGCCCGGGCGTTGAGCCGGTGGAATTCCCTGAAGATGTCGCGCTGCGCCTCAGGCGGGATGCCCGGCCCGGTGTCGCGCACTTCCAGCCTGATGCCGCCGCGATCCCGCCTTGCCCCCACCAGCACGCGCCCGGTTTCGGTATAGCGGATCGCATTGGAGATCAGGTTCTGCAGGATGCGGCGCAGATAGGCCGGGTCGGATTCGACCACGGCCGCACTGGGCACCACGGTCAGAGCCAGGCCCTTGGCGGCGGCAAGCGGGGCGAATTCCTCGGACATGCGGCGCAGCAGCGCGTCCAGCGACACCGGCCCGACGCTGACCGCCGCCTTGCCGGATTCCAGCCGCGAGATATCCAGCAGCGCCGCCAGCAATCCCTCGACCGATTGCAACGCGTTCTGCGCCTTGTCGAGCGAGAGCCGCGCCCCGGGGTCAAGCCTTTCGTCGGCGATGGACGAGATATACAGCTTGGCCGCCGACAAGGGTTGCAGAAGGTCATGGCTGGCGGCGGCGACAAAGCGCGAGCGGCTGGCATTGGCGCGTTCGGCATCGGCCAGCGCATCCTGCAATTCCAGCGTCCGCTCGGTCACTCGCGCCTCGAGCGTTTCGTTGGCCCGGGAAAGGGCGGCCAGCGCCTCACGCTCGCCGGTGACATCGGTAAAGCTGATCACGAAACCAGCATCGGGCATTTCCTGGGCGAAACAGTCGAGGATCAGCTCGGTCCCGTGCCGCAACTCGAAATGCAGCGGCCCGCGCCCCGATCCGCCCGCGACCCAGGCCAGGATCGCCGCCTGATCCGCCCCGCCGCCCAGTTGCATCTGTGCGCCGATCCGGGCGAAGATCGTCTCGAACCCCGTGCCGATGCGGGTGCCGCCCGCAGGCAGCGCCAGAAGTTCGGCCAGCCGCCGGTTAAAGCCCGCCAGCCGCCCCGAGGCGTCAAAGATCGCCACGCCCTGGCTGATATGGTCCAGCGTGGCACGGATCATGCGGGCCTGGTCGTCCAGAAGCCGCCCGCGTTCATGCCGCTCGGCGCGGATGATGTCGGTCACATCGGTCTGCAGGATCACCGTGCCGCCGTCGGCGGTGCGATGTTCCGAGACCTGCACCCAATGGTCGGCGTCCATGCGGACGTTGAAGATGACATGACGGTCCTGATGCCGCCGCAACCGCGCCACGGCCCAATCGTCGGGGGTCAGGTCATGCGGAAGCGACAGGAAGGCCGAACGGGCGACAAGACCGACATAATCGGCGAAGGTGATGCCGGGGCGCAGGCTGGCGCGGATGTCGGGCATGTGCATCCCGAAACGCGAATTGCACATGACGAGGTTTTCATCCACGTCGAACAGCGCAAAGCCTTCCTGGATCGTCTCGATCGCATTGGCCAGGTTGTTGCGGGCGGCTTCCGCCTCGCGCTTGGCCTCGCCCAGCCTTGTGTTGGTGCTGTTCAGAAGATCCAGCGCATGGCCCAGTTCGCGGGTGCGGGCGCGGACCTGGTCTTCCAGCATCGCCGCGCGCTGGAACTGCGCATAGGCCGCGCCGGAATCGTCGGTCACCTGCTCGACCCGGCGCATCAGCACTTCGGCGATGGTCAGAAGCTTTTCCGCCCGCCGCTCGGGACTGTCGGAAGGGTCGATCAGCGCCTCGATCATGCCCCGGCATCCTCGGCGGCATCTTCGGGCAGATAGAGGGCGACGCCGGTCATGGTCTGGTTGACATGCATCGAATTCAACTGCTCGCCATAGGTCGAGAACCCGGTCACCGCATGGTCGCGCAACAAGGCCGAGACCGCACCGTAGCGCTGCTTCTCCTGTGCTTCCATCCGGCGCAGGATGCAGTCGCAGGCCAGGATCGCGGCGGGTGTGCCACCTTCGGAAAGGCCCGTCAGTGCGGCTTCCAGATGCACCGCCATGTCCTGCGGTTCGGCCAGCGTCAGCACCAGCCCCTCGTCTATGGCCGAGAAGAAGACCAGATCGCCATTGGGCGCCATGCGCTGGATGGCGCGGACATGGTGCTTGCCGCCGATGCGCACGACAACCGGATGGGCCGCGAAGGTGAAGGTGGTCAACTGGCCGGGGTCCTTGCCCAGAAGCCGCGCATATTCCCGTGCCGCCGGTTCGGCATTGATGCGCCGGACAATGCGGTTCGCGGGATCGGCCTCGGTCACCACCATGCGCCGTTCGGTCGGCACCAGATGGTCCAGGCTGAAGACCTTGACCCGGCAGGAGGTCCGGACCAGCGTCAGGACGGCGGCGCCCTGCCGGAAGCTGCCTTGCGACAGGACGAAGGTTTCCAGAAACCGCGTGCCATCGCCCGCCGAGCCGCCGAACAGCGGCATCGGCCCCAGGCCCGGACCAAGGGCTGCGGTCAGCTCATCCTCGCGGATCGACAGGCCGTCCACCATCAGGAAGGCGAACTCGTTGTGCCAGCCCGGATGCTGCGCGGCCAATGTCGCCCGGCTGCGGATCATGGTGCCGATCAGATCCTGCGCGTCGATCCGCGACAGGTCGATGGTCAGGCTGTCAGTGGCGAAGGCCCCGGCCGGAAAGGCAAGCGCCACGATCTCGCCCTCGACATAGCCCGATGCGCCGATTTCGCCGGCGGTGGTGCAGCCGATCACCGGCGTCTCGCCAAAGGCTGCCGGAAGGCTTGCGGCCAGCCGGTCCAGATCGGCCTCGGGCGAGACGAACAGCATGACCGTCGCGAAAGGCCCGGGGCCAAGTGCGCGGGCAAGCTGACCAGCGGCGTCCGGCGCGCGCGCGTCGCAATGCGCCCGCGGCATGACGGCGGACGCCCCAAAGGGCGGTCCGGAGCCCTGGCGCGGGCCTTGGTCTTTCATCACGGACATTCCTCCCCCTGCCGCGATCCGTTTGCCGCCCTTGGCCCGGCGGCGGGGCGCGCCCTAGCCCCCCTCCGGCATCAGGCTGGCGAAATGGGTCTCGCGCGCAAGAAGCACCGCCTGCGTCCGGCTTTGCACCCCAAGCTTGCGCATGATCGCGGTGACATGGGCCTTCACCGTGGTCTCGGCGATGGACAATTCCCAGGCGATCTGCTTGTTCAGCATCCCCTCGCAGATCAGTTGCAGGATGCGCGCCTGCTGGCGCGTCAAGAGCGCCAGCCGACCGATCGCCTCATCCCGTGGTCCGGGCCGCGCATCGGGGGCGGCGTCATAGCCTTCGGGCAGAAAGCGCTGGCCGCGCGCGATCTGTTCCAGAGCGGCGCGAAACACATCGCGCTTGGCATGTTTCGGCACGAAGCCCGCAGCCCCCGCCGCCAGACAGGCGCGGATCACCCGGTTCTCGGCCAGGGACGAAACCACAAGCACCGGCACATCCCCCGCCGCCTGGCGCAGCCTGATCAACCCGTCCAGCCCGTCGACATCGGGCAGGTTCAGGTCAAGCACCACCAGATCGGGCGGCGCCGCGGAATCGAGACGCTTCAGCGCCAGGTCCAGCCGGTCCGCCGTCTCGACCGCCTCGATCCCCGCGATGGCGCGCAGCGTCATGGCCAGCGCATCGCAGTAAAGAGGGTGATCGTCCACGATCAGCGCCGAACGGAGCGGGCGGAAGGGCATCGGGTCGGAGGACGAAGTGGGGGCCATGGGAAGCGCCGGGTCTAGGAGGTCTGGGGCAAAGCCTAGCGCGGGATGCGGCCTGCCACCAGTGGACTTAGGTGGCAGGCGCCGGTTGGCTGTGGCGGGCTTTCGCAGCCCCTGATCGCCAAGGCTTGCCGCAAATCGCGGCCCGGCCTAGGAAAGCGCGACCACCCCAGCCTGACGGACCCCACGCCATGCCCCTGCCCCGCCGCCATTTCCTGCTTGCCGCCCTGCCGCTGGCCCTTGCCGCCTGCGGCGCGCCAAGACCGCGCGAGGAGGAACGCGCGGGGCTGAACGGCGGCGAAACCCCGCAGATGCGGGCCATGATCCGCAAATACGCGGCGCTTTACGACATGCCGGAAAGCCTGATCCATCGCGTGGTCAAGCGCGAAAGCGGCTATAATCCCGCCGCCCGCAACGGCCCCTATTACGGGTTGATGCAGATCCATCCCCGCACCGCCCAGACCATGGGATATGACGGGCCGCCCGAAGGCCTGCTCGATGCCGAGACCAACCTGAAATATGCCGGGAAATACCTGCGCGGCGCATGGCTTGTGTCGCGCGGCGATCAGGACCGCGCGGTCATGTGGTATTCCAAGGGCTATTATTACGAGGCCAAGCGCATGGGCATCCTGCGCGAGACCGGTCTGGTCGGCTGACCGGCCCTAATACCAGGCATCCGCCATCTCGGCCTTGCGCCGCGCCACGAAATCGGCCAGCGCCTCGGCCTTGTCGGCCGCCAGCGCCGGGGCCTCATAATCGCGCAGCCGCTGTTTCCAGGCCCGGTTCGCCCGCGTCGCGGCATCGGTGCTGCCCGCCGCTTCCCATTTCTCGAAAGGCTCGTTGTCGGCCAGGCCGGAATCCCAGAAGGCGGTCTCGTAATTCGCCATGGTGTGGCTGCATCCGAAGAAATGGTTGCCCGGCCCCACTTCGGCGAAAGCATCGACCGCAAGCTGGTTGTCATCGATCTTGACGCCATCCAGATAGCTGTGCAGCGCGCCGCACAGGTCATCGTCCAGCATGAATTTCTCGTAGGACATGCTTAGAAGCCCATCCAGGAACCCGGCCGAATGCAGGATGAAATTCGCGCCGCAATGGATGGCGGCCAGCATCGACATGGTGCCTTCGGTCATGGCCTGGGCGTCGGGCAGTTTCGAGGTGGTGAAATTGCCCGAACAGCGCAAAGGCAGGTTCAGCCGCCGCGCCAATTGCCCCACCACCATGCTGCCGATCGCCGGTTCCGGCGTGCCGAACGTGGGCGAGCCCGACCGCAGCGACATCGAGGACAGGAAATTGCCGAAGATCACCGGCGCGCCCTTGCGCTCAAGCTGGGTCAGGGCGCAGCCGGCCATGGTCTCGGCCAGGCTTTGCGCGATGCCGCCCGCACTGGTCACCGGCCCCATCGCGCCACCCAGGATGAAGGGCACCACGACCGCTGCCTGGTTGGCGCGGGCATAGGCGCGCAAGGAACGCGTCATCGTGCCGTCCCAGACCAGCGGCGAGTTCACGTTCACATTGCCCAGGATGGTGCAATTCGCATCGACGAAATCGGCGCCGAACAGGATGCGGCACATCTCGATACTGTCTTCGCTGCGCTCCTCGGCGGTCACCGAACCCATGAAAGGGCGGTCCGAAAGCTCGATATGCGCCATGACCATGTCGAGATGGCGCTTGTTCACCGGAATGTCGGTCGGCTCGCAGATCGTGCCGCCGGAATGGTGGAAATTCGGGCTGGCCTGGGCGAGGCGGATGAAATTGCGGAAATCCTCCAGCGTGCCGAAGCGGCGGCCCTTGTCCAGATCCATGACGAAGGGGCTGCCATAGGCGGGTGAGAAGACGACGTTCTTCCCGCCGATCCGCACCGAATGGGCGGGATTGCGGGCGTGCTGGGTGAATTCGGCCGGGGCCGAACGCAGGATCTCGCGCAGCATCCCCGGCTCGAACCGCACGAGCAGCCCCTCGACCTTCGCCCCGGCCCGCTTCCAATGGTCCAGCGCCACCGGATCGTCGCGGAACTCGATTCCCGTCTCGGCCAGGATGCGGTCCGCCGCCGCCTCGATCTTCAGCAGGTTCTCTTCCGACAGGATGTCGTAGGTCGGGATGTTGCGGGTGATATAGGGCCGTCCCACGCCCGGACCCTTGCGGCTGCGTTCCGCCGTCCGTGCCTGCCGCCCGCTGCGCCGCTGTTCGTTCATCGCCGCTCTCCCCCGCTGACAGGCCCATCAAAGCCGATCCACGCGGACAGGCCCGCACGGAATCGACCTCTGACGGCCTGAATTCACCTTCAGCTTGGGGGAAAGCCCCGGAGGCTACCCTCAGGTCACCACATCCGGCAGGCTGCGCCCGGTAAAGCCCTCGATCCCCGCAATCGCATGGGCGGCGGCTATCACCGGGGCCAGCGCGGATTGCGGCTCTTCCTCCAGCTCGTCCGGTCCGGTCACGAAACGCTCGACATAAAGCCGCAGCGTCGCGCCCTCGGTGCCGGTGCCCGACAGGCGGAACACCGCGCGCGAGCCGCCATCGAACAGCACCCGCACCCCCTGCTTGGTCGAGACCGAGCCGTCGACCGGGTCGGTATAGGCGAAATCATCGGCATGGCTGACCACCATCCCGTCGTAATCCATGCCTTTCAGCGCCGACAGCTTGCCGCGCAGCGCAGCCATCATCGCATCGGCGCGGTCGGTCGGGATCGCCTCAAAATCGTGGCGGCTGTAATAGTTGCGGCCATAGCGGTGGAAATGCTCGCGCAGGATCTGCGCCACGCTTTCCTTGCGCACCGCCAGGATGTTCAGCCACAAAAGGATCGCCCAGAGCCCGTCCTTCTCGCGCACATGGTCCGACCCTGTGCCAAAGCTCTCTTCGCCGCAGATCGTCGCGCGCCCGGCATCGAGCAGGTTGCCGAAGAACTTCCACCCCGTCGGGGTTTCATAATGATGCAGCCCCAGCGCCTCGGCCACGCGGTCTGCGGCGGCCGAGGTCGGCATGGACCGCGCGATCCCCTTCAGCCCGGCCTTGTAGCCGGGGGCAAGATGGGCATTTGCAGCCAGCACCGCCAGACTGTCCGAGGGCGAGACATAGACCCCGCGCCCGACCACCATGTTGCGGTCGCCATCGCCATCCGAGGCGGCGCCGAAATCGGGGGCGTCCGGCCCGAACATCTCGTCCATCAGGGCCTTGGCCCAGGTCGGGTTCGGGTCGGGATGCATCCCGCCGAAATCCGGCAGGGGCACGGCATTGACCACCGTGCCCGGCGCGGCGCCCAGACGCTTTTCCAGGATCTCGACCGCATAGGGCCCGGTGATCGCGCACATGGAATCCATCCGCATCCGGAAGCCGCCCGCGAACATCGCGCGGATCGCCGGGAAATCGAACAGGCTTTCCATCAGCGCGGCGTAATCGGCCACGGGATCGACCACATCGACCTGCATCCCCGCCATCTCCTGCCGCCCGATGCGCGACAGATCGACATCCTGCGCCTCGGCGATGCGGTATTCGGTGATCTCGGTCGTGCGC
>Ga0056909_1001100_pt1 | contig 18243 bp, 13 predicted proteins | sample EBPBio102011_DNA_FD_62115 | JGI IMG/M metagenome (GOLD analysis project Ga0056909, IMG submission 62115) | Wastewater treatment Type I Accumulibacter community from EBPR Bioreactor in Madison, WI, USA - Reactor 1_1/10/2011_ DNA | ecosystem: Engineered > Bioreactor > EBPR > Anaerobic-Aerobic >...
CCGCTATGGCCGGATGAATCAGCCGTAGCCGATGCAGGCACGACTCCCGCCACCGAGCGCTGCAAGTTTGCCGCCACTAAACGCTGCCGCCCATAGCGCTCGGCCTGGTCCTGTCCGGCAGTCTCGTTCTCGGTGGACGGACGTCTGGTGACACGTCAGGTCGATCGGACGATCAGCTCCGGCTGAAGGACGATGTGCTCTTGGGAGGTTCCTCTTTTCGTGGAGTGCTGGACGACCAGCCGCACTGCGGCGGCGCCGAGCTCCGTGGCGGGCTGGCGGACCGTGGTCAACGGGGTGGCGATCTGTGAGGCCATCACGATGTCGTCGTATCCGATCAGCATGATGTCGGAGGGCACACCGATGCCTGCCGCGGTCAGGGCCTGCATCAGCCCTATGGCTACCAGATCGTTGGCGGCAAACAACCCATCGGGTCGCTCGTCCGCGGGCAGCGCGAGGATCTGCTGAGCGGCCAGGGCGCCACCGGGAATCGACAGCGTGTCAGTGGGAAACAGGCTCGGACGGGAACGCGGCAGGCCTTCCCGGACAGCCTGCTGGAAACCCTCGATGCGGTCGGCAGTGTGTTCATGAGCGGGATCGCCGACAAACGCCGGCCGACGGGCGCCGCGGGCCACGAGATGCTGGCCCGCGAGACCGCCGCCAATGATGTGATCCACGGCGACCGACGGAACCGGCGGCACGAGTCGGGTGGCGTGCGGCGGGTCGAGAAGAACCGCGGTGATGCCTCGCCGAGCGAGGCGGCGCACGATCTCGGAGACGTCACCCGTGGGGAACACGATGACGCCCTGGGTCATCTGCGCCTCATAGAACTCGATGTGGCGACGTTCCCGCTCAGCACTGCGTCGGCTGTTGCTGAATTGGACCGACCAGCCGCTGGCCTCAGCCTCGTCTTCGATTCCCACCGACACCTCGTCGAAGAACGGACCCCACGCGTCGACTAGGACCACGCCGATGTTCTCGTTGTGCCCCCGTCGGAGCCGGCGGGCGGTCTCGTTGGGTGTGTAGCCGAGTTGCTCGACGGCTTTCCCGATCCGACGGCCCATGTCTTCTGAGACCAGGTCGGGGCGGTTGAAGTAGTTGGAGACCTGCGACCGGGAGACCCCAGCAAGCCGGGCGACGTCGAGCGAGCTGACCATCGCGCGCCTACCCAAGTTCCTGTTCGCGCCGCGTGAGAGCCACCACGTAGCAAGCGAGCTGGCTGAGTCCCGAACGGAGCACCCGGCAACAGTCCGTCGACCAGCGACTGAGGGCTGTGTTGACCACGGTCGATTTTAACACGTGCCAAGTAGATTCTTCCGATCACTTGACACGTGCCGAGACTATCTTTATGGTACCTATTGTAATGAACTTGGCACGTGCCAAGTTCGAGCCTCGCCACCGGGGCGAGTGTTCACCGTCGAACAAAGGAGCTCAAGGAATGCGTTCCAAGCTGAGACTGACCGCGGCAGTCACTGTCGCGCTGGCCGTCGCCGCGACCGGCGCCGCCTGCACGAAGAAGAACGACACCACTGCGGCCGGCGGGGGCGACGCCGCCGGAGGCACCGCCAAGGTGGCGTTCGTGCCCAAGCTGCAGGGCATCCCCTACTTCGAGGCGATGAATGACGGAGGGAAGGAAGCGGCCGGCGAGCTTGGTGTGGACTGGCTGTACCAGGGACCCACCAGCGCCGACGCCGCCGCCCAGGCCGACATCGTCAACAGCTTCATCCAGCAGAAGGTGGATGCGCTGTTCATCGCCCCCAACGATCCGGACTCGATGGCGCCGCTGATCAAGCAGGGCATCGACGCCGGGGTGAAGGTCGGCACCTCCGACACCGACGCCCCGAACTCCGCCCGCGAACTGATGGTGCTGATGGCCTCGGCGGAAGGCATCGGCAAGGCCAACACCGAAGCATTGATGAAGGCGATGGGTGGCAAGGGCGAGTACGCCATCGTCTCCTGCGGCGAGACCGCCTCGCAGTTGAACCAGTGGATCGACGAGATCAAGAAGTACCAGACCGCCAACTACCCCGACGCGAAGCTGGTCGACACCGTCTACGCCGGCGAAGACGTCGCGAAGGCCACCCAGATGGCCACCGATCTGATGAACGCCCACCCCAACCTCAAGGGGTTCGTCGGAGTCTGCTCGACCGCCGGACCCGGTGTGGCGCAGGCCGTCGAGAACGCCGGCAAGATCGGCAAGGTCTTCACCGTCGGCATGGGCACCCCCAACGACATGAAGAAGTACCTGCAGAGCGGGTCCGCGTCGGCCGGGGTGCTCTGGGACGCCAAGGCACTCGGCTGCCTGACCGCCTGGGCCGGGCTGCAGCTCGCCCAGGACAAGCAGTTCCAGGCCAGCCAGCCGGTCGAGGCGTGCGGCTTGGACAAGGTCACCTACGACAGCTCCACCAAGGTGCTGCTCATGGGTGATCCGCTGACCTTCACCAAGGACACCGTCGGCAACTACAACTTCTGATCACCGCGGAGTACACCATCATGAGCACCTCAGCTGGTGACTCCCTCGACGGCGGGGCGGCCGGGACAACCCGGCCCCCCGGTCCCGTCGACGGACCGATCACCCCACAGCCCACGAATGACGCCGGCGCATCAGGCGCAACGTCGAAGTCCGGCACGCCCCGATTGCAGATGACTGGCATCTCCAAGCGGTACGGCGCCGTCCGTGCCATCCGGCACGCCGATCTGGAGGTCTATCCCGGACAGGTCCTCGCCCTCGTCGGGGAGAACGGCGCCGGCAAGTCGACCCTGATCAAGATCTTGTCCGGTGCCGTGGTCGCCGACACCGGCACCATCACCTACGAGGGCCGGGAGGTGTCGATCAGCTCGACCTCCGACGCCATGGCTCTCGGCGTGGCCACCGTCTACCAGGAGCCGCAGCTGTTCAGCGAGCTCACCGTCTCGGAGAACATCTTCCTCGGACGGGAGATCCGCAAGGCCGGCCGGATCGACTGGTCGGTCCAGAACGCCAAAGTGGTCGAGTTGCTGGCCCTGCTCGACCTGCCGGCCCGCTACGCCACTGCGGTTGTCGGTGACCTCTCCATCGCCGAGCAGCAGCAAGTCTCCATCGCCAAGGCCCTGGCCGGCGACGCCACTATCTTGATCCTCGACGAGCCGTCGGCCATCTTGACCGACGCCGAGATCGAGGTGCTGTTCCGGGTCGTGCGGCGGCTGACCACCTCCGGGGTGTCGGTGATCTACATCTCCCATCGGCTCGACGAGCTGTTCCGCATCTCCGACGACGTGCTGGTGATGCGCGACGGGCGCACCATCGACACGTACCCGATCACGGAACTGTCGGTCCGCAAGGTCGTCGAGCTGATGGTCGGCGGCATCTTGTCCGAGACCAAGCACGAGCGACGCATCGACGCCTCGGCGACCCCGCGGCTGGAGCTGGTCGGCCTCGGTCGACACGGGGAGTTCCACGACGTCGACGTGCAGGTCAGACCCGGCGAGATCGTCGGCCTGTACGGTCTCGTCGGCTCCGGTGTCGCAGAGATCGCCGACTCCGTCTACGGCATCGACCAGGCCGACACCGGTCACATCCTGCTCGACGGTCAAGCGGTGCAGCCACGCTCACCGCGCCACGCGCAGCGGCTCGGGATCGGGCTGTTGCCGGCCAACCGCAAGCAGCAGGGGATGTTCTCCTTCCAGTCGATCATGTTCAACATCTCCGCCGGCCACCTCAGCCTGCTGAGCCACCTCAAGGTGTGGGTCGACCGAGGCAAGGAACGGGCCGTAGCCCAGGACATGATCCGCCGGCTCGCGGTCAAGACCCCGAGTGAGAACCAGCACATCGGGGCCATGTCGGGTGGCAACGCGCAGAAGGTGGTGCTAGCCCGCCAGCTGGTCGAGCGGCCACAGGTGCTGGTGCTGGCCGAGCCCACCCAGGGCGTCGACGTCGGCGCCAAGGAGGAGATCCACCGCATCATCGCCGAGCTGGCCGATGCCGGCACCGCGGTGCTCGTGGTCACCTCCGACCTGCCCGAGGCCATCCGCATCTCCGACCGGCTCCAGGTGGTCCGCAACGGCACCACCACCGTCGAGTTCGGACCCGACGCCACCCAGGTCGACGTGCTCGCCGCCGCCGCCGGCGACGTCGACCATCCCCCCTCGCCCGCCCCCACAGCCCCAGACACCCAGTCGGGCAGCACTGAGCATTCGAAGGAGGTCTCATGAGCACCGCCACCGTCCACGACCAGCCGCCCACCAGCACCAAGCGGCAACGCATCCTGGCCCCGCCCGTGACCGGGCAGGAGATCGTCCTCCTCGGGGTGATCGCCGTGCTGTGGCTGGTGCTCGGGTTCACCACCCCGGCCTTCATGTCGGCCGGATCGATCCAGCCGCTGCTGGGGGCGGTCGCACCGATCGCGCTGATCGGGATCGGCATGACCGTGGTGATCATCACCGGCGGGATCGACGTCTCCGTCGGCGCCTCCATCGCGGTCTGCTCGGTGATCATCGCCAAGCTCGTTCTCGTCCAGGCCGGCCTGGGACTACCCGTCGCGGTGATCACCGGCATCGTCGTCGGTGGACTACTCGGCCTGCTGAACGGGGCCCTGATCGCCTACGGCCGGGTGCACGCCATCATCATCACCTTCGGCACCGCGAACCTGTTCCTCTGGCTCAGCCTAAAGCTGTTCAACTCCAGCACCGTCAACAACATCCCCGACACTCTCGCCGCCCTGGGCAACGGGTCCGCCGGCCGCACCGCCGGGGTGCCCAACTCGTTCCTGATCACCGTGGTCCTGGTCGCCCTCGCCTGGGTGTACCTGCGCCACACCGCAGGCGGACGCCACTTCTACGCCATCGGCGGCGACCAGCTCGCCGCCCAACTGGCCGGAGTGAAGGTCCGCCAGCGGATCCTGATCGCCTACCTGCTGACCGGCCTGCTGGTGGGATTGGCCTCCTGCATCGTCGTCGCCCAGGGATCCAACCTGGGACAGAACGTCGGAACCGGCAAGGAACTGGCCGTCATCGCCGCCGTCGTCATCGGCGGCACCTCCATCACCGGCGGCCGCGGATCGGTGCTCGGCACCGTCCTCGGTGCCCTGCTGGTGCAGACCGTCGCCTCCGGGGTCACCCAGCTCGGCTGGCGATCAGAACTGTCCGACCTCTTCGTCGGTGTCGCGATCATCATCGCCGTCGGCGCCGACCTCATCCGCGAGCGTGCAAGGAGGAAACGATGAGCGTTCCCACCACAGCCGAACCCGACAGCGGCCAAGCCAACCCGAGGCCCCCGGCCGCAACCGCGACCGAGTCTGTCCCGGCCCGGATCATCCGAGCCCTACTGACCCAGCGTATCGTGCTGCTCGCTGTCTTGATCGTGCTCGTCGTCGCCTACTTCTCGATCCTCGGCGCCGGTGGCTACCTGACCGCCAGCTATGACTTCGACTACCTGTCAGCCGCACTGATCAACGCAGTCCCGCTAGCCATGCTGGGCTTCGCGCAGCTGATCGTGATCTTGTCCGGACGCGGCGGCATCGACTTGTCTGTCGGCGCCATCGTGTCCCTGGCCGGCATGATCTTCGGCTTCGCCTACGGACAGTGGGGGTGGCCACTATGGACGGCGATCCTGCTCACCGCCGCCGTCGGCACCGTCCTCGGACTGCTCAACGGGCTGCTGGTCGCATATATCGGCTTCCCCGCCCTCATCGCCACCCTGGCCACCTACTACGCCTACAAGTCGTTGGCCGTCGTGGTGAACAACCAGCGCCCAATCAGCACGAAACCGATCCAGGACCTGTACGAGTCGACCGCCCAATCGGTGTCACTGCCGCTCATCGGGGACTACATCCCCGACGTGCCCAAGGGCATCTTCTTGTTCCTGCTGCCGACCGTGATCGTGGTCTGGCTGCTGCTGGCCCGCACCACCTACGGCCGCCGGGTCTACGCCATCGGCACCAACGACGTCGCTGCCCGCTGGTCCGCCATCGACGTCCGCGCCACCCGCGCCGGGGCCTACGCCCTGAGCGGACTGATCTCCGGTCTCGTCGCGGTCGTCACGGTGGGCCAGTTCGCCTCCGCCCGACCCGATGCCGGCGTGTCCGGCAACGGGATGGCGCTGCCCGCCATCACCATCGCCGTCCTCGGCGGTGTCGCCATCACCGGCGGCATCGGGCGCGTGTCCGGCATCGTGCTGGCCACCGTGCTGATCGTGTGGACCAACGCCGGCATCCGACTCGCCTTCGAAGGCAACGCCGGCCCGCAGTACCAGCTGCTTGCGCTCGGTCTGCTGCTGGTCTTCTCCGCGCTACTCAACGGCTTCGCGCTGCGCCGCTACGGCGGCGTGAGCTGACAGGGCCTGCCACACCTACGCAGACCCGCTGCCCGACCCGCACCCCCTTCCAATCCTTGAAACTCAACGCCCAGAAAGCGCTTCAACATGCCCTCACTCATCGGCTGCCATGCCCTGGTCTTCACCGGCGACTTCGACGCCGCCGGTATCGAATCCTCAGCCCGTCGCGCCCGCCAGGCCGGGTTCGACCTGATCGAATACCCCCTGATGGACCCGTTCACCTTCGATGCCGCAGCCGCCCGCAAAGCGGTCGAAGCTGTAGGGCTGAAGGCCACCGCCAGCCTCGGTCTGCCCGCCGAAGCCGACGTCAGCAGCGACGACCCCGACATCGTCGACGCCGGCCGGCGGCTCCTCGACGCCGCCCTCGAACGCACCGCCGAGATGGGCGGACTCCAGATGGTCGGCGTGCTGTACGGGTCGATGCGCAAACACATGGCCCCCGCCACCTCCAGCGGCATCGCCAACAGCGTCGCTGCGGTCGCCACGCTCGCCGACAAAGCTGACACGCTCGGCATCAAGCTGTCGCTGGAGGTCGTCAACCGCTACGAGTCCAACATCATCAACACCGGCCGCCAAGCTCTGCGCTACCTCGCCGACATGGGCCGGTCGCAGGTCTCGGTCCACCTCGACACTTACCACATGAACATCGAGGAGTCCGACCTCTTCCAGCCCATCCTGGACACTGGCGAGGACCTCGGCTACTTCCACATCGGCGAAAGCCACCGCGGCTACCTCGGCACCGGCTCCGTCGACTTCGCCAGCACCTTCCGCGCTCTCGACCGCATCGACTACGACGGGCCCATCGTGTTCGAGTCCTTCTCCTCCGCCGTAGTCTCCGCCACCCTCAGCAACACCCTTGGCATCTGGCGCAACCTGTGGGAAGACGGGGACCACCTCGCTGCCCACGCCAACCGGTACATCCGCGACCAGATCACCGCCGTCCGCACCATCGCGCTCCACTAGAAGGCTCACCGCCAGTTGATCGCCTGCGGCATCACCACGTGGCCCGGCCGGAGTCAGCCGCCCCGGCCGGACCACTGGGCGCCCGGTTCACGGTCCCTCTTTGTGGGACCAAGTGGTGACAGGTCCACGACCGAACTCGGTGACAACTTCGCGGATCTTCATAGTGATCCTGGCCGTGCACCTCGTTCTCGGTGGACGGTCCGTTTGCGACGATGCAGGCGCCCCGGAACGACAGCTTTGCCGCTGGGGTCCGCATCCCGAACGTCGTGGGCCGTCGACAGGGATCGCTACTTGCGCCAGCCTGGCACCTATGTGGAACGCGTACCACGACGGCGACCCCAGCCGTCCGGTCGAGCCGAACGAGAATGCGGCCCCCGGCCTGGCGCCGCCGCCTCCGGCCGGCCTCGATCCCGTCAATCTGATGGTCGACGGAGAGCATTTCGTCGTCACCCGCCGACCCGGCTCACCCGGCACGTATGACTTCGACTGGACCTCTCATCCTGAGTCTTACGGTTTCACCGTCGGAGCGAACTCGGAGTGGAGGCCCGACCTGACAGAGATGACGGAGGAGATTCGTAGTTTCCTGTCCCAGGTCGACAAGGAGACCGGCTACCTTCGCGACTGATCACCCAGGGGTGGTTCAGCGCGGAATGTGAGACGGTGGCGCCCGCCCAGAGCCCTCTGCGGGCCGCCCGATGGAGGGTCGCTCACGGTGCATGCCTGAGGAACCTGCGGGCGTGAGCCGCGGCGGCTCGGCCCTCGTGTTGCGTAGGAGCAACGTTTCGGTGGGCGCCGTTCAGAACGGCGGCTCATCGCTACCGGCCCAAGGATCAACTGGGGTCTGAGGGAGAGCGCCCGTGGGTAACGGCAGGCTCGCCACCACATAGAGATTCAAGATGTCGTCGCGGTCCATGAACAAGATCTGGCTGCGCCTTGTGGCGTCGAGCGCATTGCCCAGCCAGTTGCGCGCCGCCTTGGTGATCTCTCCGCCCGCCACAATGAACGCGTGATCGACCAGCACGCGACGGTTGACCTCGGGATCGAAGATCTCGTGCGCGAGCATCATGAGTGCCTGATTGTAGATCTCCGCCATGTTGGCGTTGCCGGCCCTAGTCACGCCCGAGGCGTCGAGCTTTCCCTTTTTCGCCTGGATGCCGAAGTACAGCACGTGCTGTGTTGGCAACGTGTAGCGCATCCAGACGTCCTTGCCGTACTCCAGCGCCTTATCCCTGTGCCCAGCCTCAGTAATGCGGTGATACCCCAGTTGCCGGAACAGGGGCAGCAGCACTTCTTCGATGAGGTCGTCCTCGCTGCACTGGTCGAGGTACGCAGCAAGAAGCTGCCGTCGCTCGATCTCGGCTTTGCTGAACGGCCGGTGTGGATTGGCGGCCAAGACAGTGACCGTTTTGGTGCCGACGTGGCGTAGATAGCAGTGCTTGTCATCGCCGAAGAACGCCTCGAAGCCCTCGCGGCCGAGGACGTCGTTGAGCTGTGCCAGAGCACGAGGTCGGTCTGATCCCTCGTTGTGCCGGTCAGCCGGGCTCATAAGTTGGTCGATGAGGCGACAGAAGACGTCCGGCGGATGGGTCAGCCCGTCGTGAGGCTCGTCCAGCATCTGCTCCAGCACGTCCGCAACCCAGCGGTGTCGCGTCGATCCGTCATGCTCAAATTCCGTCTCCAACTCACGAAAGAACTCCGTGATGTACATGCTGGAGCGGTAGGGGAAGTACTTCGCCTCGTCCTCGTTTTCAGCGTCGTCGCGGCCGATATTGCCGACCACTAGGTCGGCCAATGCCTCGAGGTTACGGCGCTTGAACTTCACGAGGTGATTGTCGCAAGCGGTCCCGACAAGCAGCGTCGCTTGCGCACCCGATCAGTCGCTCGGCCGGGTCCCGCACGGCGGAGATCTTCCGGACGCGGGTGGCCCCAGATCTTCGTCGATACTTCTCCAGTGAGGCTTCGCTGGGCAGTTCCCGTCTTGTTTCTGATTGCGGCGGGGGGCGCGACGCTCGCGACCCGCGGCGCTGACTCCACCTGGCAGTCGATCTGGGCCGGCGTCGTAACGACTCTGGTGGCGGCTGCCGTTGTCGACGCAATCGCGTTAGTCGAGCGCTCGCACAACGATAAACCCGTACGCCAGATGGCCGGGCGCCGGATTGGTCGAGTGCACCAGATCGTGCTCGACATGGTCGTCACCATCTTCGATGACTATCAAGCCGAGGCGCGTGACTGGCCGATGCAATTGCGGCAGGTTCAAGACCGTGCTGAGGACTTTGACACGCCAGCAAAGGTGTTTCCGGTCCGCACCCGCCGCAGCCAGCTGATCACCTTGCTCGCACTGCTCGAAGACAATATCGACGAGCTTGCGGGACTGGCCGCGGCAGGTGTTCTTGCCCGTGAGGCTGACATCGTGGACCGCGCTCTGAGCAGGTCGGGATTTCTCTCGTGCGTACGGTCAGCCGCTGCCGGCGTCCGCTGGGACTCAGGCCGTCCCATCGTGGGTGATCAGGCAGCCGCGCTCCTAGAGCAGCTTCAACAGGTCTTGCCTGCCGCTGCTCGCGCCGCTGGCTCGACTTGGAACTATGGCGAGTGGCATTGATGCTGGACCCCTGTCGTTCCCGACTCTCGTTCGACCCTCGTTCTGCGGTGGCGTGGCCACAGCGCCGTCGCCGTAGAGGGTCGATCACCAAGACCGGCAACGGCCATGCCCGTCGCCTGCTGGTCGAGGCCGCGTGGCACCACCAGAAGGTGTATCGGCCCGGGAAGACGATGCAGGATCGGTGGGCACTCGCCCCCATTGCCGCACAGGTCCGCGGCGATGCGGGGAACCGACGGCTGCACCGTCAGTGGCTGCGGTTCACCGCCCGCAAGAAACGGCCCACCATCGCCGTGGTCGCGATCGCTCGCGAAGTCGCCGGCTGGTGCTGGTCACTGGCCACCCTCGACCTCGACGAACCTCTCGCCGGGTAGTCGAGACCGATTCTCCTTGTCGATCCACGATCTGACCGAGCCGCGTCCGGAGCGACCCGCGCTACGACTATGAGCCGTTCACCGCCTGAGGTGGACGACGCTCGCTTCTAGACAAGCGGACAAGCCCCAGCCGAACAGCGCCGTCCTGCGGTAGCCAACCCGCGCATATCAGTCTGACCAGCGTCGCGAACCCGCCCGGAACCAGGTACCAAGATCGACAAGGCAAGAGGATGAGGCGCCGCCGAGAACCCATCCCGGCGGCGCCTCACCCTGCCACTTGACAAGCAGGCACTACATATCAGTCGCCACTGGCTGGCCAGTCGCGTTGTGTGTCGCCACGTTGCCCCAGCCGGTTGGCAGACTGAGAAGGTAAGAGAGTGCAGCCGTCACGCCCAGACTCGATAGGGTCGCCACCTCCATTGGCGTCCGCGTTCCAGTCCACCCAGGCACTTGATGTCGTTGAGCGAGCGCTGTACGCCGCTCCGGCAAAGGTGGTGGTCTGCGGCCCAGGCGGGGTCGGGAAGACCCAGATCGCAATTCAACTTTTCGACCGCTCGTTGAGCGATCTTCGAGCATGGATCTCTGGGAACTCGCGCAACTTGATCATCAGTGGCTACGCCGAAGCAGCGTCGCGCCTCGGCCTCGCCAGTGCGAAGGTCTCCAACGAGGAGCTAGCGCAAGTTTTCTTACAGTACCTGGAGCGCAGCACTACGACGTGGCTCGTGGTTATTGATGATCTGCAGGATCCTGACCAGATAGGGGATTTGTGGCCACCAACCACACCGTTCGGCAGGCTCTTGGTTACCACTCGTCGCCGCGACGCCAGCCTCTCAAGCGATGGTCGCACTGTCGTGCAAGTCGATGGATTCACTCAAGCGGAAGCGCACGACTATCTCAGGAGACGCCTGAGCGCCAGCGGCGCACGACCCCTCTCAAGCGAGCTACTAGCCGAAGCGGACAATCTGGCGCTCGATCTTGGTCACCTTCCGATGGCGCTTGCTCAGGCCGCAGCGGTCCTTGAGCATGAACGCATTCCTGTTGCCGCGTATCGCGAGCTACTGGCAAGAACTGAGGCAGCGCTACGGCACGGGCGGAAAGGCGAAGCCGCAACTGCGCACGATGAATTCCGAGAGCTTGGCCGGGAGCTAAGCAGGGTTCTGGGATCAGACGACCTCCTCACGCTGTCTGCAAGGCAGAATGCTGCGTACTGGTCATCAGAGCTCGGTAGATACAGCGAAGCCCGGACCGAGTTCGAAGGCCTGCTGCTCGACCTCGAGCGGGTTCTCGGAGCCAACCATCCGCGAACGCTCAGCGTCAGGAACAGCATTGCCGCACTCCACGCACAGACAGGCGATACCCGCAGAGCCGTTTCTACCTTTGAGCAGCTACTTGCCGACCAACTCAACGTCCTAGGAGCTGAACATCCGGCCACGCTTGCAACCCGCGCCAACCTCGCCACCTGGAGAGGTAGGGCAGGAGATCCGGCGGGGGCAGCTGCTGCATTGGAAGAGCTGGTGGCCGATCAGTACAACGTACTCGGGCCGGAGCACCCGACTACGTTTGCAAGCCGCTCCAATCTCGCGGTGTGGAGGGGCCGAGCTGGTGACCCTGCTGGGGCGGCCGCGCAGTTCGACGACCTCGTCTCAGACATGAGGAGGGTCATAGGCCCTGATCACCCGAGCGTCTTCGACGCGCGAGCCAACCACGCTGAATGGAGAGGTCGAGCTGGTGATCCGGCAGGGGCCGCCGAAGAGTTCGAGACTCTTGTGTCCGACCTAGCCCGCGCCATGGGCCCCGATCACCCGAACCTCGGGAACGCACGAGCACATCTTGCTGTATGGAAAGGGCGAGCCGGTGATACGGCAGGAGCTGCCGAGGAACTTGAAGCCCTAGTGTCTGACTTGAGCCGCGTCATAGGCCCTGATCACCCGAGCACTGTGAGTGCCCGGGCGAAACTTGACCAGATCACCGGTGTGAGTCGTGACTGAGAGAGAGTCGCGGACGAACCCGTTCTCAATTTGGGAATCGGTGACTGTTGAGAGTTGTCTAGACAATCCCTCAATGATCGAGGTTCTACATGCCACTACTGTGACTGCAGCTGCGGTGCTCAGCGATGAACGTGAGCGATTCGACGACTTGAGTCGTCAACTCGCTAGAACGCGGCAGCAGGTCGCCAAGGCACAACAGCAGTTGGCCAAAGCTCAATTGCAGACATCAGTCCCTCAGCGGAGCATTGCGAGACTTGAGGAACGCTTGAGCGCACGAGAGTCAGAGTTGGCGGAGTTGGGACGTCGAGCACGCATCTCGGTCGTGATCGCTTGGGTGGGTACCGTTTTGGTCGCTGCCGGCATCAACTACCTCACCGACGGAGAACAAGGGGCGTTGGGCTGGATCCTGCTGCTCGGAGGAGCAGCGGTCGAAGTTTGTGCGTTCTTTGTGAGCGGCAGCCAACCACGGCGAGAGAGTCCGCCTCGTGACGAGTCAGATACCCTCGCGGACCAGGACGCTGGTTGAATCGCAGTTGCGAACTCGTATTCGCGCTTCGAGCGGCGGTCGATTATGAACGAGACAGTTGCCGTGCCTTCCGGGAGCCGTCCAGCACCCTGCCCCACGACGGTCCCGATCCGGCATCCGTGCAAGCATCACCGGGGTGTCCAAGATGTGGTGGAAGTCGGTCGATGCCTTCACAGCCGACCTTCCCGGAGCGAGCGAGACGCGCCTTCGTGAGATGAGGGACTGGGCCGAGCAGCGCCAGCGCTCGTCGGACGCGCCCGGAATGGGACGCAACCCCCGAGCTCGTCGCCAGTTCCGGCAGATGCGCGATGCCGCCGACTCCGAACTCGATCGACGTGGATTGCTCTGGCCCGACGCCTGAACGTTCCCGCTGGAGGGTCGCCTAGCGTGCTCAGCGTGGTGCGTCTGAATCTCGCGCACATTGACTTTGCTCCGGAGCTGGTGCGTCCAGAACTCGCGCACAATTGCGGCCGCAACTCGCGCTCAGAGCCAGCGTGATCACTCTCGAAAGGGATCGACAGGTCGCCTCGAAGTCAGCCAAAGAGCGTGTCCGGATCGCTTGGGATCTCGGATGTGCTCGCTGGCTTGGAGGCCTGCTTCCGCACGTGAGCGGACACAGGAAGCACTCCAGCCGCTGTCAGGTCGACCACTGTGATGGCTGGCCCGTCGACGATGTCGTCAAGTAGTTGCGCTTGTACGGGGTGGATGTCTGTGAGCAAGGTCAAGACGTGCAGGAGGTCGACGAGGTCAGCGGTGTACTCGGGGAGCCACGTGGCTGGCTGCAGGTTCGATAGTGGACTGTTTCGTCGGTCACCGATGGTGGGTCGTTCGCGGTTTCTGCGTCGGTAGGAGAACCACTGCGTGAGGATGCGTTTATTGCCCACGCTGTAGTTCCAGACAACTTCGGGCACTGGGCCTATGCGACCTGTTCCGACGTGGAGGATCTGGTCGGCCGCGTGATAACTGAGTTCGTCTGGCATGTTGTTGTCGTCTGCGGGGATCGGATGACCGGCGAGGACTTTGGCCGCGCGATCCGCGGGAAGTCGTGGCGCTCCCTGCGGGCGGCTTGCTGCGGGATCGACAAACCTGGTGCCGTAGCTGTGTAGCCAGATGACCCGTCGCCCAAGGTCGATGGCGCGGTTGAAGAGGACGGGGTCTGCGGTGAGAGGAATGCGAATGCCTGGTGTGCGGAGGTGTTGGGCAAACGTGGTGTGGTAGCCAGGATGGGCTAGTACCGCGGCGATGTAGGCCATCAGATCAGGGCCGTGGACAGATTGCCCGATGCGATCCGACATGGCGGTCAGGATCTTGGGTGTGGTGTTCGGGATGGTTCCGGATGCGTCCCGCCAGAGCGGCCAGGTCCGCCCGCCTCTGTTGTTGTAGTGGTGGAGATCTGGGACTTCAGCGGTGAAGGTCGCCGCCGGTCCGTCTTCGACGGGTCGATCATCTGGTGCCGTGAGGTACACCTGGTTCGGGCCTCGGACGTGCCACAGCGTCGGGTTCGGGCGGTTGATGAGTCGCTTGTCCGGGATGATCCACTGCCGGTCGAAGGACCTGAACGGATACCGCACCGGCTCGGGGAGCTTCCCCGTTTCCTGGGCGAGGGCGCATGTGGGTGGTAGGAAGCCGGGGAGGTTGTCTGAGAGCTTCTTCTGGACGTTGCGGTCGACAGGGTGCTCCTGCATGAGTTCTGGCTTGCGCTCGAGTGGTGCGGCGATGAATGCGCCCCAGCGTCGTGTGAGCGTTTCCCGGTCTGGGGCGATGGGCCAGGTGCGGCCGACCATGGTTCCGGAGCCTGAGTAGAGGAGAAGATCTCCGAGTTCTGGGTAGGCGGCCCAGTCCGCGACGGAGGCGGGCCAGAACGGGGCGTACGGGCTGGTGGCCGCTTGCTTCCAGCCGTCGTCGGTCAATGAGATGCTCGCGAGCTCTTTGAACTTCGCGGCGCGAGGGCCGGCGGCGAGAGCCCGGTGGTACACGGGCGCCGGGGCGGTTCCGGTGCTTCCGTCGCGGATGGCGATGGTGATGCAGATGCGCTGTTGGACGCCCTGGAAGATCCTTGTCGAGACGGGGGGCTGGATGCCTGGTTCGGGGGTGCAGTCGATGACGTAGACCGCGTCTGCACGCTCGCGGAGGTAGGCGCGCATCTCGGAGAATCCGGCGCCGCCGAGGAATCCGGCGGCGGTGATGAAGCAGACGATGCCGCGGTCAGAGTTGGTGTGCTGGTCGAAGACCTTGTCGGTGGCCCATCGCCAGAAGTAGACGTACGGGTTGTAGAGGTGCTTGACGTGTGTTCCGACTCCGAGACTCTTGTCAGGGATGAATCGGGCTAGTGGCGCTGGCCGATCAGGTGTGCCTTGTTCGACGAAGCCGCCGCGTCCCTTGCTCTTCTCCTTGTACGGCGGGTTGCCTAGGACGACCATCACCGGCTCGTACGCCTTGATCTTGTTGGCGTCACGACGCGACTGTGCGATCGGCTCGTACCAAGTTCCCAGCTTGGTCTCCTCGACGAGTGGGTCGTCGAGGGTGTTCGTGACGTAGGTACGCAACTTGGACTGAGCAGATGCGGGGACACCGAGGTCGGTCAACTCAGCGAGAAGCCGCAGCTGGGCCACGGCGTACGGGCCGATCTGCAACTCGAACCCGGCTACCCGGTTCACTGTGTCTGCAAGAGCACCTGGGACTGCACCTGGGCCTAAGTCGTCCGTGACTCGCTGGCCGATGCGTCTGACGACCTCGAGCAGGTAGGTCCCGGTGCCCAGAGCGGGGTCTAACACAGTGACGGTTGGTTCGGCGAGCCCGCCGGGCAAGCCGAAGCGGGTGGACAACGCTTCGTCGACGAGACCGGTCATGGCGCGGACCACTTCAACAGGTGTGTAGTAGGAGCCAGTCTTGCGGCGCAGCGCGGGGTCGTATTCGGCCAGGAAATCTTCGTAGAAGTACAGCCAGGCGTCGGGGTTGCCCTTGGACAGCTTCTGCCAATCCACGACCGAGAGGGTTCGGGTCAGGGTCGCCACCGATGTTTGAAGTGCGTCTTCGGCGAGTTGGCCGTCGGTGAGGATACGCAGCGCGGTGCCCACGAGTGTGTGTTCCTGGGCGGCAAGCTTCATGGCGGCGGCCGAAACGCCTTGGTTGAGGTCGATGCCGCGGACGCGGGCCATGAGTAGCCCGAAGGTGACTGCTTGGGCGTAGGAGTCAGCGAACTGTTCATCGCTCGCGTCCGGGAACAGCAGGTGGCGCCAGTCGTCGGCGAGGTTCTTCAACAGCTGATCTCCGGCGACCAGCTGCTCAGATACCTCGTCACGGAGGAGGCGGCAGAGTCGAGCCGCAGTCTGCGCTAGCTGGGCCGGGCTCGTCGGGGGCTGAGGATCCCAGGTAAGGAAGGTGCCGATGAGGCCAGCCAGCGCATCTGGAGCTTTGAGGGCAGCTCCAGAGGTCTCGACGTCTCCGATCAGGCGTTGGGTGGCGTAGTGATGCTCGCCGTAGTTCCAGACCGAGAACTCGTTGCCGTCGGTGTACATCAGGTTGGGCAGCGCCGACAGTTTCGCCCATTGCGACTTGTCGTGCTTTGTCGTAAACCGTCGAGGGTCTGCGCCTTTACCCGGAGCCTTCACCTCGATGAAGCCGACGAGGACACCCTTGACGGTGACAGCGAAGTCGGGCCGAACCTGCAGTCCGCTGAGTGAGGATTCACCTACCAGCACCACCTTGGCCGGGTCTACGCCTGCTGCGGCTCCGAGTGCTCGTATGTAGGTCTCCAGCGGTCCGCGGAGCTGGTCCTCGGGCTGCCCGCTGATGGCAGCGGATCCGAGTTTGGCTTTCGCCGTTTTTCCGAAGGTGGCGGTTGCGGCCTGTACCTCGGCGTGATCAGTCACAGGCTCGACCGTAGTCAAGAGCTAGGCAGCGGACACGCCTTACGCGCCGCCCGGAACTCTGGAGCTCGGCGCCCGCGGCCCGCGGCACCTGCGTCGATACGCGTGACCGCCACCTTGCACGGAGAGTCATGACGAGGCAGATGGTCCCGACACGACCCTACGATCACGGGGTTGAGGAACAACGGAACAGTGGTTAGCGCTGAGAACGATCTTGCCTGCGGAGTTCTGAGGCCACGTCGGGTCTACGGTCGTGGTTCATGCCGGTGGAGTTCTTGTCCGACGATCAGGTTGTCGCGTACGGCCGGTTCACCGGCGCGATGGCGGCAGGCGAGGTAGAGCGGTTCTTCTACCTCGATGACTCGGATCGGAACCTGGTCGCTCGGCGGCGTTCGGATCACCATCGTCTCGGCTTCGCGGTGCAGCTGGGCACCGTGCGGGCGGTGGGCCGCTTCCTCGAGGACCCGCTGGACGTGCCCTGGCCGGCAGTGCAGTACCTCGCCGAGCAGCTTGGGATCGGCGACGCGTCGTGTGTGAAGAACTATGCGCGGCGTTCGCAGACGCCGTACGAGCACGCCTGGGAGATCCGTGCCGCTTATGGGTACCGGTCCTTCGACGATGAGGCGATCGGGCAGGGCTTCGCGCGGTTCCTCGACGCCCGGGCGTGGACGCACGCCGAGGGGCCGGTGGCGCTGTTCGAGCAGGCGACCGGCTGGCTGCGCCGTAACCGGGTGCTGCTGCCAGGCGTCACGGTGCTGGCCAGGCAGGTAGCCGCCGCGCGCGACGCGGCGGAGACCCGGTTGCACGACGTGTTGGCCGGGGCCGCCTTACGCGTGGACCCGCTGCTGCCGGGCCGGCTCTCGGACCTGCTGCGGGTGCCGGACGGGTCGCGGCTATCGCAGCTGGAGCGGCTCCGTCGCTCGCCGCTGCGCAGTTCGGGACCGGAGATGGTCAAGGCGCTGCAGCGGGCAGAGCAGCTCGCCGACCTGGGCGCTGGCCGGGTCGAGATGGGTGAGATACCACCGAACCGGTTGCAGGTGCTGGCGCGGACGGGCCTGGGCAGCAAGGCCTCGGCGCTGGCCCGGCTGAGCGAGCCGAAGCGGACCGCGACGCTGGTCGCGGTGCTGCGCCACCTGGAGGCGGTCGCGGTCGACGACGCGCTGGATCTGTTCGCGCTGCTGATGGCGACGAGGCTATTCGGCCCGGCTCGGCGGGCGTCGGCCGAGGAGCGGCTGGCGATGCTGCCGCGGCTGGAGAAGGCATCCAGGACGGTCGCCCGCGCGGGCCGGGTGCTGCTGAACCAGCTTGCGGTCGTCGAGGACGCGGGCGGCACGCTCGACGTGGCTGCCCTATGGGTGGCGGTGGAGGACGTGGTGCCCCGCGCTGTGGTCGTCGAGGCGATCAATCTGGTCGAGGAACTTGTGCCCGACGATGAGGGTTCTGCGGATTCGGCGATACGCGCGGCATTGGCTGGTCGGTACAACACGGTGCGGCCCTTCCTGAAGCTGCTGGGCGCGTCCACTGCGCTGCATGCCGCGCCGGGCGGCGAGCGGGTACTGGCTGCGGTGCGGGCGCTGCCCGAGCTGGCCCGACGGCGCGTGGCCCAGAAACCACTCACCG
>Ga0056909_1001102_pt1 | contig 18225 bp, 14 predicted proteins | sample EBPBio102011_DNA_FD_62115 | JGI IMG/M metagenome (GOLD analysis project Ga0056909, IMG submission 62115) | Wastewater treatment Type I Accumulibacter community from EBPR Bioreactor in Madison, WI, USA - Reactor 1_1/10/2011_ DNA | ecosystem: Engineered > Bioreactor > EBPR > Anaerobic-Aerobic >...
GCGTATGCACGATGACGGTCAATGGAGGTGCGGTTTTCGGAACCGACGTTAATCTGCGAGAAGGACTGGTTTGTCAGTCATGTGGACTAAGTTCACGTTCGCGTCTACTGTTTCATGCAGCGCGGAGTCTATTCGCTCCAAATAAACGACTGGCCTTGCTGGAAGCCTTTTCGCCACTTGCATCCTATGTCAGTGCTGCCTGGCCGGGGGTCCGGCTTTCTGAGTTCCATAGTCCGAGCGCACTAGGGGGGCGAGCATATGACTTCTTTGACGAGAGCGGCAGGTGCCGACGTGTGGTCCACGAGGATATGCAGGCCCTGTCGTTTGAGTCCGAGTCACTTGATGGCATTCTTCACAATGATGTTCTAGAGCACGTACCCGATCCCCAAAAAGGTTTGCGTGAATGCCTTCGCGTCCTGGTGCCCGGCGGCATCGCGCTGTTCACCATGCCCTGGTTTCCTTGGTTGCCTTCAACGCTCGTACGGGGAATGCTTGATGGCGAGGGTAGTTTGGTGGAGTACTTGCCCACGGAACTGCATGGCGATGGCCTTCGACCGGAAGGTATCTACACCTTCCACAATTTCGGGGCTAATTTCGCCGATCTTCTCTCTCAAGCTGGCTTTTCGAGGGTCTCATTTGGCGTCTGCTATGACCCGTATGCGGGCTTCGTGACGAACAACTACCGTTACGGCGATGAGTTTCTGATGTTGCCGACGCTTATGCGGGCGGTCAGATAGTGCATGCACATTCTTCCAAAGCGTCAGTGGCGATTCGCGGCAATGCTGACGACTTGCTAGGCATTCAGAAGCAACTAAATGACCATGTGATTTTTTGATTGTCTTTGCAAACAGTGCAAAGAAGATGGCTTGCAAGGGCTTTGGCAAGGGCACAAACATGTGCAATACGGGATTGAGAATGTCGATGAGAGGGATGTTGGGCCTAGGGCGCTTGTCGAAAGCATGGCTCACAAGAAGAAGGGTCTGGTGAGCGATGTGTTGCCATTTGTCTCGCTCGGGAATCCCCACTCAATGTCGTGGACCTGTCGTCTAAAGTACCGTTGTGGCCTGAGCGTGCGCCTCGCGAGCGTGGAAGCGCGGCCGGGCGACTCGTTGATGCACATTTGGGAGGCGAGAGAAGGGGGAGGTAAGCAGATTCGAGTTTCTTCGGCGAAGTTTGGATGCAAGAGTCGCAGGCGTGCGGCGTCGCCGGCTCGTGCATCCATTTCTTCGCGGCGGGCTCCGATCTTGTCGGAGGATGACCAATCCTGCTTCACACTTCATCGCCAATGACTATGGATACTGTATCGAAAGCTACTGCCGCTACGATGGTAGGCGAGGCAAAGCAAGCGACGCTAGGAGCCGCGGCTCCGGCGAAAAATAGGCGGCTTGAGTTCTTGGACGCGTTGCGTGGCCTTGCTGCTGCGTATGTTCTTATGTACCACATGGTATTCGTCGCCCAGCCGAATCTTGCACTACCGAGGTGGGTTGAAAAGGTGGCTCATGCTGGCGGATCTGGCGTCACGTTGTTCTTCATCGTCAGCGCATTCTCTCTCTACTACACGATGCCTTTGCGTGCTAACGACAGAAGTCCGGTGATTGGCTTTTTTATCCACCGCTTCTTTCGGATTGCGCCGCTGTTCTATGCAATGATTGCGCTCTCAGCTCTTCGTGACATATGGCTCTTCGATGCGCATCATTCCGTGTGGATGTATGTATCGCAGCTGGCTTTTGTTTTCAATTTCGTCCCCGGACACCAGGAAGGCTTTGTATGGGCTGGCTGGACGATAGGCGTGGAGATGGTCTTCTACGCCGTGTTCCCGTTGATCTATGCGCGAGTCAGGAGTACAGGCGACTCGGTCGCCTTTGCATTCCTGTGTCTGTTGCTGTGGATGTTTGTGCAATTGCTGCTTGAGTACTCGTTGATGCCGCCGGAGTGGGAGAAGTCCATCCTTCAGTGGAGCAGCCTCAGGTATTTCCCGGTCTTTGCGGTCGGTGCGATTGTCTATCACCAGTATATGCGGCCGACGGCAGGCGATGGCCGGCCGGATGATCGCCGCGGGGTGGGTAATGCCCTGATCATGATCGGCTTATTCTGGTTCTATACCCTCCTCAACGGATGGATGCCGAACGTGTTCGGTGACCTGTTCTATTGGCAGGGCGTGGCTTACGGCTCGATACTGCTCGGCACCGCAATGTCTCCGTGGAAAGTCATCGTCAATCGAATTACGACTTTCCTCGGAAAGGTCAGCTATTCGGTTTACCTGCTGCACACGACGGTGATCTATCTGCTGTCTCCCGTGTACGCTAGGATCTATGGCGAATCGCCTTCGTTGAGCATCTCTTTCCTGTCGTGCTTGTTCTTGACGTTCGCGATTGTCGTGCCGCTGTCGTGGATTTCGTACCGGTTTATTGAGGTCCCGGGCATTTCCCTGGGGAGAAGGGTGTCGAGGGCGATCAACCGAGATGCCGTTCGCCAGAATTGAGCATCCCGTCCCAAGAGGTGGTAAATGAGTGTAGTTAAGGCGTGCGTGGTCGTCATCGCGGCATGTGTCGCAAGCGTATTGTCCGCATGCAGGGAACCGAATAGTCCGCGGGCGCAACCGCATATGGCGGCTGCGACGGAGTCTGCTGACGCGGATGCGCCTGTCGCGTCAGCTGCAAGCAGCGGGAAGTTCTGCAATATCGAAGCCCTTGATGGCGTGTTGTTCGCCGGCGAGCCTTTGACGGTCAAAGGCACCCCAACCGTACGCGGCTGGCTCGGAAGTGGCGAAGAACTGGCGATATCCGAGCCGTCATTGGTGATCGTCGACGAGTCCGGCGCCGAGATTGCACGTCATGGGCTCGCGCCTGGAATCAAGCGCGACGATGTCGTGGCGGCCTTTCCGGGCGTGCCTGGTCTTGGCAACTCAGGATTCGAGTTGGTCTTGCCAGAGCTTCCGCAGGCGCCAGGCACATACCGGATCCATCTTGAGTACAGCGTATCTGGGCGGAAGCGGACGTGCGATAATGGGCGACGCATCAGCGTCATACCCTGACACAACTGCGCGTGATGATGCTGGTCGGTGCGATCTGATTTGGTCGATTTCGACCTAGGTATATGGCGCCGACCAGCATGTTTTAGTGACCGCGTGCTGCAGATGAGAATACGGAGAGGTTCTATTGTGGAGTTGACTATTCTGATGCCCTGCCTCAATGAGGCGGAGACTATCGAAGTTTGCGTGCGCAAGGCGCGGGGATTTATCGAGCAATCGGGCGTCCAGGGAGAGGTGCTGATCGCGGACAACGGCAGCACGGATGGTTCCCAAGCGCTGGCCACGGCAGCTGGTGCGCGAGTGGTGCAGGTGCCGGAGCGCGGCTACGGCGCGGCCTTGCTTGGCGGGATCAGGGCGGCATCTGGAAGGTACGTCGTGATGGGCGACGCCGATGACAGCTACGATTTTTCGCGGCTGGGACCGTACATGGAGAAGTTGAGGTCGGGTGCGGACCTCGTCATGGGGAACCGGTTCAAGGGAGGGATCGAGAAGGGGGCCATGCCCTTCCTTCACAGGTATCTCGGTAACCCTGTCCTGAGCTTCCTCGGTCGCCTGTTCTTCAAGATCGACATTGGTGATTTCCACTGCGGACTTCGAGGGTTCAATCGCGAGCGCATTTTGGCGTTGAACCTGGTGACGCCGGGAATGGAGTTCGCCAGCGAGATGGTGGTCAAGTCCGCGATCGCCGGATACGCCGTCGCCGAGGTGCCCACCACGCTGAAGCCGGATGGGCGGTCGCGACCGCCGCACCTGCGCACATGGCGCGACGGTTGGAGGCATCTCCGTTTCCTGCTGGTGTTTTCACCACGCTACCTGTACCTGGTTCCGGGCATCGCGTTGCTCGCGCTCGGCCTGCTCGGTGCCTGCCTGCTGTACTCGGCGCCACTGCGGATCGGCTCCAGCGCGGTTCTCGACATCCACAGTTTCATCGCGTTCGTGCTGATGGCGGTCCTGGGCGTGCAAGTGCTCATGTTCGGCGCCCTCTCCAGGGCCCTGGCATCCGCGTTCGGCATCCGCCGGGACGAGAAGCGCTGGTTCGATATCGCGCGCAGCCTTGAATGGTTGCTGGGCGGTGCCGCGGTCCTCTTCGTGGGCGGACTTTGCGTTGCCCTGTGGTGCGTTGCTGCGTGGGCGGAGAGCGGGTACGCGTACATGAGCTACAGCGAGTTCCTGCGGCCGTTCGTGGTTGCGCTTGCGGCGATCCTGTGCTCGGTCCAGATCGCGTTCACGGCATTTTTCTCGACGACGTTCAACGAGTTCTTCAAGCACCGCACGCTGGGCTGACATGCTGTTTGCGAACTACAGGCAGAAGGGGTTGTTCCTGTTTGCAGGCGGTGTCGGGTTCTCGACCTACTACGTACTGTCGAACCTGTTGTTCTACCGGTTCGGCGTCCCGGAAGTGCAGGCGGCGCTTGCGGCAATGGCGGTCTCGGTGTTTCCCACCTATTACCTGCAAAAGAGGTTCACGTTCAGGAGCGATGCCTCCAACGTGAGGACACTTCCTCGCTACCTGGCGCTACAGGTGATCAATGCCGGGGTGATCGGTGGCACGACGTTCCTGCTGAAGCAATTGCCGATGCCCCAGGTCGTTGTGTTCGGGATCGCCGGGCTGGTGGGCACGGTCGTGTCCTACGTAGTGCAAAGACGCTACGTGTTCGCGGCCGCCTGATCACGTCCCGGCGGCATGCCTTCCTCCGCTGTCCATGGGCACCTGCTGGCGGTCCGGACGGCGAAACAGCTGCTGTTGAACGGCGATCAGCGAGAAGATGGATGCCACGAGCACCATCGCGTACACCGGCAGCAGGTAAGGCGTATGGATCGCCGGGAACGAGGAGATATCCACTAGCACCAGGATTGCACTGCGCGATGCTACGGCTACCCATGATGCGCAGGCAATCGCGAGTGCTACCGTAACGGACTTCCTTATGAAGGACAGGGTGCAGGTGACGACGAATGCCAGCGCGCCAAGGAAGATCAAAGGCGGCAATGCGTAGTTGAATAGGCTGTAGGAAGCCTTTCTGACGCGTTCGGCGAGCCTGACCCGCCTGTCGAAGGATGTGGCAGGCAGGCGTTGAACCTGTCCTAGGTTGTCGAAGGCCAACAGGGCGGAACTCCCTATCTGAAAGTACTGGCCGGAGAGTGCGTCCTGATTCTCTTCGACGCGTACCTGCGTTGTGGTTCCATCACTCCCGGTAAAGTCCAAGCGGCATTCCGCGATACAGTCGACCGAAAGCCGGAAGCGCTGACGGCTCGCGGATGGCGTGTCGTGGCTTACCGCCAGGTCTGGACTGTCCATGCGTGTCAAGGTCGCGGGGATCGACGGTCTGAGCTTGTCGGAAGCACTAAGCTTGAACCACTCATCGCCCGCGCGCCGGCTCAGGTACCAGCCGCTTGCTTCGAGCTTGACGTTGGGAACATCCTGCTTCGGAAGGTGTACAGGTTCGTTCAGGAAAGCCAGTGTACTTGCGAATGCTGCGTCGTCACCGAAGACGCCTTCGCGTGAGAAGCCAGGGTATTCCCCCGGGCGTATGATCGCCTGAAGCAGCTCGCCAATAGACTTGGGAATCCACTCGACCTGCGTGTCGGTCAAAGGGGGCACCATCGGCATATGGTCTGGCTTGCATTCAAGGCGACCGTCTTCGCAGGCAGTTTCGAGCTCATTTGTGACACGCGCATAGAACGCAGACGCTGCCGCGGGAGTTTCGTAGTGGCCCAACTTCCCAGCGGCTTCTCTGACGGCCCAGAGGTAGAACCCGTTCGAGATGTCGCCGCATGCGGTCGGGCGGAAGAGGCAGCCGCCGGCCGCCCAAGGCGATTCGTGCCCCTCGGGGTCCAGGTAGGGTTCCAACGTCGCGAACGACGGACTTGCTTCGTATAGTTTCTTCCTCACGGCATGCGGCACGGCGACAAAGGGAACCGGATCCTGATGCTGCACTGACTCCATCACAGATACCGCTGCCTGAAAGTTCTGCTCCTTGAAGTCAACGCCGACGAACTTGCCGTAGACGGCGAGATTGAGGGTCGAAAACGACACCAGCGTCACAGTGAACGCCGCTGCGACGAGCAAGGTCGACTTGAGGGCCAATGCCTTGCCGCCGCGGTCGGGTTGGCTCCGGGCGAATCCGAATACGAGAAGGACCAGAAGTGACGGCAACATCCAGATGCCCTCTTCCCGAGTAAGCCAGAACCAACCTAGGAGGAGGCCGGTTGCCAAGGCAAGGCGCCGTCGTTCTGCATTTTCTGCATAGAAGATGACGTACGCATACAGTGCTAGCAACAGGACAGACTGGCTCATGTAGACACCGTCGCGCATGATGCGGCCAAGTTCGAGCACCTTGGGATGGAACAGCAGGAGTGCCATCAGCAGCATTGCCCAAGCGCGGCTGCCACTCGACCTGAACGCGATGAATGCCATGGCTGCCGCAGCGACAATATGAAAGATTGCCTGCGTCAGCGTTATGGGAAGGCCGCTCCAATAGTTAGCCGCCAGGAATACTGGATAGCCAGGCCCTTTGGCGAGGGTCAGCTCGTCGAAATGCCCCAGCCATCGGCCGCCGGCAAGGCTCTGCGCGATGCGTACAAAGAGCGCGTCGTCGTACGCCTGCCACACCATGATCGTCAGGGGCGTGTTCACGGCCAAGAACACGAACAAGGCCAGTATTGCGCAGATGCACAGTCGAAACAGGGCGTCCTTCGGAATGGTCGCGAGACGCGTCGCCCTTCGCCAACCAGGCGTCACGGGGATCATGGGCTTGACCGCCCGTCGCTGCCGGTGAGCAGGGACGTGAAGTGGCAGCGCGCGGGCAGTATCGCGCCAAACAATCCCTTATGGATTTGAACCGGGCAGGTGCGTTTCATCTCCCGCAATCCTGCAGCGTCGATGGTGCTCTTCCAGAGACTGGTGTCGTAGTAGCGGTCCGGGACGTTCACGCCGTATGCATAATTTCCATACCAGTCCGCGGCCCGCAGGAGATGGCGGGTTACCTTACCGTATTCGAAGTGATCCTTAACCAGCACATAGCGGGACACGCGCGCCAGTTCACGCAAAGCGTGGACGGCCTCTTCGATTCCAGCGTGGTGCAATACATCCACCGTAATCGCCAGGTCGAAGTGCTGGTCGGGGAATGGGATGTCGCGGCCAGCCCCCAGCTGGATATAGTGCGCATACTTGTCAGCATCGTCGCTTGGTGGGGCGTACGTGTCGATGCCCCACACAGTGGAAACCAGACCCTTTAATCTTAGTTCGCTCGAAATTGCCAAGTTACCGCATCCGAAATCAAGCAAGATGGGCTCCCGGCCCATCTCTTTACGGATCGGAGAGATCGCGGCTGCCATCGCAGCGGTTACGCCTTCGAAGCGGTTGCCACCAAACCATTCACGGCCAGTGGCCAACACGCGCGCCAAGGCTGGCTTTATCCCTTCTTCGGGGATCGTCTCGCGGACGGCATTCCTGTCGGAAATCTTGGTGGTCGACGGACCGGTGTCTTCCGTATTCATGATTGCGCCTTACGAACGATTGTTGCGTTGCATGCATTGCGAGTGATCAGCATTCGATCATACCGCCAGCTCCCGCAGAGCACGTGATGGGACCGTTCAATACACTCTCAGGAATCCGGAAGGTTGCGCCGTCATGGCGAAGTGCGGGCAACATAGCGGGTAAGCTCCGGCGCGATAGCCAATCCGCTAGAGTCGGCCGTCCAGCTCAGGCAACAACGCAAACAAATCCCCCACCAGCCCGATATCCGCCACCTCGAAGATCGGCGCATCGGCATCCTTGTTGATGGCGACGATGGTGCCCGCGTCCTTGATGCCGGTCAGGTGCTGGATGGCGCCGGAAATGCCGACCGCGACGTACAGCTCAGGCGCGATGATCTTGCCGGTCTGGCCGACCTGCAGTTCGTTGGGCACGTAGCCGGCATCGACCGCCGCGCGCGAGGCACCGACCGCGGCGCCCAGCTTGTCCGCGAGCTTGTAGATGACCTCGAAGTTCTCCTTGGAACCGACGCCGCGGCCACCGGACACCACGCGGCGGGCCGATTGCAGGTCGGGCCGGTCGGACTTGCCGGCGGCGAGGCCGATGTAGCGCGTATGCGTGGGCAGGGTGGCGTCGACCGACGTGGTTTCGACCGTCGCGCTTCCGCCGGTCGCGGCTTCGGGCCACGAGGCGGTGCGCACGGTGGCGACCACGATGCGGTCGGCGGGCGCTTCGACGGTGATGATCGCGTTGCCGGCGTAGATCGGGCGCTTGAACACGTGCGGGCCTTCGACCGCCATCAGGTCGGAGACCTGGGCGACCCCGAGCAGGGCGGCGACGCATGGGGCGAGGTCCTTGCCGAAGGTGGTGCTGGGCAGGAACAAGTGGCTGTAGCCGTCAGCCAGCTGGGCCACCTGCGGTGCCAGCACCTGGGCGATGGCATTGGCATTGGCGGCATTGGCCACGGCCAACACGTTGGCGACACCCGCGATCTGCGCCGCTTCGGCGGCAATGGCCGCGGGATCGGCAGCCAGCACGGCGATGTCGACGGCCTCCGGCGACAGCGCCTGCGCGGCGCTCACGGTACGCGCGGTGGACGGGTTGAGTTTGCCGTCGAGGTGTTCGGCGATGACGAGGACCTTGGCCATTACAGGAGCCCCTTCTGCTTCAGTGCGGCGACCAGTTCGGCCGCGTCCTTGACCATCACGCCCTTGCTGCGCTTCGACGGCGGCGCGTGGTGGGTGGTCTTGAGGAAATCCCCGGATTCGACGTCCAGGTCGGCCAGCGGGACCGTCTCCAGCGGCTTGGACTTGGCCTTCATGATGTCCGGCAGCTTGATGAAGCGCGGCTCGTTCAGGCGCAGGTCGGTGGTGACCACGGCCGGCAGGTCGACTTCCAGCGTCTCGAGCCCGGCGTCGACCTCACGGGTCACCGTGGCCTTGCCGCCTTCGACCTCCAGCTTCGACGCGAACGTGGCCTGCGGCCGGCCCCACAGGGTGGCCAGCATCTGGCCGGTCTGGTTGGCGTCGTCGTCGATCGCCTGCTTGCCCAGGATCACCAGGTCCGGCGACTCCTTCTCGACCAGCTTGAGCAGGGTGCGGGCGGCGGTCAGCGGCTGGACCGGCTGGTCGGAGACGACGTGGATGGCGCGGTTCGCACCCATCGCCAGGCCATTGCGCAGGTGCGCGGCGGCGTCGGCGGGCGCGATGGTGGCGACCACCACCTCGGTGGCGATGCCCTTGTCGCGCAGGCGCAGGGCCTCTTCCAGGGCGATCTCGTCGAACGGGTTGGCCGACAGCTTGACGCCGTCGGTGACCACGCCGGACCCGTCCGGCTTGACCTGGATGCGGACGTTGAAGTCCACCACGCGCTTGTAGGGGACGAGGATCTTCATAGGCGGGCTTCCTCGCTTGTTGTTGGGTGGCAGGTCCCGTGCTTGGCCGTTGGCCTGGCACGGTAGGGCGTTCAATTCTACCGGCCCCCCACCGTTCGGCGCGACTCTCATGCGTTGGTCATTGCCCGAACGTACGTGTTCTGGATTGACGGGGAACAGTAGAATTCAGGAACAGGTACCACCCAGCGAGGACAGGCATGGCCGCTTCCAAACTCTATCCGGACGCGAAATCCGCGCTCGACGGCCTCTTGGCCGACGGCCAGACCCTCGCCGTCGGCGGTTTCGGCCTATGCGGCATCCCGGAGGCTCTGATCGCGGCGCTGCGTGATTCCGGCGCCAAGGGCCTGACCGCCATTTCCAACAACGCCGGGGTCGACGGCTTCGGCCTCGGCCAGTTGCTGGAGACCCGGCAGATCCGCAAGATGATTTCGTCCTACGTGGGCGAGAACAAGGAGTTCGAGCGCCAGTATCTGGGCGGCGAACTGGAGCTGGAGTTCAACCCGCAGGGCACCCTGGCCGAGCGCCTGCGCGCGGGCGGGGCCGGGATCCCGGCCTTCTTCACCCGCACCGGCTTTGGGACGGTGGTCGCGGAGGGCAAGGAGACGCGCCAGTTCGACGATGGCCACTGGTACGTGCTGGAGACGGCGCTCAAGGCCGATGTCTCGCTGGTCAAGGCCTGGAAGGCCGACAAGGCCGGCAACCTGGTGTTCCGCAAGACCGCGCGCAATTTCAACCCGGCCGCCGCCATGGCGGGCAAGGTCTGCGTGGCCGAGGTGGAGCAACTGGTGGAGATCGGCGACATCGACCCCGACCACGTCCATCTGCCGGGCATTTACGTCGACCGCATCGTGGTCAACCCGAGCCCCGAGAAGCGCATCGAGCAGCGCACCGTCCGTCAGGAGAACATGTGATGGCCTGGACCCGCGACGAAATGGCGCAGCGCGCCGCCCGGGAGCTGAGCGACGGTGCCTACGTCAACCTCGGCATCGGCCTGCCGACCCTGGTGGCCAATTTCATCCCCGACGGCATGGATGTCTGGCTGCAGTCGGAGAACGGCCTGCTCGGCATCGGCCCGTTCCCGACCGAGGACGAGGTGGACGCCGACCTGATCAACGCCGGCAAGCAGACCGTCACCGCCCGGCCCGGGGCGAGCTACTTCGGCAGCCACGACAGCTTCGCCATGATCCGCGGCGGCCACATCGACCTGGCCATCCTCGGCGCCATGCAGGTGACCGACAAGGGCGACCTGGCCAACTGGATGGTGCCCGGCAAGATGGTCAAGGGCATGGGCGGCGCGATGGACCTCGTCGCCGGGGTCAAGCGGGTGGTGGTGCTGATGGAGCACACCGCCAAGAGCGGGGAGCACAAGATACTGCCCGAGTGCACCCTGCCCCTGACCGGCGTGGGGGTGGTCGACCGGATCATCACCGACCTGGCCGTGTTCGACGTCACCCCGGACGGCCTGCGCCTGCTGGAAGCGGCTCCCGGCGTGACCGAGGCAGACCTCCGGGCCAAAACCGGGGTACAGTTCACAACGCTGCAGTCCAGGGAAGGGTCTTAACGCGCGGTTTAGCTTCCGGCCATCCTCCGGCCTCACTAAGCTGCCACACTCCGCCCCGCAGGGTGGGGACACTTTCCTTTTGGGATCGCAACATGCGTAAACAATGGCTTGGACTTCTGCTGATCGGTGGATTGGCGGGGTGTACTTCCCAGTGGGACACCGACCGCGCGACCGCGGCGGGGTCCTCCCCCCAGGACAAGAGCGACGCCGTGCAGACGCCTGCCGCGCTGGTCGCCGAGCGTAGCGCGCAGCGCAGCTTCGCCTCGCTGCCCGATCGCGGCGAGCTGCTGAAGTACGCCGAGGATCGCAAGATCCGTCGTGCCGGCGCCTACACCTACCATCCTGTTGCGATCAGTGAAGCGCATGCGCTCAACGCGATCGCGAAGGGCGGCATGCATATCAACCTGCCCAACGGCAAGGCGCTGGACCTCAAGTACGATCGCTACGAGGAACAGCCAGACGGCAACTGGACCTGGGTCGGGCGCAACGACGACGGCAGCGAAGCCGTGCTGACGTTCGGCGACAAGGCCGTGTTCGGCATGATCGCCAGCGGCGGCGAGACCTACAGCGTGCGCACCGATGCGTCGGGCGCTTGGATCGTCGACACCAACCGCCTGCTGCTTGCCGGTGGCGGTGGCCATGGGCGCCGCAAGGAAGGTCCGGATTACCTGGCGCCGCCAGCGAACAGTCGCGTGGCCAGCGCCGCGTCCGCTTCCAGTGCCGTCGGCACTGCGTCGGCCTCGAGCCAGAAGCTGGCGAGTGGGGCGGAGAAGGCTGCTGTTGAGGAAAAGGCGGTAGCCGTCGTCGACGTGCTGGTGGGCTATTCCAGCGGCATCGTGGCCACCGTGGGCAGTGAATCCGGTGCCCAGACCTTGATGGCCAGCCGTGTAGCACTGACGAACGCGGCCTACCAGGCGAGCGGCGTCAACATGCGCGTGCGCCTGGTGCACATGATGCAGGTGAACTATTCCGACACCACCGGAGGCAAGAACGACGCGACCCTGCGCAAGCTCACCGGATACGACGAGACCACGCAGCAGAACATCACGGTCGACCCGGCGTTCACCGCCCTGCGTTCGGCGCGCGACCAGTACGGGGCGGACCTCGTGGCCTTCGTGCGTCAGTACCGCGAGCCGGAACAGGACGGCTGCGGCATCGCCTGGCTGATCGGCATGAACCAGCGTCCGATCACCGTGGCGCAGGATGAGCGCTTCGGCTACGCCGTGATCGGCGACGGCACCGACCGCGACGAGAGTGACGGCAATACCTACCAGTGCAGCCAGTATGCGCTGGCGCACGAACTCGGCCACCTGATGGGGCAGGCCCACAACACCGAGGACGCGGCCGGTCGCGCCGGCGCGCACACCTACTCGTACGGCTATCGCGAAGCGGCCTCCACCGGCTTCTTCACGATCATGGCCTACCCGCGGGACAATACCCAGGCAGGCAATGAAATCGGCAACTTCGCGAATCCGGCGATCAGCGTGTCTGGCCGTCCGACGGGCGTGGCCAATGCATCGAACAACGTCCTGAGCATGAACCAGACGATGCCGATCGTTTCCGGATTCCGTAACACAGTGGTTCCTGTCGCAGGCGGATTGAGCAACGACATCAATGCTGATGGCAGGTCAGATCTGTTCTTCAGATACGGTAGCAGCGGTGGATTGGCAGCGTATTGGGCAATGAATGGCGCGGCGATCGCTAGCGCATCGGCCGCGATCCCTGCGCCAGCCGGCCATGAGGTGGTGATTACGGGGGACTTTAACGGTGATGGCCGAATGGATGTTTTCTGGCAACGTCCGTCGGATGGCAACCTAGTGATGTGGCGCGGCAATGCAACAGGTGGTTTCGACACGGTTGGTGCTGGCGGCGTCGGTGCCGGATGGCGGATTGTCGCTGCGGGTGACATCAATGGGAATGGCGCCAGTGACCTCTTGTTCCGCTACGGAACGAACGGGGGATTGGTGGCTTACTGGCTGATGAATGGCGCCACAATCACGAGTGCGTCCGCTGCCCTGCCTGCACCAGCTGGCCATGAAGTTGTAACGACTGGTGACTTTAATGGTGACGGTCGCCTGGACGTCGTGTGGCAGCGAGCATCCGATGGAAACCTGGTGATGTGGCGAGGCAATGCAACAGGTGGCTTCGACACGGTGGGCTTTGGAGGAGTCGGTGCGGGCTGGCGGATCATCGCGGGTGGTGACATCAATGGTGATGGACGCGGTGATCTTCTGTTTCGCTACGGCACGAACGGAGGCCTCGCGGCTTATTGGCTGATGGATGGGGCTGCCATCGTCGGGATGTCGGCTGCGCTCGCCGCACCGGCGGCGCACGAGGTGGTTGCGACGGGCGACTTCAACGGTGATGGGCGCCTGGACATCGTGTGGCAGCGGGCAGCAGATGGCAATCTCGTCATGTGGCGCGGCAATACCACTGGCGGCTTCGATACGCTAGGTTTCGGCAGCGTTGGTTCCGGTTGGCGGATCATCGACACGAAGTAGCCCAGCTGCGCGTTGGGCGTGCGATCGCCGGCATGGGGTGCCGGCGATCGCGTTTTGGAGTCAAGAGTCCGGCAGGTGCAATGCCTGCCATCGGATCAGAACGATCTCTGGCTTGGACATTGTGCGAACACGGCATCGATTCGATTGCTGACGATGGCGGCTCCGCGGTACACGCCAACCGACACGGGATCGAGTTTATGCTTGCGGCATGCGATCCATGCGGATTTTGCCCGGGTTCTGCTACCCACGGCCTTGATCGCTCTTTATGCCCACTTTCCAAGAACTTTCGTCAGTCCGCATGTCCTGTCCGTGTCCCGTTGGCCGTTAGTTACCTCGATCCGATCCGGATCGGGCGAGGAGTGGGTCATGTCGAGTCTCGATCGAAAGGGTGTCGTTCTGGTGGCGTTGTGTTGTTCACTCTTTTTCCAGGTACAGGCCCACGCCCAGCAGGGGCCAAGGGCGCTGCCGGGAGGCGCCGCGCAAACTGCGGCCTCCAGCAAAGCGGCCTCCGATTCGCTGCGCCCCGAACAGCGCGGCGAGCTGGCGCGGCAGTTCGTGACCAAGTGGGGGAACTACGTCTCCCGGGTGTATGGCGTGCCGGCCCAGACCTGGGCGATGCGCATGGTGCCCAACTTCGTCTCCGCGGATGCTTCGAACCTGAAGAACGCGCTCAAGCGCGACACGTTCGAAGGCGCCATCGCAGAGCTGGCCGGCGTTGGCCAACGTGTATCGGACAATGACGTCATCGATCGCATGGCACGCGCTTCCCTCAAGGTCTCGGCGGTGGACGGAGGGAGGGCCCTATCTGCCGCTGACAAAACGCTGGGCGCGCTGACCAACGATCTCGTGTATACGCCGATTCAGCCGTGCCGGATCATCGATACCCGTTCCACGGGGGCCGGAGCTATTGCCGCCAATAGCACACGCAACTTCATTGCGATCAACGCGTCCAGCTTCACCGGTCAAGGTGGTAGCAGCACAAACTGCGGCACCCTTGGTTTGAATGCGACGGCGGTTGCGATCAACCTGACAGCGGTTACGCCGGCGGGGGCGGGGTACGCCACGGCCTATCCCTATGGAACGACGCAGCCTCTGGCGGCTAGCGTGAACTACGCGGCGGGCGCCATCGTGAACAACGCCTTGATCGTCCAGATCCCGAATCCGCTCGCGAGCTTCGACTTCACGCTTTACACGTTCGCGCAATCGCATTACGTCGCCGACATCGTCGGTTACTTTGCGCCGCCGGTTGCGACCGCATTGCAGTGCGTAGATACCGTAAACACGGTTGTCAGTGTCCCCGCAGGCGGAACACAGAACGCGGTGGCGCCTGCTTGTGCCGCCGGCTACACCCAAACGGCTACCAACTGCGAATCACAGACGTGGCAAATGCCCTTCGTTTACTTCAAGAACGGAGTATGTTCTGCACAGAACAACTCGGCCGGGGCAGCCGAACTTCGCGCTTCCCGTACATGCTGCCGCGTACCTGGTCGCTGAGCGAGTTGGAAGGCTGATGGTGGAAGACGCAAGGCCGGGCGCTCCCTGGCCTTGTGTCCTAGGGGCTCGTCCAAAAGCCACGACGGCTTAGCCGCGCATCGCGCGCGGATCAGGATCTGATCGCCTCATGGGCCTCGATCTGTCATGCAAAATGCAACCCACACTCCCGCTTCAGCCCGAAGAAGCGGGTGTCTTCCTCGCTGAGGCCGGCGGTGAGCGGGCGGGTGGTGTGCACGTCGCCGATCGAGACGTAGCCCTGGTCCCACAGCGGGTGGTAGGGCAGGTCGTGGTGGCGCAGGTAGGCGCCGACGTCACGGTCGGTCCAGTCGGCGAGCGGGTGCAGCTTCCAGCGGCCGTCCTTGCGCTCGAGGAAATCGATGTTCGCGCGTGAGCGGCTTTGGCTGCGGCGCAGGCCGGCGATCCAGGTGCCGGCGCCCAGTTCCTGCAGCGCGCGCTGCATCGGTTCGACCTTGCGCAGGCGGTTGTAGCGGGTGATGCCGTCCACGCCTTCTTCCCAGATGCGGCCCATGCGCGCTTCCATCCAGGCGATGCCGATCTGCGGGCGATAGACCTTGAGGTTGAGCGACAGGCGTTCGACCAGGGTGTCGATGAAGCGGTAGGTCTCCGGGAACAGGTAGCCGGTATCAATGACCACCACGGGGATGTCGGGACGCAGTTGCGTGGCCATGTGCAGCGACACCGCGGCCTGAGCGCCGAAGCTCGACGACAGCACGTGGCTGCCGGGCAGGGACGACAGCGCCCATGCCAACCGGGCCTCGGCGTCGTGGCGAGAGAGCCAGCGGTTGAGCTCGGCCAGTGCGCGGGGATCGTCGGCGGCCGTCGGGTCGGGCGGAGTCATGCGAAGGTCTCGAGCAAGGTGCTTGCGATGGGAATGCCGCTTCTGCGGTCTCGTTCGGGGATGTCGATCACGCCGTCGCGCAGCAGGAAGTCGCCGAAGCCCTCGCCGTCGAGGCGCGCGCCGGCATATCGGGCCAGCAGCGGATCGAGCGCGGCGAGGATGTCGGCCTCGACGATGTTCTCGCGGTACAGCGTGTTCAGGCGCTGGCCGCGATGGTCGGCGCCGAGCATCAGGTTGTAGCGGCCGGGCGCCTTGCCGACGAGCGCGATCTCGCCCAGGTAGGGACGCGAGCAGCCGTTCGGGCAGCCGCTGATGCGCAGGTGGATCGGTGCATCGCTAATGTCGTGCGCCGCCAGCAGGGCGTCCAGCCTGTCGAGGAAGTCCGGCAGGTAGCGCTCGGCCTCGGCCATGGCCAGTCCGCAGGTGGGCAGCGACACGCATGCCAGCGCATTGCGGCGCAGCGGCGAGGCGGTGCGCCAGCCGTCGAGATCATGGGCGGCGGCGAGCGCATCTATCCGCGTACGCAGCGTGGCGGGAACGCGCGCGATCACCAGGTTCTGGTTCGGCGTCATCCGGTATTCGGCGTGCCCGCCATCTGTAAGCAGCAGTTCGGCGATCGCGCGCAGGCCCGAAAGATGCTGCACGGGCGCGCCGCGGCCGTCGAGCACGCCGTCGACGATGCGGCCCGCCGGCAGGCGCAGCGTCAGGTGGGCGTCGCCGTCCCCGCCTTGGGTCCAGCCGAAGCGATCGCCGTTGTGCGAAAAAGCGAACGGTCGCGCCGGGGGGAGAGTGAAGCCGGCGCGCCGTTCAATCTCGGCCTGGAACCAGTCGAGCCCGTGGTCGTCGATCGTGTACTTCAGGCGTGCGCGCTTGCGCACGGCGCGATTGCCGTGGTCGCGCTGGGCGGTGACCACGGCCTCGGCGATCGCGACCACCTGGCCGGGCACGACGAAACCGACCACGCTGCCCAGCCGCGGATACGTTTCCGGATCGCCATGGGTGGCGCCCATGCCGCCGCCGACGGTGACGTTGTAGCCCTGCAGGCCGCCGCCGGCGTCGAGGACGGCGATGAAGCCCAGGTCCTGCGCGAACACGTCGACATCGTTGTACGGCGGCACCGCGAAGCCGATCTTGAACTTGCGCGGCAGGTACTTGTCGCCATAGATCGGCTCGTCCTCCTCGCCGCTGCCGGCCACGCGTTCCTCGTCGAGCCAGATCTCGTAGTAGGCGCGGGTGTTCGGCAGCAGGTGGCGCGAGAGCGCCTCGGCCTGCGCCTGCACCTCTGCGTGGGCGTGCGAGAGATGCGGGTTCGCGGCGACGGCGATGTTGCGGTTGACGTCGCCGCAGGCGGCGAGCGTATCGACCAGCGCGGCGTTGATCGCCTGCATCGTCGCCTTGAGCTCGGTCTTGATCACGCCATGGAACTGGAAGGCCTGGCGCGTGGTGATGCGCAGGCCGCGCTCGGCGTAGTCGCGCGCGATCGCGTCGAACTTCAGCCACTGCGCGGGCGAGACCACGCCGCCGGGCGTGCGCGTGCGGATCATGAAGCTGTAGGCCGGCTCGAGCTTCGCCAGCCGACGATCCTCGCGCACGTCGCGGTCGTCCTGCTGGTAGCTGCCGTGGTACTTGATCAGGGTCTGGTCGTCCTCGCGCAGCGCGCCGGTGACCGGATCGGCCAGGCTTTGCAGCAGCGAGCCGCGCAGGCGGGCGCTCTGCGCCTTGATGTCCTCGACCGAATGCGCGCTCATCAGTACAGGTCCCGCGCGTAGCGGCCTTCGCGCTGCAGTGCGTCGACGCGTTCGCTGGCGGCATCCTGGCCGAGCCCCAGTTGCGTGGCGAAGGCGTCGACCAGCGCCGCATGCACGTCGCGGCCCATCGCCAGCGCGCCGCAGACGTAGACGTGCGCGCCGTTCTCGATCCAGTCGACGAGGTCGCGGGCCTGCTCGCGCAGGCGATGCTGCACGTAGGTCTTCCGCGCGCCATCGCGCGAGAAGGCGAGGTCGATGCGATCCAGTGCGCCGGATTTCAGCGCCCGCTGCCACTCCAGCTGGTAGAGGAAATCGCCGCGGAAATGCGGGTTGCCGAAGAACAGCCAGTGGCGGCCGCTGGCGCCACTGGCTTCGCGATCCTGCACGAAAGCGCGGAACGGCGCGACGCCGGTGCCGGGGCCGATCATGATCACGTCGCGCGCCGCGTCGGCGGGCAGGCGGAAGCGCTCGTTGGGTTCAATGTAGGCGGGAAGCGTGGTGTCGAGGCCGGCGTCGGCCAGCTGGTGCGAGGCGACGCCGAAGCGCGCGAGGCCGTCGCGCGCGTAGGCGACGTGCGCGACCGCGAGGTGCGCCTCGTCGCCGACGACACGCTGGCTGGACGCGATCGAATACAGGCGCGGCTGCAGCGGGCGCAGTGCGGCG
>Ga0056909_1001106_pt1 | contig 18183 bp, 18 predicted proteins | sample EBPBio102011_DNA_FD_62115 | JGI IMG/M metagenome (GOLD analysis project Ga0056909, IMG submission 62115) | Wastewater treatment Type I Accumulibacter community from EBPR Bioreactor in Madison, WI, USA - Reactor 1_1/10/2011_ DNA | ecosystem: Engineered > Bioreactor > EBPR > Anaerobic-Aerobic >...
CGATCTGGCCGAGGGTGAGGCCGAAGGCCACCTCGTAAAGGCCGCCGTGCTTCACGTTCCCGGCGATCTGAAGCGGAATCGTGCCACGGCTGCGCCCCAGCCCGAAGTCCTTGTAATGGGCCGCACCCCTGGCCATGATCACCGGCACCGAGGCCAGCGAGATGACGTTGTTCACCACCGTCGGACGCCCCAGGAACCCTTGCAGCGCCGGCAGCGGCGGCTTGGCCCGCACCACGCCGCGCTTCCCCTCCAGCGAGTTGAGAAGCGAAGTCTCCTCGCCGCAGACATAGGCCCCGGCACCTGTGCGGATTTCCATGTCGAAGACCGGGCCAAGGACGCCAGCCTCGCGCCCGATGCGCACCGCGGCCTCCATCACCCGGATCGCCACCGGATATTCGCTGCGGATATAGACATAGCCCTTGGTCGCCCCGCAGGCGAGACCCGCAATCGCCATCCCCTCGATCAGGGTGAAGGGATCGCCCTCCATCAGCATCCGGTCGGCGAAGGTTGCGCTGTCGCCCTCATCCGCGTTGCAGACGATGTATTTCTGCGCGCCCGGCGCTTCGGAAACCGTCTTCCACTTGATCCCGGTCGGGAAGCCCGCGCCACCCCGGCCCCGCAGGCCCGAGTCGGTCACCTCGGCAACGATCTCGGCCTTGGTCATGCCCCTGGCGCGCTCCAGCCCCGCCAGCCCGCCATGCGCGCGGTAGTCGTCCAGCGACAAGGGGTCGATCACGCCGACGCGGGCGAAGGTCAGCCGCGTCTGCCCCTTCATCCAGGGATGATCCTCGACCAGGCCGATGGCCTTGGGATGCGCCCCCAGGTCGCCGAACAGCCCCGGCACATCCGCGACCGTCAGCGGACCAAAGCCCAGCCGCCCCTTGGCCGACACGACCTCCACCAGCGGCTCCAGCCAGATCATCCCGCGCGAGCCGTTCCGCACGACCTCGACCGCAACCCCAAGCCGCGCAGCTTCGGCCTGGATCGCCGAAACCAGCTTGTCGGCCCCCAGCGCCACTGCCGCCGAATCCAGAGGAACGTAGATCTTCATTGCGCCACCTCCGCGACGATCCCTTCGTCACAGCGGCCGACCAGCCGCCCATCCACCATCGCCGCCGGGCCGCAGGCGCACAGGCCCAGGCAGAACACCGGCTCCAGCGTGACGCGGCCGTCCGCCGTGGTCTCGTGCCAGTCGATGCCCAGCGCCCGCTTGATCCGGTCCGCCACCGCATCCGCACCCATCGTCTGGCAGGACTCGGCCCGGCACAGTTTCAGCACATGCCGCCCCGCCGGTTTCGCCCGGAAATCGTGGTAGAAGCTGATCACCCCATGAACTTCCGCCTTCGACAGCGTCAGTTCCTTGGCGATCTGCGGAATGGCGCTGTCCGGGACATAGCCGAACGCCTCCTGGATCGCGTGCAGGATCGGCAGCAAAGGGCCCTCAAGCCCGCGATGGGCCTCAAGGATTTCGGCGATCCGGTCAGTATGGGCGTGGGAATCGAGCATGCGGGCAAACCTCTGGCTGGCATTCGAAGGTATACCCGGATTGATAGGGGTTTCAATGTCATGATATCGTCAGTTGATAGGCAAAACCTATCGAAACAGCCGCACCGCCTCATCCACCAGCGCCTGCAACACGGGCGTCTGCGGGTCGCGCCGGGCGGCGATCAGGCCGACCGAATGCTCTGCCTCGGGTTCGACGATCGGGATCGAGTGCAATCGCCCGTCCGCCACGAACATGTCGGCCAGTCTCTTCGGCACCACCGACGCCCAGCGCCCGGTCAGCACATGCGCCACCAGCGCCATCGTCGAGTTCGATTCGATCATCGGAACGGCATCCACCCCGGCCTCGCCCAGATGCTGGTTGACGATCCGCCGGTTCTGCATGTCCGAGGTGAGAAGACACAGCGGCATGGTGGAAAGGTCGTTCCAGCTCACCTGCCGCCGCCCGGCGAACTCCGTCCCCGGGGCGATCAGCAGGCGGTAGAACTCGGTATAAAGCGGCACCTGCGACACCCGGCCCAGGGGTTCATTGTCCAGGTAGGTGATCCCCGCCTCCAGATCCAGCGCCTCGATCCCGGTCAGGATCTCCACGCTGGTGCGCGACAGGATCGACACCCGCACATTGGGATGCTTCTTGGTGAAGGGTCCGGTCAGGTCGGCCACCATCGGCAGCGCGGTCGGGATCACCCCGATCCGCAGGTTGCCCGACAGGCCCGAGCGCACGACCCGCATCTCGTCCTTCAGCGCCCGCACATCGCCAACGATGCCCAGCGCCCGGTCCAGCACCCTTTGCCCCTCCGGCGTAAGGCCCTGGAACCGGCTGCCGCGGAACACCAGCTGCACGCCCAGCTGGTCCTCCAGCTGCCGGATGGCGGATGACAGTGATGGCTGCGTCACCCCGCAGACCTCGGCCGCACGGCCGAAATGCCGTTCCTTCGCCAGCGCGATGAACATTTCCAGCTTCTCGATCATCCCCGAACCCTGCCGCGCCCTGCCCTTGCCCGCAAGCCCTTGCCCGAAGCGAATTGCGGCCTTACCTCTTGGCCCATGCGCCGCCTGATCCCCTTCCTGCCGAAACCGCCCCTCATCCCGGTGATCCGCCTCGGCGGAACCATCGGCACCGGCACCCGCGCCCTGAACGACGAGGCGCTGGCCCCGCTGATCGACAAGGCCTTCCGCATGAAGCCTGCGGCGGTGGCGCTTGCCATCAACTCTCCCGGCGGCTCGGCGGTGCAATCCTCGCTGATCGCCGCCCGCATCCGGCGGCTGGCAGAGGAGAAGCGCGTCCCCGTCCATGCCTTCGTCGAGGATGTCGCGGCCTCCGGCGGCTACTGGCTGGCCTGCGCTGCGGACGACATCTGGGTCGATCCCGGCAGCATCGTCGGCTCCATCGGCGTGATCTTCGCCAGCTTCGGCTTCCCCGAGCTCATGGCCCGCCAGGGGGTCGAGCGTCGGGTCGTGATCGCCGGCCGCTCGAAAAGCTTCGCCGACCCTTTCCTGCCGCAGAAGGCTGAGGATGTGGACCGCCTGAAAGCCCTGCAAACCCCGATCCACCAAGCCTTTATCGACCATGTAAAGCGCTCGCGCGGGAAACGACTCAGCGACACCGCCGACCTTTTCAACGCCGACATCTGGGTCGGGCAGCAATCCGTCGAGCTCGGCCTGACCGACGGCATCGCGCATCTGGTTCCGAAGCTGAAGGCGCTCTACGGCGAGAAGGTCAAGCTGCTCCCCCTCGGCCGCAAGCGCAGCCTGTTCCAGCGTTTCGGCCTGTCGCTGGTCGACGAGACGCTCGGCGCGGTCGAGGACCGGGCGCTCTGGGCAAGGTATGGTCTCTAGATGCTGGTCAAGGTCATCATCCTCTTCCTGCTGGCGATGGTCCTCGTCGCCCTGATCGGCCGCGCCTTCTTCCCCTCCTCGCTTCCGCGCATGATGCAAAAGCGCTCCGGCCCCCCGCGCTGCGGCACATGCGGACGCCCCCTGATCGGCGAAAAGACCTGCCCGTGCAAAGGACGCGCGAAATGACCGCGCTGGTGACAGGGGCCGGCAAGAGGCTGGGCCGGGCGATGGCGCTGTATCTGGCCGGGCGGGGGCACGACATCGCCGTCCACTACGCCAGTTCGCAGGACGAGGCCGAAGCCACCGCCGCCGAGATCCGCGCGCTGGGCCGCAAGGCGCAGGCCTTCCACGCCGACCTCCTGGACGAAGCGCAGGTCCAGGCCCTGATCCCCGCCGCCACCGCCGCGCTTGGCCCGCTGACCGTGCTGGTCAACAGCGCCTCGATCTTCGAATACGACCGGATCGACACCGCCACCCGGCAGGGCTGGGACCGCCACATCGAATCCAACCTCCGCGCGCCCTATGTCCTGACGCAGGCCTTCGCCCGGCAATGCCCGCCCGCCACCACCGACGACAGCGGGGAACCCCTTGCCCGGGGCCTGATCGTCAACATGATCGACCAGCGCATCCTGAAACTGACGCCCGAGTTCTCCACCTACACCATCGCCAAGATGGGTCTCTGGGCCCTGACCCAGACCGCCGCCCAGGGGCTTGCGCCCGACATCCGCGTCAACGCCATCGGTCCCGGCCCAACCCTGAGGGGTGCCCGGCAAAGCGAGCAGCACTTCACCCGCCAGCGCGCCGCCACCGTTCTGGGCCGCGGCGCGAACCCGCAGGACATCACCGCCGCACTTGGTTTTTTCCTCGACAGCCCCGGCGTCACCGGCCAGTTCATCGCGGTCGACGGCGGCCAACATCTCGGCTGGAAAACGCCCGACGTTCTGGGCGTGGAATAGCCCTTCCAAACCGACCCCGCGTCAACTTGTCCACTTCTCACGCATCCGTCACGAGATCGTCATGATTCACTTGAGATTTCAGGGATTTGCGGCGCGCAATAAAATCTTTGCAGCAAAATCAAAGGGTTCTTAAATCGCCCAAAAAATAGGCAACTTCACGAACCGCGCCGAATACAAGGGAAAATCCGCCCTCCTGAAATCTTCTCCGCAGAGTTATCCCCAGATTCCGTGGACAGCTTTGCTCTTGCCACCGCCCCCCTTCGGTGGCAGCCCTTCCAAAGAATCGACACCGCCAGATGACCGACGAAAAACCCCGCACCGGACATGAGGTGATCCAGGATTACCTCCGCACGCTGGACGGCTCGCCCGGCGTCTACCGGATGCTGAACGCGGCCTCCGAAGTGCTGTATGTCGGCAAGGCGCGCAACCTGAAGGCGCGGGTCACGAACTATGCCCGCCCCTCGGGCCATTCCGGCCGCATCGCCCGGATGATCCACGAAACCGCCTCGATGATGTTCCTGACCACGCGCACGGAACTGGAGGCGCTGCTCCTCGAACAGAACCTGATCAAGCAGCTGAAGCCGCGCTACAACGTGCTGCTGCGCGACGACAAGTCGTTCCCCAATATCCTGATCTCGGCCGAACACCCCTATCCGCAGATCAAGAAGCATCGCGGCAAGAAGTCCGAGAAGGGCGCCTATTTCGGCCCCTTCGCTTCTGCGGGGGCCGTCAACCGCACGCTCAACCAGTTGCAGAAGGTCTTCCTCTTGCGGAATTGCTCGGATTCGATGTTCGAAAGCCGCACCCGCCCCTGTCTGCAATACCAGATCAAGCGCTGCTCCGCCCCCTGTGTCGGCAAGATCGGCGTCGAAGGCTATGCCGAGTTGGTGGCCGACGCGACCCGCTTCCTTGAAGGCAAGTCCACCTCGGTCCAGGCCGACCTTGCGCGCGACATGGCCGCTGCCAGCCAGGCGATGGAGTTCGAACGCGCTGCCGCGCTGCGCGATCGGATCAAGGCCCTGACCCAGATCCAGCAGTCGCAGGGCATCAACCCGCAGGGCGTGGCCGAGGCTGACGTGGTCGCGCTCCACCTGGAACACGGGCAGGCCTGCGTGCAGGTCTTCTTCATCCGCGCCAACCAAAGCTGGGGCAACCGCGACTTCTATCCGAAGACCGGCTCCGGCGCCGAAGCGCCCGAGATCATGGAAGCCTTCCTCACCCAGTTCTACGACGACAAGGACCCGCCCCGGCTGATCCTCCTCTCCCACCCCGTCGACAACCCCGATCTGGTGGCGCAGGCGCTGACCGCCCGCGCCGGTCGCAAGGTGGAACTGGCAGTCCCCCAGCGCGGCGAAAAGGCCGAACTGGTCGAGAACGCGGTGCGGAACGCCCGCGAAAGCCTCGCCCGCCGCATGGCCGAGTCCTCGACGCAGAACAAACTCCTGCAGGGCCTCGCCGAAGCCTTCGACCTCGACGCCCCCCCGCAGCGGATCGAGGTCTACGACAACTCCCACATCCAGGGCGCCCACGCCGTCGGCGGGATGATCGTCGCCGGGCCGGAAGGCTTCCTGAAATCGCAGTACCGCAAGTTCAACATCAAGTCCGAGGCCGGGGCCAACTCCGACGACTTCGGCATGATGAAGGAAGTCCTGACCCGCCGCTTCGAGCGCCTGTTGAAGGAAGACCCCGAGCGCAAGACCGACATGTGGCCCGACCTCCTCCTGATCGACGGCGGCGCGGGGCAGGTCTCGGCGGTGGCCGAGATCATGTCCGAACTGGGAGTCGACGACATCGCGATGGTCGGCGTGGCGAAAGGCATCGACCGCGACGCGGGGAAAGAGGAATTCCACCGTCCCGGCACCCGCCCCTTCGCCCTGCAAAGGAACGACCCCGTCCTCTACTTCATCCAGCGCCTCCGCGACGAAGCCCACCGCTGGGCCATCGGCGCCCACCGCGCCAAACGGGCCAAGGCCGTCAGCCTGACGCCGCTGGACGACATCCCCGGCATTGGAGCCACAAGAAAACGCGCCCTCCTCCAGCACTTCGGCAGCGCTAAGGCTGTGGCGAGGGCCGGGGTGACGGATTTGCAGGCCGTGGACGGGATTTCCGAGGCGATGGCGAAGACCATCGCGGATTACTTTTCTGCGAAGGGGTGACCCGTAGGTCGGGGTTCACCCCGACTCCCCCTTGTCTGCCATCCCCTCACTGAGACCAGCGCCGCTGCCAACTTCCCAAAAGCAAGTACAACCCTCATCCCGAACCACTCAACCGCAGCGCCTCACCCTGCCGCTCCAGCGCCCGGCGACCCCCTCCCGAAACCCCTGACCATTCATCTGTCCCCAAATATCCCCGCCGGAGGCATCCGCCGCCAGACCCAGGCACGCCCCCCCACCACCTCGGCGCACCAGAAGCCCCAAACACCTCCCCTCCCCCTCCGTGGGGAGGGGCCGGGGGTGGGGGGCGCCCCGCAAGCCCCGATTCGGGAGGGATGGTTAATGGCCCAGGACACATACGCGCGTATGGCCGCTTTCCAGACGCATTCCATACGGTTTCCACACGCCGTATCTACAGACAACCCTTTGGTCTAACGCACCGAACGCCGCAGGCCGGATCACTTCACCACAAACCCATGCGCAAACGGATCCCGGTCGTCGATGAAGATCGTGTTGATACCGGTCTGCCGCGCCCACCCGGCAATCGAGGGCACGATGGCGGGCTTCCCGGCGACGGTCGCCGCCGCCTCGACCCGCCCCTTGAAGATCGAGCCGATGATGCTCTCATGGTGGAACTCGTCCCCCACCTTGAGCTTCCCCTTCGCCGCCAGCTGAGCCATCCGGGCAGAGGTTCCCGTCCCGCAGGGGCTGCGGTCGATCGCTTTTTCCCCATAAAACACGGCGTTACGGGCATGGGCGCCGGGCACGGTTGGCCTGCCGGTCCACAGGATATGGCTCAGCCCCCGGATCGCCGGATGCTCGGGATGCACGAAGTCGTACTTCGCATTCAGCGCCGCCCGCAGCTTCGGCGACCAGCCCACCAGCTCTCCCGCCGTGTGGTCCGCCATGTCGCGGAACGCCTTCTGCGGCTCGACGATGGCGTAGAAATTGCCGCCATAGGCCACGTCCACCACCACCTCGCCCAGACCTTCGACATCTGCCGTAAGCCCTTCTGAATGAAGGAAACCCGGCACATTGGTCAGCCGCACTTCCTCGACGAACCGGCCGTCCTGTATATACGAGACTTCCACCTTCCCCGCCGGAGCATCCACCGCCAGCCGCCCCGGCGCACGGGGGGTGATCAGGCCATTTTCCAGACCCATCGTCACTGTCCCGATCAGCCCATGCCCGCACATCGGCAGGCAGCCCGAGGTCTCGATGAACAGCACGCCCACGTCGCAATCTGGCCGTGTCGGCGGATACAGGATCGACCCAGACATCATGTCATGCCCCCGCGGCTCGAACATCAGCCCGGTCCGTATCCAGTCGTAATCCTTCAGGAAATGCGCCCGCCGCTCCAGCATGGTCGCCCCTTCCAGCCGGGGTCCGCCGCCCGAGACCAGCCGCACCGGATTGCCGCAGGTGTGCCCGTCGAGGCAGGAGAATGTATATACGGCCATGTCAGAACCTTTGCGGCGAGAAGGGGGTCAGGTCGAGCGCAGGCGGCGCCCCGGTCAGAAGGTCGGCCACCAGCCGCGCCGTCCCGGCGCTTTGGGTCAGGCCGAGGTGGCCGTGGCCGAAGGCATGGATGATATGGGCAGAGGCTTTCGACCTGCCAATGGCAGGCAGGCTGTCGGGCAGCGAGGGCCGGAACCCCATCCACTGCGTTCCGCCTTCGGTCTTGAGGTCCGGCAGAAAAGTCTTTGCTTTCTTCAGCATGGCTTCGGACCGCTTGTAGTTTGGCGGCAATGACAGGCCCCCAAGCTCCACCGCCCCACCCACCCTTATGCCCGTCGACAGGCGTGAGACGACGAAGCCATGCCCCCCGAACGTCACCTGACAGCGCAGGTCAAAAGCGCCCGGCGGCAGGGTCGTGTTGTAACCGCGCTCGGTTTCAAGGGGAATGCGCTCGCCAATGGTTGCCGCGATCCGGTGAGAGAAGGCTCCGGCGGCCAGCACGACCCTGTCGGCCGCCAGCGGCTCGCCTCGGGTGCGTATATACACGCCCGTTTCCTGCGGCTCCAACCCTGTCACCTCGGCCCGCAGGACCGCCCCGCCCTGCGCCCGGAACCGCTCGGCCAGCGCGAGCACATAGTCCTTCGGGTCGGCGATGGAATGCCAGCCGGGGGTGAATGTCCCCCGGATGAAGCGGGGCGAGAGGCCGGGTTGCAGCCCCGCCATCTCCTCTGCCGTCATATGCTGGAAGGCGATTCCGTGCGCCTCCCGTATCTGCCAGCCGGGAAGGGAGGCGCGGAATTCGGTCTCGCTTTCATAGACCTGAAGATTGCCGTCCTTGCGCAGCAGGGGAAGCGTGTCGGTTGCGGCCAGAAACGGCTCCAGCTCGGCCCGGGACAGATCCATGAGCGCGGTCTGGGCCGCGGTGGAGGCGGCAACGGCACGGGGCGAGCAGGCGCGCCAGAAGCGGAAAAGCCAGGGCGCTATCTGCAACGCATAGGCGGGAGGGATGCTCAGCGGGCCAAGCGGATCCAGCAGCCATTTCGGCGCCTTGCGCAGGATCCCGGGCGAGGCGAGCGGCAGGATGTCGGTGAAGGCGAAGGCCCCGGCATTGCCGGCCGAGGCCCCGGCGGCGGGACCTTCGCGGTCCACCACGGTGACGGAAAGCCCCCGCGCCTGCGCCATCAACGCGGCGGAGAGCCCGATGACCCCGGCACCGATGACGACGACGCTGGTCATCTCAGGCCGCGTATTTCCGCGCCTCCGGCTGCTTGGCCCAATCGGCATACCAGGCGTCGAACATCCGCAGTTGCGCCTCGATAAAGCCCTTCTGGCTGGCCGACAGCGCATCGCCCTCGTTGAAGTGATGCGTATAGGCCGTCTCGCCGCGCAGGACCATCATATGCTTGAAGAACAGCACCAGATCCGGCCCGGCGTCGACTTCCGACAGGACCTGCATCGCCTGGTCCAGTTCATAAGCCAGCCGCCGCGCCTCGGCGTCGCCCTTCTGGGCGGCACGGCAAAGCGACACCAGGTGCAGCACCTCCCGCGGGAGAACATTGCCGATCCCGGTGATCGCCCCGTGCGCGTTGCAGTTGACATAGCCGTGGTAGACAGCCGTATCGACGCCGATCATCAGCTTCAGGTCGGCATCGGCGCCGGTGATCGCTTCGGCGGCATAGGACAGGTCGGCATGGCCGCCGAACTCCTTGAACCCGACGAGGTTCTGGTGCTCGGCCCGCAATTGGAAGAACAGGTCGGCCTTGGTGGAATAGCCATAGTAGGGGCTGTTGTAGATCACCGCCGGCAGGGTCGGGGCTGCCGAAAGCACCGCCTTGAAATGCGCCCGCTGCGCCGCGACCACGGTGCCGCGCGACAGCAGGCGCGGGATCACCATCAGCCCATGCGCGCCGACCTTTTCGGCATGGGCGGCCAGCGCCACCGCCGTGGCCGTATTCACCGCCCCGGTGCCGACGACCACCTTGATCCCCGCCTTCACCAGCCGTTCCACCCCTTCCATCCGCTGTTCGGTGGTGAGGAGCGGCCAGTCGCCCATCGAGCCGCAATAGACCATCGCCGACATGCCGAGGCCGACCAGTTCCTTCGCCTTGGCGACCAGCGCGTCGAAATCCGGCGAGCGGTCCGCCTTGCAGGGGGTCATCAGGGCCGGGATCGTGCCCGAGAAGATATCCGACTTCATGATTGCAGTCCTCCTATCGCGGCCGAATCCGCATCCTGATCACAGCATAGGCTTTGCATTTTATTTGTCGACAAGATTTTGTCGCATGATTTCAGCTGCTTGACTTACGACACTTCAGATCTCGATCTCCTGCCGCAGGTCTCGCGCCATCATCTCCTGAATTTGCCGGACGATCTTGTCGGCGTGGTCCTTCGCCAGCCGATCGCATGTATATACATCACGCGCAGCGACGGCCGCGATGATCGCCTCGTGTTCCTGTATATACGGATGTGGCAGGCGCGGCTCGAAGGTCGGATAGTAGTAAAGCCGCATGATGCGCCGACCTTCGTCCAGAAGGCGCGAGAAGAGCTGGAGATAGTAGGGGTTCCGCCCGGCCTCGGCGATGGCAACGTGGAAATCGCGGTTCAACTGGATCATCCCCGCCGTATCGCCCGCCAGCACGACCGTGGAGAAAGCATCCTGGCGCGCGCGGATTTCGGCAAGGTCGGCCTGATCGTGGAACTGCGCGGCCAGCCGGGTGGTGACACGGTACATCAGCGTGAGGGCATCGAAGAAATGGTGCAGGTTCGGAAAGTCGATCTGTGAGACCACGGTCGAGCGGTTCGGCAACAGCGTCACCAGCCCGTCGCCCGCCAGCCGCACCAAAGCCTCGCGGATCGGGGTGCGGGACATGCTCAACCGCTCGGCCAGGCCGATCTCGTCGATGGGCTCGCCAGGTTGCAGGACAAGGTTCAGGATCTCGTCCCGCAGCGTGTCATAGACAAAACGCGCGCCGGTGCCGCGCTTCCGTTCCTGCTGGTCATCCGCTTCGGTCATGCCGCCCCCGCTTGTCGACAGAAGGAATACAGCACGCCGCCCGTCGTGCAAGCGTCAGGGATCGACGCCCCCCAGTCGGCAGATGATCGCCCATTCCTCGGGGCTGACCGGCTGCACCGACAGGCGCGAGTTGTTGACCAGCACCATCTTTTCCAGACCGGGAGTGACCTTGCACTCCTCCAGCCCGATCGCCCGCTTGAGCGGCTTCACCGCCTTGATCCAGACGCAGTCCCAGCGCGGATCCTCGGTGGTCGAGTCGGGCGCACTTTCCCGGCAGACCTCGACGATCCCGACCACTTCCTTGCCGACGTTCGAGTGGTAGAAAAAGCCCCGGTCGCCAATCTTCATCGCCCGCATGTTGTTGCGCGCCTGATAGTTGCGGACGCCGTGCCATTCTTCGCCCTCGTCGCCCTTGGCGACCTGGTGGTCCCAGCCCCAGACGTCGGGCTCTGACTTGAAAAGCCAATAGGTCATCCGATCACCCGCTTCCATTCCTGGATCATCACCGACTGGAACAGCCCCGCCCTGGCATAGGGATCAGCCGCTGCCCAGGCCTCGGCCTCGGCCTTCGAGCTGACGCCAAGCACCAGCAGGCTGCCGCACATCTGCCCCGCCGCGTCGATGAAGGGCCCGGCCTGCTCTACCACGCCGGTCTCTTGTATATACGCCAGATGTGCCGCGCGGTTGTCGACGCGGGTTTGCAGGGCATTGGGTTTGTCGAGGCAGATCAAGGCGTAACGCATGGTCATTCCTGTTTCAGAGGGCGGCTCATCAGCAGCCCGATGGCATCATTCAACGCGATCCGGCCAAGGGCAAGGGCATTGACCATCGTGGTGATCGGCATGTCGATGCCCATGCTTTCGGCCAGTCGCACCACGGCGCGGGCGGTGGCAACGCCTTCCACCGTGACCTCCGGGGCGAAATCCTCGCCCTTCCCCAGGGCGCAGCCGAAACGGAAGTTGCGCGATTGCGCCGAAGTGCAGGTCAAGACAAGGTCGCCGAAGCCCGAGAGGCCCGCCAGCGTCTCGGCCCTTGCCCCAAGGGCTTCCGCCAGTCGCGCCATCTCGGCATAGCCCCGTGTCATCAGCGCCGCGCGCGCGCTATCGCCAAGACCCGCACCGATCACGGTTCCGGCGGCGATGGCGATCACGTTCTTCAACGCGCCGCCCAGTTCTGCGCCGATCACGTCATCGGTGCGATACAGCCGCAGCGTGGCGGTGGAGAGCAGTTCCTGCAACGCCTCGCCCCCGCCTTTGGTCGCCAGCGTCAGCGCCGTCGGCAAGCCGCGCGCGATGTCCGCTGCAAAGCTCGGCCCGGTCAGGATCGCGCCGCGAGCCCCCGGCCTCCGCGCCTCGATCACCGCGACCGGGCCGCGCAGGGTGGTCAGGTCCACGCCCTTGCAGCAGGCGACCAGCGGCTGCCGTCCGTCGATCTGCGGCCAGGCGTCCAGCGCCGCGCCCAGGGACTGCATCGGCATCGCCAGCAGAAGCGCCTGACCGTGACAGATTTCCCCGATTTCTGCATGGAGAGAGACGTTTTCGGGCAGCACGATCCCCGGCAAAACCGCATCGTTCCGCCCCGTCTCGCGCATGGCGCGCACCTGCCCTGCGTCGCGCGCCCAGAGCCGCACCTCGCGCCCGCCCGTCGCCAGAGCCACCGCCAAGGCTGTCCCGAATGCCCCCGCCCCCGCGATTCCGATCATGCCTTGGCTCCCTTCTTGCCCGAACCCAGAAGGGCCGGCGCCCGGTCGTCCAGCGGCCAGCGCGGGCGGGCCACAAAATCCATCGTGTGCGACAGACCGGCCCGCAGCCGCTCGATCCCCGCCCAGGCGATCATCGCCGCATTGTCGGTGCAAAGCCGAAGCGGCGGAGCGACGAAAGGCACCGCGGCACGGGCCGAAACCGCCTCCAACATGGCGCGAATCGCTGTATTCGCCGCCACACCGCCCGCCACGGCAAGGGCTGTCAGCGGTTCTCCAGCCATTTCCATCGCGCGCGATGTTTTCTTCGCCAGCACCTCGGCGACCACCGCCTGAAACCCCGCGCAAAGGTCGCGCCGATCCTGCACGGTGATCCCGCCCTTCTCTGCCACCAGCGCATCCCGCGCCCGCAAAAGCGCCGTCTTCAGGCCAGAGAAGGACATGTCGCACCCCTCGCGGTCCATGAGCGGCCGAGGAAACCGGAAACGCCCCGGATCGCCCAGGGCGGCCTCTGCCTCGACCGAAGGCCCGCCGGGCTGCGGCAGGCCCAGAAGCTTCGCCGTCTTGTCGAACGCCTCGCCGGGGGCATCGTCGATGGTGCCACCCAGACGCACGAAGCGATCCACCCCCTGGACCAGCAGGAACTGGCAGTGCCCGCCCGACACCAGCAACATCAGGTAAGGAAAGGGGATTCCGTCCGTAAGCCGGGGCGTCAGCGCGTGACCCGCCAGATGATTCACCGGCACCAGCGGCAAGCCCGTCGCCGCCGCCAGCCCCCGCGCCAGCATGACACCGGACAGAACTCCGCCGATCAGCCCCGGCCCCGCCGTCACCGCGATGCCGTCGATCCCGTCCAGCGAAACACCCGCCGTGGCCAGCGCTTCCTCCACCACCCCGTCCAGCCGCTCGGCATGGGCGCGCGCGGCGATCTCGGGCACCACGCCGCCGAAAGCCTCATGCAGCGCGGTCTGGCCCAGCACCTGCGAGGACAGGATTTCCGGCCCGTGGTTCCCCAGACGCACCACCGCAGCCGCCGTATCGTCGCAGCTCGATTCGATGCCGAGAAGGGTCAGGGTGCGGTTCATGGCTACCGTTGCGTGCAGGGTCCCCGGCAGGTAACACCATGAGCATGGCGAAACAATCGGCAGCTTCGGCCGCGACCCACGTCCTGATCACCCGCCCCCGCGCCGAGGGTGAGGCTTTCGCCGCCGCGCTCGCCCTTCGCTTCGGTGCACGGGTGTGTCCCGTCGTCGCCCCCCTGATCGCACCGCGTTTCCTGACCCCGACGATCCCGGCCCGCGACTATGCCGCTGTCGTCTTCACCTCTGCCCAGGCCATCGAGGGCGCCCGCCGCTTGGGCGTTCCCCTGCCGCAGCTTGCCTGGTGCGTCGGGCGCAAGACCGCCGAGGTCGCCACAGCCGCCGGATTCCGCGCGAAATCGGCGGATGGCGACGCCACGGCGCTGGCGAAGGCCATTCTGGCCCGCCGTCCAGATGGCAGAATACTGTATCTACGAGGCGTAGATACGCGCGGCAACCTTTTGGAATTACTGGATTCCTCTGGCATCCATACAGATGTTGCAATAGTATACACGCAGGACCCCCACCCCTTGACGGAAGAGGCCCTCGCCCTCCTCTGCTCTCCTGTTCCCCTGCTTGTCCCACTGTTTTCTCCCCGCACCGCGACGCTTTTTCGCGCTGCTCTCCCTCCAGGCACGCAGGCAAAGCTGCGTATCGCGGCGATGAGCCCCGCCGTGGCCGAGGCCCTGGGCGATCTTCCCCGCGCCGCGCTTGCCGTTGCGCTTCGGCCCGACGCCCCCGCGATGCTCGACGCGGTCGAAAGCTTGCTTGCCGGGCGGCCTGCGGCTTGAACGCATGGCAGGCCAGTGCTTAGGTTGGGGGAAGGGACGGAAAGGGCCGCAGCATGACCAGACGCAAGGACCCTCAGCCGGAAAGCCTTTCGCCTGAGACCCCTAATACCGAGGCCGTCGCGCCCGAAACCCCTGTGGCGGACAGGGCGGCAGGCCCCTTCGTGACCGAGGTCGCCTCGCCGCCCCCGCCCGAGCCTGCGCCGTCTCTCTCTCCACCTCCGCCCCCTGCACCCCGTCGGCCGGGCATCCTCACCCCGCTTCTGGGCGGAGCGCTGGCAGCTCTTGGCGGCTTCGCCCTGTCGCATTTCAACCTGCTGGGTTTCGCGCCCGACACCAGCGCCGTTCCGGCCCTTGCCGCCGAACTGCAGGCGGCAACACAGCGACAGACAGCCGACGGGCAGAAGCTTGTCACCGACCTTGCCGCCCTGACTGGCCGCGTCGCCGCGCTGGAATCCGCGCCCGCCCCAGAGACGCCTGATCTGTCCCGCCTTGATGCGCTGGACCAGCGCCTTGCCGTCCTCGAAGCGATTCCGGCGGACGGCAATGCCTCGACCGCCGCCCTGGCCGCGAAGCTCACCGATCTGGAACAGCGTCTTGCCAGCCTGCCCGAGGGCGGCGCGGACCCGGCCCTGCAACAGAAGCTGGACGACGCCCTGGCCCGTTTGACCGAAGCCGAAACAGCCGCCGCCACCCGGGCCAGCGAAGCCGAGGCGGCCGCGCAGGCCGCGACCCGCGCGACGGCGCTTGATGCGCTGACGGCCGCCGTCGAGACCGGCCAGCCCTTCGCGACCGAATTGCAGGCGCTGAACGATCCCGCCCTGACCGGCGCGCTTTCCCCCTTGGCCGAAACCGGCGCACCGACCCTGGCCCAGCTGCAATCCGCCTTCCCCGATGCCGCCCGGGCGACCCTGCGCACCGCCCGCGACCTCAGCACCGAGGATGGCTGGGGCGACCGCCTCGTCGATTTCCTCGCCGCGCAGACCGGCGCACGCCCGCTGACCCCGCTGGAGGGCTCCACCCCCGATGCCATCCTGTCCCGCGCCGAATTTGCCCTGTCCGAGGGTCGGATCGCCGATGCGCTCGCCGAGCTTGACCCGCTGGATGCGGCGGTAAAGGCCCCGCTCGACCCGTGGATCACGCAGGCCAGGGCGCATCTCGCCGCCGCCGCCGCGCTGCAAGCTGCACGGGGGGAATGATGCTCTGGTCGCTGACAAAGGTCGTTCTCTTCGTCGTCGTCATCGGCGCGCTGGCCCTCGGGGCCGGGCTTCTTTCGGAAACCGGCGAGGCGCTGCGGCTGACCGTCGCGGGTTGGGAGTTCACCATCGGCCCGGTGCAGGCCGTTGTCCTTGGTGTGCTGCTCTTCATCGCCGTCTGGCTGGCGCTGAAGATCCTGGGCCTTCTGGCTGCCACCTTCCGATTCCTGAACGGGGACGAGACGGCGATCTCGCGCTATTTCGACCGCAACCGCGAGCGCAAGGGCTACAAGGCGCTGTCCGAAGGGATGATGGCGCTGGCGTCGGGCGAACCGCGCCTTGCCCTGACCCGTGCGCAGACTGCCGAGCGTTTGCTCGGAAAACCGGAGCTGACCACGCTTCTGGTGGCACAGGCCGCCGAGGCAGCGGGCGACCGCAGGCGGGCGACCGAGGCCTACAAGACGTTGCTCAAGGACGACGCCACCCGCTTCGTCGGTGTGCGCGGTCTGCTGCAACAGAAGCTGGCGGAAGGCGACCATGAAGTGTCGCTGAAGCTGGCGGAGAAGGCCTTCGAGCTGAGGCCGCGTCACGCCGAGACGCAGGATATTCTCCTTAAACTCCAGTCGGATGCGGGCGACTGGTCCGGCGCCCGCACCACCCTTGGGGCGAAACTGAAGGCCGGGACGCTGCCGAAGGACGTCTACCGCCGCCGCGACGCCGTGCTGGCGCTGCAACAGGCGCGGACCGTGATCGACGACGAGGCCAGCATCGAGGCGCGCGAGGCGGCGATCGAGGCAAACCGGCTGTCGCCCGACCTGATCCCCGCCGCCGCGATGGCTGCGCGCGGGTATGTTGCCAAGGGTGATCGCAAGAATGCGACCCGTGTCTTGAAGAAGGCCTGGGAGGTCCTGCCCCACCCCGACCTCGCCGCTGCCTTCGCCGGGATCGAGCCGGACGAGACCCCGCAGGATCGGCTGAAGCGCTTCCGCACCCTCATCAACGCCCGGCCCGATGCCGATGAATCGAAGATGCTGCTGGCCGAACTTCTGGTCGCGACCGAGGATTTCCCCGCTGCCCGCCGCGCTTTGGAGGATGTCGCGACCCGCGCGCCGACCCAGCGATCGCTGGCGATCCTGGCCGCAATCGCACGGGGCGAGGGGGCCGAAGACTCCATCGTGCGCGATCTTATCGCTCGCGCCATCGCCGCACCGCGCGGCCCGCAATGGGTCTGCGACAAGTGCCACGCGATCCATGACGGCTGGCAGCCGATCTGCGACAATTGCGGCAGTTTCGACACCCTGTCCTGGACAACGCCCCCCGCGACCAGCACCTCGCCTGCGCTGGCCGAGCTGCTGCCGCTGATGGAGGCCCGCCCCGAACCCGAGTCCGCCCCCCCGCCACCAGAGGAGGAACCCCTCGCTCTGGACGAGATCGCCCGGCGCGCAAATTAGGGCTACACACCGCCCGAGGCCGGTGCTAATAGCCCGCGCAGGGAAGAATGCCGGTGTAGCTCAGCTGGTAGAGCACGTCATTCGTAATGATGGGGTCGGGGGTTCGAGTCCCTTCACCGGCACCATTCTTTCTGAACCACGCAAAAGCCGCCGGTCCCATCGGACACGGCGGCTTTGCTGTCTTTGGCGCTTGCATCGGCGCTGCCCTCCCCTTGCGGGGAGGGGGCCGCGATCAGCGCTTTGGTCCCTTCGGCGGCACGAAGCGTTTCGAGGTATCCCGCGCGTCCGCTTTCGGCTTGGCCGGACGATCCGCGCCCGCCCGCTCGAAGGGCTTCTTGCCCGCCGCCGCATGGCTCTTGAACCCGCCCGCCTTGCCTGCCCCCTCGCGCTTCACGAAGGGCCGCGCCTCGTCGCCCTTTCCGGCATAGGTCTTCTTCGGGCGATCACCATCCTCGCGCGGACGGAAGCCCTCGCCCTTCGGCGCATAGGGTTTCCGGGGGCGATCCCCCTCTTCCCGGGGCTTGAACCCCTCGCCGCGCGGCTTGTAGCCCTCGGATTTCCCGGCATAAGGCTTCCGCGCCGGACGCTCACCATCCTCCGACCGCTCCCTGGGCTTGTAGCCCTCGGTCATCCCCGCATAGGGCTTCCGCGCCGGGCGGTCGCCCTCTTCGCGCGGCTTCCAGCCCTCGGACTTGCCCTTGTAGCCACCGCCCTCCGAGCCGTGGCTCTTGTAGCCCGCCGCCCGGGCCGGGCGATCCGCCGGCCCGCCGTGGCTCTTGAACCCGGCCGAGCGCGGAGCCGACTTCTGGTCCGGCGACCAGCGCGGCTTGCGGGGACGCTCATCCTCGCCTTCGGCGCGCGGCGTGCGCTCCTCATAAGGCTTCCGCGCCGGACGGTCGGCCTTCCACTCGGGACGCGCCTCGGAGGCAGCTGCCCGGGGGCGATCCTCGTATTTCGCCTTCGGCTTCGGCGTGGGCTCGGCCGCATCCTCTTCGACCACCCGGGGCGGCTTCGGCACATAGGCCGGTTTCTCGGCCCGCGCGGGCCG
>Ga0056909_1001115_pt1 | contig 18053 bp, 16 predicted proteins | sample EBPBio102011_DNA_FD_62115 | JGI IMG/M metagenome (GOLD analysis project Ga0056909, IMG submission 62115) | Wastewater treatment Type I Accumulibacter community from EBPR Bioreactor in Madison, WI, USA - Reactor 1_1/10/2011_ DNA | ecosystem: Engineered > Bioreactor > EBPR > Anaerobic-Aerobic >...
TTGCTGTGGCGGTCATGCGACGTCCTCGCGGCGCGGGATGTAATAATAGGCGAGCCAGAACAACAGCATAAGCGTCCCGATGCCATAGCGCAGCAGCGTATCGGTAATGAGCTGGCGCCCGAAGCCTTCGAGCAATCCGGCGACGAGCAGCATCAGAATCACGCCGACCATCACCTTTCCCGCGGTGCGTCCCGCGTCGGCCGCCGCCTCCAGCCGCCCGCGCGCGCCGGGAAACACGACTGCGGCGCCGATACGCAGGCCCGCGGCGCCGGACAGCGCGGCGGCGAACAATTCGGTGGTGCCGTGGATGAACAGCCAGCCGCCGAAATCGGTCCCCAGCCCCTTCCCCGTGAAGACCGCCAGCATCGCGCCGAGGCTGATCCCCTGATAATATTCGAGCATCATCGTGGGCACGCCGAAGGCGAAGCCCAGCGCGAAGGACATGATCGACACGCCGCTGTTATGCGTGAACAGAAAGGCCGCGAACATGTGGAGCCCGCTCTGTTCTTCCGCCGCCGGGGCCTTGCCGTGCCCGATCGTCGATTTCAGAAACTCGACCGACGCACGCGGATCGCGGCCGCCCGCCAGTTCCTCTGGAACGAAGTTGAAATACCATTCGGGGTTGTGCGCGACGAGCGACCAGCTGGTCAACGCGCCCAATGTGATGATCAGCGCGATGATGATCGTTTCGATCCACACCGACCGGACGGCGGCGGGCCAGTCGTAGAGGAAGAAGCGCCGGATGCGGCTCAGCCGCGATTCGCGTACGCCATAGACGAGGAAATAACCGCGGATCGACAGCGCCTCGAGATGGTCGAGCAGTGCCTTGTCGAGGCTGGTCGCGCGCGCGATCGACAGCGAGGACAGGGTCGCGCGATAGAGGATCGGCAGTTCGAGCAGTTCCTCGCTCGTCAGCGCCTTCGCACCGCGCTTTTCCAGCTTGGTGAGCAGCAGGTCGAATGCGATCCAGTCGGCCTCGCGCTCGGCGCGAAAGCGGCTGGTCGAAAAGGAGGGCAGCGCCGCGGCGTTCACCGACTGCATCACAAGCTCCCCTGCCGCTTGATGCCGAGATAGGCCTCGACCACCCCGGCACCCATCGCGTCGGCCGGGACTTCGAGGACGTCGGCGCCCAGCCGCTGAAGCCGCGCGATCACCAGCTGGCGGTCGCGCAGCATCGCCGCCGCGACGTTCGAGCGGGTGATGTCGGCGGCGCTTTCGGGACGGCGCTTTTCTTCTTCCTCGACCTCTTCGTCACGGATCACGACGAACAGAAGCCGGTGCTTCTTGACCAGCCGGCCAGCAGCACGGATCATCAGATCGGCGCTGGTCGCGTCGGTGAATTCGGTGAAGAGGATGATCAGCGAGCGACGGTTGAGCTCGGCCGACAGCGTCATCAGCGCGAGCGTGAAATTGCTTTCCACCGGCGCATAGTCGATCTTGCTCGCCGCGCGCTGCGGCGCCGGAAAATCCTGGATATGCATATAGGCGGGGGTCAACGCCTGCGGCTTTGCGGCGAAGGAGAAGAAGCTGATCCGGTCGCCAAGCTTCAGCCCGGCATAGGCGAGCAACAGCGCCGCCGACACCGCGCGATCGACACGCGGCATTCCACCGACCGGCTCGGCCATCGTGCGCCCCGCATCGATCGCGAGCACCACGCGATTGTCGCGCTCGACCCGATATTCCTTCGCGAGCAGCTTTACGTGCCGCGCGGATGCATTCCAGTCGATCGAGCGGCGGTCCATCCCCGGCTGATATTCGGCGAGCGATTCATATTCGGTGCCCTCGCCGCGAATCTGTTGCTGGCGCAGGCCGAACCAGCTGTTCCGCTGGAACAGGCGGCTGCCCTCCTCGGTTACCGCGCGCAGGCTGGGGACGACGGAAATCGCACGGTCGAGCGCAAAGCGGCGCTGTTTCCACACGAGGCCGAGCGGCCCCGCCCAGCGCAGCCACAGCGCCTCGACCAGCGCCTGCCCGCGCCGTGACGCCGCCAGCGACAGCGTGCGGACCAGCATGTCGCCCGTCTCGACCGACACCATGTCACCCGCCAATCGGCCGCCGGGCGCGAGCCGTTCGTCGACCGACAGCGCGATCTCCGCGCGGCGGGGAACGCTGCGGCCGGTCGCCGCAAGGCGCAGGTCGAAGGGGTCGCCGACCCCGACCTGGTGCGGCACCTGCGCATCGAGCGCGAGATGTCGCGGATTGGCGCCCAGCATCGCGTCCAACAGCAGGCCGAACAGGATCAGTCCGATCCACGCGAGCGCGACGACCCACAATTCGGGCCGCAGGAGGCCGAGTGCCAATGCCAGAGGCGCGCCGAGCAGCAGCAGATAGATCGCCCGGCGCGTCGGATAGATCACCGGGGCACTTCCTCGCGCTCGACGAGACCGGCGATGACCTGTTCGACGTTGCGGCCTTCGATCTCCGCCGCCGCCGACAGGATGACGCGGTGGCGCAGGACGCCCGCGGCCAGGCGCTGGATGTCGTCGGGGATCACATAGTCGCGGCCTTCAAGCGCCGCAGCGGCGCTAGAGGCTCGCGCGAGCATCGTCGCCGCGCGCGGCGAAGCGCCGCACTCCAGGTCGGCGCTGGCGCGGGTCGCGCGGATAAGACGGACGATATAGTCGACGACCTCGTCGGCGAGCCGCACCGCCGCGATGGCGTCGATCGCCTCGCCGATCGCCTTGGCGTCGGTGATCTTCTCGACGCCGAAATCGGACACCGACGGGCTTTTGAAGCGGCCGCCATGGTCGGCGACGATGCGCCGTTCCTCGGCGGCGTCGGGATAGTCGACGACCAGTTTGAACAGAAAGCGGTCGAGTTGCGCCTCGGGCAGCGGATAGACGCCCTGCTGCTCGATCGGATTCTGCGTCGCGAGCACGGTGAAACGCGGGCTCATCGCATGCGGCTCGCCGTTGATCGTCACGCGCCGCTCCTGCATCGCCTCCAGCAGCGCCGCCTGCGTCTTGGGCGGGGTACGGTTGATTTCGTCGGCGAGCAGCAGCTCGGTGAAGATCGGCCCCTTGGTCAACGTGAAGCTGGACGTCTGGAAGTTGAAGAGGTTCGACCCCAATATGTCGCCCGGCATCAGATCGGGGGTGAACTGGATGCGGCCGAAATCGAGCCCGACCGCGCGGGCAAAGGCCTGCGCAAGCAGGGTCTTCGCCGTTCCCGGCGGACCTTCAAGCAGCACATGCCCGCCCGCGAGCAGCGCGATCGTCACCATGCGGGTCAGCGGTCCCTGACCGAACACGACCTTTGCGACCTCGCCCTCGATCGCGGCGCCGAGCGCCTGGACGCTCTCGATATTAGCCGTCACGCAATAATTCCTTTCTGATGTCGTGCAGCGCCTGCGCGTCGCTCAAAAACTCATGCCGGTTCCGCGCGAGCGGCAGCCGCCGCGCGATCGCCGAAAACAGATTGCCACCCTTCAGCCTCTTGTCGATCCACGCGTCGGTCGCATCCGCGTCGAGCCCGGTGGGCGCGTGCAGCCGCCGCGCGATCGCCATCCGCTGGCTGTGGACATAGGCGTCGGCCCCGTCGAGCTCGCGCCGCGCCTGCTTGATCAGATCGGCGCTGTTCGCGATCAGCGCCGCCTTCGATATCGCGATCGCCCGCGCCGGCTTGATCGCGGGGCCGAAGCGCATCCAGGCTTGCCACAGCGCGAGCAAGCCGGCGGCGATCAGACACAGTGTGATTCCGATGAAGGGCGGGACGAAGGCGAAACGCAGCAGCGAGCGCTGACCGCCAAAGCCGTTCAGCGTCAGGTCGAACGCGACCGAATTGGCATCGGCATCTTCGCCCACCGCGTCGATCAGCAACGCCGCTGCACGCGCCTTGTCGCGCGAAGAGAAGGCCAGATTGTCGATCAGATCGGGATCGGCGAGAATATAGAGATCGCCGCCCTTCAGGCGCGCCAGCACCGCGCCGCCATTTGCCCCTTCGATCAGCGGTTCCAGCCGATCGCCGGTCACGGTCTGCGCATTGTCAGGCAAATAGGCCGAGAACGACCGACCGCTCAGATCGGCGGCCACCATCTGTGCCTTCGCGGCGGGCGCCTTCACCGAAACCTTGCCGAATTGGGCGGGAAGCAAATCGTCCGACGGGGTGATTGCAAAGCCCTGGCTGACCCAACCGGGCTTCTGCGTCTGGCCGGGTACGCGCATGGTCTGCCATTTTGGCAACACCACCAGCGCGCGCTTGCCCTGCTTGTTCAGCAGCTCCTCGATCTCGTGCGGCTTGGTGCGGTGCGTGGGCGTCAGGATCAGCAAAGGCTCGTCGCCCGCGTTCGTCGACGGGCCGGCGCGTCGACGCAGTTCGACATCGGCCCCGCCACGTTCGAGCAGGTCGACGATGCCGGCATAGCCCGGCGCCGCCTTCGACAGTGAATGGCCGCCACCGTCATTGCCGCTCGACAGTTGCGGGCCGAACGCGACCAACGCCCAGAGCGCGATGAAGGCGAACACGCCGACCACCACGACCCCCGCGATCAGCAGCGGATTGAAGCTGTTGTGGCTCGTCGATCCGGCCTCGCTCATATGCGCGCCCAATTCTGCGGCACCGTCAGCTCGGCATAGGCGCTCCGGCATTCGGTCCACGCACCTTCGTCGATCGGACGCCCGCCGAACAGACTGATCTCGACCGCGCGTGCAATCCTGCTGAAGGCGCCGCGCGCCACTTGCGGCAGGTCATGCGCCTCGGCCAGTTCGCGCGAGGTCATCGCCGGACGGACCAGGCCCGGCCGCCGACCCTCGATATCCTCGACGCTGCGATAGAGGAGAAGATGGATCGCTTCGGCAAAGCGGCCCGCCGCGGCGAGCGCGTCGGCATCAGCCAGACGGGCGCGGGCACGCCCGGCCTCGGCCTCGCCGATCACCTCTTCCTCCTCGTCGTCGCCACGCCGGCGGCCATAGCGGATGCGGTCGACCCAGTCGGCGAAGGCGGGCACGAAATGATAGAGGATGATCAGCAGCAGCACCGCGGCGCCGATCCACACCATCGGCTTCAGTGCCGGGGCGCTCCATTCGAAGAAATCGCGCAGCCACGACAGGTCGCCGCCCGACGACGGTTCACGCGCGGGAGGTGGCGGCGGAAAGCTGGTCTGGATGTCGCCGCCCGCCATCGTCTGGCCATAGCCGGGATCGACGAGTTCGGGATCGAGGAGCCAGCCCTCGCCCCCGTCCGCATTCGGCGCCGTCGCGGCGGCCGACGCCTGCGCGATCCACAGCGACATCATGTTGAAATTCTAAGCCCGCCCCGGTCTGTCATCGGGAAAGGTGGTAGCGCGAGGCGGCGCGGCAAGGCAAGAGATGCTTGCGCCTCGGACTGCCCCGTTCTAGCGCGCGCCGAAACAGGGCGGTTGGTTGCGGATGCAACTTTCCGGCAAACGGACGGAGGATGACGGTGGACGCGGCGCAGGCAGTGCATGAAAAGTTTCTCGCGGCGCTGGCAGGCGGGGCACTCAGCCGCAACACCGACGCGCCCGACCCTGCCGTCGCCGGCCTTTCGCGCGCCGACGCGACCGACATTTTTCTATCGCAGCTGACGAGCCGCCAGATGGACCGGCTGTCGCGCACCCTTCAGGCGCGCGGCGAGGGTTTCTACACGATCGGGTCTTCGGGGCATGAGGGCAATGCCGCGGTCGCAGCGGCACTGCGCGTCACCGACATGGCCTTTCTGCATTATCGTTCGAACGCCTTTCAGCTTCACCGCGCCCGACAGGTCCCCGGCGAAACGGCAACGTGGGATATGTTGCTGAGCTTCGCGGCATCAAGCGACGATCCGATTTCGGGCGGCAGGCACAAGGTGATCGGTTCGAAGCCGCTCAACATTCCGCCGCAAACGTCCACGATCGCCTCGCACCTGCCCAAGGCGGTCGGTGCCGCATTCTCGATCGGCATCGCGCGGCGCCTTGGCCGCAGCGGGCTCCCGTTGCCCGACGACGCGGTCGTGTTGACCAGCTTCGGCGATGCGTCGGCGAACCATTCGACCGCGCAGGGCGCGTTCAACACAGCGGGCTGGGCGGCCTTTCAGGGATCACCCATGCCGCTCATCTTTCTGTGCGAAGACAATGGCATCGGCATTTCGACGCGCACGCCCACCGGCTGGATCGAGGCGCAGTTCCGCCACCGCGCGGGGCTGCATTACATCCAGTGCGACGGTACCGACCTTGCCTCGGCCTATGCCGGTGCGAAGGCTGCGGCCGACTATGCTCGGCGAACACGCAAGCCGGTTTTCCTTCATATGGCGACGGTGCGTCTCTATGGGCATGCCGGATCCGACGTACAGGGCGCCTATCTTCCCAAAGCACTGATCGAGGCCGATGAGGCGCGCGATCCGCTGCTCGCCGGCGCGGCGCTGATGGCAGAGCAGGGCTGGATGACCCCCGCCGAAGTCGCCGACGCCTATGAAGAGATTGGCGCGACGCTGGCGCGGCAGGCCGAGGCGGCGATTCTGCGGCCGAAGATAACCACGCCCGCGCATGTCATGGAAAGCCTGGTCCCGCCGAAGCGCGAACTGACGCGGGCGAACACCCCTTCGGCGGAGGATCGGCGCGCGATGTTCGGCAGCGACGCCGGGCAGATGGACAAGCCGATGCATATGGCGCGCCTCCTGAGCTGGGCGCTTGCCGACCTGATGCTGGCGCATGAGGAGATCATCGTCGCAGGCGAGGACGTCGGGCCGAAGGGCGGCGTCTACAACGTCACCGCAAAGCTTCACCAGCGCTTCGGTTCGGCGCGCGTCGTCAACACCTTGCTCGACGAACAGGCGATTCTCGGCCTGGCGATCGGCATGGCGCACAATGGCTTCGTCCCGATGCCCGAAATCCAGTTCCTGGCCTATGTTCACAATGCCGAGGACCAGATTCGCGGCGAGGCGGCGACGCTCAGCTTCTTCTCGAACGGCCAGTACACCAACCCGATGGTCATCCGCATCGCGGGGCTGGGCTATCAGAAGGGCTTCGGCGGCCATTTCCACAACGACAACAGCCTGGCGGTCTTCCGCGACATTCCCGGCGTGATCCTCGCGGTGCCGTCGAACGGCCGTGATGCCGTGGCGATGCTGCGCGAATGCGTGCGGCTGGCGCGCGAGGAGCAGCGGGTCGTGGTGTTCGTCGAACCGATCGCGCTCTACATGACCCGCGATCTGCACGAAGAAGGCGACGGTCTGTGGACCAGCCTCTACGAGGCGCCAGGCGAGGGCGCGCCGATCCGCCTGGGCGATGTCGGGGTGCACGGCGACGGCACCGATCTGGCGATCGTCACCTATGGCAACGGCTATTACCTCTCGCGCCAAGCCGAGAAATTGCTCGCGGCGGACGGCGTGAAAGCGCGCGTGATCGACCTGCGCTGGCTCGGCCCGGTCGACGAAGAAAAGCTGGCCGAGGCCGTCGGCGACGCAAAGCGCATCCTGATCGTCGACGAATGCCGCATCACCGGCTCGCAAAGCGAGGCGCTGATGGCGACCTTCGTCGAGCGCATGCCGGACAGGAAGCTCGCCCGGATCGCCGCCGATGACAGCTTCATCCCGCTCGGCAAGGCGGCGACGCTGACGCTGCCGAGCCGCGATTCCATCTATGCCGCCGCGAAGGAGCTGCTCGCATGAGCGCGCGACAGACCGCGCTTGTCGTCGCGCCCGGCCGGGGTACCTATGGCAAAAGCGAACTCGGCAGCATCGCGCGGCTGCACGGTGCCCGCTTTGCCGGGCTGATCGCGAATTTCGACGCGCAGCGCAGCGAGCATAGCCAGCCGACAGTGACCGAACTCGACGGCGCGGACCGTTTCAGCGTCGCAACCCACATGCGCGGCGACGTCGCAGCGCCCTTGATTTATGCGGCAACTGCGCTCGACTATCTGAGCATCGATCGCGAACGGTTCGACGTGGTCGCGGTCGCCGGCAATTCGATGGGTTGGTACAGCGCGCTGGCGCTCGGCGGCGCCGTGTCGATCGAGGACGGCTTTCGTATTTCGAACGCGATGGGCCTCAACAGCCAGACCCACGGGCCCGGCGGTCAAATCCTGCTGCAGGTGGTGGACGAGGACTGGCGCCCGGTCCCCGGCCTCCGCGACGCGCTGTTCGCCCTGGTCGCCGACATCGCCGCGCGACCTGGCCATGCGCTCGCACTGTCGATCGACCTTGCCGGCATGCTCGTCCTCGCGGGCAATGAGGAAGGCCTCGCGGCGCTGCTGGCCGAAGTCCCGCCGACGCCGGGACGCGATCCGCTGCGCCTCGCCGGCCATGGCCCCTTTCACACCCCGCTGATGTTCGGCAGCTCCGACAAGGCGAAGGCCGAACTGCCCTTGTCGCTGTTCGGCGCTCCCGACGTTCCGATGGTCGACGGTCGCGGCCATATCTGGCGGCGCTTCTCGTCCGACCCGCAGAGGATGTGGGATTATACCTTCGGGCACCAGATTCTCGCGCCCTATGATTTCGCGCGGTCGGTCCAGGTTGCCGTCATGGAGTTCGCGCCCGACGTCATCATCCTGCCCGGCCCCGGCGACACGCTGGGCGGCGCGATCGCGCAGTCGCTGATCGGCATCGAATGGCAGGGCCTTTCCGGAAAACAGGATTTCATGGCGCGCCAGGAAACCGATCCCATCCTGCTTTCGATGGGCCGCCCCGAACAGCGGACTCTCGTCACCGGATAGACATCGGGCCGGCGAAGACGTGGACGATCGTTCGCCGGCCCGGCCGCGCCTGGCGCGGTCATGGACCGAAATGGACGCGATTGCCGGCCGCCCATTCGGCGGTGAACTGCAGACGCAGCAATTCGGCGACGCTGCCCGCCCCGGCGCGGCGCATGATATTCGCGCGGTGCACCTCGACCGTCCGCGGGCTCAGTTCGAGCCGCCGCGCAATCGCTTTCGTGGCCAGGCCCGATGCCATCGCGTCCAATATGTCGCGCTCGCGGGGTGTCAGCCCCGAAAGCCGCGCCTCGGCCTCGCGGCGCCGTGCAAAGACGGCCTGGTGCTGCCGCCGCGCAGCGACCGCTTCGTCGATCGCGCGCCCGACCAGCCTTGGATCGAGCGGCGCGGGCAGCAGGTCGTGCGCCCCGCCGCGCAGAATCGCGCGCACCTCGTCGATCGTCAGCCGGCTCGCGGCGACAAAGGCGGCGAGGCCGACCTGCCCGGCAAGGCGAGCGAGCAATGCCGCGCCGTCGATCGCGCCGGGCTGGTGCCAGTGAAAAAGCAGGATCGCGCAGTCGGTGTCGGTGTCGGCCCCCGCCTCTACCCATGCTTCGGCACTGGCGAAGCTGCGCACGATCCGTCCCGGGGTTTCGGCAAGGACGCGAAAGCAAGCCGTACGCTCGACCGCGTCCGGCAGGATCAGATGAATATGCCCCCCATGGTCGCTCACGCGCACAGGCTGGCGCGCAAATCATCCCGGGACTAGCGCGACCCGGTCGACTTCGGCGTCAATCCGAAGCAATCGGCAGACGAAAAGTGACGACCATTCCGTGCGGGTCCGCACGGCCGATCGTCATCGTCCCGTCGTGCATGTGCGCGATCGTCTGAGCCAGCGACAGGCCAAGCCCTGCGCCCGAGCCGCCGCGCGCCGGGTCGAGGCGTACGAAGCGCTTCGCCGCCTCGCCGATCCGATCTTCGGGGATGCCGGGGCCGTCGTCGGTGACCGACAGCGCCACCTCGGCGCCGCTTCGCGTGGCGGAAAGCCGGATCGTCGCGCCGCCGGCGGCATATTTCAGCGCGTTGTCGATCAGGTTCGACAGCGCGCGCAGCAGCATTTCGCGATGCGCCATCACGACCAGCCCGGCGGGCGCGTCGACCGTTATGGCGAAGCCCTCGTCCTCCGCCAGCGGGCCATAGACCTCGGCAAGATCTTCAAGCAGCGGCGCGAGGGCAAAGCGCGCGAACTGGTCGCGGCCGATACCTGCCTCGGCGCGGCTGATTTCCAGCGCGGTGTCGAGCAGGCGGTGGAGCCCGTCGGCTTCGTCGATTGCCGCCGCAAGCGCGCCCGTCGCCTGCTCGTCGCGTGTGCGTCCCAGCGCCTGTTCGAGTGTCGCCTTCATCCGCGACACGGGCGAGCGCAGGTCGTGCGCCATCGAATCGGTGACCATGCGCAATTCGCCGACGAGAGCCTCGATCCGGTCGAGCATCGCGTTGATCGACGTACCGAGCCGGTCGAACGCATCGCCGGTCTCGTCGCGCTCGACCCGCGCATCGAGCTTGCCCGCCGCGATCGCGGAGGCCGCACGCGCAAAGGCATTGACGCGCCGCGAGAGAATCCACGCCGCGAGTGCGGCGACGATCGACGCGATCAATATTCCTGCCGCCAGCGCGTAGAGGAACGCCGCCTGGCTGGCCTTCGCAAGCTGCGCCTGTGCCTCGAGCACCTCGCCGGTCAGCAGCACATGGCCTTCGGGAAGCCTGACGGTGACCAGCCCCATTTCCTCGGCGACCAGTCCGCCTTCACGAAACAGCGAAATCCGGCGCCAACGCTCGGCATCGCCGACCGTCGCCGGCCATTGCTTAAGATTGCCGACGATCGGCGCGCCGCCCGGTCCTTTCAGCAGGACGACGAAATTCTGGTCGTCGCGCGCGGCGATCCGGTCGCGGATCGCACGCACCAGCCCCGCCTCGCCCTCCTGCCGATACTCTTCGGAGAAATCGTCACGCGCCACTTCGGCCGCGGTGCGCGCGTCGGCCAGGATCGTCGCCTCGGTGAAGCGATGGATGACGGTCAGGCCCAGTGCGAGCGCCGCGACCTGCGCCAGCAACAGCGCGAGCGCGAGCCGCACCGTGGTCGACTGGAAGAACCCCCGCCGCACTGCCGTCAATCAGCCTTGCCGAGCATGTAACCCGCGCCGCGGATCGTGTGGACCAGGGGCTTGTCGAACCCGTCGTCGACCTTTCGTCTCAGTCGGCTGACATGGACGTCGACGACGTTTGTCCCAGGGTCGAAATGATACTCCCAAACGCCCTCGAGCATCATTGTGCGCGTCACCACCTGCTCCTTGTGGCGCAGCAGATATTCGAGCAGGCGGAATTCACGCGGTTGCAGTTCGATCCGGCGGCCGGCGCGCGTCACACGGCGGCTGAGCAGGTTCATCTCCAGATCCTCGCACACTAGCATCGTTTCGACCTGCGTGCCGCCCGAAGGCTTCGCGAGCAACAGTTTCAGCCGCGCGAGCAGTTCGGAAAAGGCGAAGGGTTTGGGCAGATAGTCGTTCGCGCCCGATGTCAGTCCCTCGACCCGCGCATCGACCGCGCCCAGGTTCGACAGGATGATCACCGGCGTCGCGACCTTTGCCGCGCGCAGCGCGGCGAGCACCGCCATCCCGTCCATGCCGGGCAGCATGCGGTCGAGTATGATCGCATCGTAACTGCCGTCGGTCGCGTGGAACAATCCGTCGCGCCCGTCGGCGGCATGGTCGACGACAAAGCCCTCGCCAGTCAGGCTTTTGACGATGAAGTCCGCGGTCGTGGGGTCATCCTCGACGACGAGTATTTTCTGCGACATGCGGCTCCTTCGCGCGAACTGGCGGCAGATGCTTATAGCGGCTCTCGCCCTCATGGCGAATATGAAGCTCGACGCCTTTGGCGGCATCCCCCTTTACGGCACGCGCGACCGCCGAGACCGAAGGGATCGGCTTGCCATCGATGCGGTCGATCACGTCGCCGGCGGCGATATCGGCCTTCGCCGCGGCGCTGCCGTCCTGCACGCTGGTGACGATCAAAGCGAGCGGAGCGTGCGGCGCCCCGCGCTCGGGTTCATAGGTGAGGCCGGGAATCTGATCGCCCGGACGCAGCGAGGGCGCCGCCGCCAGATGCGCCGCGAGCGCGACCACCGCCGCCATGGTCAGCAGCATGGCACCCGCAGGCGGCATCGGACGAAGGCGCACGTCGCCCATCAGATCAGCACCGCGATCGGGCGCTGGCCCTTCTTCCGCGGCGCGGGCGGGCGGCTGACGATCCGATGAACCGCGGCCATGCTCTGCGCGAACGCCATGCCACGCGGTCCCGCGATATAGCGCGGCTCCCAATGCGTCGCGAACTTCGCCTTATAGCTTCTGAGGCCCTCGAACCCGTAAAGCGGTTCGCCGTGCCGGAAGACGAAAGCCGCGCCGCGCGCCCAGGCGGATGCTAGCTTGCGCCCGTCGATTCCCGACAGGGGCGCAATGCCCAGGGTGAAGCGCCGATATCCCTCCGCCTGCGCATGTTGCATGAGCCGGATGAACAGAAAATCCATCACGCCATAAGGAATGGCGGCAATATGGCGCATCAGGTCGACCGACATTTCAGCACGGTTCTCGGTCGCCAGGATATTCGCGAAGGCAACGATCCGCCCGTCGATCCGCACCACCGCGCACGGGAAATGCGCCATGTAAGCGGGGTCGAAGCTGCCGAGGCTGAAGGCTTTTTCACGCTGCTTCTTCGCGGCGAGCCAGTCGTCGGACACCGCGCGAAGCTCGTCGAGATGCGCCGACACGTCAGCCGCCGCGATGATCGCGAATTCCGCGCCGTCTTGCACTGCGCGCCGCTGCGCGTGGCGCAGCGATTTCGCCTGCGGTCCGTCCAGCGTGAAGTCGGCCAGTTCGACCTGGGCCTCCTCGCCATATTTGACGATCCCGAGGCCAAGGTCGATCGCGTGCGGCAGGCAGCGCGACCCGATCTGATAGAGCAGGATACGCCCCTGCGCCGCATCGGCCCTTTCGCGCAGCTTCCACAGCAGGTCGGACCAGCGCGCCTCGTTCCCGACCGGATCGCCCATCACGATCCAGTTCGCGCCCTCGATCCGGTACATCAGAAAGGCGTCGCCCTCGTCGGCGAGGAGGAAGCGCTTGTCGCCGGTATAGGCCAGGAAGGCGTCGGTCTGGTCGGCCAGCGCCAGCGCCGGCTGGAGTTGGTCGAAGCGCACCGCGCTGCTCCGCGTAGACCGCGCCGACGGCGCAAACAGCCGCCACAGCGCCAGCCCCGCTAGCAACACCGCGATCCCGAACAGCGTCCGCAGAAAACGCGGCGCGTCGCCACGCAGGCTGAACTGCCACCACAGGCTGCTCGAATAGGCGACATGCTTGTAGGCGAAGAAGCCGGCAAAGGCCGACGCGAGGATCGCCGTCAGCGCCGCGGCGATCCAGCCGGTCGACAGCGGCGCATCGATCAGCGCGGTACGGCGGTAAAAGGCCGCGCGGCTCCATTGCAGTGCCGCGGCGATGCCGGTCAGGATCAGCGCCTCCTCATAATCGCCGCCCTTGGCGAGCGAGAAGAGGATCGCCGCGACCAGCAGCGCGCGCGTCGCGACGAACGCGCCGTCGAGGCGGCGAAGCAGGCCCGGCGCAAGGAACAGCAACAGCGTGCCGGCAAGGCTGGCGGCAAGATGCGATGCCTCGACAAAGGGCAGCGGCAGGAAATGCTTGAGGTCGTGCATCCGCGCGGCCTCCGCCGGGGTCGATCCCGAGAGGAGAAGGATCAGACCCCCGGCGAAGACAAGCGCGGCGAGCAGCGGCGGCGCAAGCTCGCGCAGCAGCGACTGGCCCGCCGCGGCAAGTTCCTTTGCCGGCGCCCGCCACGCGCGGCTTTCGTGCCAGGCGAGGAGCAGCGCCGCGCAAAGGAGCGGCAGCAGATAATAGATGACGCGATAGGCGAGCAGCGCGGCCAGAAGCTGTGCCTTGTCGCCCGGTACCACGCCGATCACCACCGCCTCGAACACGCCGAGTCCGCCGGGGACATGGCTGATCAGCGCCGCGATGATCGCCAGCGCATAGCCGAGGAAGAAGAGGGGATAAGCCGCAGGGTCAGGTGCCGGGAGCAGAATATAGAGCGCCGCGCTGGCCGCCGCGAGATCGAGCGCGGCGACGAGTGTCATCGACGCACTCATCGCCGGACCGGGCAGCGGCGTGCGCCAGCCGCCGATCTCGATCGCGCGCAGCCCGAAATGGCGAAGCAACAGCGGGATGAGGCAAAGCGTGACCGTGACCAGCCCGGCGACATGCAGCCAGTGGAGCGACAGCCCCCAGTCGAAAAAGGGCAGAATCTGGGTGCTCGTCGCGGCGGCGATCCCGGCGAGCAGGATCACCCCGTTCCAGAAAGCGAGGCTGGCGAGCGCGATCACGCTGCCGATCTCGCCGCCGCCGAGCCCCGCCGCACGATAGACGCGGTAGCGCGCGGATCCGCCGGTCAGCAGCGCAAGCCCCAGATTGTGGCTGAGCGTATAGCTGGTGAAGCTGGCGAGCGCGGCGGTGCGCCACGGCAGCTTTCGTCCCAGCACATGAAGAGCAAAACTGTCGTACAGCGTCAGCAGCAGGTAACTCGCCGCCGTCAACGCAAGCGCGCCGACGATCTGCGTTCCCGACAGTGCGTCGAACGCTTGGCGGATCGCGTGCGGACGCACCGAATGGAGCAGCCCGAACAGCGCCGAAAAGCCCGCCGCCGCTACCACCAGCGCCGCGACGATGGACACTAGCCGCTTATGGGCACGGCCCCAGGCGAACAGCGCGCTCATTGCCGTGTCCAATCCTGCCGCTTGCACAGCAGGCCACCGAGAATGCAGCCGGAGATGCGGATGTCGTTCGGTCCCTTCTGTTCGATCGTCGAATAGAAATGCCGGCCCTGATCGGGAACATAGACCTGCCCCGTCCAGCGGCCCGCGCCGCTGTGCCGATAGTCGCTGAGCAATTCGGTCCCGATCAAGGAGGTTACGCCCGCGTCGCGCGCATCCGCCATCGCCTTGGCGCTCGCCCAGACGATATTGCCGCACAGAAGCTGGCCGCACAGTCGGGTACGGACGCGAATCGTGCCCTTCGGATTCTGCCAGACGCCGATCGGCGAAGCGGCGGCCGGGATCGGGGGCGTTGCGGCCACCGCCATCCCTACAGATGTGGCGAGCATCAGGGCGAGAGCGATCGTCTTCATCTCAACTGCTCCTTGCCGGCGCGATCGCGGACAGAATGACCGCGGCCAGCGCCGCATCGTCGAAATTCAACCGGTGCCCACCGGGCAGCGGCACCTTGCGAACATTGGGCAGCGTCAGTTCGGGGCAGAGGCTGTCCGTCTCCTTCGCGCCCCAGATGCAGGTTACGGGCGTCCAGCCAAGCCGCGCGGCAGTCGGCAACGCGAGCGCGTCGGGCGTCTCGAAGCCCGCAAGCTCGATCGGAGAGGCGCGAAAGATGATGTCATGCCCCGGCACCACCAGCACTACCGCCCGAATCGGCGTGCGCTCCGCGACGGGAAGCTCTGCCAGCCCGGCATGCAGCATGTCGGCGCCGAACGACTGGCCGATCAGCACGACCTTGTCGGTCCGGCCCAGCGCCTCTGCGCGGTGCATCGCATCGGCGATCAGCGCCGCCGCTTCGGTCGAGGTACGACGCGGCGAGAAAAAGGCCAGGCTGTTGACCGTGACGACGGCATAGCCCCGGGCATGCAGCCGCGCCGCGACCTTTGGCGTCATCCCGACGCGATTCCCCATGTCGCCCGACAGCATGACGATCGCCGGGCGGTCGATCCCCGCACCCGCCGCGGGCATCGCGTGAAAAACGCCATGCCTGTACCAGCCGGCGTGCACATAGAAGGCCAGCGCGCCGATCAGCACGATCGCCAGGACGATCGCGGTATATCGCCATCCTGATTTTGCTCGCGATTTTGCCTTGTCCATCATGTGACCGGCATAGCGCCACATGCGTCTCCGCAAGCTGACGCGCGGATTACGAGTTTGTCATGTCGTGGTCATCCACCGGTCGGATGGCCGCGCGTAGAAGGATCTTGTCGAGAGCGAAAGCTTTCGATGACCCGATGAGGGCCGCAAAGGATTGAACCCGGCACCCGCCAGTCCGCGCGGTCTGCAACCGGCCAGCTCTCTTCTCCCCCGTGTGAGAGCTGGCCGGTTTGTCGTTTCAGGGCCGACCGCAAACTGATCGGGCCGCGCACATGCAAGCGCGGGCAAGACGCGGGGCAGCTTTTATCCTGTCGGTGTCGGTCTGGGCACGTCGCGCGTTCGCGGTGCCGAATTTTGGTGACCCCTACGGGAGGGGTCGGGAGGGGTGGAAGCCCACGGTTTTCTGTCATTTTTTGCGAGGTGAAACCACGATTGTGTACTCAGCGGGTGTACTCACGATTGTGAGCACGCTGGCGCAATAGCCGTTGGTGAGACGATCTGTAAAGGCGGCTTTGCGCCTCATTATATTGCAGCGCGACGCGATCCGCGTAAAAAGCTCTCTATCTTTCATCCCTTCTGCAATTTGAGGTCGTATTTCCGCGCCAGCGTTACCAGTGCGCCTATGGTTTTCGCTGCATTTTTCGTTCCGAGCGCTAGCGATGATGCGATCGATTTCGGCCGCACCCGTCTTTCGTCATAACACAGGTTAATCGGGCGCAACCAGCTCCCTATCGTGTTGGTTTGTCGCGCATGCTTCCACCAGCCGACGACCGCAATCATCTCTTGGCCCAGCGCTTCGACGCCTTCATTCGCGATGCTGCATTTCCGTGCCTCGGCGCGAAGTCGGCGCTCGCGAAAGGCCAGATCCAAATGGTGGTGGGCCGCGACATGCGGTTGGCGTGGGACGATCTGCGCATTTATCCCAATCTGCTTGATCTCGCCTGGAGCTACAGCCGTGAGCCCACGCTGTTTCATTCGCTCGCAGTCCAGTTCGAAGAGGATAACCGACGACTGGCAACACATGATCGACAGCACCAGCGTTCGCGGCCACGTCTCGGCAGCGGGCGGAAAAGGGGGGCTTGTGCGAACGCTCTTGGTCGATCACGCGGCGGCTTTACGAGCAAAATCCACGCCCGCTGCGACAATCAAGGACTGCCTGTCGGCTTCATCCTGACCGGCGGCGAGGCTTCCGATTACACTGCTGCCGAACCGCTGATGGCGATCCCCGTCGCCACACCCAAGGCGCTGCTTGCGGACAAGGGCTATGATGGTGATCGCTTCCGGGAAAGCCTGCTGGTCCGGGGCATCCTGCCGATCATCCCGCCTCGCTCGAACCGCAAGGTGCCAGAGCATCCCGATTATCGCCGCTACAAGGACCGCAACCGCGTCGAGCGCATGTTCGGCAAGCTAAAACAGCAACGACGCATTGCAACACGCTATGACAAAACCCTGCTCTCGTTCGAGAGCTTCCTCAACCTCGCCGCCACGCGACTATGGCTGAAATCTTTTGTCAACACGGCCTAGTGTCAGGACTTTTGTGGTTGGCGCCCGTGACGCAAGAGGGTTTTTGACCTTTTGAACTGATGATCGAGTGCGGTCTTCTGTCAGGCCTAGATTACGGCGCTTTCAAATGCCGCTGGCCGGTATGGTGATCCGCGGATCAGGTCGAAATCTCATTGGCGAGCTTATCACTCAGAGTCCTGAACTGGTTTTCCTGATCCAGATCTGTTCGATCATTTTGCCCATTCGGGTCGTCGGGGACTGTCAGGATTTCCATCATCCGGATGAAGATGCCTTTGTCGCTCCACCGCTTCCAGCGATTATAGAGCGTCTTTGCCGGATCATTATAATTGCCCGGCAGGCAAACAGCTCAGGCGCTTCCGGCGAAGCGGCGATGTTGATCGTGAGCTACCGAACGCTGATGGCTTCTACCGTTACCGCGCCAGCAAGCTCGACCGCGACGTCTGTCCTCTCAAGCCGCACGGTTCTCCCGGTGCGGAACCACGCAAGCTCATCGATCCGTCCATGAAGGGGCTCGCGATCTAGCGCGCAGTCTCGCGCAGGAAAACGAGTGGATCGCGTCGCGGCGCGAACGCAAGAAGGTCGAGATGCTCTTCGCGCACCTGAAACGCATCCTCCGGCTCGACCAGCTACGACTCCGCGGCCCCAACGGCGCCCACGACGAGTTCCACCTCGCAGCCGCAGCCCAAAACCTCCGCAAAATAGCAAAGATCATCCCTATGCCGCGGTCAGCAATGGCCTAAAGGACGGTGATCGCTCGCGCATCGGCCAGAGGCACCGTCCACTGCTAACGGAAGCAGACTTTATCAACAGCATCGGCCAGGTCGAGCCACTAGCAGCCGGACGGCCACTCGCTCGATTGATATGTAGAAGCCGTTGCCGAGTGAGTCTGAGCGCGCACGTGGGCTATCCATCGAAGGTAGAGC
>Ga0056909_1001136_pt1 | contig 17835 bp, 16 predicted proteins | sample EBPBio102011_DNA_FD_62115 | JGI IMG/M metagenome (GOLD analysis project Ga0056909, IMG submission 62115) | Wastewater treatment Type I Accumulibacter community from EBPR Bioreactor in Madison, WI, USA - Reactor 1_1/10/2011_ DNA | ecosystem: Engineered > Bioreactor > EBPR > Anaerobic-Aerobic >...
GAGCCGAGGCCGAGCTTGCGGAACAGCGGCACCGCCACCACCGCCGCGCCGAGCAGCGCGACCGCGCGGATCAGGTTGCTGGGATCGGCTTCGGCGGCCATGCGTTCAGCGCCTCCGCGACGCCGGCGCGGTCAGCGACAGCAGCCACAGGCCGCCGACCATGCAGACGTTCTTCATGAAGTGCAGCAGCTGCGCGCTGCGCGCCGGTTCGGCGAACGACCAGAACGGGTGCGACAGGACCGCGTCGACCACCATCAGCAGCGCCGCGGCCAGCGCGGTCCAGCGCAGCTTCCAGCCGGCGGCCACGAGCAGCCCCAGCAGCAGTTCGGCGGCGCTGAAGGTGAGCGTCGCGCCGCTGGTCGGCACGCCCTGCGCCGCGCCCCACAATCGCCACGCACCCATCACCACGAACACGCTGGCCAGCAGCAGGCGCGCGAGGGTGAGGCCGGGGGTCGCAGCATGGGGGCGGAAGGACATGGGCGCATCCGGGGCGGAACGGAGGACGGAAGCGTCGCACAGTCGTTCGCGATCTGCACGCCGTTGCCGCGCGCGTGGCGTCAGGCCGCGGCGGTCGCGCTCACGGACGACGAGCAGTAGCTGCGGTTGCGGCCCTCGCGCTTGGCCCGGTACAGCGCGGCATCGGCGCGCTTGAGCAGGTCGACCTCGTGTGCCTCGAGGATCGGGTAGTAGGTGGCGATGCCGATGCTGAGCGTGACGAACGGTTCGATGTCCGAGGCCGGGTGCGGGATGCGCAGCGCGCGCATGTCGTCGAGGATGGACTGGGCGATCGACGAGGCGGCGTTCGCCGAGCATTCCGGCAGCACCAGCGCCAGCTCGTCGCCGCCGTAGCGGGCGGCGAGGTCGCGAGGCCGCCGCGCCCAGCCGAGCATCGTCTCGGCCACCTGGCGCAGCACGTTGTCGCCGGCCTGGTGGCCGCGGGTGTCGTTGTAGAGCTTGAAGTGGTCGACGTCGACCAGCAGCAGCGACAGCGGCCGGTTGGAGCGCCGCGCCGCGGCCAGCTCGCGTTCCAGGGTCACGTCGAACATGTGCCGGTTCGAGAGCTGGGTCAGGCCGTCGGAACTGGCCAGCCGCTGCGAGCGCTGCAGGCGCAGCAGCAGCCAGGCGATGCCGCCCAGCGCGATCACCAGCAGCGTCGGCGTGGGCGCGAACCAGTGGCGGGCGACGGTCAGCAGCACCGCGCTCACCGCAAGCGCCAGCAGCGCGCCGATTGCGCCGGCGACGCGCGGCGTGCGCCAGGGATGGCGCGAGCGGTAGAACAGCACCGGCACCAGCACCAGCACCATGCCGAGCAGGGCCTGCTGGGCGACCGTGAGCGGCAGGATCGCGCGATCCAGCAGCAGGGCGTTGAGCACGTTGGCGTGGTATTCCAGCCCCGGCATCGGCTGTTCGTGGCCCTGGCCGGGGATCAGCACGTCGCGGCTGTTGCCGCTGGCGGTCACGCCGACCAGCACCCAGCGGTCGCGGAGCAGGGCGTCCGGCACGTCGCCGCGCAGCACGTCGAGGTAGGACGCATGCAGGAAGCCGGTGCCGGTGGCGTAGGGCACGAGGATGCGGTAATCGCGGTTCCACAGGTACGGCGAGGGCGATTCGGTGCTGTCGCCCTGGCGCAGGCCCGGCAACGACGCGGTCCGGCGCGTGTCGGCGTGCAGGTTGCGCAGCGCGAGCGCCAGCGAGGGCCAGTGCGCCGAACCGAGGCCGGCGTAGAGGTACGCGTTGCGCGCCACGCCGTCCGCGTCGATGTCGATCTCGACGTGGCCGAGCGCGGCCGAGGCGTCGATCAGCGGGCTCATCGGCAGCACTTCGATCAGGGTGCCGTCCGGTTGCGACGGTTCCGCCATCACCGGCAGCACCACCTTGCCGCTGCGGCGCATGGCGTTGGCCAGCGCGATGTCGCCGGCCTCGTCGTCGCGGCTGGGTTCGGAGAACATGACGTCGAAGGCGATGCCGCGCACGCCGGCGGCGTCGAGTCGCTGCACCAGCTCGGCGTGCACGCCGCGCGACCAGGGCCAACGGCCCAGCGCGGAGAGGCTGGCGTCGTCGACCACCACCAGCACGATGCGATCGTCGACCGGATGCGGGGCGACCGAGAGCATCCGGTCGTAGATCCAGGCGTCGACGCGCCAGGTCAGTCCCTGGACGGTCAGCAGCGCCACCGCGGCTGCCGCGCAGGCGCCGACCAGCAGCCTGGTGAGCGCGGCACGCGAGAGCACGCCGCGCGGGCTCACAGCGCCAGCAACAGCAGGAGGACGCCGCCGGCGCCGGCCAGTACCCGGCAGGGCGTGCAGCCGAGCTTGACCGACTGGGTCGGGCCGAAGGGATGCTCGAAGCCGTCGTCGTCCACGGCCTGCACCCGCAGGTACCAGGTGCCCCCGCGCAGGTCGGCCAGCAGCACCTGCGGCTCGTCGACGCTGCGGTCGACCTCGACCGAAGCGAAATCGGCCGTGCGCGAGGCCTGGAAGCGGTAGCGCTGGCCGGGTTCGCCGGTGGCCGGCCAGCTCACGCGCAGCGCGCCATCGACCGATTCGGCGCCTACCGCCGGGCCGGCGCCCGCGGCCTTCACCGAAAACGGCACCGGATCGCCGAACGGCCCGGCGCGGCCGGTGGCGTCGGTGGCGGCGATGCGCCAGTAGTAGTCGCCTTCGGCAAGCGCCGGCTCCACGCGCAGTTCGCCCTTGCGCAGGCCGTCGGTGGCGACCAGCGGCGATGCGAAATCCGCCGCGTCCGCCACCTGCACGCGGTAAGTCAGCGTCTGGTCCGGGGACTGGGTCCAGCGCAGGCGCGGCCGCGGGCCGGCCACGGCGTCGCCCGGCTGCGGCGCGACCACGAACGGCGCCGCCGGCTGGGCCGAGACTTCGATCGCGCGGGTCGCGTCGACGCCTTCCAGGCCGTTGCCGTCGATCGCGCGCACGCGCACGAACACGCGGCCGTCTGCGCGCGCACGATAGTCCGCCTCGGGCCGGTCGACGCGCTCGTCCTGGAGCAGGGTCGGGAAATCCTCGCTGGCGCTGGCCTGCAGGCGATAGCCGATCGCGCCGTCGACCGCGGGCCAGGACAGTCGCGCCGGCAGGCGCTCCAGCGACGCAGGCCAGGCCGACAGGTCGGGAGCGGCCAGCAGCCGGGTCGGCGCGGTCGGGCGCTGGCGGGCATCGCTGAAGGTGCCGCGTCCGGCCGCGAGCTGCACCTGGCGCCCGCCGCCGCTCACCTCGACCCGGCCTTCGAGCACCTCCGAGCGGCTGCGCCCGGCCTCGTCCACGGCCACCCGGAAGTCGGTGCCGCGCACGCTCGACATCAGGCCGGGCGTGGTGATGATGAAGCGCGAGGCCGGCCCGCGGCTGCGCTGCACCTGGCTGCTGGTGCGCCCGCGCGACAGGCGCATGCGCGTGTCGACCATGCCGGTGGCGCCGAAGGCGCTGAGCCGGTCGAGGTGCAGTTCGCTGTCGCCGTGCAGGCGCAGCTGCGAGCCGTCGGCGAAGGCGAGGGTGAGGCTGGCGTCGCCATCGGTGCGCAGGGCCGCGCCGGCGTCGAATTCCATGCCGGCGAGCACCGCGCGCCGGTCGCTGAAATCGCCGCGGTCACTGGCGGTGGCCTGGCCTTCGATCGCCACCACCCGCGCCTTCACCGGGCGCACGCGCAGCCACTCCACGGGGAAGCCCATTCTCGAGCCCGGCACCAGCCGCCCGGGATCGGCGATGGCGTTGTGGGCCTGCAGCCGCTGCCACGGCACGTCGGCGCGCAGGTGGGCGCGGGCCAGGTCCCACACGGTGTCGCCCGGGCGCACGCGGTAGACCCAGTCGGTGGCGAAGGCCGGCAGTGCCGAGGCCAGTACCAGCAGCAGGGCCAGCGCAGTCCGCAGCGTCAGCCGCCAGGCCTGGCCGCGGCGCGCGCGGAAGCTCGATGTACTGCTGCCCTGCATGTGGCGCCGACGATCCCCGTTGCGTCCAGTCGGACAGTCTAAAGGCATTGCCGTCGCGACGCCCGGGGGACGGGCTGGCGCCGGCGCCGGGCGCCGGATACAATGACGGCGTTTGCAACACGGCTGCCCCTTCGCCCGGCCCTTGGCCCGGCGGTTACGATCCTGGCAGGCCTGCCGCGGAACCCCACGCGGCCACCTCTCCCGCACGTCTTTCGTCGCGCAGACACGGCCCGGAACCTCCGGCAGCCGTCCAATCATTGCCCGCAACGCGGTTCTGGATAGTTCCGGGCAAGCCAGTCGAAGGCATTTCGGCGCCAGCGACCACCCGGTGTGGCGCCGGCCCTTGCCCGCGGCTGAACGGAGTTGATCCACATGACGTTCGAACCCCTTGGGCTGTCGCCCGCGTTGCTGCGCGCGCTGTCCGAATCCAACTACACCACGCCCACGCCGATCCAGGCCCAGGCGATCCCGCTGGCGCTGGCCGGCCACGACATCCTGGGCGCCGCCCAGACCGGCACCGGCAAGACCGCCGCGTTCGGCCTGCCGCTGCTGCAGCGTCTGGCGAAGGACACGCCGGCCAAGGGCCCGCGCAAGCCGCGCGCGCTGATCCTGGTCCCCACCCGCGAACTGGCGGTGCAGGTCAGCGACAGCCTCAAGGCCTACGGCAGGCACCTGCGCCTCAACGTGACGATGATCTTCGGTGGCGTCGGCATGCAGCCGCAGGTCGACAACCTGCGCCGCGGCGTCGACATCCTGGTCGCCTGCCCGGGGCGCCTGCTCGACCACCTCGACAGCGGCCACGCCAAGCTCGACGCGGTCGAGCTGCTGGTGCTCGACGAAGCCGACCGCATGCTCGACATGGGCTTCCTGCCGTCGATCAAGCGCGTGCTGTCGCGCGTGCCGCAGCAGCGCCAGACGATGCTGTTCTCGGCCACGTTCGAGCCGCGCATCAAGGCGCTGGCGCTGGAGTTCATGCGCAATCCGCAGCAGGTGCAGGTGGCGGCGCAGAACACGATCGCCGACACCATCGTGCACCGCGTGCACCCGGTCGACGGCGCGCGCAAGCGCGACCTGCTGGTCGAGATCCTGTCGCGGCGCCACACCGACCAGGTGCTGGTGTTCGGCAAGACCAAGCACGGCTGCAACCGGCTGGCCGAACAGCTGGAGACGGCCGGCCTCAAGTCGGTCGCGATCCACGGCAACAAGAGCCAGGCGCAGCGGCAGAAGGCGCTCGACCAGTTCAAGTCCGGCAAGGCGCGCATCCTGGTCGCCACCGACGTCGCCGCGCGCGGCCTGGACATTCCCAACCTGCCGCTGGTGATCAACCACGACCTGCCGATGGTGGCCGAGGACTACGTGCACCGCATCGGCCGCACCGGCCGCAACGGCGCGTCGGGCGAAGCGCTGTCGCTGGTGGCGCCGGAGGAAGGCGGGCTGCTCAAGCAGATCCAGCGCATGCTCAAGTCGGACATCGTGATGCAGAGCGTGGCCGGGTTCGAGCCGAGCCGGCCGATCCGCCTCGATGCCCCGATCCCGAAGAACGGTGGCGGCGGACAGCCGCGCAAGCCGTCGATGGGTGCACGTCCGGGCCTGCGTCCCGGCGAGCAGAAGCCTTCGGGCACGCGTGCCCCGCGCAAGCCGGGCAGCCGCGGCGGCCACGGCAAGCCGGCCGATCGCAGCGCGCATGCGCATGCGGGCCCGAAGCAGCATCGTCCGGGCGCCGGTCGTCCGCAGCACCCGTCGCGCGGAGACAGCCGCGCCTGATCGCGGTGTCGCCTGACGTGGGAAAGGGCCGGCATTGCCGGCCCTTTCCTTGTCGGGCGTGGCCGATCAGCCCTGCTTCGACGCGATCCAGCGGTCGATCTTCTGCTCCAGCACGTCCAGCGGCACCGAGCCGTCCTTCAGCACCTCGGCGTGGAACTCGCGGATGTCGAACTTGTCGCCGAGCTTTTCCTCGGCACGCGCGCGCAGTTCCTTGATCTTCAGCTCGCCGATCTTGTACGCCAGCGCCTGGCCCGGCCACGCGATGTAGCGCTCGGCCTCGGCCACGGCGTCAGGCTCGCTGACCGATGAATTGGCGAACATGTAGTCGAGCACCTGCTGGCGGGTCCAGCCCTTGCTGTGCAGGCCGGTGTCGACCACCAGGCGCACCGCGCGCCACAGTTCGCCCTGCAGGCGGCCGAAGTACGAGTACGGATCGGTGTACACGCCCAGGTCCTTGCCCAGGCCTTCCGAATACAGGCCCCAGCCCTCGATGAAGGCGGTCTCGCCGCCGAAGCGGCGGAACGCGGGCAGGTCGGTCAGTTCCTGCTGCAATGCGAGCTGGAAGTGGTGGCCGGGGATGGCTTCGTGCAGGAACAGGTCCTCCGCGTCCCAGGTCTTGCGCGTGGGCAAATCATAGGTGTTGACGTAGAACACGCCCGGGCGCGAACCGTCCTCGCTCGGCGACTGGTACTCGCCGCCGGCGGCGGACTTGGCGCGGAACGCCTCGGTCGGGCGGATCTCGAACCCCGCCTTGGGCGTGAGCGAGAACAGCTTGGGCACGTTGGCCTCGATCTTCGCCTCCAGCGAGCGGTAGTGCGCGAGCAGCGCGTCCTCCGACTTGAACTGGAACCGCTTGTCGGTCTGCATGAATTTGAAGAAGTCCTGCAGCGAGCCTTCGAACTTCACCTCGGTCATCACCTTGCGGATCTCGCCGTGGATGCGCGCCACCTCGTCGAGGCCGATCTGGTGGATCTCGGCCGGGGTCTTGTCGGTGGTGGTCGTGGTGCGTGCGTTGAAGGTGTACCAGGCCTCGCCGTCGGGCAGCGCGGCCAGGCCGACGGTGTCGCGCGTCTTCGCCAGGTACTCGTTGGCGATGAAGTCGCGCTCCTTCTTCAGCGCCGGCATCACCGCGTCGGCGATCATGCCGCGGTAGGCCTCGGTGAGGCGCGCCTTGTCCTCGGCGGAGAAGTCGGCGGGCAGGTTGGCGATCGGGCCCCAGAACTGGCTGTCCTCGGGCTTGGCGGTGATGATCGCGTCGAGCTGCGGCAGCACCTTCTCCATCACCACGCGCGGCTGGACCACGCCGGCGGCGATGCCTTCGCGCATGTTGGCGATCTCGGTGTCGATCAGCACCGGCAGGCGGCGGCCGCGTGCCAGCCAGTTGTCGTAGTCCTTGACCGTCTTGAACGGCTGCGCGCTGGTGCCCGAGCCGAGCATCACCGCGTAGCTGGCGATGCTGCCCATCTGGTTCACCGGCAACATCCAGCCCGGGAACATCTCCGCGGTCAGCGCCATCTCGCCGTTGCGCACGAAGATCTCGTAGCTCAGCAGGTCCTGGCCCTGCAGGCCGTCGCTGCCGATGGCCTTCACCCGCTCCAGCCACTGGGTGGTGAACTCGTGCTGCTCCTCGCGGAAGGCCTTGGAGCCGAAGTCGGGCAACTGGTCGTCGTAGCGGTGGTCGCCCTGGAAGGTGGCCTGCACCGGGTTGAGCTTGAGGTAGGCCTCCCAGTACTCGGCGTACAGCGCGTTGAGCTGCGCGGCCTTGCCTTCGGCGGCCTGCGGGGCGGCGGCCGCGGCCGGCGCCTGCGGCGCGGCGTCGGGGGCGGCGCGGTTGCAGCCGGCGAGGGCGGCGGAGATGGCGAGGGCGAGCAGGAACGGGCGGAGGGTCATGGCCGGGGGTCGGTTCGGGGAAGCGCCCAGCATGGGCCGGCGGTGGGGCGGCGTCATCCGTCGAAGGTCACCCCGTCGCGTTCACAGCGTGGGCGGGTCGGCGTCGATCACCCGCAGGTGGCCGCCGGTGTTGTCGGGCAGGGCGTGCTCGTCGGTCTTCACCAGCACGGTGCCGGGGACCAGCAGCGGCAGCAGGTCGGCGACGAAGGCGGGCGGGACCTGGACCTTGGCCATGTCGGCATCGGTGAGCGGCTGGCCGGCGTCGGCGTCGTGGCCGGGGATGCCGATGCGCAGCCACGGCGGCATCCGCCCCGGGGTGCCGCCGGTGGCGACGATGAAGGCATGCGTGCCCGGCGCCGGGCCGGGCGCGCCGAACTGCACGATGCTGCGTCCGATCTCGATGCCGTTGCGCATCACGACCAGGCGCCGGTCGGCCGTGCTCAGCACCATCGAGAGTGGTCCGTCGGGCGACTTCTCCGGTTCCCAGCGGTACTGCTGGGTGGCGGCGAGCAGCGGGTCGGCGTCGACCGCGCCGGTGGCCGGATTGATCGGGCTGACCATCGTCGGGTGCACCAGCGCGTCCGGCGAGCGGCCTTCGCGCGCGACCACCACGGTCATGCCCAGCGAGGTGGCGTCGAACAGCTTCTGCGCGAAGGCCGACGGCAGGTGCACGCAGCCGTGCGATTCGGGATAGCCCGGCAGGCCGCCGGCATGCAGCGCCACGCCGTCCCAGGTGAGGCGCTGCTGGTAGGGCATCGGCGCGCTGTTGTAGAGGCTGGAACGGTGGTCCTTGTCCTTCTGCAGGATCATGAACACGCCGGTCGGGGTTTCGTGGCCCGGCTTGCCGGTGCTGACGGTGCTGACCGCCACCAGGATGCCGTTGCGGTACACGTAGGCGCGCTGCTCGTCGAGGCTGACGATGATCGCCATCGGCCCCATCGCCTTGTCGTCGCCGCCCCAGATCCATTCGCCGGGCTTGAGCATCGCCGGCGGCGTGTCGGCGGGGCTGGACGCGCGCGCGCCCCAGAACGGCACGGCCGCATGCGCGGACCAGGCGAGCAGCCAGAGCGTGAGCAGGGCGAGGAGGCGGCGCATCTCGGGCGTTCCGGTGGAGGTCGCCGCAGTCTAGCTAAGGCGCGGTGCCGGCCGGCACGGAATTGCTGGTCGGCGACGGCGCACCGGCCGCGCAGGCGGCATACGGCGAATCGCGCAGCCACTGCGGGTCCGGCGCGTAGGCGAACAGGAACTGGCCGTCGCTGAGCGCATCGATCAGCGGGCGCGCGATCGCGCGGCGCACCGCCGGGCAGCCCCAGCTGCGCCCGAGCCGGCCCATGCGCCGGCCGCGGTCGGGATCGACGTAGTCCGCGCCGTGGACCACGATCGCGCGCGGCGCGGCGGCGTCGTTGATGCCCGGTTCCAGCCCCTCCATGCGCAGCGAGTAGCCGTTCGCGCCCTGGTAGGTGCCCAGCGTGCGGAACAGGCCGAGGCTGGACTGGTGGCTGCCGTGCGCATTGGAGAAACGCTCGGGGACGTCGCCACCCGAGCCCTGGCCGTGCGCGACCCACTCCTCGTACAGCAGGCGGCCGGCGGCGAGGTCGAACACCCACAGCCGCGGCAGCAGCGACGAGCGGCGGTAGTCGATCACCGCCAACCGTTGCGCGGCGGTGCCGGTCCCCGCGGCCTGCGCGCAGTGCATCGCCGCCAGCGCCAGCGCCAGCACGCGCGGATCGGCGTCCGGCGCTAGCCGCGACAGCGCCGCGGCCTGCGGCCCTCCGGCCGCCGCCGTGCGCGGCGGGGCGGGTGCGAGGGCGCCCGCGGGGAGGGCGGGCGCCGCCTGCGCGCCCGCGGACCACGCCAGCAGCGCCAGGAGCATCGACAACCTCTGCATGCCTTGGCCGGGGAAGGGGGACGCCACCGAAATTGGGCTGGCCGCAACCGGCTTCAAGCCGCGTCGCCCACGCGTCGACGAACGGTCGCTGCGCCGCGGGCGCCGGTTCAGGCCTGCGCCGCCTGTTCGCGCAGTTCGCGTTCGCGCGCCGGGCCGAGGTAGGCGCGGATGCCGCGCCGCACCAGGTACAGCAGCGGGATCAGCGCCACCGCCGCCGCCATCTTGTACGCATAGTTGACCGAGCTCACCGCCAGGAACAGCGAAGTTGGCCACTGCTGCGGGCCGAGCACGAACGCGATCCAGATCACCACGAAACTGTCCACCAATTGCGACACCGCGGTCGAGCCGGTGGCGCGCAGCCACACCATGCGCTCGCCGGTGGCGCGGCGGATGCGGTGGAACACGTGCACGTCGATCAGCTGGCCGACGAGGAACGCCACCACAGAACCGGCGATGGTCCACATGCCCTGGCCGAAGATCGCCGCGAACGCGGCCTGGTAGTCGGGCACGCCCTGCGCCTGCGCCGCCACCACCCACCAGCCGGCCGGCGCCAGCGAGATCGCGATGAACGCGAACACGAAGCCGTACACGATCAAGGCCACCGCGATCCACGAGATCATGCGCACGCCGCGGCGGCCGAAGAACTCGTTGATGACGTCGGTGAACACGAACACCACCGGCCACAGCAGCGTGCCCGCGGTGAAGCTCAGCGAACCGGCCTGCCCGAACAGGTTCCACTCCAATGGCGCCACGCCCAGCGTGTCCTCGAGCGCGAAGATCTTCACGCCGATGAACTCGGCCAGCACCGCGTTGACGCAGAAGAACGCGGCCAGCGCGATGAACAGCCGCGTGGCGCGATCGTCGAGGAGGCGCGTGGTCATGGCGGCGGCGCCTGCGTGGCGGCGCGCGGGTCGCGCCCGGAGCGGCGAGCCGCCACGGCTACGGCGCCGGCGGCGCGGCCGGCGCGCGCGCGGGCGGATCGAACGGGATGGTCTCGGGCGCCACCGCGCCGCCGGAGATGATGAAACTCATCGCCTGGTCCACCGTCCAGTCGGTCGGCGTGATCTTCTCCACCGGCACCACTTCGAGGTAGCCGGAGGTGGGGTTGGGCGTGGTCGGCACGTAGACCGCGGCCAGCTCGCGGCCGGTGCCGTGTTCGCGGATGACGCGGGTGACGAAGCCGATCGCCTTCATGTCCGGATGCGGGAAGTCGATCAGCACCACGCGCTGGGTGCCGTCGGGCTTGGTCTGCAGGATGTCGAGCAGCTTGCGCACGCTGGAGTAGATCGTGCTGGCCAGCGGGATGCGCTGGACCAGCGCCTCGAACCAGCCGAGCAGGCGCTGCCCGACCACGCGCCGCGTCAGCCAGCCGACGCCGGCGATCACCAGGATCGTCGCGACCAGCGCGAACGTGGCCTGCACCGATTCGGCGTTGATCCAGCCCAACGCATGCGGGAAGGACGCGGCGATGCGATGCGACAGCGGCTCGATCAGCGGCCGGCTGGTATTGGACAGGAACACGAACACGAACTTGACCACGAACCAGGTCAGCCACAGCGGCAGCAGGGTCAGCAGGCCGGTGAGGAAGACGCGCTGGAAGCGCTGCGAGAACGTGGGCGTGGACATGACGCGATCTTACCGGGGCGCCGGGCGGGCCGCGACGCACGCGCCGGCCGTCCGGCGCCGCCAGCGCGTCACAGGTCGCGCACCAGGCGGAAGCCGATGTCGTCGTAGCCGCGCGTGGGGTCGAGCGTGCGCGATGCGTTGCGCGAGCGCCAGCTGACGCCGGTCGCGCTGCGCCGGTTGCAGTCGGCCGCGCAGTCCTCGCGCCATTCGCCGACCACGCGTTCGCCGGCGGGCGCCGGCAGGCGCGCGGCCTCGGCGGCGGTGGCCAGCCGGTAGCGCAGGCCTTCGCGCTCGCCGAGCCACTTCGCGTAGGCCTGCGCGTCCTGCCACGACACGCAGACCACCGGGTCGGCACCGGACTGTTCGAAGCCCGGTTCGTTCCAGTCGCGCGGTGCGAGCACGCGCAGCAGCGACGCGCGTTCGCGGCACAGCGCCGGTGGTCGCCCGACCGATGCGGCGAAGCGCGCGTACTCGGCGCGGCTGACCGGCGTGCGGAACGCGGCGAACGCATGCGACCCGTCCTCGACCAGGACCAGGCCGTCGAGCTTGCCGCCCTGGCCGCCGCGCGCCGGGATGCGCGCGGCCTGCCCGGCGAGGCGTTCGACGGTGGCGGCGGGCAGGCCGGCCAGCCGGGCCTGTGCCACGAGGTGCGCGGAGGCCTCGCGGTCCACGCGCACCGCGGCCTGCTGCGCGCGCGCCAGCAGCGCCTTGGCGACGGTGTCGCGATAGCGTTCCTGCGGCGCCTCGGCACTCGCGCCCGCGTCGCGCGCCAGGCTGTTGGCCGCGCGCAGCAGCAGGTCGCCTTCGCCGGCGCGGCCGTTGCCGATGGCCGCGGCGGTGGCGCCGCCGAGCGCGTTGAACAGCGCTTCGGTCGCCGCTGGCAGCTGCAGGTGCTCGGGATCGGCGCGCCTGGCGGCCCGCAGGCTGGCGAGTGCGTGGTCGTCGCCGGGCGACGCGAGCTGGCCGCGTGCGATCTGGCGCTGCATGCGCAGCAGCAGCCGCTCGGTGTCCGATTGCGGCGCGGCGCGGTGCATCGCGCTCGCCGGATCGAGCGCCACCGCCTCGGCGGATGACGCCGCGCCGCCCGGAGGCAGCGGGCCGTCGGCGGTTTCGCCGGTGGCCATCGCGGCGGCATCGGCGCGTGCCGCGGCCACGGTGGCGGGGAGTCCGGCGGGCGAGGGCATCGCGCTCGATGCCCCGCCCGGCGCGACCGGTGATGTGGTCGCGGCCGGCGCCGGGCCGGCCACGCGCTCGTCCGCCAGGCGCGCGGGATGCAGCAGCAGCCCGGTCGCGGCGGCGGCGAGCAGCACCACGCCCACCCAGGCCACGCGCGGCATGCGCCGCAGCGCCGCCACGCCGCGCTGCCACAGCGCGGCGATGGCGCCGGCGTCCACCTGCGGGCGCAGTGGCAGCGCGTCCAGCGCGCGCGACATCTGCTGCGCGTCGTGGAAGCGCTTGCGCGGCGATTTCGCCATCGCCTTGTCCATGAAGCGCTGCCAGTGGCGCAACTGCGGCGGCAGCTTCGGCAGCGGGTTCTGCGCGTGCTGGATCGCCATCGCCAGCGCGTCGTTGGCCTGGTAGGGCAGGCTGCCGGTCAGCATTTCCCAGGCCAGCACGCCGACGCTGTACAGGTCGGCGCGATGGTCCACCTGCTGTCCGCGCGCCTGCTCCGGCGCCATGTACGCGGTGCTGCCGACCGCTAGCCCGGTCATGGTCACGCGCGTGCCGTGGCCACGGCGCAGGGCGATGCCGAAATCCGCCAGCAGCGGCCGGTTGGCCTCGTCGAACAGCACGTTCTCGGCCTTGACGTCGCGATGGATCACGCCGCGCGCATGCGCGAACGCCAGCGCCGACAGCAATGCCTGCAGGATCTCGCGCACGCGCGCCTCGTCGTCGCGGAAATCACGCTGGCCGGCGTGGCCGCGCGGCAGGTGCGGCATCGAATACCACGGCAGGCCGTCCCGGGTGCGCCCCACCTCGTGGATGCCGACGATGTGCGGATGCTCGAGCCGCGCGATCGTGCGCGCTTCGTTCTCGAAGCGGCGGCGGCTGACCTCGTCGGCCAGCGCGTCGGGCAGCATCACCTTGATCGCCACCTCGCGGCCCAGCGAGAGCTGGGTGCCGAGGTACACCGTCGACATGCCGCCATGGCCGATGACGTGCGACAGCCGGTAGCCGGGGATGTCCGGCAGCGGCTTGGCGGCGTCGCGGTCAGTGGGCCAGTTGCTCATGCAGTGCCTGGTGTCGACCGGCGAGCATATACAGCACGGGTGGCGCGCAAGTGAACCGGCGGGGACAGCGGGTGGCCATCCGCATGGGTACGGTGGCCGGGGCCGAAGCCGGACAGGCGCTGCGCGCGGCGGCGGCGGACCGCGCGCTGCGCGCGGCTACGCGGCCCGGTGCGCTCAGTCGCGCGGGCGCTTGCGCCGCACGTACAACTGCTTGCGCACGCGGGCGACGACGTCGCCCGCGGCGTCGAGCACGTCGGTGGCGAACCACTGCAGCACCTTGTCTCCGCCGGCGGCGCGGGCGCGCAGGTCGTCGACCACGGCGTCGTCCAGCCGGAACTCGGCCACCACGGTGCCGCGGCCGGGCTTCAGGAACGCGATCTCGGCGGCCTGGTCCCAGACGATGTAGTCGCGGCCCAGCCGTTCCTTGGCCAGGATCATCCAGAACGGATCGGTCATCGCGAACAGGCTGCCGCCGAAATGGGTGCCCACGTAGTTGCGGTTCCACGGGCGCATGCGCAGCTCGACCCGCGCGTGCCGCCAGTCCGGGGACAGCCGGGTCACGTGGATGCCGGCCATCAGGAACGGCGGCCAGAGGTTGAAGACCCGGCGAAGGGTGGCAGGGCGCATCGCGAAGACGGTGTCCGGGGGAAGGCCGGAAGCCTACCATGCGCTTGCGTATGGTCGTGCCCGGTCCACGGCGCCGCGCGTGCCGGCTTCAGAACAGCAGGGCGGACATCCGGCGCCGGTAGCGGCCGACCAGTTCGGCGTCGTCGATCACGCGGAAGGCGTCGATCAGCGCCTTGCGCGGCAGGCCGTCCTCGAAGTCGCGCTGCAGGCGCAGCATCTCGATGAACTGCTCCAGCGCCTCCTCGTTGCGGCCGGCGACCAGCCGCTGCGCGCCCAGCAGGTGGCGCGCGCGCAGGTCGGAGGCGTTGGCGGCGATGGCGGCTTCCAGCACCTCGGCCGGCGGCGCGTTGTCGAGCAGGGCGGCGAAGCCCAGCCGCGCGCGCGCTTTCACCGCGCGGTCGTCGGTGGACAGGTTGGCGGGCAGGCCGTCGAGCAGCGTTTCGGCTTCGCGCGCGCCGCCGGTCTGCAGCAGGGCCAGGGCGAGGTCGAGCTTGAGTTCGGCCTTGTCGGGCTCGGCCTCGATCTCGCGGCGCAGGCGCTGCACCTCGGCGTGCGGGTCGACCGGCGCGGCTTGGGTGGCAGGCTCGTCTTCGGCGGGCGCCCCCGGCTCGATGCCGTGGTGCTTCAGGAACTCGCGCACCTGGCCTTCGGGCAATGCGCCCTGGAAGCCGTCGACGATCTGCCCGTCCTTCACCAGGAAGACGGTCGGGATCGAACGGATCTGGAAGGCGCCCGCGATCTGCGGCTCGGCCTCGGTGTCGACCTTGGCCAGCTCGAAGGCGCCGTGGAAGTCGGCGGCCAGCTTCTCGAGGATCGGCCCCAGCGTCTTGCACGGCCCGCACCATTCGGCCCAGAAATCGACCAGCACCGGCACCTGCAGCGATTTCTGCAGGACGTCGGCCTCGAATCCGGCCGTGGTGGCGTCGAAGACATGCGGCTTGGCGGCGTCGGCGGGCATGGGGCGTTCCAGCGTGGGGAGCGGGGAGGATGGCGGCGGCGGTTCATGATTCCAAGTCGATGTCAAAAATAGTTGACATTGCCGGCCCTGAATGTAATGTATGAATTACATCCGGTTCGGTGGAGATGACATCATGAGGCTCGGTCGCTTGGGATGGGTAGCGGTGCTGGGCGCGGCGGTGCTGGCGCTGTGGCTGCTGTTCGGCAGCGGGCGGGTGTTGGGCCACGACCTTGGGGGGCTGGGCATGACCGTGCTGCTGGGCGCGACCTGGCTCGCGCTGCACGCGGTGTCGTCGACGCCGCAGGGCGAGTTCGAGCAGGGCGTGGCGCCGGCCGAGTGGAAGGCGTGGATCGGCCTGGGCTTCATGGGGGTGGCGACCGCCTTCTTCCTGGTGAAGCTGCCCCTGTTCGCCGGCGAATCCGCGCCCCACGCGCCGCTGTCGTCGGGCGTGGCGCGCGAGCTCGTGCTGCTGCTGGTGGCGTGGGTCGTGCTGACGCAGGTGGTCGCGTCGCGCTGGACCGGACGCGTGCAGGTCGACGAGCGCGACCGCGAGATCGAGGCGGCCGCGGCCGACTGGGGACGCAGCGGGCTGGTGTTCTGCGTGATCGGCCTGGCGGTGCTGTTCGGCTTCTCGCCCGCGGAGCGGCTGCAGTGGGCGACGCCGTGGATGGTCGCCAACCTGCTGGTGTTCGCGCTGATGTGGGGCTGGCTGGTGGAGTACGCCGCGACGGTGGCGATGTACGTGCGCGACAGGCGACAGTCGCAATGACCGGCACCCCGGTCGGCAACGACATCCGCCGCCTGCGCTTCGAGCGCGGCGAGATGACGCAGCAGGCGCTGGCCGACGCCTGCCAGGTGACGCGGCAGACGATCATCGCGCTGGAGGCGGGCCGCTACGCGCCTTCGCTGGAACTGGCGTTCCGCATCGCGCGCGCGTTCGGCGTCGGCGTCGAGGACGTGTTCCGTTGGGAGGGCGCATGAACCGCGCCGCCGCCGCACGACTCTCCGCCGCCGCGCTGCTGGTGTTCGCCTGCGCGCTGTTCGCATTGGCCGCGCGCTGGCCGGGCTACTCGCACCTGTGGCATCCGGTGGCGCTGCCGGGTGCGGCGGGCTTGCCCGGTGCGCGGCTGTTCAACGCGATGGTGTTCGTGCTGCCGGGCCTGTGCGTTGCCTGGGTGGCGTGGTCCTTGCGTTCGTCGCTGGATGCGGCGGCCGCCTGGCCACCGCGGATCGGCGCGGCGCTGCTGCTGGTGTCGGCGCTCGCGTTGGTCGCGCAGGGCCTGCTGCCGCTGGACGCCGGCAACCTCGACAGCGGCGCCAGCCGGTTGCATGCGTCGGCGTGGACGATCTGGCTGATCGCCTTCACCGTCGGCGCGCCGCTGTTCGCCGGCGCGCCGCGCGGCGAGCGCGCGGCAACGCTCGCGCTCGCGTGGCTGGTGCCGCTGTGCGCGCTGTTCGGCGCAGCGATCCTGCCCGAGGGCATCGCGCAGCGGCTGGCGTTCGTGGCGTGGTTCGCCTGGTTCTGGTGGGCTGCCGCGCGCGTGCGCTGAGCCGGCTCAATCGGATTCGGGCTGCGCGTACACCTTGCCGTCCTTCATCACGAAGTCGACGTTCATCACCGCGTTGATGTCGGCCACCGGGTCGCCGGGCAGGGCGATGATGTCGGCACGCTTGCCGGCCTCGATCACGCCCTGGTCGTCCACGCCGAGCACGTCGGCGGCGTGGATCGTCGCCGCCTGCAGCGCGTACGCCGCGGGGATGCCGGCCTCGACCATGTAGATGAACTCGCGCGCGTTGTCGCCGTGCGGGCCGACGCCCTGGTCGGTGCCGAAGGCGATCTTCACCCCGCCGCGGTAGGCGCGTGCCGCGGTGTCCTGGATCTGCGCGCCGATGCGCGCCGCCTTCGGCCGCACGACTTCCGGGAAGTAGCCATCGATCTTCGCCTTGTCGGCGACGAAGCGGCCGGCGTAGATGGTCGGCACGTACCAGGTGCCGTGCTGCTTCATCAGGCGCATCACCTCGTCGGTCATCTGCGTGCCGTGTTCGATGCTGGTGACGCCGGCGAGCACCGCGCGCTTCATGCCCTCGGTGCCGTGCGCGTGCGCGGCGACGCGATAGCCGTAGTCCTTCGCGGTGTCGACCACGGCCCGGATCTCGTCGACGGTGAACTGAGGCGCATCGCCCGAGCGCGCGTAGCTGAGCACGCCACCGGTGGCGGTGATCTTGATCACGTCGCTGCCGTCCTTGTAACGCTGGCGCACGGCCTGGCGCGCATCCTCGACCGAATTGATCACGCCCTCGGTCGGGCCCGGCGGACCCATCAGGTGCGAGAGCATCGAGTTGTAGCCGTTGGTCGGATCGGCATGGCCGCCGGTGGTGGCGATCGACTTGCCGGCGGCGTAGATGCGCGGGCCGTCGACGAGGCCCTGGGCGATCGCGTCGCGCAGGTGCAGGCTGACCTCGCCGCCGAGGTCGCGCACGCTGGTGAAGCCGGCGCGCAGGGTCTTGCCGGCGTAGCCGACCGAGCGGAAGGCGTAGTCTTCCGGATCGAGGCGGAAGCCTTCGGAATAGCTCTGCGGGCTGGACTGCGAGCCCAGGTGCACGTGCAGGTCGGTCCAGCCGGGCAGGCAGGTGCGATCGCCGAGCACGATCGAGGTGGTGCCGTCGGGCAGCTTGGCGCGGCCGGGCAGGACCGAACGGATGCGCCCGTCCTCGACCACGATGGTGTGCTCGCCACGCACCTGGCCGCTGCGCGCGTCGAACAGCCGCGCGCAGTGCAGCGCGACCGGATCGGCGGCCACGGCGGGCGCCGCCAGCAGGACCGCGGCGAGCGGCAGGAAGCGCAGGGGCGCGGGCACGGGCATGGCGGGTTCCTCGACAGGTGGCGGGCTTGGAGGCGGGCGGCTTGCCGCAGGTG
>Ga0056909_1001149_pt1 | contig 17669 bp, 15 predicted proteins | sample EBPBio102011_DNA_FD_62115 | JGI IMG/M metagenome (GOLD analysis project Ga0056909, IMG submission 62115) | Wastewater treatment Type I Accumulibacter community from EBPR Bioreactor in Madison, WI, USA - Reactor 1_1/10/2011_ DNA | ecosystem: Engineered > Bioreactor > EBPR > Anaerobic-Aerobic >...
CACCTCGGAAGCCGCGCCCCAAAGCCCGGCAGGCGTCGCGTCGAACCCCGGCATCCGGGCGCCAGAGGCCAGCCGGACCGCAGCCCCGAGCCCGAGCCCATCGAGAACCGGCATCTTCAGGGGACCGGACCGCCCGACATCAGCGCGGCCTGCGGCACAGGCCTCGGCGATATGGCCAAGCGTGTTCGCGCCCGTGTCGGGGCGCTGGCCGTTGAAGAAGCGGTCGGCATCCGGCGCGCCGCCTGCGCCGACCGAATCCATGACGATCAGGAAGGCCCGCGCCATCAGCCGATCCTTTCGAGGATGAGGGGCACGGGTTCCGGCGCCCGGCCGCTGAAATTGTAGGCCGCCCGGACTTCGGCGACGGCGCGCCCGGCGTCCGCCTCGCTTGCGGCATGGACAAGCGCAAACGGTTCGCCCGGCGCGATCTTCTGGCCAAGGGCTGCAAGGCCCGACAGGCCGACAGACGGGTCGATCCGGTCGCCGCCCCGAAGCCGCCCGCCCCCCAGATGGACGACCGCCTGACCGAGCGCCGTGCCGTCGATCGCACTGACAAATCCCTCCTCGGGCGCCGTGACCGGAACGACGGCCGACGCACGGGGCAAAAGGCCCGCGTAGCGCTCCACGAAATCTGCAGCCCCCCCCTGCGCCGCGACCATTCGGCCAAAGACCTCTGCCGCCCGGCCATCGGCGAACGTCGCCGCGATCCGCGCCTGCCCGTCGGCAGCATCGGCCGCGAGCCCCGCCCGCGACAGCGCCTCGCCGCCAAGGGCCACGCTGGCCTGCCAGAGCCGCGACCCGGCCCCTGACCCCGTCAGCACATCCATCACCTCGAAAACCTCGAGCGCATTGCCGGCGGCTGGCGCGAGCGGCTGGCTCATGTCGGTCACCAGCGCCATCGTCCGGCACCCCGCGCCGTTCGCCGTCTGGACCAGCGCCTCGGCCAGCGCCCGCGCCTCCGCCCCGGTCTTCATGAAGGCGCCGGAGCCCGCCTTGACGTCCAGCACCAGCACCTCAAGCCCCGCCGCGAGCTTCTTCGACAGGATCGAGGCGGTGATGAGGTCGATCGACTCGACCGTCCCGGTCACGTCGCGCACCGCATAGAGCCGCCGATCCGCGGGGGCCACATCGCCGCTCGCGCTGACGATCGCGCAGCCCACGGACCGCGTGATCCGCCGCAGATCCTCGACCGACTGATCGACGCGAAAACCGGGGATCGCCTCAAGCTTGTCCAGCGTGCCGCCGGTATGGCCAAGGCCACGGCCCGAAATCATCGGCACATAGGCCCCGCAGACAGCCAGCGCCGGCGCCAGCAGGAGCGACGTCGCATCCCCGATCCCTCCGGTGGAGTGCTTGTCGACGACCGGCCCCGGCATGTCCCAGGCCAGCACCTGCCCGGAATCGCGCATCGCCCGCGTCAGACCGACCCGGTCCCCGGCCGACAGCCGCTTCAGAAGGACCGCCATGGCGAAAGCCCCGGCCTGCGCGTCGGTCACCGCGCCTGACGCGAGCCCATCGGCAAACCAGCGCGCGGCAGGCTCTGGCAGGCCCTTGCCGTCGCGCAGGTCGGCGATGATCTGGCGCGCGTCGAACCCCATCAGGTCCGGTCCATGTGCGCCGCGCTGAAGCTGCCGGGCAGAAGCGCGCCGATGGTGGTTTCAAAACGCGCGCCGTCCGTGGTGGCGAGCGTCACCGGCACCTCGGCCAGCCCGAATTCGGCCAGCTTCTGGCGGCAGCCGCCGCAGGGCGGGACGGGCGAGGGACTGTCGGCGATCACGGCGACTGCCGTCAAGCGCGTCTCGCCCGCCGCTACCATGGCGGCAATGGCGCCCGCCTCGGCGCAGGTGCCCTCCGGGTAGGCGACGTTCTCGACGTTGCAGCCCTGATAGACGGCGCCCGACGCCCCGCGAACGGCCGCGCCGACCTTGAAGCGGGAATAGGGCGCATAGGCCTTGTCCCGCACCACGGCCGCCGCCCTCACCAACTCCTCCATCACACGCCCCCTGACCTTTTGGTCAAGGATGGCCGATCCGGCGCGGGGCGGCAAGCGGCAGCCGGCTTAGGCGAGCGTCGTCGTGAACCGGCCTGGCAACGACACTTCCAGAAGCTCGAAATCCTCGGTCGGCTCGTCCCAGGTGGTGACGAACCCCGGCGGAATCACGAAAGCATCGCCGCGCACCAGCCGGTAGGGCTCTTTCCCCTCGCCCCGCAGCGTCATCTGGCCGCCCATCACGAAGCCCAGAAGGATGTCGGCGTCATGCCGCGCCGGAACCGGCTTGCCCTCGCCCCGCCGCACGACCTGCACGCCGGCGACGTTCTTCGTGTTCGCGGCGATCGTCGTGTCGCGTGCCTGATACCCCGGCAAGCGGAAGGGCGCCCAGACCGCATCCTTCGCAAGGTTGTGGACGAAGCGCTGCCCGTCCCACTCGCGGTCCGGCCGCTCGTCCGGGGTCGGCAAGGTCATGTCATGGTCGATCTCGGTCACATGCTCGGCCGGCACGCCGATCTCGATCACCTCGATCCCCTCGCCCGCCTCCATCACCCGGTGGCGGATCTGCGGCGGCTGAATGAAGCAGTCGCCTGCCGTCAGGCGCCGCATGCCGCCCTGGTCCTCATAAAGCACGTCGACCCAGCCGCTGATGCAGAAGATCAGCTGGAAGCCGACCTTGTGGAAATGGACCATGTCCGGGATCTTGCCGTCCGGCACGCGGATGTGGCTGGCGATAATCGCGCCGCCAAGCCGCGAGGGCACAAGGTCGCGGTAGGACATGCCGGCGCGCCCGATGACCCAGGGCGCCTGGTCCGCAAGGCGGCGCACGACGAAGGCATGCTGCGTGGGCGGCAGGACCAGGGGCGGGTTCAGTTCGTCGATGGCAACCTGCGTGCCGCCGGGCGAGGTGAGCGCCCTTTGCCCGTCCGCCACCGCGTCCGGCGTGTCGGTCAGGATGCGAAGCGCTCCCGGCGCCGCCCTGTGGCCCTGATCGAGCCTGACGCGCAGCCCGTGGCCCGAAAAGACCGCGATCGCCGGATTGTCGGCCGGATAGATCATGTCGAGCCGCATCTTCAGCGTCCTGGTGAAGAAGGGCAGATCGGCGCGCAGGTCCGTCGTCGGCAACAGCACCTCGGCGCGGGTTTCGGCAGGAACGTCGGCTGGAGTCCCGGTGGGGGCGGTCTGATCCTTCGGCATCTCATCCTCATGTCAAAAGGCGCCCCCGGAAGTCTGGGTCCGGTCTGGGTCCAGCCGGCGCGAACTGGCGGCAGGAGTGTCCGCCCGCCGCGCCTCACTGCCAAGGACTTTATTGTATGGACTTTGTGCCGGGCGTGCTAGTTTGGCGGTGAAAGAGATGGTTTAGCCTTAAACAATTACACGGAGTCGCCATGCAGGACCGCCGTTCCGACGCATCGAACGAGGCTACACGCGAAGTCACCCGGCAGGCCGCGCTGGATTATCACGAGTTCCCGAAGCCTGGAAAACTCGAGGTCCGTGCCACGAAACCGCTCGCGAACGGCCGCGACCTGTCGCGCGCCTATTCGCCGGGCGTGGCTGAAGCCTGCCTCGAGATCCGCGCCGACCCCGCGACCGCCAGCCGCTACACGACCCGCGGCAACCTGGTGGGCGTCGTCACGAACGGCACCGCAGTCCTGGGGTTGGGCCATATCGGCCCCCTGGCCGCGAAGCCGGTGATGGAGGGCAAGGCGGTCCTTTTCAAGAAGTTCGCCAACATCGACTGTTTCGACATCGAGATCAACGAACTGGACCCCGAGCGCCTCGCCAACCTGGTCTGCGCGCTGGAACCGACCTTTGGTGCCATCAATCTGGAAGATATCAAGGCCCCCGACTGCTTCATCGTCGAACGCATCTGCCGCGAGCGCATGAACATCCCGGTCTTTCACGACGACCAGCACGGCACCGCGATCGTGGTCGGCGCCGCAGCGACCAACGCGCTGTTCGTCGCCAAGAAGCGGTTTGACGACATAAAGGTCGTCTCGACCGGCGGCGGTGCTGCGGGGATCGCCTGCCTGAACATGCTGTTGAAACTGGGGGTCAGGCGCGAAAACGTCTGGCTCTGCGACCTCGAGGGGCTGGTCTACAACGGCCGGACCGAACAGATGACGGCGGAAAAGGCGGCCTATGCGCAGGGCTCGGAACCCGCGCGGCTTCAGGATGTGATCGGGGGTGCCGACCTTTTCCTGGGCCTGTCCGGCCCCGGCGTCCTGACGGCCGAAATGGTGGCGATGATGGCGCCGCGCCCCATCGTCTTTGCCCTGGCAAACCCCACGCCCGAGATCCTGCCCGACGAGGTCCGTGCCGTGGCGCCCGACGCCATCATCGCGACGGGCCGCAGCGATTATCCCAACCAGGTCAACAATGTCCTGTGCTTCCCCTTCATCTTCAGGGGCGCGCTCGACGTGGGCGCGACGCGCATCAACGACGCGATGGAGATCGCCTGCATCGAAGGCATCGCCGCCCTCGCCCGCGCCACGACCAGCGCCGAGGCAGCCGCCGCCTACCGGGGCGAGCGCCTTTCGTTCGGGCCGGACTACCTGATCCCCAAGCCCTTCGACCCCCGCCTGATCGGCGTCGTCGCGACCGCCGTCGCCCAGGCCGCCATGGCCACCGGCGTCGCGACCCGGCCCATCGCCGACCTTGCCGCCTACCGCCAGGAACTCGACGGGTCGGTCTACCGCTCGGCCCTTCTCATGCGCCCGGTGTTCGAGGCCGCGCGCTCGAACACCCGCCGCATCATCTTCGCCGAGGGCGAGGACGAGCGCGTCCTGCGCTGCGCCAACGCCATGCTCGAGGACATGACCGACATGCCGATCCTGATCGGCCGGCCCGAGGTCATCGAGCGGCGCTGCGAACGCGCGGGCCTGCCGATCCGCCCCGGCCGCGACTTTCAGGTGGTGAACCCCGAAAACGACCCCCGCTACCGCGACTACTGGCAGACCTACCATGCGCTCATGGCCCGGCGCGGCGTCACCCCCGACATCGCCCGCGCGGTGATGCGCACCAACACGACCGCCATCGCCGCCGTCGCCGTCCACCGGGGCGAGGCCGACAGCCTGATCTGCGGCTCGTTCGGCAACTACCCGTGGCACCTGAACTACGTCTCGCAAATCCTTGCGCGGGATGGCTATTCGCCGCAGGGCGCGCTCAGCCTGATGATCCAGGAGGACGGCCCCCTCTTCATTGCCGACACGCATGTGAACGCGATTCCGACGCCCGAACAGATCGCCACCACGATCATCGGTGCCGCCCGCCACGCCCGCCGCTTCGGCGTGACGCCGCGCGTGGCGCTCTGTTCCCATTCGAACTTCGGCAACCTCGACAGCGACTCGGGCCGCCGCATGCGCGCCGCGCGCGAGATCCTGGAAAGCCGCAACGTCGATTTCGCCTTCGAGGGCGAGATGTCGATCGACGCCGCCCTCGACCCCGACCTGCGCGCCCGCATCTTCCCCGAGGCCCACTTCACAGAGGTCGCGAACATCCTGGTCTTTGCCTACACCGACGCCGCCAGCGCCGCCCGCAACATCCTGAAGATGCGCGCGGGCGGGCTAGAGGTCGGGCCGATCCTGATGGGCATGGGCAACCGCGCCCATATCTGCACCCCCTCGGTCACGGCGCGCGGGCTATTGAACATGACCGCCATCGCCGGAACGCCCGTCACGCTTTACAGCTAGGTTGCAAAGCCTGCGGCCTAAGGGCGACCCGGCCCAGGCTTTGCAAACGTCGGCGCGGCATTCTGCAAAAATCACTGTGAACCGCCCTTTCCGTGATCGCTAACCCATTGGACGCGCGGGCAGACCTGCCGTAACGTGCCGCGCGAAACCAGGGAGGGTTCGACATGGGCGCGGCTGGCACCTATCGCGGGGTCTATGAAGGCTGGTCGCGCGACCCCGAAGGCTTCTGGATGGAGGCCGCGACAGGCATCGACTGGGTCAGGCCGCCGACGCAGGCCCTGAACGCCACCCGCGCACCCCTTTACGAATGGTTCACGGATGCCGAGGTCAACACCTGCTGGAACGCCGTTGACCGCCATGTCGAGGCCGGGCGCGGCGAAACCATCGCCATCATCCACGACAGCCCCCTGACCCATACAGTGCGAAAGATCACCTACCGCGAGCTTCGCGACCGGGTGGCCCAGCTTGCAGGCGCGCTGCGTGCCAAGGGCGTCGGCAAGGGCGACCGTGTCATCATCTACATGCCCATGGTTCCGGAATCGCTCGAGGCGATGCTGGCCTGCGCCCGGCTTGGCGCGATCCATTCGGTCGTCTTCGGCGGCTTCGCGGCGGCCGAACTGGCCGTGCGCATCGACGATTGCCGCCCGAAGGCGATCATCGCCGCCTCCTGCGGGCTCGAGCCGGGGCGCATCGTCCACTACAAGCCGCTTCTGGACACGGCGATCGAGCTGGCCAGCCACAAGCCCGACCTCTGCGTCATCCTGCAACGTGAACAAGAGGTTGCCCAACTGACCGAGGGACGCGACGTCGCCTGGCACGCCTTCCAGTATGGGGTCGCGCCGGCGGACTGCGTCCCGGTCGAGGGCACCCACCCGGCCTATATCCTTTACACCTCGGGCACGACCGGGGCGCCGAAGGGCGTCGTGCGCCCGACCGCCGGGCATCTTGTCGCATTGAACTGGACCATGTCCGCGATCTATCGCGCGGGGCCAGGCGAGGTCTTTTGGGCCGCATCCGACGTGGGTTGGGTCGTCGGCCACAGCTACATCTGCTACGCGCCCCTGATCGTCGGCGCCACGACCATCGTCTACGAAGGCAAGCCCGTCGGCACCCCCGACGCGGGTGCCTTCTGGCGTGTCATCTCGGATCATGGCGTGAAAAGCTTCTTCACCGCGCCGACCGCCCTTCGCGCGGTGAAGCGCGAAGACCCCGAAGGCGCGCTCGTGCAGGATTACGACCTGTCGAGCCTGACCGCGCTCTACCTTGCCGGGGAACGGGCCGACCCCGATTCCATCGACTGGGCGCGGCGGCACCTGAAGGTGCCGGTCATCGACCATTGGTGGCAAACCGAAACCGGCTACGCGATCGCGGCGAACCCGCTTGGGATCGAGGAGTTGCCGGTCAAGACCGGCTCGCCCACCGTGGCCATGCCGGGTTTCGACGTGCAGGTGCTGGACGAGGGCGGCCAACCCGTGCCCCCCGGCACGCTTGGCGCCATCGCCGTCCGCCTGCCCCTGCCGCCCGGCTGCCTGCCGACGCTCTGGCAGGCCGAGGACCGCTTCATCAAGAGCTACCTCGCCCATTTCCCCGGCTTCTATGAAACCGGCGACGCGGGCTACATCGACGAGGACGGCTACCTCTTCATCATGGCGCGCACCGATGACGTCATCAACGTCGCCGGCCACCGCCTGTCGACCGGCGCGATGGAGGAGGTGCTGACCAGCCATCCCGACGTGGCCGAATGCGCCGTGATCGGCGTCGCGGACGAGCTGAAGGGCCAGCTTCCCCTGGGGCTCCTCTGCCTCAACAAGGGGGTGACCCGCGCGCGCGAAGAGATTGTCAGGGACTGCGTGAAGCTGGTTCGCGACCGGATCGGCCCGGTCGCGGCCTTCAAGCTGGCCTGCGTCGTCGACCGGCTGCCAAAAACCCGGTCCGGCAAGATCCTGCGCGCGACGATGGCGCGAATCGCCGACGGCCAGCCCTTCAAGATGCCCGCCACGATCGACGACCCCGCGATCCTCGACGACATCAGGGCCGCGCTGATAACGCTTGGATATGCGCACAATCCCGTAGGTGACGTTACGTAACCGCGCGGATTTTCGCCGCTTCAACCAGAGGTTAGCGTCCTTTGGACATGACCCATTAGACAAGTTGTCGGATAAACGCCCTTCCCCTAGACCTGTCTCATCAGGAAGTCCCCGTGCCCCTCACCCGTCTTGACGGTCGGGCATCGCGTGTCGTGGTGGAGTTATGGCGTCGGTTCACGGCAACAACGACGGGTCCCGGACCCCGCGTCTGGCGGCGGCCGATCTGGCCGACCCGGCCAGGGGCGGGTTCGAGGGTGACTCGGACGCGGCGCGGACCTTGCGCCGGCGCCTCGCGGTCGCGCTCGCCACGGATTCGCCGGTGTTCCTCTGGGGCGAAAGCGGCACCGGCAAGGACCGCGCGGCCCTTCTTCTGCACCGGGCGTGGGCGCCAGCGGACGCACCCTTTCTTCGGCTCGGCCCCGAAGGCGGCTGGCCGGACGATCCGCTTTCGGCCGCATCGGGCGGCACGCTTTACCTGGACGGGGCCTGCCTCTTTCCGACCGCGCTCCAGATCCGGCTCGCGGGCCATCTGCAGGCCGCAGAAACGACGCCCCACGACGTGATGCCGCGCATCGTCGCGGCCGATGTCGCCGACCCGAGGGTCCGCCACCGGGACGGCGCGCTTCACGACCAGCTTTTCTTCCGCCTCTATGTCCTGCCTGTCGCCCTGCCGCCGCTGCGCGACCGGCTGGCCGACCTCTCGGCAATGGCCGCCACCTTCCTTGCGCCCTTCGGCGCCACGCTTTCACCCGATGCGCTCGACCTGCTGGCCCGCCACGACTGGCCGGGAAACGTCCGCGAACTTGTCAATCTTCTGAAGGAGGCGCGCGCCATGGCGGCCCTGCCCGACAGCGACACGCCTCTGCGCCTGACCGCCGGGCACCTGCCCGCGGCCCTGGCAAGCGTCCCGGCAATCCCCGCCGACCCGTTCGACGCCTTCGCCGGGCGCACGCTTGGCGAAATCGAGCGGCTGGCGATCGAAGCGGCGCTGCGCCGCGCTGCCGGCTCCGTCACCCGGGCGGCCCGCACGCTGGGCGTCGCGCCCTCGACGATCTATCGCAAGATGGAGGCCTGGGGGCCGCAGCCCGACGCCTGATCTACAGGAACTGCTCGCGCGTAAGCCGCTCTTCCAGCCCGTGCCCGGGATCGAACAGCAGGCGATGCCGGACCGAAGGGTCGGAACAGACCTCGACCGACACCACGTCGCGCACTGAATTGCGGCTGTCGGCATCCGCCATCACCGGGCGCTTTTCGGGTTCCAGCACATCGAACCGCACCCGCGCATCCTTGCGCACGATGGCCCCCCGCCAGCGCCGCGGCCGGAAGGCGGCGACGGCGGTCAGCGCCAGCACGTCGGACCCCATCGGCAGGATCGGCCCGTGCGCCGAATAGTTGTAGGCCGTCGACCCCGCCGGCGTCGCGATGAGCGCCCCGTCGGCGATCAGCGCATCGAGCCGCTCGCGCCCGTCGACGCTGATCTTCAGCTTCGCGGCCTGGGGGCCGGCGCGCAGAAGCGCCACCTCGTTGATGGCGAGCGCCTCGTGGACCTGGCCGTCTGCCTGTTCCGCCCGCATGCGCAAGGGATTGATGAACGTATCCTCGGCCGCCGCCAGCCTCTCCCACAACTCATCCTCGCGGTAGTCGTTCATCAGGAAGCCGACCGTGCCGCAATTCATGCCATAGACCGGAACGTCGCGCGCGCCGTGCTGGTGCAGCGTCTGCAGCATGAAGCCGTCGCCCCCAAGGGCCACGATCGCGTCCGCCGCCTGGACCTCGGCCTGGCCATAGCGCGCCGCAAGCTGGCCGAGCGCCGCTTGCGCGGGCGCCGCGTCCGAGGCCAGGAAGGCGATGCGCCAGGGGTCCGTACGGGTCATGGCGACCATAAAGCCGGGCAACGGGGCGAAATCAAGACGAAGTGGCGCCCCGCAGGGACCGACTTGTTTCGCCCCGACAGGCAAAAATGTCGTTTCCGTGCTTCCCCCACGTCCAGTGCTTCGCTAATGCTCGCCCACGCCGCAGGGACAGTGCACATCGGCCGCGAGGGAAGGGAACCGCCAATGACCGCCACGAACGACACGACCAACCGCTTCTTTACCGAACCGCTCGCCGAGCGGGATCCCGAGCTGAACGGCACCATCGTCCGCGAGCTTGGCCGCCAGCGCGAGGAAATCGAACTGATCGCGTCGGAAAACATCGTCTCGCTCGCGGTCCTGGAAGCCCAGGGCTCGGTCATGACCAACAAATATGCCGAAGGCTATCCGGGCAAGCGCTACTACGGCGGCTGCCAGTTCGTCGACCAGGCCGAAACGCTGGCCATCGAACGCGCGAAAAAGCTCTTCGACGCGGGCTTCGCGAACGTGCAGCCGAACTCGGGCAGCCAGATGAACCAGGCCGTCTTCCTGGCGCTGCTGCAGCCGGGCGACACCTTCATGGGGCTCGACCTGAACTCGGGCGGCCACCTGACCCACGGCTCGCCGGTCAACATGTCCGGCAAATGGTTCAACGTCGTCAGCTATGGCGTCCGCGCCCAGGACCAGCTTCTGGACATGGATGCGGTGCGCGAAAAGGCCCATGCCCACAAGCCGAAGCTGATCGTCGCCGGCGGCACGGCCTACAGCCGCGTCTGGGACTGGGCCGAATTCCGCAAGATCGCGGATGAGGTCGGCGCCTACCTGATGGTCGACATGGCCCATATCGCGGGCCTCGTCGCGGGCGGCCAGCACCCCTCGCCCCTGCCGCACGCCCATGTCGTGACCACGACCACGCACAAGTCGCTGCGCGGCCCCCGTGGCGGCATGGTCCTGACGAACCACGAAGACATCGCCAAGAAGATCAACGCGGCCGTCTTCCCCGGCCTTCAGGGCGGCCCCCTGATGCATGTGATCGCCGCCAAGGCCGTGGCCTTCGGCGAGGCGCTGCGGCCCGAGTTCAAGGACTACGCGGCCCAGATCGTGACGAACGCCAAGGCCATGGCGGACGAGCTGATGAAGGGCGGCATCGACATCGTGTCGGGCGGCACCGACAACCACCTGATGCTTGCCGACCTGCGGCCGAAGAAGGTGACCGGCAAGGCGACCGAAGCGGCGCTTGGCCGGGCGCACATCACGACGAACAAGAACGGCGTGCCCTTCGACCCCGAGAAGCCCTTCGTGACCTCGGGCATCCGCCTTGGCGCCCCCGCCGGCACCACGCGCGGCTTCAAGGAGGCCGAGTTCCGCCAGATCGCCCGCTGGATCGTCGAGGTCGTCGACGGCCTGGCCGCCAACGGCGAAGAAGGCAACGCCGAGGTCGAGGCGAAGGTCAAGGCCGAGGTCAAGGGGCTCTGCGCCCGCTTCCCGCTTTATCCCGGCCTCTAAGGGCCGGATTGCGGGCCAGATCTGAGGGCCAGATCTGAGGGCCAGTTCGCCGGGGCGTCCGAAAGGGTGCCCCGGTCCTACAGGTAGCCGCGCCAGAAAAGGACGGCGCCGACCATCACCGCGACCACCAGGAGGATCGAGGCGACGGCGCCCGCAAGGCTCCACAGCACGGCCTTTTGCCGCGCGCCCCGGCCAAGGGGCTTCAGGTGGCGCACGCAGACGTCATAGGCCAGCGCCGTCTGCGCCGGGTCGATCTGCGTCATCAGGCGGGGATTGCGCGACAGCTCTTCGTTCTGCACCAGAAGCTGGGCCGCCGTCGCCACCTTGGCCGGCAGGAATCGTTGCCCACGCCGCAGCTTTTCGGCAAGCCCCGCCCCATTGACGCCCAGACGTGATTCCATCAGCTCGGCCACGCGGTCGGCCATCTGCTGAACCGAGATGTTCATTTCCTTCCCCTCTCGATCAGACTAACGTCGCCGCCGGCCCCTGAAAAGCGGCGCAGAAGGAAAAGGGACACACTGGTGCTGAACCGTGTCGAAATGGGCAAAGATGGCGAGCTTGCGCCCCTATTGATCGTCCATGGCCTCTATGGTTCGGCGCGGAACTGGGGCGCCATCCAGCGCCGTCTGGCCGCCGACCGGCGCGTCATCGCGGTCGACATGCGCAACCACGGCGAAAGTCCCCGCGCGGACAGCCAGACCTATGCCGACATGGCCGCCGACCTGGCAGAGGTCATCGCGGCCGAGGGTCGGCCCCTGGACGTGATCGGCCATTCGATGGGCGGCAAGGCCGCGATGGTGCTGGCGCTGACCCATCCGGGCATCGTCAACCGCCTTCTGGTGGCCGACATCGCGCCGGTGCCCTACCCCCATGGCAACCTGAATGCCGGCTATGCCCGCGCGATGCGGGCGCTCGACCTGGGCGCCATCACCACCCGGTCGGACGCAGACCGCCTGCTCGCGCCCGGGGTTCCGGACCCCGGCACCCGCGCCTTCCTCTTGCAGTCGCTCGACCTGAAGGCCACGCCGCCGCGCTGGCGACTGAACCTCGACGTCCTGGAACGCGATATGGACGCGATCACCGGCTTTCCCGACCTGGCCGGCCAATTTGGCGGCCCGGCGCTGTTCCTGTCGGGCCAGATGTCGACCTACGTCCGGCCCGAACATCGCGAGCGGATCAAGGCGCTTTTCCCCAAGGCGATCTTCGCGCGCCTGCCCGGCGCCGGCCACTGGCTTCACGCCGACGCGCCCCGCCCCTTCGAGGAGGCCGCGCGCGCCTTCTTCCACTGAACGGGCCTGGCTAGCAGTCCAGCCGGAAGCGGGCCTCGCCCGTGTCGCCCGGCAGGCCCGTGACCATGCTGCCCGGCACCGGAGTGCAGCCCGTCGTGCGGCGGACCGCCTCTTCCATCAGGCGCGGCACCGGCGCCCGTTCGGCAAGCGTCAGGTAGCCCATGCGGATGACCTCCGCCCGGTCTTCCTTGCGAAAGACCACGAAGTCGATGCCGTCGAGCGTGATGTCATACCGGGTGGCGCCGAAGAACTGCGGTGCGGGCTGGGCGCCACAGGCCGCCAGCAGGAAAAGGAGTGCGGGGACGAGGATCTGTTTCATCCCCCCACCCTGCCTCGGCCAAGGTTAACGGGCGGTTAACAAGCGGCTAACGGGCGGCTAACGGGCGGTCTGCGCCGGGCCGGCCCTCAGGCCTCTTCGATCATGCGCGCCACGAACCAGGCGACTGGCGCCGCGACAATCGCCCCGGCGATGGCGGCCAGCAGGATCGGCTTCACCGAATACATCCCCATGGTCAGAACGGCGATGACGGCGACCCCCGCCAGCGCAGTCGCGGCGAGCGTATAGATGATCAGAGTGAGGCGCATGGCAGTTCCCCTTTCGGCTGCGCGTCTTCTGCGCCAGTGACGGGCCCGCGACCTTGATATGGGTCAAATTTCCGCAATCCGCGCCACCTGGGCGCCCTGGCGCAGCGCACGCAGCACGGCCGCCACCGCCGCGCGCGGCCGGGCCGCCGGCCGGGCGACCAGCACATAAGGCTGCGGCAGGGGTGCCGCACCCTCGCCAACCGCGACGAGCGAACCCCGGGCCAGGTCCGCCGCCGCAAGACGCTCTGGCAGAAGCGCCGTCCCGATCCCGCAGCGCGCCGCCATCGCCGCATTGTCGAGCCGGTCGATCACGATCCCCCGCGCGGGGTCCGGCGCAGGCCCCCGCCCGGTCGCCGCGAACCAGGTCGCCCAGGACTGCGGGCTCGCATAGTCGGGGCCCCAGCTCGTGTGGATCAACCGCGCCTCGGCCAGCGCCTCGCCCTCGTGCCCCGGCGCGGCAACCGGCAACATGCGGTCGCGGAACAGCTCCTCGACCGGCAGCGCCGGATAGGCGCCACCGCCATAGGTCAGGCGCAGGTCGGCGCCGCGCGGCCCGAGTTCGACCGGATCGTCACGCTCCTGCACGATCCGAAGGCCGCCAAGGTCGATCCCCGCCGCCGCCAGCACCGGCAAAAGCCACAAGGGGCCGAGCGACGGCAGGACCGACAGGACGACCCGCGGCCGGGCCGGCAGCGCCCGGACCTCGGCCGCCGCCTCGTGCAGTTCGGCGAATGCCGCCGTCAGCCGCAGATAGAGCGTGCGCCCCGCGTCCGTCAGCTCGACCCCGTTCGGACGCCGCTGGAAAAGCACCTTGCCGAGCCGCCGCTCGAGCGTCCTGACCTGCTGGCCGACGGCCGTCCCCGACACGCCCAGCACGGTGCCGGCGGTGGCGAACCCGCCCGTCCGCGCCGCTGTCTCAAAGGCCTGGAGCGCGGTCAGGGGTAGCCGGTCGGCGGGGGAGGCTACGCTCATCCTGGTCAAGCCCTTCTATCGCTCATGCCTCTCTGGCACCATATTTCTGGCATTTTCGCTACCCATAGGCCAAGAAAAACTTGCCCTCACCCCCAGAGCCCTTGCTTGGCAACGCGCCCGTCCAGGCGCATTTTAGGCCCAAGCCACCGGAAAGGACGCGCCATGCAAAGCCTCGACCAGATCCTCGACCTTCGGACCTACCCGATCGACCAGCCCGACAGCGCCGCCTACAAGGCGCTCGTCGCCGACTGCCGCGCACGCCTTGCGCAGGACGGCATGATCGAACTGCCGGGCTTCCTGCGCGCCGAGGCGCTGGCGACCACCGTCGACATCGCCCGCCCGCTGATGGAGACGGAAAGCTTCCGCCACGCCCGCCGCCATACGATCTATTTCCGCGACGCGGTCGAGGGCCTGTCGCCCGACCACCCCGCGCTCGCCAAGGTCGAAACGGTGAACCACACGCTCTGCGCCGACCAGATCAGCGACACGCCGGTTGTGTCGCTCCACGGCCAGCCGACCTTCGCGCGCTTCCTGGCCGACGTGATGGACAAGCCCGCCCTCTACCCGATGGAGGACAACCTCGCCCGCGTGAACATCCAGGCGAGCCGCCAGGGCGAGGCGCTGAACTGGCACTTCGACCGGTCTGAATTTACGACCACGATCCTTCTGCAGGCCCCGGAAAAGGGCGGCGAGCTGGAATATCGCCGTGACCTCAGGACGGCGGACGACCCGAACTTTGACGGCGTGGCCTCGGTCCTGCGCGGAGAGGATGCGCTGGTGCGCAAGGCCCGCCTCAGCCCCGGCGCGCTCAACGTCTTCAAGGGCGTGAACACGCTTCACCGCGTCGTGCCCGTGTCCGGCCCGACCGAACGGCTGGTCGCCATCTTCGCCTTCTACGACCGGCCGGGCGTAGTCATGACCGACACGGACAAGACCGGTTTCTACGGCCGCGCCGCCTGATCGCCGCCTGATCGCCGCGTGATCGCCGCCCGATGGACACCGGGCGGACGAGCGGCACGGCAGACCAGGGCAGCGGCCCGAAGCCCTGGCCCCCCGTTTGGCGGCATGCCTTCCCCAGGGGGATGGCTGCCGCACTGTCAGCGTTACGTGACACCCGGCCCGCAGGGCACGGGCGCGCGGCTCAGAACGCCAGGTTGTAGCTCACGCCGAAGGCACCGGCGGGCTTGTCGCCGTAGGTGTCGCGCGCAAGGCTTGCGCTGATCGCCACGCCGCTGGTCGGTCCGAGCGGCAGGCGGTAGCTGACGCCGGCCATCGGGCGGACGCGGTTGCGCCCAAGCGTGGCGTCCTGGCCGATAATGGCAAGACCGGGGACCGTCGACGTCCCCTCAAGCCGCACCCTGTCCGCATCAAGGTCGACGCCGAGCCCCGCGACAAGGCCGAGCCGGCCCTCGCCAAGCGGCCGGCTGGCAGACAGGGCCAGCGTGGCGGTCGTGGTGCTGGCCCCGAGTTTGCGGAACTCGGCCGGGAAATCGAGGCTCGGGTCCTCGCTGTAGGCGGACCGGGTCCCGTGCGCCGCCGCGATGCCGAGGGACGGCGTCAGAAGCCAGGCCCCGCGCTCGAATCCGTAGCCGACCCGGACCGAGGCCATGACCGTCGAGACGTCGGCCGTGCCCGGTGCGGCCTGGACGTTCGCCAGCCCCGTGCCGCGCGTCAGCGTGACCTTGTCGGCCCGGCTGTAGCCGATGCCGCCATCGACCTGCAGGCCGGTGCCAGCCGCGCCGCCCTGGCTGTAGGCCGCCCAGAGGCCGAGGCCGCGGTTGGTCGCGCCCGAGATGGCGCCGTCGCCAATGCCGCCATCGGCGACCCCGACGGAAAGGCCGATGACGGTATTTTCGGTGATGGCGCGGCCAAGGCTGAAGCTGCCGATCGGGCCCGTGTCGCTGCCCCTGTCGCCGCCCTGCGCCAGCGCGCCGATCGAGCCGGACAGGCACCAGCCATGGCCGGCCTGGACCTTGCAACCACCGTCGATCAGCCAGGCGACGACGCCCTGCTGGCGGTCGAGCGCCTGCGCGGTGTCATTGGCGAGCGCGGGGAAGGACCCGGCGACATTCACCATGTCCTGCATCAGCACCGGCCCGCTGCCCCGAAGCCGCAGGACGAAGGCATGCGTCTGCGCCGAAGCGGTTTCCGAATAGCCGACGACCACGCGGCCATCCGCGCTGATCGCATAACCATGGCTTTCGTTTCCGCCGAGCGTCCCGAGATCGGTGGCCGCAGTAGCGCCGTTCATCCACACGACCGCCCGGTTGTACATCGCCGAGGTATCCGCGTTCCCGAGGATCACCGCCCCGTCCGCACTGACCCCCATCACCGAACTGTTGCTTCCGCCAAGCGTGCCCAGATCGGTCGGCGAGGTCGCCCCGTTCGTCCAGGAAACCGCGTGCGTGTCCCCCGAGGCCAGATCCGAATCGCCCACGATCACCCGGCCATTGGCGCTGACGGCAGTGGTCCAGCTGTCGCTTCCGCCAAGCGTGCCGAGGTCGGTGGGCGTGGTCGCGCCGTTCGTCCAGGAGGCGGCGTGCGTGTCCCCCGACGCCAGATCCGCCTCGCCCACGATCACCTGGCCGTTGCCGCTGACGGCGACGGCCTCACTGTCGTTGCCGCCAAGCGTGCCGAGGTCGGTGGGCGTGGTCGCGCCGTTGATCCAGGAGGCGGCATGGGTATCGCCGGAGGCAAGGTCGGCCGAGCCCACGATGACGCTGCCATCATCGTTCACTGCGACCGCATCGCTGTAATTGCCGCCGGCCAACGTGCCAAGGTCAGTGGGCACCGTCGCCCCGTTTGTCCAGGAAACGGCGCGGAATGAACTGTCGGGCAGGTTCGACACGCCGACGATCACCCTGCCGTCGGCACTGACGGCCGCCGCGTTGCTGTAGCCGCCCCCGAGCGCGCCGAGGTCCGTGGGAGTGGTCGCGCCGTTGGTCCAGGAGACGCCATGCCCGGACATGCCGCCCGAGCTTGACTGGCCCACCAGCACCCGTCCGTCGGCGCTGATCGCGAGGACAACGCTGAGGTTGTTGCCGATCAGCGCCCCGAGGTCCGTAGGCGTCGTCGCCCCGTTCGACCAGGAGACGGCATGGGTCGTGCCGTTGATAAAATCAACCGCGCCCCCGATCACGGTCCCGGTGGCATTGACCACATAGGCAAAGCTGGAGCCGCCGCCGAGGGCGCCGAGGTCGGTCATGCCGAAGGGCCAGTCCGCGGCGGTGGCCTGGCCGGCAGCCGTGCACAGGGGGACCAGCGCGGCCGTGGTGGAGAGAAACTTGCGGACGCGGCCGCCGACGGGCGAATTGGAATGCACTTCAGTCGTATCCTCACGTTCAACGCGCCGGAGGATGGTCCTTTATTGGGTTGGTCCCGGCGCGGTGCCCGCACCGTGCACCGCTAAATGACAATATTTGGCTAACGCGGGCCTATTGGGCGAGCCGCCATTTCAGCGGCTGCACACCCGCTGCCAGACCGGCGCGAACCGGTTGGGGGCCCTGAGCCCCTTCCCGGCGGCAGGGGCACGAAGTCCCCGCCGGCTGCACCGGATGTTCCCCCGCCCCGCCCGCCAGCACCAGCCGGAGGTGGCTTCAGCCCTTCTTGGACAGGTCCGCGCGGGCCTTGGCGGCGGCGGCCACCGCATTGCTCGCCTCGGCCTGCATGCGCTGCGCGAAGGATACCGCGTGGGCCGC
>Ga0056909_1001157_pt1 | contig 17581 bp, 19 predicted proteins | sample EBPBio102011_DNA_FD_62115 | JGI IMG/M metagenome (GOLD analysis project Ga0056909, IMG submission 62115) | Wastewater treatment Type I Accumulibacter community from EBPR Bioreactor in Madison, WI, USA - Reactor 1_1/10/2011_ DNA | ecosystem: Engineered > Bioreactor > EBPR > Anaerobic-Aerobic >...
AAGCGCGCCTTCCTCGATGCCATCGCCAAGGCTGATGCGCAGGTGCTCGAGCCCATCGTGGAGCTGGAGGTCAGCGCCCCCGAGTCGCACATGGGCGACATCAGCGGCGGCCTGGCGGCCAAGCGCGCGCGCATCCACGGCACCGACAGCACGCGCAGCGGCGAGATCGTGGTGAAGGCGCAAGTGCCGCTGTCGGAGCTGGAGGGCTACGCCGCGGAGCTCAAATCCGCCACCGCCGGGCGGGGTCGTTACGCGCTGGATTTCAGCCATTACGAACCTGTGCCGCCTCAGGTGCAGCAGCGCCTGGTCGAGTCCTGGCGCCCCCACCACGAGGAGGACTGATTCGCCGCCTCCCGCGATGCGAAAAAAACCGGCAAAAACCGCCTCGAAACCCTTGGCGGCAAGCTTTTATTGCAATACATTGGGCTGCCGGTAACGACCGCGCATCATTTCATTCGACGAGGAACTCGACACCCATGGCCACGAAGAAAGCCGCCAAGAAGCCTGCCAAGGCGCCCGCTAAAGCAGCTCCCAAGGCGATGAAGCCGATCAAGGAACCGCTGAGCAAGTCCGCGCTGGTTGCCCACATCTCCGAGTACACCGACATTGCCGCCAAGGACGTGCGCAACGTTCTGGCCGCTCTGGAAAGCACCATGCACGCTTCGGTGAGCAAGAAGGGCGCAGGCTCCTTCACGATGCCGGGCCTGTTCAAGATCACCGCGATCGAAGTGCCGGCCCGTCCGGCGCGCAAGGGCATCAACCCGTTCACCAAGGAGCAGGTCACCTTCAAGGCCCGCCCGAAGTCGGTGAAGGTCAAGGTCCGTCCGCTGAAGAAGCTGAAGGACTCCGCTGCCTGATCGACCCGCGCGGCAACGCGCGATCATCAAGCACGAAGCCGGGACCCTCGCGGGTTCCGGCTTTTTTCATGCCTGTACGCGCCCCGCTTCACTCTGAGCGCACGCAGGCGCGGCAGGATCGCCTTGCCTCATCACACCCAAGGCCCGCATGTCGCCACCATCGTCTCGCATTCGCTCACTCGCCCGCCTGTCGTTGGTCGTGCTGGTGCTCGCCCTCGCCGGATACTGGGGGTGGCGGCAACCCTGGACGCAGGCCGGCATCGAAGCCTGGCGTCTGGCGCGCCTGCCGGCACCCACCGCCTTGCCGGTGCCCGTGGAGGGCGTGGCCGTGCATCGGATCGCCGATACCTGGGGCGCGGCACGCAGCGGCGGGCGCCGCCACCAGGGCGTGGACATCTTCGCCAAGCGTGGCACGCCGGTGCGCAGCGCTACCCGCGGCGTGGTGATGGACATCAATGACTATGGCCTGGGCGGCAAGCATGTGTGGATCATCGGCCCGGGCGGAGAACGTCATTACTACGCGCACCTGGACGGCTTCGCGCCGGGCATGGCGCGATTCGACCGGGTTGCGCCCGGCACCTTGCTCGGCTTCGTCGGCGACACCGGCAACGCGCGCGGCACCCCTCCCCATCTGCATTACGGGATCTATGCTGCCGCCGGCGCCCATAACCCGTGGCCGTTGCTGCAAGCCGGCGCGCCTGCCAAGCGTTGAACGACCGCGCATTTTCGACATCTCCTGCCTTGCACGCGGCCTGTCCGGGTTAGCATCACGCCTTGCCCCGGAGGACGCCATGGACAAGCGATTCTGGTTTTGCGGCTTGGTGGTGAGCATCGCCGCCATGGTGCTCGACTTCATCATCCACGGCCTGATGTTGCAGGCGGATTACGCCGCGCTGGTGCCATCGGGCCTTGTGCGCGGGCCCGAAGCCGGCGCCCAATACCTGCCGTGGATGCTGTTGGCGCATGTCGGCATCGGCTTTGGCCTGACCGCGCTGTACCGCGCCTTCCACCCTGCCCCCACCAGCGACGTTCGCCAGGGCCTGCGCTTCGGCGCGCTGATGGCGCTGGCCACGACGATTCCGGGCTATCTCATCTATTTCGCCGTGCAGCCGTGGCCGGCCATGGTGGTACTGAAACAGATCGTGCTCTCCACCGTGGCGATGTTGCTGCTCGGCCTGCTGCTGGCCTGGCTGCAACCCCGTCGCCGCGTACTTTGATCCCTTGAGGTTGATGGTTTGGACATGAAGCTTTCCAGCGCATCCATCGCGGCCCTGCTGCTCTCTGCCCTGCTGGCTGCGTGCGGCGGCAACGGCGCGACATCCGGAAAACCCGGGGAGGGCGACGGCGATGCAGCCGGCCTGCCCACGCCCAGTGCCCGCGGCGGCTCCATCACCGGCATGCCCGATCCCCGGCCCGGCGGCGGTAACCAGCCCGCCATCGACATCGCGCCCGAAGCGTTGCCCGACCCAGCAACCGAGGGCGATGGAACCGGCCCGGAGGACATCTCAGCCAGCGAACCAGGCGCCGACTCGGCCGTGCAAGTGATCCGTGATTACTACGCCGCGATCAACCTGCGCGATCCGGCGCGCGCCTATGCGCTATGGCGCGGGCAAGGCCAGGCGAGCGGCGTGAGCGCTGAGCAGTTCGCGCAGGACCTGTCCACGACCAGTGGCGTATCGGTGGAGATCGGGCAACCCAGCCCGGTGGATGCGGGCGCCGGGCAGCGCCACATCACCATTCCGGTGTCGCTGGTGGTGCGCAAGAGCGATGGCGGCGAGCAGCGTTATCGCGGCGAATATGTGCTCCAGCGCACCGTGGTCGATGGCGCCAGCGAGGACCAGCGCGCCTGGCGGATCTCCTCCGCGCGGCTCACGGCGACGCCCTGAGTCCACCCACCCAAGGCGGCTGGTTCAGCGCTTCTTCTTCGCCTTGGGTTTGCGCTTGGGCTGCAGCATCGTCCCGGTGCACTTGGGCGAGCCGCAGCGGCATCCCCACAACTTCTTCAGCGCCGGGGTGTACGGCTCGTCCAGCACGATGCCGTAGTTGTACGAGAGTTCTTCACCCACCTTGATGTCGCGGATGGCCTCGATATAAACCTTGTCCTTGTGCGCCTTGCCGTTGCGGTTCTCTTCCAGCACGGCCTCGGCATTGGGGTCGCAGCTATAGTTGATCCAGCGCGCGATATTGCCGTCCACGTTCGCATCGATCACGTAATCATCGTTGAGCGTGAACAGGAACGTGTGGCCGTCCTCGTCGATGTCGCCGTATTCGGCGTCCACTTCCTCGTGGGTACGCAGCTTGCCCTTGTAGCGGACGATGCGCTCGCCCTTGGCGATGGGTTCGATGGCGAACACGCCATTGCCGTGGATGCTGGACTGGCGCCGCTCGATCTTGTGCTTGCTGGTCTTGGCCATGCGGGTTTCCTTCCGGGGCCGCCATTGTGACCCATCGCGCCCTCGACTGGCCGCCCATTGAGGCGGCGGCGGCAAATCCGTACAATAACGGTACTGATTGAAACCCGATCGCCACCGGCCAGCCAACGCCACGCCGCCATGCTACGCGTCACCAAACTCACCGATTACGCCACGCTCGTCATGACCGTGCTCGCCGCCGCGCCCGACGAGGTGCTGAGCGCGAACGAACTGGCCGAGCGCGCCGGCATCGAGTTGCCGACCGCCTCCAAGGTGCTCAAGCCCTTGGCGCAGGCCGGGCTGGTCGAGGGCTTTCGCGGCGCCAATGGCGGTTATCGCCTCGCGCGCGATGCCCGCGAGGTCTCGCTGGCGGACATCGTCGAGGCGATGGAAGGGCCGCTCGCCATGACCGAATGCAGCATCCACGAGGGCCAGTGCGGCATCGAGGATTCCTGCAACGTGCGCGGCAACTGGCAACGCGTCAACGACGTGATCGCCAAGGCGCTGCGCGACATCAGCCTGCACGATATGGCCCAGGGCGATGTCCCTCCCCCATCGGGCAAGCGCATTCCCGTCCGCCTGGCCGTCGCCTGAGGCATGACCATGAACACCCAAAGCCCCATCGTCGAAGCCCCGCAGCAGAATGCCGACATCCATGCGCGGCTCGGTCGCACTTACGACGCCGGCTTCGTCACCGAGATCGAAAGCGACAGCCTGCCGCCGGGTTTGAATGAAGACATCATCCGCGCTCTCTCCGCCAAGAAGGACGAGCCCGAATGGATGACCGAGTGGCGCCTGGCCGCCTATCGCCATTGGCTGACCATGCCGATGCCCGAATGGGCCAAGCTCGACATCGCGCCGATCGATTTCCAGGCGCTTTCCTACTACAGCGCGCCCAAGGCCAAGTACCAGTCGCTCGACGAAGTGCCGCAGGAGCTGATCGACACCTACGACAAGCTGGGCGTGCCACTGCACGAGCGCGCCAAGCTGGCCGGGGTCGCGGTGGATGCGGTGTTCGATTCGGTCTCGGTCGGCACCACCTTCCGCAAGGAACTGGCCGAGAAAGGCATCATCTTCTGCTCGATGTCGGAAGCCATCAAGGAACATCCGGAACTGGTCAGGCAGTACCTCGGCAGCGTGGTGCCGGTCGGTGACAACTATTTCGCCGCGCTCAATTCGGCGGTGTTCTCCGATGGCAGCTTCGTCTTCATCCCCAAGGGCGTGCGCAGCCCGATGGAGCTCTCCACCTACTTCCGCATCAACGCCGGCCACACGGGGCAGTTCGAGCGGACGCTGATCATCTGTGAGGACAAGGGTTACGTCTCCTACCTCGAGGGCTGCACCGCGCCGATGCGCGACGAGAACCAGTTGCACGCGGCGGTGGTCGAGCTGGTGGCGCTGGAAGACGCCGAGATCAAGTACTCGACCGTGCAGAACTGGTACCCGGGCGACGAGAACGGCGTCGGCGGCATCTACAACTTCGTGACCAAGCGCGCCGAGTGCCGCGGGGCGCGCAGCAAGGTCGTGTGGACGCAGGTCGAGACCGGCAGCGCGGTCACCTGGAAGTATCCGAGCTGCGTGCTGCTCGGTGATGACAGCGTGGGCGAGTTCCACTCCGTCGCGCTGACCCATCACCGCCAGCAGGCCGACACTGGCACCAAGATGATCCACCTCGGCAAGCGCACGAAATCGAAGATCGTCTCGAAGGGCATCAGCGCCGGCCGCGGGCAGAACACCTATCGCGGCCTGGTGAAGGTGGAGCGCGGCGCGGAAGCCGCCCGCAACCACACCCAGTGCGACAGCTTGCTGATCGGCAAAAAATGTGGCGCGCACACCTTCCCCTATATCGAGGTGAAGCGCAGCGACGCGACCGTCGAACACGAGGCCACGACCAGCAAGATCAGCGACGACCAGCTGTTCTACTGCCGTTCGCGCGGCATCGGAGAGGAAGACGCGGTATCGATGATCGTCGATGGCTTCTGCAAGCAGGTATTCCGCGAGCTGCCGATGGAGTTCGCGGTGGAAGCCAAGAAATTGCTCGAAGTCTCGCTTGAAGGTGCCGTCGGCTGATGGCTGGCCGCGCACTCGAATAATTCGGAAATCAACATGCTCAAGATCGACAACCTCCACGTGCGCGCCGGCGAGCGCGAGATCCTCAAGGGCCTTTCGCTCGATGTTGCGCCCGGCCAGGTGCACGCCATCATGGGGCCGAACGGCGCCGGCAAGTCCACGCTCGGCAACGTGCTCGCGGGCCGCGAGGGCTACGACATCACCGAAGGCAGCGTGACCTTCGACGGCAAGGACCTGCTGACCCAGGACCCGGAGGCGCGCGCCGCCGAAGGCGTGTTCCTCGCCTTCCAGTATCCAGTCGAGATCCCGGGCGTGAACAACACCTACTTCCTGCGCAGCGCGCTCAACGCGCAGCGCAAGGCGCGCGGCGAGCCGGAGCTCGATTCCGTGCAGTTCCTGAAACTGGTGCGCGAGAAGATCAAGGTGCTGCACCTGCCCGATACGCTGCTCAACCGCGGCGTGAACGAAGGATTCTCGGGCGGCGAGAAGAAGCGCAACGAGATCTTCCAGCTCGCGGTGCTGGAGCCGAGGCTCGCGATCCTCGACGAAACCGACTCCGGCCTCGACATCGATGCGCTCAAAGCCGTCGCCGATGGCGTCAATGCGCTGCGCTCGCCCGATCGTGCGTTCCTGGTCATCACCCACTACCAGCGCCTGCTCGATTACATCAAGCCGGACGTGGTGCACGTGCTCGCCGATGGCCGCATCGTTGAAACCGGCGGCCCGGAGCTGGCGCTCAAGCTGGAGGAACACGGCTACGCCTGGGTGAAGGATCGCATCGCTCCCGAGGCCGCGTGAGATGAGCGCGCTGCTCGATTCCCTCCTCGCCGGCCACGACGACGCGGCGTCCCGCGCGATCCTCGATGCCGGCTTGCCCGGCCCGCGCTCGGAGGCGTGGAAATACACGCCGCTGCGCGCGTTCGAGCGCCGCATGTTCTCGCCCGCGCAACCGATCGAAGTCCATGCCGGTTGGATCGAAGGCATCCCGGCGCCGCGCATCGTCTTCGTCAATGGGGTTTTTGACGCCGGCCTCTCGGATATCGCCGATTTGCCGCAGGGACTCGACATCGTCCATGGCTGTGGGCGCGGATCGGCCGTCCGGATCGAAACCGATGCCAACGCCTGGCATCCCGCAGGCGATGACGTCTTCGCCAACCTCAACGCGGAACTGGCCAAGGACGGCGCGCATATCGAGGTCAGCGCCGTCATCGACAAGCCGCTGCATCTGGTCACACTCAACCTCCTTGATGGCGAGGACCGCGCCATCCACCTGCATCACGCCATCACGCTGTCGGGCGGCGCTGGACTGACGCTGGTCGAGCATCAACTGGGCGATGACCAGGCCAATCTCGACAACAGCCGGATGGCCATCACGCTGGGTGAGCACGCCACGCTCAAGCACCTGCGCCTGCAGGACGACGGCGCGCGCGCCAGCCGATTCCTGCGCACGGACGCCACGTTGGCGACTAAGGCCGCTTACCAGCGCCTCGATCTGGAACTCGGTGCGGCGCTCTCCCGCCATGAACTCAACGTCACCCTGGCTGGCGAATCCGCCTCGCTCCGTTCGGGCGGCGTGCTGATGGCGCACGGCAAGCGCCATCTCGACACTCGCTTGGGCATCACCCACGCCGCGCGTAACACGCGCAGCGAACTGCCCTGGCGCGGCCTTGCCGATGGTCGCGCGCGCGCGGTGTTCCATGGTGGCATTCGCATCGATGCGGGCGCCGATGGCAGCCAGGCTGATTTGCAGAACCGCAACCTGCTGCTGTCGGACCAGGCCGAGATCGACACCCAGCCGGTGCTGGTGATCCATGCCGATGAAGTGCAGGCCGCGCACGGCGCGACCGTCGGGCAGCTTGATGCCAATGCCCTGTTCTACCTGCGCTCGCGCGGCATCCCCGAGGGCGAGGCACGCCGCATCCTGACCGTGGCGTTCTGCCGCGAAGTGCTGGCGATGGTCGAGGACGCCGACCTGCGCGCGGCGCTGGAATCGCGCATCGACCAGGCATTGGCCCGGATGCAGGCCGCATGAGCACCGATGCCGCCATCGACTGGACCGCGGTCCGCGCCGACTTCCCGCTGCTGACGCGCGAAGTGCATGGCAAGCCGCTGGTGTACCTCGACTCCGCCAACACCAGCCAGAAGCCGGCTGTGGTGATCGAGGCGGTGGACGGCTTCTACCGCCGCCACAACGCCAACGTCAGCCGCGCCGTGCATCAACTGGGCGCCGAGGCGACCGAGCAATACGAAGCCTCTCGCCGCAAGCTGGCCGCCTTCCTCAATGTCCGCCACGACGAGCTGGTGCTGACCAGCGGCACCACTTTCGCGATCAACCTGGTCGCGTATTCGTGGGCGTTGCCCCGCCTGCACGTGGGCGATGTCATCCTGCTCACGCGCATGGAGCATCACGCCAACATCGTGCCGTGGCAGCTCATCGCCGAGCGCACCGGCGCGACGATCCGCGTCGCCGAGCTGCTGCCCGACGGCAGCCTGGACCTCGATGGCCTGTGGGCCTTGATGACGCCGGAGGTGAAACTGCTCGGCCTCACCCACGTCAGCAACGTGCTGGGCACCGTCAATCCGGTGCGCGAGATCTGCAAGGAAGCGCGCAAGCGCGGCATCACCACGCTGATCGATGGCTCGCAGGCCGCGCCGCACATGCAGGTCGATCTCGCCACGCTCGGTTGCGATTTCTATGTCGCCACCGGCCACAAGCTGTGCGGGCCGACCGGCACGGGCCTCTTGTGGGCACGTCGCGAACTGTTGCAGGCGATGCCGCCGTTCATCGGTGGTGGCGAGATGATCAAGGAAGTGCGCTTTGACGGCACCACCTTCAATGATCCGCCGCACAAGTTCGAGGCGGGCACGCCCAACATCGCCGGCTTCGTCGGCTTGGGCGCCGCGGTCGATTACCTCTCGGGCATCGGCATGGCCGCGATCCATGCGCGCGAAGGGGAACTGCTCGCGCACGCGACCCAGGCGCTATCCGCGATCGATGGCCTGCGCATCTACGGCACCGCGCCGGGCAAGGCGGCGATCATCTCGTTCCTGATCGATGGCACCCATGCACACGACGTCGCCACCTTGCTGGACCTGGAAGGCATCGCCGTGCGCTCCGGCCAGCATTGCGCGCATCCGCTCCTGCAATCGCTGGGCGTGGGCGCGACCTGCCGCGCGTCGCTGGCCTTCTACAACACGCATGAGGATGTCGATGCGCTCGTGCGCGCATTGCACAAGGTGAGGAAGCTGCTCGCATGAACCTGACGTTTCGCCCCGCCACGCCAGCCGACATCCCGATGCTGGTTGATCTGGTCACGTCTGCCTACCGCGGTGATGCCAGCCGCGCCGGCTGGACGACCGAAGCCGATTTGCTCGATGGCCTGCGCATCGACGCCGACCGCATCGCCGCCGACATCGAGCGCCCGCAGAGCGTGATCCTGCTAGGCGAGGCCGATGGAGATGTCGTCGCCTGCGCGCATGTCGCGGTCGAAGATGGCGCCGGCTATTTCGGCATGTTCTCGGTGCGCCCGACCCTGCAAGGCCACGGCATCGGCAAGCAGATGCTGGCCGAGGCCGAACGCATCGCGCGCGAAGACCTGCTGCAGGGCGCGATGCGCATGACCGTGATCGACGTGCGCGACGAACTGATCGACTACTACGCGCGACGCGGCTACCGGCGCACCGGCATCCACAAGGCATTCCCCTACGGCGACGAGCGCTTTGGCATCCCCAAGCGCCCGGACCTGCGTTTCGAGGTGCTGGAGAAGCCGCTGTGAGCGACGACCTGCGCGGCTGGGAGTTCGTCTGCACCGAGGCCGAGCTCTTGCCCGGCGAGAAGAAAACCGTGTGGCATGGCGATACGCCGATCCTCGTGGTCAACCTGGATGGCGATTACTACGCGGTCGAGGATCAATGCACGCACGAGGACTTCGAGCTCTCCGCCGGCCCGGTCGATGAGGCCACCGGGCAGATCGAATGCGTGTTCCATGGCGCGAAGTTCGACCTGCGCACCGGCGCGGCCACCTGCCCGCCCGCCTACACGCCCGTCGCCACCTTCCCGGTGAAGGTGGTCGATGGCGCGATCTGGACCCGCGACGACCGCTGAGGCGCTGCGCTAGCGGGCCGGCGCGCGGTAATCGGCCTGCGACATCAGGTCTATGCCGCATTCCAGGCCTTCGAGCCAAGACAGGAAGTCGTGCATCGCCTCGCCACGCATCGGCAACCCGTGTTGCGGGACGATCATCTCCGCGCCGAGCTCCCGCACCATCGACACCCATAAGCGCGTCACCCGGTTCGAGCCCATGTAGCGGCGGTGGAAGCCTTCCATGCGCGACTTGTGCTCGGCAAACCCGCGCTCGACGAAGCGATAGGGCTCGCCGCTGGCGACCAGCGAGGCGCCGACATCGCCCGAGAACAGGATCCGGCTGCGTTCGTCCCAGAACGAGAAGTTGCCGACCGAGTGCATGAAATGCGCGGGCAGCAGATTGATGCGCGCGCTGCCAAGATCGATGTAGCCGCCCCGGTCCGGGATCAGCTTGTAGCGCTCGCGCCCGGCGTTCTTGAGATAGCCCGGGACAACATGCGGCACGAAGCGCCCCCAGAGCTCTGAACACACCACGGTCGCCTCGGTATAGAGCAGCCACTTGTCCACCGAGCCGATGATGTCCGGGTCCTGGTGGGAGCACAGGATGTATTCGATGCCAGTCGGCTTGGTGTATTGCGCCAGGGCCAGGATCAGCGGGTTGTAGAGCAAGGCGCCGCCCGGATCGAGCAGGGCGCTCTGCCCCCCGTGCTGGATCAGGAACTGGTTGGCCTGGACGCCATCGTCGCCCCTCACGAGGTCGTTGAAGGCGACGCAGCGGTGTTCGCCGGATTCGAAAAGTACGGTGGACATGGTTCGTGCAAAGGACTGTCGGATGTGAGGCCTGAAATGCTAGGTGGCCCGGATCGGCGCCTTCTGAGCAGGATCAAATCCGCCCCGGTCGCGGCCGGAGCGGCGTTCAATCCGTGATCCAGGGCCGATATCGCGGGGGAAATGGCAGATCACGTTGTCAATAAGAATCATTCTTATTATCATTGCCAGAGCGACGCCCTCTGGCGCCATGACCCCGAAGAGATCCTCGATGAACCCCATGCTTCGCCCGGCCGTCCGCCCGCTGGTGGCCGCCCTCGCCCTCGCCCTCGCCGCCCCCGCCTTTGCCGCCGAGGAGGTCTCAGCCGACCCCGCGCAGCTGGATCGGGTCATCGTCAAGGGCAGCCGTTACCTGCCGGCCTACCAGGCGCGCGACACCCGCAGCGCCACCAAGACCGATACGCCGCTGGTGGACGTGCCGCAGGGCGCGACCATCGTCACCGAGGAGTTGATGCGCGACCAGGCCATGACCAGCCTGCCGGAAGTGCTGCGCTATGTCCCCGGCGCCGGCGTGGCGCAGGGCGAAGGCAACCGCGACACGGTGGTGATGCGCGGCAACAGCAGCACCGCGGATTTCTTCGTCGATGGGATGCGCGATGACGTGCAGTACATCCGCGACATCTACAACATCGAGCGGGTCGAGGCGCTGAAGGGCCCGAACGCACTGATCTTCGGTCGCGGCGGCTCCGGCGGCGTGATCAACCGCGTGACCAAGCAGGCCGATGGCCGCGAAGGCGGCGCGGTGAACCTGCAGCTGGGCAACTGGAACCGCAAGCGCGGCACGGTGGACTGGAGCACCCGGCTGGGCGAGCGCGCGGCCTTCCGCGTCAACGCGATGGCGGAGGATTCGGAAAGCTACCGCGACGGTTTCGAGCTCTCGCGCCAAGGCATCAACCCGGTGCTGCGCGTGGACCTTGGCGAGCGCACTCGCCTGGACTTGTCCTACGAGCATTACCGCGATGAGCGCACCGCCGACCGCGGCGTGCCCTCACTGGGCGGCCGCCCCTACAAGACCGATCCCTCGACGTTCTTCGGCAGCGCCGAATTGAGCCCGGTGTGGGCGCGCGTCAATGCCTTCGATGCCACTCTGGTGCACGACTTCGCCAATGGCGCGGAGCTGCGCAACCACTTCCGCTGGGCCGATTACGGCAAGTTCTACCAGAACGTGTTCCCGACGGGCCTGGTCACCGCAAGCGACGGCACGCTGCAAGCCACGCTCTCGGCCTACAACCAGCACACCGACCGCCGCAACTGGTTCAACCAGACCGATCTGGTGTTCGACATCGCGACCGGCAACATCCGCCACACCTTGCTGGTCGGCGCGGAATTCGGCCGCCAGGACACCGAGAACCTGCGCATGAACGGCACGTTCGCCGGCAGCAACCGCGTGCCGGCGTCCAATCCGCTGTTCACCGGCAGCATCGTGTTCGCGCCGAACCGGCAGAACGAAAGCCAGGCCGATATCGCGGCGGTGTACGTGCAGGACCAGATCGAGTTCTCCGAGCACTGGATGGCCGTGGTCGGCCTGCGCTATGACCGCTTCGACACCGACATGACCGACATCACCACCAACGCACGCTACAGCAGCCGCGATTCGATGTGGTCGCCGCGCGCAGGCCTGATCTACAAGCCGCGCCAGGACATGTCCTTCTACGCCAGCTACAGCATGACCTTCCAGCCGCGCGCCGGCGAGCAGCTGACCTCCCTGTCCAGCAGCACCCAGTCGCTGGAGCCGGAAAAGTTCATCAACAAGGAACTGGGCTGGAAGTGGGACCTGAACGACCGCCTCTCGTTGACGGCCGCGGCCTACCAGTTGGACCGCGAGAACGTGGCCGTGACCGACCCGACGGACATCACCCGCATGATCCTGATCGATGGCCAGCGCGCGCGCGGCGTGGAGCTTGGCATCGCCGGCCGCGTCACCGAGCGCTGGCAGATCATGGGCGGCTATGCCTGGCAGACCGGCGAGATCCTCGCCACGCAATCGGCCAGCGCGCCGGCAGGCAACCGACTGGCGCAGTTGCCGCGCCATAGCGCGTCGCTGTGGAACCGCATCGACCTGACGCCGACCTTCGGCCTGGGCGTCGGCGCGATCTACCGCGGCAGCTTCTACGCCTCCACCGACAACACCGTCACCGTGCCGGGCTTCACCCGTTTCGACGGCGCGCTGTTCTGGGACGTGAGCGAGCGCGTGCACCTGCAGCTCAACATCGAGAACCTGCTGGACAAGACCTACTACAGCGCGGCGCACAGCAACCAGAACATCACCCCCGGCGCCCCGCGTGGCGCGACGCTGAGCGCCCGCTTCACGTTCTGACCGGGCCTCGTCGGGGCGATGCCGAAACATCGCCCCGCATCGGTTGCATCCGCCGGTTGCCTCCGCCCGCACTTTTACACAAACGCGACTTATTCTCATTTATAGTGAGGAAGCTTCCTCCTCCCGATCCCCATGACCGCCAGCCGCGCCCGTGACGACATCGCCGCCCAGCAACGCCGTGGCTTCTGGCTGCGCCAGTTGCACCAGTGGCACTGGATCAGTGCGGCGGTCTGCCTGGTCGCGATGCTGCTCTTCACGATCACCGGCATCACCCTGAACCACGCCACCAGCATCGAAGCCACGCCGACGATCAGCACGGGCAACGCGACGATGCCGGCCTCGGTACTCAAGACGTTGGGCACGCGCGAAGAGGGCCATGCCCCGCTGCCCCGGACCGCCGCGGCTTGGCTGAGCGATGCGCTGCCGCTGCGGGTCGGCGGGCAGCCCGCGGAATGGTCGCCCGACGAGGTTTACATCGCCCTGCCGCGCGCCGGCGGCGATGGCTGGATCAGCATCGACCGCGGCACCGGCGCGGTGGAATACGAGCGCACCGATCGCGGTTGGGTGTCTTACCTCAACGACCTGCACAAGGGCCGCAACACCGGCGCGGCCTGGCGCTGGTTCATCGATGTGTTTGCCGTGGCCTGCCTGGTGTTCACCGTCAGCGGCTTGTTCCTGCTGCAGATGCACGCGCGCCAGCGACGCTCCACCTGGCCCTGGGTCGCGCTGGGCTTGCTGCTGCCTGCCCTCATCGCCCTGTTATTCGTCCACTGATTTCCCTTGATGGAGAACGCTTCCATGCGCATCACCGCCACCATCGCCCTGTGCGGCCTGATCGCCCTGCCGGTGCAAGCCGCCGAGATGAAGGTCGAGGTCAACATCCCGCGCCTGAACGTCGCCGAATACCACCGCCCCTACGTGGCGATCTGGGTCGAAGGCCAGGACCAGACCGCGCGCGCCAACCTCGCCGTCTGGTACCAGCAGACCACCACCAGCGAAGGCGCCGGCACCAAGTGGCTGCCGGACCTGCGCCAGTGGTGGCGCCGCAGCGGACGCACGCTGAAGGTGCCGGTGGATGGCGTGACCGGCCCGACCAAGCCGGCCGGGCGCCACGCGCTGACCTTCGATGCCCGCCACCCGGAGCTGAAGAAGCTGCCGCCCGGCGATTACACCCTGGTCGTTGAAGCCGCGCGCGAAGTCGGCGGCAGGGAGCTGGTGCGCATCCCGTTCAAATGGGGCGGCGCCAGCAGTGGCAGCGCCCAGGGCAAGACCGAGCTGGGCCGCGTCGCCCTCACCACCACCCGCTGATTCCCCGGAGACCCTGCAGATGAAGAAGTCGATCAAACACGCCGCCTTGGTGCTCGCGCTGGTGCTGCCGCTGAGCGCGCAGGCGCACAAGGCCTGGTTGCGCCCGTCGCAGACCGTCATCTCCGGCAACGCGCCGTGGATCACCGTGGATGCGGCCGTCTCCAATGACCTGTTCTATTTCAACCACGTGCCACTGCGCCTGGAGGGGCTGGTGATCACCGCGCCCGATGGCAGCCGCGTGCAGCCGCAGAATCCCGCCACCGGCAAGTACCGCAGCGTGTTTGACGTCGAACTCACCCAGCCTGGCACCTGGCGCATCGCCAATGTCGGCGGCGGCCTGACGGCGAGCTGGAAGGAAAACGGCCAACCCAAGCGCTGGCGCGGCAGCCCGGCGGATTTCGCCGCACAGGTGCCCCAGGACGCAGCCGAACTCAGCGTCAACCAGGGCGTGAGCCGCGTCGAAACCTTCGTCACCAACGGCAACCCGAGCGACACCGCGCTCAAGCCCGTCGGCGAAGGCCTGGAGATGCAGCCCATCACCCATCCCAATGACTTGTTCGCGGGCGAGGAAGCGAAGTTCCGCCTGCTGGTCGATGGCAAGCCGGCGGCCAACATCGAGATCGAGGTCGTCCGCGGCGAAACCCGTTATCGCAACGCGCAGGACGAGATCAAGCTCAAGACCGATGCCAACGGCGAGTTCAGCGTGACCTGGCCGGAGGCCGGCATGTACTGGCTGGAAGCCGGCACCGCCGATAACAAGACCAGCCTGCCGCAGGCGAAAGAGCGGCGCCTGAGCTACGTCGCCACGCTCGAGGTACTGCCGCAGTAATCCGTCGCCGGGGCGCACGTGCGCCCCGCTTTGCGCACTGCGTTCCGCTGCATGACGACTCTCCACCAGATCGGCGGCGACACCATGGGCACCCGTTGGTCGGTGCGCCTAGTCGCCGCGCCCGAGGCCGATTTGCATCGCCTGCATGCGGGCGTGCAACAGCGCCTGGATGCAGTCGTGGCCGAGATGAGCAACTGGGAGGCAGAGTCCCATCTTTCCCGCTACAACCGTGCGGCGGCAGGCAGTTGGCATCGCCTGCCCCCTGCCTTCGCCGAGGTGATGCACGCAGCGCTCGACATCGCCCAAGCCAGCGGCGGCGCGTTCGACCCCACCCTGGGTGCACTGGTCGATGCCTGGGGCTTCGGCCCCGCGCGCGATGACGCGCACGCCAGCGCCGAACACATCGCCCGCCTGCGCGCCGACAGTGGTTGGCAGAAGTTGGCCTGGCAGGATGCGGTCACGCTGCTGCAGCCGGGCGGCATCGCGCTGGACCTGTGCGCCATCGCCAAGGGGCATGCGGTCGATGCAGTGTCGGCCTGGTTGCGTCACGCGGGCGTGGCCGCCGCCTTAGTCGAAGTCGGCGGCGAATTGCACGGCTACGGCCGCAAGCCCGATGGCAGCCCGTGGCGCGTGATCGTCGAAGGCTGGGCGGGCGATGCCGATGACGACGAAGAACCACGCATCCTCGCGCTGGACGACCTGGCCGTCGCCACCTCCGGTGACCGCTGGCATCGCCGTGAACACGCGGGCGAAGTACACAGCCATACGCTGGACCCGCGCACCGGCGCGCCCAGCCGCAATGCCCCCACCGCCGTCAGCGTGGCGATGCCCTCGGCGATGCTGGCCGATGGCTGGGCGACCGCGCTCGGCGTGCTGGGCTGCGAACAAGGCTTCGAGCTAGCCAGCCAACGCGGCATCGCGGCGCGTTTCATCGACAGCGCCACGCACGCGCATCGCGAGCAGATGACGCCCGCCTTCAGCGAGTTGCTGCAGGCATGACGCGCGCGCGCATCGGCAACGGACTGCTGCTGGCCGTACTGGCAGCCCTGATGCTGGCCTTGGCGCTGTGGCAGCGCGAGCCGTGGTGGAACGGCGCGGCAGACATTCCGCGTATCACGATGGCGGCGTTGATGCTCACGGCGTGGCTCGCCATCGCCGTCGTTTTCCTGCGTCCCCAGCGGCGCGAGGCACCCTCGGCCAGCGACGATGCACTGCTCATCCTGTGGGCCAGCCAGACCGGCTTTGCCGCGCAGCTGGCACGGCACAGTGCCCAGTCACTGAACGAAGCCGGCATCGACACCCTGGTGCTGCCGCTGGAAGCCGCGACGCCCGCGCGACTGCAACGACATGCGCGTGCCCTCGTCATCGCCAGCACCACCGGAGAAGGCGATCCGCCGGACCATGCGCTGGGCTTCGTGCCCGCGTTGCAGGGCGCCGAGCTGAAGGGCCTGTCGTATGCCGTGCTGGCCTTGGGCGATCATCGCTACGACCAGTTCTGTGCCTACGGGCGGCAACTCGACGACGCGCTGCATCACGCGGGCGCCCAGCCCTTGTTCGACCGGGTGGAAGTCGATGCCGGAGACCCCGCCGCGCTGCGTCATTGGCAGCAGCACCTCGGCCAGCTGGCCGGCGGCGCGGCGATGGCGGACTGGGTGACGCCCGAGTACCAGCGCTGGCGCCTGGCCGAACGTCATCACCTCAACCCCGGCAGCGTGGGCGGCGCCGTCTTCCACATCGTGCTGACGCCGCCGCCCGGCAAGGCGGTCGAATGGCAGGCGGGCGACATCATCGAGATCGGTCCCCAGCAGCCCCCTGCGCGCGTGGCGGCCTTTCTTGCCAGCGCCGGCCTGGCGGGCGACGCGCCCGTCGTGGTCGAGGACGTGAGGCAGCCGTTGGCCGATGCACTCGCCCGCTGCCTGCTGCCCGAGGCCGATGCCGTGCGTGGCCTTGCCCCGCAAGCCCTGGCCGATGCCTTGAAACCGCTGCCGCACCGCGAATACTCCATCGCCTCGCTGCCTGCCGATGGCGGCGTGGCCTTTGCCCTGCGCAGGATGTTGTGGCCGGACGGTTCACCGGGCCTGGCGAGCGGCTGGCTATGCGATGTCGCCCCGATCGGCGCCGAGATCGACGCCCGCATCCGCAGCAATCCCAATTTCCATGCGCCCGATCCCGCGGCCCCGATGATCCTGATCGGCAACGGCACCGGCATCGGCGGCCTACGCGCCCACCTGAGGGCCCGCGTCGCCGCGGGGGCGCATCGCAACTGGGTGCTCTATGGCGAACGGCATCAAAATGCCGATGGCCTGTACGGCGATGAGCTGGAGGGCTGGCAGCGGTCGGGTGCGCTCACCCATCTGGATCGCACGTATTCGCGCGATGGCAACGGGCCACGCTACGTGCAGGATGCCCTGCGCGCCCACGCCGGACGCCTGCGCGAATGGCTGGATGCAGGCGCGGCGATCTACGTCTGCGGCAGCCTGAAGGGCATGGCGCCGGGCGTGGACGCCGTGCTGGTGGATGTCATCGGGCAGGCCGGCGTGGACAGTCTGGCCGAAACCGGACGCTATCGCCGCGACGTTTACTGAGCGCCCGCATCAAGGATGGGCGCGATGCGAACCAGCAGCGCCTCGCCGGCGCCTTCCAGTGCGCAACGCTGGCGTGCATCCCCCGCGCGTAACAGCGCGGTGTCCCCGCGCACGATGCCTTGGCCATCGCCATCCGCGAGTCGCGCCTCGCCCGCCAGCATGTGGATTGCCCAGGTTTCGCCCGCTTCGGCAAACAGCACCATGCTGCCGACCAGCGGCCTGCGCCACAAATCCGCGACCGCGCGGTCGCGCCGCCACATCAGGTTGAAATCGCGGGTCGGGCCATCGATCA
>Ga0056909_1001164_pt1 | contig 17520 bp, 16 predicted proteins | sample EBPBio102011_DNA_FD_62115 | JGI IMG/M metagenome (GOLD analysis project Ga0056909, IMG submission 62115) | Wastewater treatment Type I Accumulibacter community from EBPR Bioreactor in Madison, WI, USA - Reactor 1_1/10/2011_ DNA | ecosystem: Engineered > Bioreactor > EBPR > Anaerobic-Aerobic >...
CGGCCCGCGACGCCTTCGTCGGACTGGACGACCGTGCCGTCGGCCAGACCGCCGCTTTCCTGATCGGCCGGATGCTGGGCGACCGGCCCACGCCCGTGGGCGTCGTGCTGGGCAGTCCGGCCTTCCGCTGCCATGAAGACCGCGAAATCGGCTTCCGTACCGGGCTTCGCGCCAATTTCCCGAAGGTCGTCATCTCGGGCGAGGTGCAGGGCGAGGACAGCGCCGAGCTGACCCGCGCTGCCGTCACCCGCCTGTTGCGCGACCATCCGGCGCTCGGGGCGCTCTACAATGTCGGCGGCGGCAACCTCGGTCTGGTCGAGGCGCTGCGCGCCGCAGGCCGTGCGCAGGACATGCTGGTCGTGGGGCATGAGGTGAACCCGGTGACGGCGCCTCTTCTGCGCGCGGGAGAGATCGACTTCGCGCTGGCAGGCGACCCGCGCGAGCTTCTGTCCACCGCCCTGGCGCTGGCGGGGGAAAGCGAACCCGCGAAACAGGGGGCCGAGCGGCTGCTGGATTTCGGCGTCTACACGCGCTTCAACCTGCCGACCTTCGGCACCCCTGCCTGACCCTCGGCGCGAATCATCCGGCCGCACAAACCTGCGGCAACTTGACGCAATCAGATTGTCTCACACTGCCCGGTGCAGGAAACGGATGGGCCATCAGCCAGCGGCAGAAAGATGCATAGTGATGCAATGCCTGATGCGAAATGAAGAAAGCTGTTGCGCCACCGGGACCCACCGCGTCAGCTTGTCGCTATCGGCGGTGGCATAAGCGACTGCTGGGGAGGTTTGTCCCGCATCCGGGGGAGACGGTGGGGACGCTGACGACAGGACGCAGGCGACGCCCGGCAGGGCGACCGGCGGCAGAAGGGCTTCCTCCCAAGGAAGGTTCTCCCGCAAATTGCGGTCGGGCAGTCCGCTGCCCGACCGGCCACCGACGAGGGTAGCGATGGACGACACGAAATACGGCACCCACAACAAGCGCGGCGACTATACCCCGAACGAACCCGCCCAGGTGGCGCCGATCTGGAGCTTCCCGCCGCGCCCGCTGGCGATCCTGAAATGGCTGCCAGGCTATTTTCTGCCCTGGAACCTGCTCTGGACCGCCAGCGCCTTCGCCTGGTGGGCCTGGGTCGTGCCGGAGAAGGAGGTCATGACGACGCTGGCCTGGGGCTGGGTGCTATGGCTCTTCGCCATCAACGCCGTCGCCGTCCTCCTGTTCTACGGGGCGCTGGAGTTGCATCTCTACATCCGCCGCGCGCAGGGGACCCGCTTCAAGTACAACGCGAAATGGCCGTCCGAACACAAGTCCACGGCCTTCATGTTCCAGAGCCAGACCATCGACAGCATCATCCGCGCCTTCGGCACCGGCGTGCCGATCTGGACCGCCTGGGAGGTTCTGGTGCTCTGGGCCTGGGCCAATGACGTCGGCCCCTGGGTCGGGCTGATGGACCATCCCTACTACCTCTTCGCCGTCTGGCTGTTCCTGCCGGTGCTGCACGAGGTGCATTTCTTCCTGATCCACCGGCTGATCCACACTCCCTTCCTCTACAAATGGGTTCACTCGGTCCATCACAACTCGGTCAACCCTTCGCCCTGGTCCTCGCTGTCGATGCACCCGGTCGAGCACCTGCTGTACTTCGCGACCGCCGCCTACCACTTCATCATCCCCTCGCATCCGCTTCTGGCGATCTACCAGCTGAACTTTGCGGGCTTCGGGGCGGTGGTGGGCCATATCGGCTTCGACAAGATGGAAGTGACCGAGGACAAGGCCGTCGAGAGCCATGCCTTCATCCACTACCTGCACCACAAGTATTTCGAGGTGAACTACGGCGACGGGCTGATCCCCCTGGACAAGTGGTTCGGCACCTTCCACGACGGCTCGAAGGCCGGCGACGCGCTGATGAACGCCCGCTACCAGCGCCGCAAGGCCAAGGCGAACGCCAAGACCACCGCCTGATCCGCACCCAAATCACGGACTGAAAATGGCAGACTGGACCGACGCCTGCGGGCTGGACGACATCGAGGAAGAGGGCGTGCGCCGCTTCGACCATCAGGGCCGCACCTACGCGGTCTACCGGATGACGGGGGAGGAGGTCTTCTGCTCCGACGGCCTCTGCACCCACGAAGCCATCCACCTGAGCGGCGGCATGCTGATGGATTACGAGATCGAATGCCCCAAGCACTCCGGCATCTTCGATATCCGCACGGGCGAGGCCACGCGGCTTCCGGCCTGCGTCAACCTGCGCACCTATCCCGCGCGGGTCGAGGGCAGGCGCATCCTGATTGAAATCTGAAGACGCCTGACGCAAAGTCAGCGCTAACAGCCCGGGAGGAACGGCCTTGAAGGTCGGCGGGCGAAGGGGAGGGAAGACCGTGACGGACCAGCCGACCGCTGCGCCCCTGGTCGAGATGCGGGGGATCGAGAAATCCTTCCCCGGCGTCCGCGCCCTGCAAGGCGTGCATTTCGATCTCCGCCCCGGCGAGGTTCACGCCCTGATGGGCGAGAACGGCGCAGGCAAGTCCACGCTGATGAAGATCCTGACCGGGGTCTACCAGCCCGATGGCGGCGAGATTCGCGTAGACGGCAAGCCCGTGACGCTGCCCACCCCGCATGCCGCGCAGGCTTTGGGGATCAGCATCATCCATCAGGAGCTGTTCCTGATGAACCACCTGACCGCCGCGCAGAACATCTTCATCGGCCGTGAACCGCGCAAGGGCCTGGGGCTTTTCGTCGACGAGGCGAAGCTGAAACGCGACGCCGCCGCGATCTTCAAGCGGATGAAGGTCCAGATCGACCCCGGCGCCGAGGTCGGCCACATGACCGTCGCCCGCCAGCAGCTTGTCGAGATCGCCAAGGCCCTGTCCTACAACGCCCGCGTGCTGGTGATGGACGAACCGACCTCTGCCCTGAACGAGACCGAGGTCGAGCACCTTTTCGGCGTCATCGACGATCTGAAGGCGAATGGCGTGGGTGTGGTCTACATCACCCACAAGATGGACGAGGTGAAGCGCATCGCCGACCGCGTCACCGTGATGCGCGACGGCCAGTATATCGACACCCTCCCTGCCGCCGCGACGCCGATGTCCACCATCATCCGCATGATGGTGGGCCGCGAACTTGCCGACCAGCACCGCGCCACGGGCACCGGGACCACCGAGGAAGTTCTCCGCGTCGAAGGCCTGAACCGGGGCGCCACGATCCGCAACGTCAGCTTCGCGCTGAACAAGGGCGAGATCCTGGGCTTCGCGGGCCTGATGGGCGCAGGCCGTACCGAGGTCGCCCGCGCGATCTTCGGCGCCGATCCGCTGGACAGCGGCACGATCCGCATCCACGGGCGGGCGCAGACGATCGCCACCCCCGCCGACGCGGTGGCGAACGGGATCGCCTACCTGTCCGAAGACCGCAAGCACTTCGGCCTCGTCACCGGCATGTCGGTCCGCGACAACGTGACGATGGCAAGCTGGCGGCGCTTCATTTCCAGCGGCCTCTTCATGCAGGACGATGCGCTGGGGCGGGTGGCCGAGGATTACGTCCGCAAGCTCAAGGTCAAGACCCCGCATATCCACCAGGAAACCCGGCTTCTCTCTGGCGGCAACCAGCAGAAGGTGGTCATCGCCAAGTGGCTTCTGCGCGACTGCGACATCCTGATCTTCGACGAACCGACCCGCGGCATCGACGTGGGGGCCAAGGCGGAAATCTACCGGCTGCTCGAAGACCTGGCCGCGCAGGGCAAGGCGATCATCGTGATCTCCTCGGAACTGCCCGAGGTCCTGCGCCTGTCGCACCGCATCGCGGTGATGTGCGAAGGCCGGATCACCGGCGAACTCGACGGCCGCACCGCGAGCCAGGAAGACATCATGACGCTGGCCACGCAACGCGCCAGTGCGGCAGCCTGAACAGGGGGAACCATGACCGACACCGCCGTCCAGCCCGCCGAGACCGGCAAGCCGGGTTTCTTCACCACCCAGACGCTTCAGAAGGCCGTGGCCTTCGTGGTGCTGATCGCGCTTCTCGCCTTCTTCAGCGCCTTCGCGAACAACTTCGCAACCGGGGCGAACATGGTCGGCATCATGCAGGCCACTGCCGTCAACGGCGTCCTTGGCGTGGCCGTGACCTTCGTCATCATCTCGGGCGGGATCGACCTGTCGGTCGGCACGATGATGACCCTCACCGCCGTCATGGCCGGGATCATCCTGACCAACCTTGGCATGCCGCTGCCCATCGGCATCATCGGCGCCATCGCCTCGGGGGCTGTCATGGGGGCCATTTCCGGCGCCACCATCGCCAAGCTGAAGATCCCGCCCTTCATCGCCACGCTGGGCATGATGCAGATCGCCCGGGGGCTGGCGCTGGTCTTTTCCGGCGCGAAGCCGATCTACTTCAACAGCACGCCGAACTATAACCTCCTCTCGCCCGAAAGCACGATCTCCAAGCTGATTCCGGGGATCGAGATTCCGAACGGCGTGATGATCATGTTCATCGTCGCGATCATCGCCTCGATCGTGCTGAACCGCACCATCATCGGCCGGATGATCTTTGCGCTGGGGTCCAACGAAGAGGCCGCGCGGCTTTCCGGCATCAACGTCGACCGCTGGAAGATCCTGACCTATGCGATCTGCGGCGGCATCTGCGGCATCGCCGGGCTGATCGTGTCCTCGCGGCTGAACTCGGCCCAGCCGGCGCTTGGGCTTGGCTACGAACTTGACGCCATCGCCGCCGCCGTGATCGGTGGAACCTCGCTGGCAGGCGGGCGCGGCACCGTGATCGGCACGATCATCGGGGCGTTCATCATGTCGGTCCTGACCAACGGGCTGCGGGTGATGGGCGTCCTGGAGGAATGGAAGATCGTCGTGACCGGCGTGATCATCATCGTCGCCGTCTTCATCGACATCGTCCTGCGCAAGAAAGCCTGAAGGGAGAGACAAGAACCGCAAGACCAGACCACCCCGGACGCGAAGCATCGCGCCGGTTCCAACCCAGGGAGTTGAACCATGAAGAAGACCATCCTGACCTCGGCGCTGGCCCTCGGCCTCGCCATCGGTGCGCCCGCTTTCGCGCAAGAGACCTACTTCCCGATCATCGCCAAGGGCTTCAGCCACCAGTTCTGGCAGGCGGTGAAAGCCGGTGCGGAAGAGGCCGCCGCGCGCAACGGCGTGACGATCACCTTCGAAGGCCCGAACACCGAGGCCGAGATCGACAAGCAGACCGACATCCTGAACGCCGCTATCGCCAAGAACCCGCAGGGTCTCGGCTTCGCGGCGCTCGACAGCCAGGCGCAGGTTCCCGCGCTGCAAAAGGCGGCCGATGCGGGCATCCCGATCGTCGCCTTCGACTCGGGCGTCGAATCCGACCTGCCGCTGACCACCTGCACCACCGACAACATGGCGGCGGCTGCGACAGCGGCGGACGGGCTGGCAAAGGCCATCGGCGAGGAAGGCAAGATCGCTGCCGTGATCCATGACCAGACCTCGGCCACCGGCATCGGCCGTCGCGACGGCTTCCTGAACCGGATCAAGGAAGCCTATCCGAACATCGAGGTCGTCGATGTCCAATATGCCAACGACGCTCTGAAGGCCGCCGACAACGTCAAGGCGATGCTCCAGGCGAACCCCGACATCAAGGGCATCTTCGCCTCGAACGAAGGTGCGGCAGTCGGCCTGGCCGTGGCCATCAAGGAAACCGGCGCCAAGATCGTCGGCGTCGGCTTCGACTCGGGCAAGTCGCAGAAGGATGCCATCAATGACGGCACCCTGATCGGCTCGGTCACGCAGAACCCGGTCGGCATCGGCCAGTGCGTTGTCGACAGCCTGGTCAAGGCGACCAAGGGCGAAGAGCTGCCGAAGGTCATCGACACCGGCTTCTACTGGTATGACAAGTCCAACATGGAAGACCCGAAGATCGCCGCCGTTCTTTACGACTGATCCCGCATCTCCCCTCCTCCGGCCCGCCCGGGGGAGGGGTCCTCAGCCGATCTTCGCGCGCTGCACCATCGGCGAGCGGCCGAAATGGCTGCGATAGACCTTCGAGAAATGCGAGGTCGACTGAAACCCGCAGGCCATTGCGATTTCCGTCACTGACTGTTCGGTCTGGACCAGTAGGTTCTGTGCCCGGTTCAGCCGCATCTCCATGAAATAGTGCTTGGGCGTCGAGTTCAGATAGCGCGCGAACAGCCGCTCCAGCTGTCGCGTCGAGATGCCCAGTTCATCCGCGATCAGGCTGGGGGACTCCGGCGCCTCGATGCTGGCCTCCATGATCGCGATGGCGCGCTTCAGATGCTCGTTGCGCATGCCGTGCCGTGACTGGATCGACACGCGCTGCGCCGCCGACCCCTCGCGCACCGCGTTATAGACCATCTGGTCCGCGACCTCGGTCGCAAGATCCGCCCCATGCGCCTTGCCGATCAGGTGCAGCATCAGGTCCGCCGCCGCCGTCCCGCCAGAGGCAGAGATGATCTTTTCCCGCGCGACGAAGACGTTGCGGACCAACCGCACCTCGGGGAATTCCTCGGTGAACAGGTCGTGCCAGGCCCAGTGAACCGCCGTCTCCACCCCGTCCAGGAACCCGGCTTTCGCCAGCACATAGGCCCCCGAACAGATCGCGCCCAGCGGCGTACCCGCTGCCCGCTCGCGCCGCAGCCAGTTCAGCACCGGCGCCGTGCTATGCGACTGCACATCGACGCCCGAGATCACGAACAGCCGGTCGGCATGGCGGGTCGGCTCCAGCCCCGCCCCGGTCAGCGTGACCGAGCCGTTGGAGCAGGTGGCGCTCTTCCCGTCCTCGCTGATCAGGCTCCAGCGATACAGCGCCCTGTCCGCGACGAGATTGGCGATCCGCAGGGGCTCAAGCGCGCAGGAAAAGGCGATATGGGTGAATTCCGGCAGCAGGAAAAAACTGAAATGCTGGGTCTCGGTCATGGCGTCAGCCTACATGCAAAAGGGCCGCCCCGGAAGGCGGCCCCTCGCGTCATCGGTCAGGCGTCACTGCGCCGCGGCGCGGGCTTCGGCAAGCCAGCCGTCGAAGGTTTCGCGGTGGTCCGCGATCCACTTGTCGGCCGAGGCCCAGATCGCCTCGTCGGTGTTGGCGCCGTTGGTGATTTCCAGCGCCTGGGCCGACACGTCGTTGATCGGGATCTTCGCCACTTCGAACAGCTTCTTCGCCGCCGGGTTGGCATCAAGGAAGTCGTTGCGGGCCAGCACGCCGACGGTCTCGACCGCGAAACCGACGTTCTTGCCGTCAATCGTGGTGTTCACGTCATTGTTGCCCTCGGGCAGCGAGGTATAGGGAACGGACAGCCATTCCACATCCTTGCCGGGGACCAGCACGCCCGAAACCCAGTAAGGCGTCCAGGTGTAGTAAAGGATCGGCTCGCCGTTCTGGTGGCGGGCGATGGCGTCGCCGATGATCGCCTGATAGGCACCCTGGTTGTGGGTGACGGTGTCGCGCAGGCCGTATTCGGTCAGGTGGTGCTCGATCACGCGCTCGCAGCCCCAGCCGGGGGTGCAGCCGACCAGGTCGGCCTTGCCATCGCCATCGGCGTCAAAGCGTTTGGCAATCTCGGGGTCTTTCAGCATCGAGATGTCGGTGATCCCGGCATCATAGCTGGCCTTGTCGACCAGATATCCCTGCAGCGCGCCTTCGATCAGGGCACCCACCCGGGTCATCACCGCCGCGCCGCCGGATTCCTCGTAGAAGGCAGCGTGCAGCGCATGCCAGTGGTTGGCGGTGAAGTCCGCGTCGCCGCCGCCGATGGCGATGTGCATGGTCTGGTATTCGGCCTCGGCCGGCTCGGCCGTCTCGTAGCCCAGTTCCTGCAAGGCGCGCAGCAGGATGTAATGGTGGAAATGCTCTTCGATCTGCGCCGGCATGATCACGCGGACCGGGTCCTTGCCGACGCCGGGCTTGTCGGCGTCCTGCGCGAAGCCGGGCAGGGCCAGCGACAGCGCCAGCGCAGTGGTGAGTGTGAATAGTCTCATCGGTGTCTCTCCTGATTGGCCGAAAGGATTGCGTTGCAGTTTTTTCTTGTCGTTGAAGCTCTTGCCTCAGGCCCTTGGGCCTAGCGGCGGTTGAACAGCCCGGTCACCAGCCCGGCAGGCCCGGTCTGCCACCAGTGGCGATGCCCGCGGTCCCGGCCCGAGCGGCCCAGACCTTGCGTGATCCGGTCCAGCACGATGGCCAGCATGACGATGCCGAGCCCGCCGACGATGGCCTTGCCGGCATCCAGCCGCCCCATCGCCCGCAGCACCTCGTTCCCCAGCCCCTTGACCGAGATCATCGAGGCGATGACGACCATCGACAGCGACAGCATGATGGTCTGGTTCAGCCCGGCCAGGATGGTGGGCGTGGCCAGCGGCAGTTCCACCTTGAACAGGATCTGCCGCGGCGTGGCGCCGAAGGCGCGGGCGGCTTCGACCACGCCGGGGTTGACGCTGCGGATGCCCAGCGAGGTCAGCCGCACCAGGGGCGCCAGCGCGAAGATGATCGTCACGATCACGCCCGAGACGTTGCCGATGCCGATCATCATCACCACGGGAACAAGGTAGACGAAGGCCGGGATGGTCTGCATCGTGTCCAGCACCGGCCGCACCCCGGCCTCGAACCGGTCGCTCTTGCCGGCCAGGATCCCAAGCGGCAGGCCGATCAGCACGCAAAGCAGCACCGAGGCGATCACGATGGCCAGCGTGGTCATCGCCAGCGACCAGGCGTCGGGCGCCAGGAGCCCAAGGACGACAAGGCAGCCGAACACCAGGATGGCGACGCGGCGCCCCGCGGCCTGCCAGGCGATCAGCACCAGGATCACCAGCATGACCAGCGGCGGCACCGCATGCAGCCCCCGCTCGATGCCGGTGATCACCCCGTCGAAGAAGTTCTTCATCGGCTGGATCACCGAACGGTTGGACATCGCCCAGCCCTTGATGCCGTCAGCCCAGGCGCCGATACCCAGATCGACCGAGGCGAAGGGGTTCAGCCAGTCGAATTCCTTGTCCATCAAGCTGCCTCCCCTTCGGCCACGGTCTCGTCCCGGCCCTGGATGCCGCGCAGAAGCGCGCGCTTGGTGACGACGCCAAGCGCAACGCCGTCGGCCTTGATCAGGATCGGATGCTCGGTACCCACCGCCAGGTCGACCAGAGCATTCAGCTTGTCGCCCGGCGCGGCGACCGGCCAGGCGGCGGTCTCGGCGCGGCCGGTCTGCTGCTGGTACTGCGCCAGCGGCTGCATGATCCGCGCCGCCGTCACCAGGTCCAGCTTGCTGATCCCGGCCACGAACTCGGCGACATAGTCGTCGGCCGGCTCGGTCACGATCTGCTCGGGCGTCCCGGTCTGCACCAGCACCCCGTCCTTCATGATCGCGATGCGGTCGCCGATGCGGATCGCCTCGTCCAGGTCATGCGTGATGAAGACCGTGGTCTTGTGCAGTTCCGCCGAAAGCTCCATGAACGTGCCCTGCAACTGCCGCCGGATCAGCGGGTCGAGCGCCGAGAACGGCTCGTCCATCAGCAGGATCGTCGGATCCGCTGCCAGCGCCCGGGCCAGGCCCACGCGCTGCTGCATCCCGCCCGACAGCTCGTCGGGGTATTTCCGGTCCCATCCGGTCAGGTCCACCATGTCGATGGCCTTGGCTGCCACCCGGGCGCGCTCCGCCTCGTCGACACCCCGCACTTCCAGCGAGAAGACGACGTTGTCGCGCACGGTGCGGTGCGGCATCAGCGCCATCGACTGGAACACCATGCCGATCTTCTCGGCCCGCAGCTTGCGCAGCGCGTCGGCATTCATCGCATTGACGTTCTGGCCCTCGATATAGACCGCGCCCGAGGTCGGCTCGATCAGCCGGTTGATGTGGCGGATAAGCGTCGACTTGCCTGAACCCGACAGACCCATGATGCAGAAGATCTCGCCCCGGCCCACGCTGAACGAGGCGTCCTGCACCCCCACCACGCAGTCGAACTCCTCGCGGATGGCCTTTTTCGACAGGCCCTTGGACCGCACCGCCTCCATCGCCTGACGCGATTTGTCGCCGAAAATCTTCCAGATCCCCTCGCAGCGGATCACGTCCTCACGGGCTTCAGCCATGCAGATTCTCTCCCCCCGGTTTCCGAATTTGAACCACAAAAGTTTTCTGTAGACAATATGTATTTTATCCGCCTACACAGTCTGCGAGCTACCTGATTCACGGTGAAGACAGGCTGAAGTCAGGCAGGAGAAACCCGTGGACAGCGATTCCCGCAGCAAGAAGACCCAATGCATCGAGGACCTGCGCCGCCGGGTCCTGACCGAGGCCTTGCAGCCTGGCGTCTACCTGGACGAAACCGAACTTTCGGAAATCTATGGCATTTCCCGACCGCCCTTGCGCGAGGTGCTGCGTCAGCTGGCAGGTGAGGGATACGTCGTCCTGCATGAAAACCGCGGCGCGCAGGTGGCGCCGATGACGCACAAGACGATGCGCAACTTCTTCGTTGCTGCCCCGATGATCTATGCCGGGGTCACGCGCCTTGCGGCGCTTTATCACACGCCCGCGCAGATGGTGAAGCTGAAGGAATGCCAGTGGGCCTTCCGCCAGACGATTCGGAACGGCGACGCGGCAGAACGCGCGGTCGGCAACGAACGCTTCCACTCCATCATCGGCGAGATGGCGGACAACGAATTCCTGATGCCATCGCTGCGCCGCCTGCTGATCGACCACACAAGGATCGGAATGACCTTCTACGATCCCCGCAAGGCGGATATGGCCTGCGTCTCGGCCGAGGCCGCCGACCAGCACGACCAGTTCATCGACCTGATCGAAGCGGGCGACGACGAGGCGGCAGCCGACCTCGCCATCGCGCACTGGGAGCTGTCGCGCGCCCAGATCGAAAGCTTCGTCACTCCCGAAAGCATGACCATCCCGCTGGGCCGCGCGCCGGGCGGCACCACAAGACGAGGAGCCTCATGACGTTCGAAGGCATCTACACCCCTGCCATCACCCCGCATCGTGAGGATGGCAGCATCGACCGCGACGCTTTCGTCGCCCAGCTGGAATACCTGATCGCCCAAGGCGTCCACGGCATCATCAACGGCGGCTCGACCGGCGAATACTACGCCCAGTCGATGCAGGAACGGCTGGAGATGGCCAGCCTCGCCCGCGACGTCACCACTGGCCGCACGCATCTGATGGTCGGCACCGTGGCGATCCGGCTGGAGGACTCGATCACGATGGCCGAACACGCCGCCAGGATCGGCGCCGATTCCATCCTGGTCGGCTCGCCGCCCTATTCGGTCCCGACCGAACAGGAAAACGCGCTCAACGCACTTGCCATCGACCGCGCGGCGGACCTGCCGATCATGCTTTACAACTATCCCGGCCGAATGGGCATCAACATGGGCGAGGACTTCCTCGACCGCGTCGGCCGCAGCCGCAACTTCTGCGCCATCAAGGAAAGCTCGGGCGATATCAACCGCGTCCACCTTCTGGCCCGCGACTACCCCCATATCCAGATGTCCTGCGGCATGGACGATCAGGCCTTGGAATTCTTTGCCTGGGGCGCCCGCAGCTGGGTCTGCGGCGGATCCAACTTCCTGCCCGCCGAACATCTTGCGCTCTACCAGGCCTGCGCCGTCGAGGGCGACTTCGCCAAGGGCCGCCGGATCATGTCAGCCCTGATGCCGCTGATGCGCGTCCTGGAACAGGGCGGCAAGTTCATCCAGTGCATCAAGCACGGCTGCGAGATGATGGGAAACGACGCCGGCCCCCCGCGCCCGCCGCTGAAAGGCCTGAACAAGGACGACAAGCGCCAGCTGGAGCAGACCGTGCGCGTCCTCAAGACCACCATCGCCCAGATCGTCGCGGAGTAAGCCCATGTCACTTCTCACCACCGAAGAATACAAGGCCATCGCCGCCGGTCTCGCCTTCCCGACGACCGCCTTCATCGACGGCCACTTCCGCCCGGCGATTTCCGGCAAGACCTTCGACACGCTGAACCCCGCCACCGGCGAGGTGCTGGCCAAGGTCGCCGCCTGCGGCCCCGAGGATGTGGACCTCGCCGTATCCAAGGCCCGCGACGCCTTCGAGGACGGCCGCTGGTCACGCCTGCATCCGAAGGAACGGAAAGAGGTGTTGATCAAGCTGGCCAAGCTGGTGAAGCGCAACGCCCGCGAACTGGCCGTGCTGGAAAGCCTCGACAGCGGCAAGACGATCTACGACTGCGAACAGGTCGATGTGCCGGAATCCGTCAACTGCCTGACCTGGCACGCGGAACTGATCGACAAGATCTACGACCAGGTCTCCCCCGCCTCCGACAACCATATCGCGATGATCGTCCGCGAACCCGTGGGCGTCGTCGGCCTCGTGCTGCCCTGGAACTTCCCCCTTCTGATGCTGGCCTGGAAGATCGGCCCCGCCCTGGCCGCCGGCTGCTCGGTCATCGTGAAGCCAGCCGAGGAAACCCCCCTCACCACGCTGCGCATGGCCGAACTGGCGATAGAGGCGGGCATTCCACCCGGCGTCCTCAACGTCGTCCCCGGCAGCGGCCCCGACGTGGGCGAACCCATCGGCCGCCACATGGACATCGACGCCGTCTCCTTCACCGGCAGCACGGAAACCGGCCGCCGCTTCCTGCGCTATGCCGCCGAGTCGAACCTCAAGGAAGTCACGCTGGAGATGGGCGGCAAGAACCCAGCCGTCGTGCTGGACGATGCCGAAAACCTCGACCGCGTCGCCGCCCACATCGTCAACGGCGCCTTCTGGAACATGGGCGAGAACTGCTCCGCCTCCTCGCGCCTGATCGTGCAGAAGGGCGTGAAGGACGCGCTCCTGAAACGCATCACCGCCCACGCCCGCGAATGGCCGATGGGCGATCCCCTGGACCCGGCGAACCGCGTCGGCGCGCTGGTCTCGAAGCAGCACTTCGACAAGGTGGCGTCCTATCTGGAGGAGGGCCCGAAAGTCATCCTCGGCGGCAAGGCGGACAAGGGCTTCGTCGAACCCACCATCCTCGACGTCGCCCGCGACGCGAAACAGGCCAAGGAGGAGATCTTCGGGCCCGTCCTCTCGGTCCTTACCGTCGACAGCTTCGACGAGGCTATCGCGCTGGCGAATTCCACCGAATACGGCCTCGCCGCCTCGATCTTCACCGCCAATGTCAAGCGCGCCCTCCGCGGTGCCCGCGCCCTCCGCGCCGGAACCGTCACGGTGAATTCCTTCGGTGAGGGCGACATTTCCACCCCCTTCGGCGGCTTCAGGCAATCCGGCTTCGGCGGCCGCGACAACGGCATCCACGCCCATGACCAGTATACCCAGGTGAAGACCATCTGGGTCGACCTCGCCGACGACGCGGACGAAGCCGTCGACTGATCATGCGCGTCGGGTTCCTCGGCACCGGAGAAATCACCGCCGCGATGGTGCGCGGCCTCAAAGGTCAGGGTCACCAGATCCTGGTCTCGCCCCGCAACGCCGCCACCGCCGCGACCCTCGCCGCTCAGGTGCCCGGGGTCGCCATCGCCCCCAACGAACAGCTGGTCGCTCAGTCCGACGTGGTCTTCCTCTGCCTCCTCGCCCGCGTCGCGCAAGGGGTCCTCCCCACCCTCCCTTTCCGCCCCGGACAAACCGTCATCTCGGTGATGGTCGACGCCCCCCTTGCCACCCTGCGCCAGCTCTGCGCCCCCGCAACCAATATCGCGATCACCATCCCGCTTCCCCCGATCACCACGGGCGGCTGCCCGCTCCCGGTCTACCCCGCCTCTCCCGCGCTCGACGCCCTCTTCGGCGCCCGCAACCTGATCCTGCCACAGCCCTCGGAGGCCGCCCTCAACGCCCACCTCGGCGCCTCGGCCCTCTGCTCGCCGATCCTCGACCAGCTTCTGACCGCCACCGAATGGCTGACAGACCACACCGGAAACCCTGCTGCCGCCGAGGCCTATATCGCCGCCATGATCCGCGGCTACCTGCCCGAACGCGCGGCAGCAGGCGACCTCGCCGAGGCGCTGAAAAAGCTTTCCACCGAAGGCGGTCTCAACGCCACCCTGCGCGCCGCGATGGCCCCCGCGAAGGAAACCCTGCACCACGGCTTGACCGCGTTCCACACCCGCCTCGGGCTGACTGATCCCAAGGGACGGACATGACCGCCTTCACCGCCCGCCGCACTCCCGTCCACAAGGGCCCCGCGGGTTGGTCCGCCATCCTGCCGGTCCAACCCGCCCCCATACAACTCCCCGGCAACCAGACCGTTGATGTCGCCATCATCGGCAGCGGCTTCGCAGGCCTCGCCGCCGCCCGCCGCCTGCGCCAGCTCGACCCTTCGCTCAGGATCGCCGTCCTGGAAGCCTCCCGCCTCGCCGAGGGCGCCTCGGGCCGCAACTCCGGCTTCATGATCGACCTGCCGCACGAACTCACCTCCGACGATTATGCCGGTCACGGCGACGACCGCGCCATGATCGCGCTGAACCGCCAGGCCATCGCCTTTGCGCGCGGCGCCGTGGAGGACTATGCCATCAAGGCCGACTATTTCGACCCCATCGGCAAGGTGAACGGCGCCGCCTCCGCCACCGCCGACGCACTCAATCGCTCCTACGCCGACCACCTGACCAGCCTCGGCGAGCCCAACGAGCGCCTCGACGCCCAGGGGATGCAGGACCTGACCGGCAGCCGCCACTATGTCTCCGGCCTCTACACCCCCGGCACAGTCATGCTGCAACCCGCCGGTTTCGTGCGGGGTTTCGGCGAAGGCCTCCGCGCCGCCGGTGTCGGCATCTGGGAACAGACCCCCGTCACCACCTTCGCAAGGCAAGGCCAAGGCTGGACCCTGACCACCCCCAACGGCCGTGTCACCGCAGGCAAGGTGATCCTCGCCAACAACGGCCACCTCGAAAGCTTCGGCTTCGCGACCAACCGCCTGATGCACGTCTTCCTCTACGCCTCGATGACCTTGGACCTGCCCGCCGACACGCTGAAACAGCTGGGCGGCCAGCCGCGCTGGGGCGTCACCCCCTCCGATCCGATGGGCACCACCATGCGACGGATCGACACCGCCCTGGGGGGCAACCGCATCATCACCCGCACCTGCGCCAGCTTCCTGCCGGGGATGGAACCCTCCGACGCCGCCCTCGAACGCACCGCCGCCGTCCACCGCCAGAAATTCGCCGACCGCTACCCGAGCCTTCGCGACGTGAAGCAGGAATACACCTGGGCCGGGCACCTGTGCCTGACCCGCAACGCCGTCTCCATCGCCCGCGAGCTGGAACCCGGCCTCTTCGCCGCCACCGTCTGCAACGGGCTCGGCACCGCCCGCTCCACCCTCACCGGCATCGCCGCCGCCGAACAGGCGATGGGCCTTCAGACCGATGCCACAAGCCACTTCGCGGCCGAGGCGCCGCCCAGCAAGCTCCCCCCGAAACCCTTCTCCACTCTCGGCGCCAACGCCTTCCTGCGCTACAAGGAATGGCGCGCCGGGGCGGAATGATGGGGACCGACCGATGACCTTCAAGCGCATGATCAACGCCGTCGATACCCATTCCGGCATCCCGATGCGGGTGATCACCGGCGGCGTCGGCCATATTCCGGGCGCGACGGTCTACGACAAGATGAAATGGCTGGAGACGAACGACGACCAGCTCCGCCAGCTTGTCCTGCGCGAACCCCGCGGCTACCCGGCGCATTGCTGCAACCTTCTGGTGCCCCCCAGCCACCCCGAGGCGCAGGCCGGCTACATCATCATGGAGCAGGTGGAATACCCGATGATGTCCGGCGGCAACACGATTGCCGTCGTCACCGTTCTGCTGGAAACCGGCATCCTGCCGATGGTCGAGCCCGTCACCGAGCTGACCCTCGAAGCCCCCGCCGGGCTGATCCGGGTCAGGGCCGACTGTCAGGGCGGCAAGGTCAAAGCGGTGACCTTCCGCAACGTCCCCGCCTTCGCCGCGCATCTGGATACGGAAATCGACGTGCCCCACCTGGGCAAGGTGCGGGTCGATGTCGGCTGGGGCGGCATGTTCTACGTCATCGCCGATGTCCGCCAGTTCAAGGGCCTCGCGCTGATCCCCGAACATGGGGCAGAGATCGCCCGCATATCCGCCATGATCCGGCAGGCAGCACATGAGCAGCTTCCCGTCGCCCACCCCGACTATCCCGGCGTCGGCATCACCATCTCGCAACTGTCCGGCCCCTCCGACGACCCGAACGCCGACTGGAAGAACGCCGTTACGATGGCGACCGGCCCCCTCTCCTGGGACGACCCCGCCACCTGGACCGGCGCCATCGACCGCTGCCCCTGCGGCACCGGAACCTGCGCCAAGATGGCGGTGCTGAACGCCAAGGGCGAACTTCCGCTGGACCAGGACTTCCGCCACCAGGGCATCCTCGGCACGGTCTACACCGGCCGTCTGGTCGAACAGGCACGGATCGCCAACAAGCCCGCCGTTGTCCCCACCATCTCCGGCCGCGCCTGGATCTCCGGCTTCAGCACCCTGGTGCTGGACCCCGAGGACCCGCTGCCGAACGGCTATACGCTGGGTGACATCTGGGCCTGAGCGCAGGCGCAGGGTGGGGTCCCAGACCCCGCCGTCCCCCTCACCCCCGGTTCAACGCCGGTTCCGCCGCGCCCTGGCCCACCCCCTCCAACACCCGCAGGGGCTTCTTCACCGCCGCCCTGAGGCCCCCCTGCGTCGGGGCATAGACCTGCTTCGACGCCTCGACCATCAGCACGCCACCCGCCAGCCAGGGCATTTTCCGCCCCACGCCTTCCCAGAAATTCGCCGACCGCAGCCAAAACCGCGTCCCCGAAGGCGGGGCGAAGAGGACCGAACAGCTCCGCTCCGGCGTGAACCCGTGCCGCTTCAGCTGCGATTCCAGCTGCGCCACCGAATAGGGCCGCCCGAAGCCGAAGGGCGTCCCGTCCCGCCGCGACCACAGGCCCGTGCGGTTCGGAACGATGAACAGGGCCCGCCCCCCCGGCCCCAGCACCCGCGCCGCCTCCTCCAGCACCGCCGAGGGCGTCTCCGACGTCTCCAGCCCGTGCATCAGGACCAGCCGGTCCACGAACCCCGTCGACAAAGGCCAGGCCGTGTCCTCGCACAGCACCGAGACATTCTCCATCCCCGCGGGCCAGGGCATCACCCCCTGCGGCCCCGGCATCAGCCCCACCACCCGCCGCGCCTCCGACAGGTAAGGCCGCAGCAGGGGCACCGCGAAACCGAAGCCCACAACCGTCTCGCCCACCTTCGGCGGCCACAGCCGCACCACCTGGTCGCGTATCGCCCGCTGCGCCACCCGGCCCAGCTGGGTGCGGTAGTAGAAATTCCTCAGGTCCAGCACATCAAGATGCATTGCGGCGGGTCTCTCAAAGGACGATCCTGCAGCATCATAGCCGCGAAGGGGCCAAAGACCATGCTCGACCTTGTCACCGTCCCCTGTCTCGCCGACAACTACGCCTACCTCATCCACGATGCCGAGACCGGCCAGACCGCCGTCATCGACGTGCCCGAACCCGGCCCGATCCTCGGCGCGCTGGACGCCCGCCAATGGCGGCTGACCGACATCCTGATCACCCACCA
>Ga0056909_1001188_pt1 | contig 17169 bp, 15 predicted proteins | sample EBPBio102011_DNA_FD_62115 | JGI IMG/M metagenome (GOLD analysis project Ga0056909, IMG submission 62115) | Wastewater treatment Type I Accumulibacter community from EBPR Bioreactor in Madison, WI, USA - Reactor 1_1/10/2011_ DNA | ecosystem: Engineered > Bioreactor > EBPR > Anaerobic-Aerobic >...
GGACCGGCTTCGTTCTTATGGTGCTGCGCAGAAAGACCTTGGGCGCGGCGATGACCGCGAGATGGGGCGCTGGCTCAACAACCGGGCCGAGAATTCACACTTGCCATTCCGGCGACGAGAACGGACGATGTTGCGGTTCCGCCGCATGCATACGTTGCAGAAGTTCGCCTCAGTTCATGCCTCGGTCCACAACCACTTCCCGACGGAGCGTCACCTCCAGGATCGCAACGCCTACAAACAGACCCGCGCCGCCGCCCTTGCAGAGTGGCGCGGCCTCTTTGCTGCCTGACAGGCGGGTGGGGTAGGGGAAACGGAGATTGGTTCGCATTCGTCTGACAGCACCGCCATCAAAACCCGATATTATTATTACTTATCAATAGGCTGATTGGCCGTTTTGGGCTGCCTCAGGTTGCACCTGAGGTACACATTGATACTGCGGTTCGAAGCTGGGGCCCATCGTGTGATGTGCAAGCACGTTCAACACAAAGGGAATGTCCACGACTACCGCCGTCGCATTCCCGAAGATGTGCGTTCGCACGACAAAGTGCCGGGAAATCCAGCACCAGTGCAGTTGTGCTTCAGCTTGAAGACTCGGGACAAAGCAGAGGCGGGTATCCGCCAGCACAATCGATCTAGCGCGGTTGTGTTCGGTCCTGATGCGGAAAGCCTTCGCGATCGAGGGGCCAGACAGGGCGGCGGACGCGGGTGTAGGGGCGCAAGTGGGCTTGCGGCGTCGCCAATGCGCCGGTGTCACAGACGATCACGCGCCCCGCGACAGGTTCGAATGCGGCACGGAAGTGCTGCATGGATTTGACAACGAGAAAGCGCAGGGTCGACGGCTCGATCCCGAAGGTGCGCACCTGCTGCAAGTCCAGCATCTGGCCGGACAGGGTTACGACCAGGATGTCGATTCCCTGCACGCGGAACACGGCGGTGGGGCCAAAGCTGTGCGTGATGCCGCCAAGGATCGGGCCATCGCCGGTATAGGTTCCGTCCGACAGGTGAATGATCTCTCCTGTCAGCTGCAATGGGCCACCGCCGAAGCCGGGATCGTTCTTGCCGCCCAGATGCAGCGTCACGGTGTCACCGACGCTGTGCTGGTGCAGCACCGCCGCGGCCTCGGGATCGATCATCGGGGCGAAGGCGCCCCGGCCCGCGTCCACGGCCAGAAGGGCCGACAGCAGCGCGGTTGCATCCCCATAGGCCCCGGCACCGGGATTGTCAGCGTAATCGGCGATCACGAGCGGGCCGTTGACCTCATCGAAACCAACCGCTTCGGCGCTGGCTTGCGCGGGCGTCAGAAAGGCGTTCGACACCTGGCCGCGCCCCTCCCAGATCGTATCGGCAAGCGCTTCGGCAATCTGATGGGCTCTCTCGGGCGCATTGTCATGTGTCACCAGCACGGTCGGGCCCATCTCGGCAATGTCTGCCTCGGAAAAGCCCGCGTTGACGGAGACGGCAAGAATACCCGCTTCCGCCTCATGCTCGGATGCCCGGGTGTAAAGCGCGGCGGTTTGCGGAACATCGGTGCGGCCCGCGTTTGCCTCGTCCAGCATCGGACGGTGTGCGCGGATGGTCTTCGGGCGAATGGCGCCGCGCATGGCGGCATCCAGCAAGCGGCCGGCGTGAAGCGCGGTCTGGCGCATGTCGATATGGGGATAGGTCTTGTAGCTGACGAAGATCTGCGCCCGTTCGACCATGGCCGGCGTCACCATGGCATGAAGATCCAGGGTGACCGCGATGGGCAGATCGTCGCCAAGGATCGCGCGCAGACGGCGAAGAAGCTCTCCTTCGCCATCCTCGCAGAAGCTGGGCACCATCGAGCCGTGCAGGCTCAGCGCGACCCCGTCCAAAGTGGCCGCATGTTCGCGCGCGGCATCGCAGATGATCCCGGCGATATGGTCAAACGCCTCTTGCGACACGCGCGCGCCCGGGGTTGCATGGGCCGAGACCGTGTGGGTCATGCGCCAGCCGCCCTCGCGCGCGGCGTCGAGAAACCCTGCCAGCTCGTCATTGGTATTGCCGAAGCGGTCCACGGCGGACTGGCCCAGATCCAGCACATCGTCGCGAAAGTCCTGCAGGCTGGTCTCGCCCTTCTTGAAGGTGTTGCTTTCGTGGACGAAGGCGGCAGTGAGGACGTGGAAGGGCATGGGGGGCCTTTTCAAAGCGGATGGTGGCAGGCGACGGGATGGGTGGAGTCCTGGCTGAGTTTCGGCGTTTCTGTCCGGCAGCGGCTGCTGGCAAACCCGCAGCGGCTGGCAAAGGCACAGCCGGGGGGCAGCGCGAAGGGGCTGGGGATTTCGCCTTGCAGCGGGGTCAGATCGCGGCGCTTTGCCGGATCAGGGACAAAGCCTGACTGGATCAGCGCGACAGTATAGGGATGACGGGGCGCGGCCCTGGGCTCTGGCAGAACCTCGACCACGGCCCCCAGATACATTACCACGATCCGGTCGCAGAAATAGCGGACCAGACCAAGATCGTGGCTGATGAAGAGATAGGTCAGCCCCATCCGGTCGCGCAGATCCTCGAGCAGGGCGATGATCTGCGCCTGGATCGACACATCGAGCGAGGCTGTCGGCTCATCAAGCACCACGAAATCCGGGCGCATCGCCAGCGCCCGGGCAATGCCAACCCGCTGACGCTGGCCGCCGGACAATTGGTGGGGGTGGCTTTGCGCAAGGCCTTCGGGCAGGCCGACCGCCGACAGCATTTCCGCAACCGACTCGGCCGGAAGTTTCTGGCGCTGCACCTGGTAGGGTTCAGCCAGAACCTGCGCCAGCGTGTAGCGTGGGTCCAGGCTGGAATAAGGGTCCTGAAACACCATCGCGATGCGGCGGCGCAACTGGCGCAGCGCGGCCGGGGGAAGGGTGGTTACCTCGGTGCCGTCGAAGGTGATGCTGCCGGTGGTCGGTTCGATCAACCGCAGGACCAGCCGGGCGAGGGTGGACTTGCCACAGCCACTTTCGCCGACGACACCGACGACCTCGCCCTTGCCGATGGACAGCGAGACATCGCGAACGGCCAGCATGGTGCGCGGGCGCGACAGAAGCCCGCCGCCGGAGCGGAAGCGTTTCGACAGGGCATCGATTTGGATCAAGGGGGTCATGCGCCATCCTCGGCATGGTGGCAGGCGACAAGACCCTGCCCCCGCGACCGCAGTTGCGGGACCTGCTGGCAGGCGGCATCGGCACGGGCGCAGCGTGGCCCAAAGCGGCAGCCGGACGGGAAGGCTAGGGCCGAAGGCACAGTGCCGGGAATGCCTTTCAGCGCACCCTTCTCCATGCCTTCCTGCGGAATGCAGCCGATCAGGGCGGCGGTATAGGGATGCGCGGGGGCAGCGAAGATCGGGCCGACGGGGCCTTCTTCGGCCACGCGCCCGGCATAAAGCACGGTCACCCGGTCGCAGACCTGTGCCACCACGCCCATGTCATGGGTGATCAACAGCAGCGCCAGCCCGCGGTCGCGCACCAGCGCGCCAAGAATCTGGATGATCTGCGCCTGAACGGTCACATCCAAGGCTGTCGTCGGCTCATCCGCGATGATCAGGTCCGGGTCGCCGGCCAGCGCCATGGCAATCACGATGCGTTGCTTCATCCCGCCCGAGAGCTGATGCGGCCAGGATTCCGCCACTGCCGCCGCCTCGGGAATGCGGAGTTGCGTCAGCAGGTCCAGCGTGCGGGTCCGCGCGGCCTGCCGCGACAGCCCGAGATGCAGACGCGATACGACATCGACCTGTTCGCCGATCCTTTGGACGGGGTCCAGTGCGGTCATCGGGTTCTGGCTGACGAAGCCGATGCGGCGACCGCGCAGCGCGCGGCGCTGGCGGTCCGTCATCGCAGCCAGATCCTGCCCGTCGAAGCGGACGGTCCCCGCCGTGACCCGGCCCCCGATCAGCGGCAGCAGGCCCATGGCGGCGGTGGCGGTCAGTGACTTGCCCGACCCGCTTTCGCCCACCAGCCCGAGGATCTGGCCCTTGTCGACCCGAAGGCTGATCCGGTCCAGCAGCGCCGTCGTGCCGATCGCGACATTGACTTCGGAAAGCTCCAGCAAGGCCGTCATGCGGTCCTCCGCACTTTGGCACGCACATCCAGCGCGGCGATCAGGGCATCGCCGTACAGGTTGATGGCGATCACCGTGATGGCAACGGCAAGGCCCGGGAAGATGATGATCCACGGCGCCTTGAACACCAGGGCAGAGCCCGCCGACATCATCCCGCCCCAGCTGGGCGTCGGCGGCTGCGCGCCAAGACCGAAGAAGCCAAGCGTGGCCTCAAGAATGATCGCATCGCCGGTGGCCAGCATGGCCGAGACCAGAACAGGGGCCAAGGCATTGGGCAGCAGGTGCCGGAACAGGATGTGGCCGTTCGTTGCGCCAAGTGACCGGGCGGCCTCGACAAAGGTCTCGCCCTTGAGGGTCATGATCTGGGCGCGGGTCAGCCGGGTGAACTGCGCCAGATAGGCGACCGAGATGGCAATCATGGTGCCTGTGGTGCCGGGGCCGATGATGGCGACAAGGATCAGCGCGATCAGGATTTCCGGAAAGGACCAAGTCATGTCGACCACCATGGTCACGACACGATCCAGCCAGCCGCCGAACCAGGCCGCGGCGGCGCCCAAGGTCATGCCGCAGGCAACCGAGATGGCAATGGCGGTGGCGCTGACGGACAGCGAGGTGCGCGCGCCATAGATCAACCGCGTCAGCAGATCGCGGCCGAATTCGTCTGTGCCCAGCCAATGTGCCGACGACGCAGGCTGGTAGGCCTGCGGCAGGTTCTGGACGTCATAGGCATAGGGGGTGAGCAGTGGCGCAAAGAGGGCGGCGAAGATCACGGCCAGCAGCCAGCCTGCGGCAATGGCTCCGGTCGGGCGGCGCAGCGCGCGGATCGGGGCGGGCATCGTCATTCCAGTGCCGCCCGGACCCGCGGGTCCATTGCAGCCTGAAGGATGTCACCCAGCAGCGTGCCCAGCATGACCGCCATCGCCAGCATCAGCAGGCAGGCCTGCACCACGGGATAATCGTGCTGGCCAAGTGACTTGATCAGCAAGGTCCCTAGACCCGGGCGGGCAAAGACCACTTCGACCGTGACCGCGCCCCCAAGGATCCAGCCGATCCGCAGCGCCAGAATTGTGATCACCGGAATAAGGGCCTGACGCAGGACATGGCGCAGTTGGATCCGCAGGGGCGACAGACCCTTGGCATGCAGCAAGGCCACGAAATCCCGTCCGGCCGCCTCGATCATCGAAACGCGGGTGATGCGGGCGACCAGGGCCGTGCCGCCAAGCCCGATGGTCAGCACCGGCAGCACAAGCGAGTTCCACCCTCTGGCGCCTGAAACGGGAAACCATCCCAACCAGACCGAGAAAGCCAGGATCAGCAGCAGCCCCAGCCAGAAGCTGGGCATGGTGGAGCCGACGAGAACCCCGCCCATGATCATCTTGTCCGGCCAGCCATCCTTGTTCAGCGCGGCGACGACACCCAGAACGATGCCGACTACGCTGGAAAACAGCAGGGCCAGCCCGCCCAGCCACAGGGAATGCGGCAAGGCGGTGGCGATCAGATCAGTGACCGGGCGGCGGGCGACGATGGCGGTGCCAAGATCGCCCTGCACCACCTTCGACAGCCAGATTCCGTATTGCACCGGCAATGGCTTGTCCAAACCGTAGCGCGCCTCCATCTGCGCGCGGGCATCCGGCGGCGATCCCGGCTTGAGCAAGTTGTCGATGGGATCGCCGGGAATGAAGTGAAGGATCGAGAAGATCACCACAGACACGGCCAGGAACACCGGGATCAGCATCAGGATCCTGCGGATCAGATAAGACAGCATACCGGTGCTCCCGCCGCTTCCGCGCTTACTCTTTCACCTCGATGTCCATGAACAGGGCCGATCCGAAGGACGGGGCGTCGATCTTTTCGGGCACTGAAAGCCGGTCGTGGTTATAGGCCATCGCCTGAACCGGCTGGTAGATCGGCGCCATCGGGAACTGGGTAAGCACATAGTCATGATAGGCGGTGAAGTTGGCGATCCGCTCTTCCATGTTCTTGGCCCCGGTCATGGCGGCGGCCCGCAGTTCTTCAGCCTTGGGGTCGTTGAACATCGACACGTTGGGATAGCCCAGCCGGTCTCCGCCGAAGAACCAGTCGACGATATCGGCATTGTCCCAGTTGTAGGAGCGGACGGCCAATTGCTGTTCGCCGGTCTTGTACTGGTCGCGGATGGTCGAGCTGTCGAAGGTGGTGATTTCGGCCTCGATCCCCACGGCCTTCAGTTGCGCCTGCACCACTTCAGTCAGGCGGCGGAAGATGCTGTCGCTTTGCGTCCAGAGGGACACTTTCAGCGGCTGGCCATCCTTGGTCCGAACGCCATCGGGCCCCATCGTCCAACCCGCCTCGTCCAGCAGGGCATTTGCGCGGGCAGGGTCGTATTTGATCTTGGAACTCTCGGGCACTTTGCTTTCCGGCAAAGCCGAAATCAGGAATGTATCGGCCGTGGTGCCGACACCGCCAAAGACCGAGGCCAGGATTTCCTCTTGGTTGATGGCCTTTGCCGCAGCCTCGCGCACGCGGATGTCGTCAAAGGGCGCCTTCGTCACGTTGATCGGCATGTACCAGACATCGGCGCCGGGCAGGGTGACGACAGTCAGGTTGGGCTCCTTGACGATCTCGGCGGTCAGATCGGGCGGAACCGACATCAGCATGTCAACGCCGCCGGTCTTCAGTTCAAGGAAGGCGGTGGAATCCTCGGGGATTTCGCGGAAGGTGACGCGTTCCATCTTTGCCGGGCCGTGATTTTTGGCAAGCGGCGACGCCCAGACATAATCGTCGTTGCGCACCAGAACGGTTTCCTGCCCGATGGTGAAGCTTTCCAGCTTGAAGGGGCCGGTTCCGTAGACTTCGGTCACGCCATAGTCATCGCCAAGGGCGGTGAAGGACTTTGCCTCCACCACGCTCATGAAGGTGGAGGACAGATTGTATAGCAGGTTCGGCTCGGGCCGCGACATGACGAACTTGACGGTATGGTCGTCGACGACTTCAACAGATGCGATGGCCTCGGCCATGTAGGTGTTGTCGCTCGGGGTGGTCTTGAACAGTTCGATCCACGCCTTCACCGCTTCTGCGTTGAAGGGCTCGCCGTTGTGAAAGGTCACGCCTTCCTTCAGATGAAAGGTCCAGGACATGCCGTCCGGCGCCTCTTCCCAGCTTTCGGCGAGCCAGGGGTGATAGGACAGGTCGGCGGCCTGCGAGACCAGCCGATCAAACAGCAGGCCTGACGCCGTGTTCAGCATCGTCGCCTTGATCGGGTTGTAGGTCGGCGCGCCCACTTCGTTGCCCGCCATCACGAAGACGGCTTCCTGGGCCCATACACCTTGGGCGGCCAGAAGCGTGGTCAGGCTGATGGTGGCAGACAGCAAGGATTTGCGGAAAGTAAAAGTCATGACGGTCCTCTCTGTTGGTAGGGGTCAGGGTTTGCCCGGGGTACGTCCCAGGGTCGTATGTCCGATGAAATCGTCGTAAAGCGCCGAGACGCGGGCCATCCGGTCTTCGACCTCTGCCCCCAACTCGCGGAAGACGCCGTTCACCAGCAGCCCGATCAGCGATGAAATGGCTGTGGTTGTGTCCCAGAAATGGTTCAGGTCGGTAGGGACGGCGAAAAGTTCGGTCGCAACCGCCGGGCCCCAGTCGCAATAGGGATCGGTGATCAGCGTCACGGGGATGCCCTCGTCGCGGGCCGCGATGGCAAGATCGCGCGTCAGGCGCGAGTAGCGCCGCCCGTCGATCAGGACCAGGGTCGTCTCGTCCGGTTCACCCAGAAGGATATCGGCGAAATGCCCATTCGATGAATCGGCCAGATGCACGCCGGGGCGCAGATATTGCAGATTGTAGACCAGATCGGCCGCGTGCCCTCTCTCGGTCTGGAAACCTGCCACATGGACCGATTTTCGATGCGCCAATCGACGCACTGCGGCGTCGAAATCCGGGGTCGCGGCCAATTCATAGACCGTGACGATCGCTGCGATCTCCCGCTCCAGGGCGCGGGACAATTCCGCATTGCCCTGCTGACTGCGCTGGTGGAAATCTTTCAGGCGATCGCCGATCAGCCAGGCTTTTTCGCCCAGATCGGCCTGCAGCCCGGCCTTCAGATCCTTCAGGTGGCGATAGCCGATCGACCGGCAGAACCGACCGACCGACGCCTCGGAGAGCCCCACTTTCTGCGCCACACTGGAGGCCGTCTCGAAGGGCAGCGAGGAGAGGTTTGACATCAGGTAATGCGCCAAGGCCCGTTCGGCCGGCGTGCCGGTTTCCACAGCGGCCGACAGGCGTTCGCGCAGATCGCCGCCGGCCGGGGCCGCCTCGGCGCTGTCTGGCTGTCTGTCGTGCTGGTGGTTTTCCACTGGCGTATCCCCCCGTCAGGATGTCAGCCTGTCAGTAATCTTTCATTCGGTCAATATTGCAAGTAAACTGATTTTCGCTAAGCTGCCGCGACACAGCCCGACAGGAGGCCCCATGTCCGATTCCGCGCCGACCAAGGCCCCATTGCGCATCGACGGGGCCGTCCTGCGGCTGGTCCGCCTGCCCTTGGTGACGCCGTTCACGATTGCGACCGGCACGATGACCGAAAAGGTGTTTCCGCTTCTGACCCTGCGTTCGGGCGGTCTGGAGGGGCACGCCGAAGGGGTGATGGACCCGCTGCCCGATTACCTTGAGGAAACGGTGGCGGGCGCGATGGACCTGCTGGAAAAGGTTCTGCTGCCCCAGGTGCTGGGCAAGACCTTTGCCAATCCCGAAGCGCTGGCCCGGCAGATGGCGCCCTGGCGCGCCAACCATATGGCCAAGGCAACGGTAGAGATGGCGTTCTGGGACCTCTGGGCCCGCTCGTTGAACCTGCCCTTGCAGACCGTGCTGGGTGGCGAAGGGGATGCCATCGATGTGGGCGTGTCACTTGGGATCGGTCCGGTCGCGGGCACGGTTGACCGGGTGGCCTCGCATCTGGCGCAGGGGTACAAGCGGATCAAGCTGAAGGTCAGGCCGGGGCATGATATCGGTCTGTTGCAGGCCGTGCGGCGCGAGTTTCCCCAGGCGCATCTGACTGTCGACGCCAATTGCTGCTACACTCTCTCCGACACGGCCTTGATCCGCCAGATGGATGATTTCGACCTGGATTACATCGAACAGCCGCTGGCCTGGGACGACATCCACGACCACGCGACCTTGCAGCAGCGCATCCGCACGCCGCTCTGCCTCGACGAATGCATCCGCACGGTGGAACATGCGCGCAAGGCGCTGCAGACCGATGCGGCGCGGGTGATCAACATCAAGGTCGGTCGCAGCGGTGGCCATGTCGCGGCGCGGCAGATCCACGATCTGTCGCAGGCTTTCCAGGTGCCTGTCTGGTGCGGTGGAATGCTTGAATCCGGCATAGGCCGGGCGCACAACATCCACCTGTCCACCCTGCCGAACTTTACCAAGCCGGGCGACACTTCTTCCGCGAGCCGCTATTTCACCCGCGACATTGTTGAGGAGAAGCTTGAAACGGTCGACGGCCGGATGCCCGTGCCCAAAGGGCCGGGGACGGGCGTCAGCCTGGATCATGACTATCTGGCCCGCGCGACCCTGTCGCATCAGGAATTGCAGCCATGACCGATGTCACGTTCCGCGACCTTTCGGGCATGGCGGAGTTCCGCGCTGCCGAAGAACTGCAGCGGCAGGTCTGGGGCGAGGGCGACATGCCCGATCCGGCCGACCTGATGATGGTCATCCAGGCCGAGGGCGGGTTGGTCGGCGGGGCCTTTGTCGATGGCAGGCTGGCAGGCTATGTTTTCGGTTTTCCGACCCGCGACCCGCAGGTCCAGCATTCGCACCGTCTTGCGGTGCTGGCGCAGACGCAGGGCATGGGGCTGGGCGTCAGGTTGAAGCTGTACCAGCGCGACTGGTGCCTTGCGCGCGGCATTACCCATGTCCGCTGGACGTTCGATCCGATGCGCGTGATCAACGCCTCGCTCAACATCGACCGGCTGGGGGCCCAGTCCAGCACATATTTGCAGGACTATTATGGCGATATGGCCGGCATCAACACCGGCATGGGGTCAGACCGCCTTTTGGTCGACTGGAACCTGGCGGACCCTGGCGTGGCCGCGCGCGCATCAGGAGCCGCCGGTCTGCCTGATCGCGGCGTCCCGCTGGCGGTGGCGCTTCCTGACAACATCGAACAACTGACCGCGGACAACCCCATACAGGCCGAGAGCCTGCGGCTTGCCCTTCGAGGCGCATTGCAGTCCGCCTTCGCCGCAGGCGGCAAGATCATCGGCTTTGATCGGAAAGCCCGCGTCTATCTTTTGGATAGGCTTGGGTCCTGACGGCCCGGATTGCTTTCAAAAGACCGGACCGGGACCGGGGCAGGTCGAATTCGTGCTGGACCGGACCGGCGACAGGGCGGCGGATCCGGCGGGCATGACCGGCAAGACGACCCTCGCTTTCTGAAGGCAGCGGCGCGCTCGAATGTCGTGGCGGGTCTCGTCAGAGGAACTGCGCTTGCCACGGGGCAGGGCGGTCCGTGAGCCTCGCCGGATGCCCAAGACTTCCCCGTTCCGCTGCTGCAAGACCGCCCCGTCTATCATCCGCCTGGCGGTGATGCCCTACACCATCCACCGGGACAGCATCACCGGCAGTGGCGATGGGCACGCATTTCCTGCGCGGCTTCACTTGTCGTCGGGATGACGCATCAGTTTTATCGGGCTGTCATCCGACCGGCCTAGGGTCCGCCCAGCAATTCCGAGCGGAGCCTGAGATGAAAAAGACACTTTCCACCCTTGGCGTCCTTGCCATGACCGCGACCGCGGCCTTTGCCGAACCGGCGCAGATCACCTGGTGGCATGGCATGGGCGGCGCCAATGAAGAGGTGATCAACCAGATCGCCCAGAAATTCAACGCAGCCCAGGCCGCCTGCGCGCTGACCCCGGTGTCCAAAGGCACTTATGAAGAGGCGCTCGCTTCGGGCATCGCCGCCTTCCGCTCGGGCGAACAGCCGAACATCCTTCAGGTCTTCGATGCCGGCGCCGCCACGATCATGAACGCGCCGGGCGCGATCATCCCGGCCGAGGATCTGCTGGTCCAGAACGGCCATGGCTTCGACCGCGAAGCCTTCATCCCCGGCATCCGCTTCTTCTATGCCGATGCCGAGGGCAAGTTCATCGGGATGCCGTTCAACTCCTCCGCGCCGATCATGTATATCAATGACGAGGCTTTCGCGAAGGCGGGCGTCGCCGTGCCGAAGACCTGGGCCGAATTCGAGGCCGCGGCACCCAAGCTGAAGGAAGCGGGCTATATCCCGCTGACCGCCTCGCAACTGACCTGGATGTTCTTCGAGAACTATTTCTCGCGCAACAATGTGCAGATGGCCTCGAACAACAATGGCTATGACGGCTTTGCCGACACCACGCTGAACGCCACCGCGCCCGAGCTGCTGGCCTTCTGGACCCGGGTGAAGGCCTGGCACGATGCCGGTCTCTTCGGCTTCTACGGCGCGGGCTGGTCCGACAATCAGAAGCCCTTCGAAGAGGGCAAGGTCGCGCTGTGGATCGGCTCTTCGGGGTCGTTCGGCGGGTTGTCGAAGACCGCGACGATGCCCTTCTCGGCCACCTTCCTGCCCTATGACGAAACTGTCGCCGACGGCAATAAATCGTCCTTCATCGGCGGCGCGTCGCTCTTTGCCTTTGCGGGCAAGCCGGATGCGGAAAACAAGTGCACGGCCGATTTCTTCAGCTTCCTGACCTCGACCGACATCCAGGCCTTCTACCACCAGGCCACCGGCTATGTCGCCATCACCACCGCCGCCTACGAGAAGTCCAAGGCCGACGGCTGGTATGAAAAGCATCCGCAGGCCGAAATCGGCATCCTGCAACTGTCGATGCCGCAGGGCGAATGGTCCAAGGGCTATCGCCTTGGCTTCTACCCGCAGATCCGGGTGATCGAGGAACGCGAGTTCAATAAGATCTTCTCGGGCGAGACCACGGTGGAAGACGCGTTCAAGGCGATCAAGGCCGAGGGCGACGAGCTGCTGGCCAAGTTCGCCAAGACGGCGGGCTGATCCACCAGCCCCCCTGTGCCGCCAGGCCCCGCTCCCGGGCCTGGCGGTCATTCCATTTCCGCATGCCAGGCCCCGATGACCGATCTTCCCGCCCCCGCAACCGCCTCCAGGACTGGCCAGCCCTTCGCCCGTCTGCGCGCGGCCCTGACCGCGCCGCCCGAACCGGCCAAGCGCGTCCAGTTCGACCGGCCCTTGCTGCCCTGGCTGTTCCTTCTGCCGCAGCTTCTGGTGATCTGCGTCTTCTTCTACTGGCCCTCGGTGCAGGCGATCACCTCGTCCTTCTACCTTGAGGACCCGTTCGGCTTCGGCGCGACCTTCGTGGGGTTCGACAATTACACCGATGCCCTGCGCGCGTCCGAGTATCGCCATATCGCGGCCTTCACCGCCTTTTTCACGGCCGTCGTCACCGTCGCGGCGCTGGGCCTTGGGCTGTTGCTGGCGGTCAAGGCCGATACGGTGATCCGCGCTCGCGGCCCCTATCGCACGGCGCTGATCTCGGTCTACGCCATCGCGCCGCCGGTGGCCGGGCTGATCGGGATGATGCTTTTCGACCAGCATATCGGCCCGTTCGTGAAGCTGGCGGCGATGCTCGGCTGGGAGATGAAGGTGGGGATCGACTATTGGGACACCGCCTTCGCCATGATCCTGGTCTCGGTCTGGAAGCAGGTGCCCTACAACTTCATCTTCTTCCTGTCGGGGCTTCAGGCGGTTCCGGCCTCGGTCCGCGAGGCGGCCCTGATCGATTGCCGCAACGGCTGGCGGCGGTTCCGCACCGTCACGCTGCCCTTGCTGGCGCCGACCGCCTTCTTCCTCCTGATCATCAACATCACCTACGCGCTGTTCGACACTTTCGCGGTGATCGACGTCATGGTGAAGGACAAGCCCGCCAACAACCCGATGACGCTGGTCTACAAGGTCTATAATGACGGCTTCCGCGGCAATGACATCGGCGGGTCCTCGGCCCAGTCGGTGATCCTGATGCTGGTCGTCCTGGTCCTGACCCTGGCGCAGTTCCGCTGGCTGGAACGCCGCGTCCATTACGGCTGAACCCCACAGAGCATACCATGACCCGCATCCGCCCCCTTGACCACCTGATCCTCATCCTTGGCTGCCTGTTCATGCTGGCGCCCGTCGCGGTCGCCATCATGACCTCGACCCATACCGCCGCCGATATCCATGTGAACGGGTTGTCGCTGGCCCCGGGCGGTCATGGGATCGAGACCTACCAGACCGTCCTGACCAAGCGCGGCGGCTTTACCGGCCAGGTGACGGGCGCGACCATGGCGATGAATTCGCTGATCCTTGGCCTTGGCTTCGCCATCGGCAAGATCGTGCTGTCGATGCTTGCGGCCTATGCGCTGGTCTACTTCCGCTTCCGTTTCGCCACCGCGATGTTCTGGGTGATCTTCACCACCCTTCTTCTGCCGCTCGAGGTGCGGATCATGCCTTCGTATCAGGTCATGTCCGAGCTGCATCTTCTGAACACCTATACCGGGCTGATCCTGCCCTTGCTGGCCTCGGCCACCGGCACGTTCTACTTCCGGCAATTCTTCAAAGCCGTCCCCGACGAGCTGCTGGAAGCCGCCCGCATCGACGGGGCCGGGCCGGTGAAATTCTTCATCGACATCCTGCTGCCCCTGTCTAAGACCATGATGGCGGCGATCTTCATCATCATGTTCGTCTATGGCTGGAACCAGTATCTCTGGCCGATGCTGATGACGACCGAAGAACGCTTCTTCACCCTGATGCGCGGGATCAAGCAGATCCTTCAGGTCTGGGTCGGCAGCCAGATCCCCGATTACAACCAGGCCTTCGCCCTTGCGGTGCTGGCGCTGCTGCCGCCCGTACTTGTGGTGGTGGTCTTCCAGCGCTGGTTCATCAAGGGCCTGACCGAAAGCGACAAGTGACATGGCTTCCATCACCCTGACGAATGTCTCGAAGACCTATTCCGGCGCGGCTGCGCCTTCGGTCGCGGAGATCGACCTGACCGTCGCGGATGGCGAATTCATCGTGCTGGTCGGCCCGTCGGGCTGCGGCAAGTCCACGCTCTTGCGCATGGTGGCGGGGCTGGAAGAGATCACCGGCGGCGAGGTGCGCATCGCCGACCGCCTGGTCAACCGCGTCGATCCGGCCGACCGCGACATCGCCATGGTGTTCCAGAATTACGCGCTTTATCCGCATATGACAGTGCGCGAGAACATGGCCTACGGGCTGAAGAACCGGAAGACGCCCAAGGCCGAGATCGCGGCGCGGGTGGCCGAAGCCGCCCGGATGCTGGAGCTTTCCCCCTATCTCGACCGCAAGCCCCGCGCCCTGTCCGGCGGACAGCGCCAGCGCGTCGCCATGGGCCGCGCGGTCGTGCGCCAGCCCGCGGCCTTCCTGTTCGATGAACCCCTGTCGAACCTGGACGCCAAGCTGCGCGTCTCGATGCGGGGCGAGATCCGCCGTCTGCAACGCCGCCTGGGCACAACCTCGCTTTACGTCACCCATGACCAGCTCGAGGCGATGACCCTGGCCGATCGTCTGGTGGTGCTGAATGCCGGCCGGATCGAACAGGTGGGCGCGCCGCTGGAGATCTATCACCATCCCGCCTCGACCTTCGTCGCCTCGTTCATCGGCGCGCCGGCCATGAACCTGCTCGACGGTCAGTCCGATGCCGCCGGGTTGTACATTGGCGGCCACCGGGTCGCGCATCCGGAAAGGCCGCTTTCCGGACCGGTCACCATCGGGCTGCGGGCCGAAGACCTTGTGCCTGCCGCCGAGGGATTGCCCTTCCGGACCGATTTTGTCGAAGAGCTTGGCGCGCAGCGGCTGGTTCACGGCCATGTCGACGGGCAACCCCTTGTGGTGGCCATGGACCCTGCGGCATCTCTGGCCGCCGAGTTGCGGCTGGCCATCGCGCCCGACCGGGTGCATGTCTTCCGCACCGATACGGGCAGGCGGATCGAGACCGCCCCTGCTTCCGCCCGGACAGCGTTGGTGCCCGCGTGACCTGGCAACCCTTTCCAGGCTGCCGCCGCTGTCGCCGGCGCGGCGGAAAGACATCCGGCGGGCAGTGACAGAAGGAAACCGAGGTGGTGGCCGCCTGTGCCACCTGGCTTGACGCTCGGTGGAATGCCCCTTTCGGCAAGCACCCACCGCTTAGACCGTCGCGGCCCGGGCGCCTATTCGAATTGCGGGTCGATCTGGACGCGATAGCCGTTGACCAGGCGGTTCGTCTCATTCGCCATGCCAATGACGCCCATCAGCTCGCCGAACATCTCGGGCGTCATGCCGGCCTTTTGCGCCGCCGCCGTATGGCTGGCGATGCAATAGCCACAATTGTTGGTGACCGAGACGGCCAGATAGACCATCTCCTTCACCACCGGGTCCAGCGCCCCCGGCGCCATCACATCCTTGACGCTGTCCCAGGTCCGCTTCAGGCCCCTGGGGTCATTGGCCAGCAGCTTCCAGAAGTTGTTCACATCCTTCAATCCGCGCGATGCCATGATGTCGTCATAGACGGCCTTCACCTCGGGCGAGGCATCGCGATAGTCGATCGGCTGGGGACGGGCCATGTCTTCCTCCTGTGACTCGATCCGGTGAGCCTGCGGAATGGCATTCTATATGTCAATATGGCATGCAATATGTGCTCGCTGACGAGGGTGGGTTCCGGTTTCCGTCGGCCTTTCCGCATGCGCAGCGGTCCAGACCCGTGACCCGGATCGTCACCCCGCAAGCCGCGTCGGTGCCAAGGTGATGGAGTGGCAAGCGGCCAGCCCGCCGCTCCGGGCGAATGCCAGGCGACGCCGCGCCTTACCGTGATCGGGATGAACTTCATCGCTCGTCATGTCGGCAAGCTGCTTGTCCGCCGATGACCCTGACCCTGTCGCCGCCGCAGGTCTTGCCCTGCATCGCCGTCCTTCTGGCCTGACCGGCCTGAGACCGTCTGGCAGGCCGGCCGATTCGTAGCCCGCCAGGGCGACAGAATTCCCCCGGACCGCAAGAAGATGGAACGTAACCCCTGTCGCTGCCTGACTTTCCAGCACAGAGATTTTGATCTTTCGGCATGACAAAAATAAAAATTGCATACAAAAATTTCGTATCGCATGCTGATCTGATCAAAACCCAGCAAAGATCTGGAATACCGATGTCCGACGCCTCCGCCCAGAACGTCCCCGCCCAGATCGCTCTCGACACCAGGCTTGTTCATGCCGGCCGTGTCGGCGGAACAGGGCCGGTCAACACGCCGGTCCATCGTGCCTCGACCATCCTCTTCGACACTGTGGCCGATCTGGATGCGGCCAAGGCCGCCCGTTTCGCGAAGGGTACGCTGTTCTACGGCCGTTTCGGCACGCCCGACACTTTCGCCTTCGAAGAGGCCGTTTCGGCACTGGAAGCCGGGGCCGCGACCGTGGCCGTGCCCTCGGGCCTTGCCGCCTGCGTGTTGCCGCTGGTGGCCTTCCTCAGGCCCGGCGACCATGTGCTGGTGGCGGACACCATCTATGAACCGACCCGCACCAGCCTGAACGCCTTCATCGCCCGCAATGGCGTGGCGGTGGAATATGTCGATCCGCGCGCCGATCTGGCGCCGCTGCTGCGGCCCGAGACGCGCATGATCTATCTGGAAAGCCCCGGCTCGCTGACCTTCGAATTGCAGGATCTTCCTGCCGTTGCGGCGCTGGCGAAGGGCAGGGGGATCGTCACCGTCTGCGACAATACCTGGGCGACCGGCTATTTCTGCCAGCCGCTCGCGCTGGGGATCGACATCGTCGTGCAGGCGGCGACCAAATATATCGTCGGCCATTCCGATGCGATGCTGGGCACCGTGACCGTGGCCGATGCCGCGCTGCACAAGCCGCTGCGCGAGGCCGCGAACTGGCTGGGCCATGCGGTCGCGCCGGATGCGATCTATCTTGGCGCGCGCGGTCTGCGCAGTTTGGGCGCGCGGCTGAAACAGCACCACGCCACCGGGCTTGATCTGGCCCGCTGGCTGGAGACCCAACCCGGCATCGCCCGCGTCCTGCATCCCGGCCTGGCCTCGCATCCCGATCACGCCATCTTCCGCCGCGATTTCCGCGGGGCTTCGGGCCTGTTTTCGGTGCTGC
>Ga0056909_1001189_pt1 | contig 17134 bp, 20 predicted proteins | sample EBPBio102011_DNA_FD_62115 | JGI IMG/M metagenome (GOLD analysis project Ga0056909, IMG submission 62115) | Wastewater treatment Type I Accumulibacter community from EBPR Bioreactor in Madison, WI, USA - Reactor 1_1/10/2011_ DNA | ecosystem: Engineered > Bioreactor > EBPR > Anaerobic-Aerobic >...
GCACGGTCGGTGGCCGCGCTGACGAAGGCGGGCAAGCTGGTGTCGGTGGCCGGGGGTGGCGATACGGTGGCGGCACTGAACAAGGCGGGCGCGGCGGGTGATTTCAGCTTCATCTCCACCGCCGGGGGCGCCTTCCTCGAATGGATGGAAGGCAAGGAACTGCCCGGCGTCGCCGCCCTGATGTGACGCCTCCGCCACCTCCCCTGCTCAGGTGATTGACAGGATCGGGGTGACTGCGCCAGCACTGCATACAGGCCCTGCCGGAGACCGGCGGGGCCTTTTTCGAATCCATATTCAAGGCATCGCCATGGCGCTTACGGGCTTCCCCAATTTCCCCACCTTTCCAAATGTCTGGCAGGGCACTGACCGCAACGAAAAGAAGAACGGCACCAAGGGTGTCGATCAGTATTTCGGCATGGATGGCAACGACACGCTGTATGGCGCGGGCGGCAATGACATCCTTGACGGCAACCGTGGCAACGACAAGCTTTATGGCGGTGCGGGGCACGACACGCTGACCATTCTGGGGTCGGATACGCTCAGCGGCGGCACGGGTTTCGACTTCTTCGAAGTGGTGGGCATCAAATATGACATGCGGCTGCCCTCGAACAGCTCGGTCATCACCGACTTCACCGCGAAGGGCGCCAGTCACGACATCCTGCAACTGGCGAATTTCAACTTCAAATGGAAGGATCGCGATGCCGACCTGTCGGACGGTTTCTCGTTCCAGCGCAAGGGCAAGGATACACTGATCACCGCCGAGGATGCGGGCGGCAATGTCTACAAAATCCTTGTGAAGAACGTGCTGCCCGGCGCGCTGACCACCAAGAATGTGCAGCTGATCGACAAACCGGGCTTCGGCCTGGCCGCCGCAACCGAGGCTGGCGAGGACTGGACGGGAACCCGCAAGGCTGACAACCATCGGGGGGGCGCGGGAAATGATTTCATCATGGGGCGCGGCGGCAATGACACGCTGCTCGGGATGGGCGGCGACGATTCGCTGAATGGCGAAAAGGGCGCCGATCTGCTGCGCGGCGGGCGCGGCGACGACCGGCTGTATGTTTCGGGCGGGGACAATGCCTATGGCGGCGCCGGGTCCGACATGTTTGTCTTTGCCTCGCATGACCAGCTTCCCACCATGACCGATGCGGGCACCGGCCATGTCCGTGACTTCGACGCGGCCAAAGACCGTGTGGAACTGACCATGTTCGGACTGGACTGGGAGGGCCGCGACGCCGGGCTGGAAGACGGCTGGCAGCTGCGCAAGGTGTCGAATGGCTGGAGGGTGGATATTGCCGACGAGGATGCGGGCCGCATCTCTTTCGTGCTGCACACCACCGCCGAAGCGCTCGACGAAACCCATTTCGTCTTCGGTTTCGCCTGAAAGCAAACGGCCCGCCGGATCGGCGGGCCGTTTAATCCGGTGCCGGAGGGCTCAGCCCAGCGGCATCTCGTCGCCAAGCACACGCAGCCGGTCAGCCAGCGTATCCAGATCGGTCCAGTTCAGCACGCGGATGGAATCGCGCCCAAAGTCGATGACGACACCGCCGCCCCGCACCTCGGCATAGGTATCCAGCAGGTCGCGTGCATTCTCCATCCCTTCCCAGCGCACCGCTGCGATGTAGATGGAATCATCGGCCGTCATATCGCCGATCACGTCCTGGCCGTTATGGGTGCCGAAGACGAAGGAATCCGCCCCGGCCCCGCCGCGCAGGCGGTCATTGCCGCGCCCGCCGTCCAGCACATCATCGCCGCCATTGCCCATCAGCATATCGCTGCCCCTGCCGCCCGACAGCGTATCGGCCCCGAAGCCGCCCGACAGCGTATCGTTGCCCGCATCGCCGCGAAGGTTGTCGAGACCGGCATTGCCCTGAATCAGATCATGGCCGAACCCGCCATGCAGCGAGTCATTGCCCTGAAGGCCGCGAAGGGTGTCATCACCGGCGAAACCGCGCAGGACATCGCGGAAGCCCGATCCGGTCATCGCGTCACCATCCGCAAACAGGAAGCGGAAAGCATCGAGACCGTTCGACCCGTCCAGCGCATCAACCAGATCCGCAGCAGACAGTTCAAGCCCCCGGATGCGCAGCACCGGATTGCCCAGCACCTGAAGGTCCAGGCCGGTCACGATGCCGGTGGCATCATTCGCGCCGTTGATCGTGTAGTCGCCGTCCAGCACAACCCGGTTGCCGCCCAGACGCAGCGATACATCCGTGGGATCAGCGGTGTTGAGGGTGCCGAAAGCGGCATCGTCATAGCGCGACAGATCCAGTCCGCGCACGAGGAATTTGGTCGGTGCAAGGGTGACCATAACTTGAACTCCAATAATGGCACTTGGCCGGAAAACTTAACAAATCGTTAAATCTCCCCTGCAGCCGGGTCAAGAAAACCGGGATGAAGCGCGCGGTTTCTGCTCGGCCTTCCCGAACCGCGCAGCCGGCTCCGCGACAATCGCGAGCCCCGCCCCGTGATCTGCAATAAACCCGGAACAATCCGCCCGCAGCACGGCCGAATCGACCGTGCTGTGGGCCGCTTGCAACAGTCACGCACGGACCGGGCCGGGGCGATTCACATAGTGATTCGGCTGTGTCATATTGGCCAAACCCTCCCGCCGAACGAGGAGGGACGAGGCAGATCGACCATGAATGCGCACCGCCCTTCCATTGGCAGCCTGATGATCTTCGCCCTGGCGCTGACGCTGGGCGGCTATTTTACCTTTGCCGCCGTGCAGGGCGATTACGGCGTGTTCCGCCGCGTGCAGATCAATGCCGAGGCCGAGGCGCTGATTGCCGAACGTGACCGGCTGCGCGCCGAACTGGCCGAATTGCAGAACCGCACCCTGCGCTTGTCCGACGCCTATCTGGATCTCGACCTGCTGGATGAGCAGCTGCGCGATGTGCTGGGATATGTCCGCGCCGACGAGCTGGTGATCCGCTAGGCCTTTGCCGAAATTTAAAGGCCAAGGGGCGGGCATCACCTGCCTGCGCTGACGCTGCGGCGGCAGGCCCTTCCGAAGACCGCCCTGCCCCGCCACACCGATCCCGCCCCGCCATTTTCATCCCTCGAACTGACGCCGCCGGCGCAAGGGCGCAGGGAAGCCCACGCCGCAGCGCGGCGAGAGTTTTACTTGCCAGACCCCTTATTTCTCCGATATTGTGCAGATGGTTTAATGCTGAACTATTTTGCCACATGGGAGGGAGCCGCATGGCCACCAAGAAGGCACCTGAGAGACCCAACGTCTCGAAAGAGGAACTTCTGAAATATTACCGTGAAATGCTGCTGATCCGCCGATTCGAGGAAAAGGCCGGGCAGCTTTACGGGATGGGGCTGATCGGCGGCTTCTGTCACCTGTATATCGGGCAGGAAGCGGTGGTCGTCGGGCTGGAGGCCGCGGCCAAGGAAGGCGACAAGCGCCTGACCTCGTATCGCGACCACGGACATATGCTGGCCTGCGGCATGGACCCGAAGGGCGTGATGGCCGAACTGACCGGGCGCATTGGCGGCTACTCCAAGGGCAAGGGCGGCTCGATGCACATGTTCAGCCGCGAGAAGCACTTCTACGGCGGGCATGGCATCGTGGGCGCGCAGGTGCCGCTGGGCGCCGGGCTTGCCTTCTCGGACTGGTACAAGGGCAATGACAACGTCACCTTCACCTATTTCGGCGATGGTGCGGCGAACCAGGGCCAGGTCTACGAGACCTACAACATGGCCGAACTCTGGAACCTGCCGGTGATCTTCGTCATCGAGAACAACCAGTATGCCATGGGCACCAGCATGAAGCGCGCCACCAAATCGGTCACGCTGTATGGCCGGGGCGAGGCTTACGGCATTCCGGGCGAACAGGTCGACGGCATGGATGTGATGGCGGTGAAGGCAGCCGCCGAAAAGGCCGTGGCACACTGCCGGGCGGGCAAGGGCCCGTATATCCTTGAAATGATGACCTACCGCTATCGCGGCCATTCGATGTCGGACCCGGCGAAATACCGGACCCGCGAGGAGGTCGAGAAGATCAAGACCGAGAAGGACTGCATCGAGCATGTCCGCGACCTGCTGACCCAGGGCGGCCTTGCCTCGGATGATGAGCTGAAAGCCATCGACAAAGAGATCAAGGCCATCGTGAACGAGGCGGCCGAATTCTCGAAAGACAGCCCCGAACCGCCGCTCGACGAGCTGTGGACGGATATCTACGCATAAGGGAGGGGAAAGATGGCTACGCAAGTTCTTATGCCCGCGCTTTCTCCGACCATGGAGGAAGGCACGCTGGCCAAATGGCTGGTGAAGGAAGGCGATACGGTCAAATCCGGCCAGATCCTCGCCGAGATCGAAACCGACAAGGCCACGATGGAATTCGAGGCGGTGGATGAAGGCATCATCGGCAAGCTGCTGGTGGCCGAAGGCACGGCAGGCGTGAAGGTGAACACGCCCATCGCGGTGCTGGTCGAGGAAGGTGAAAGCGCGGATGCCGCCGTCGCGGCCCCTGCCCCCGCCGCAGCCGAGGCAGCCCCCGCCGCCGCGCCCGAGGCTGCACCCAAAGCTGCCCCCGTCGCTGCCGCGCCGGTGGCCGTGGTGTCCAAGGCCTCGCCCGACTGGGCCGAGGGCACGCCGATGAAAACCATGACCGTGCGCGAGGCCCTGCGCGAGGCCATGGCCGAGGAAATGCGCCGCAGTGATGCGGTGTTCCTGATGGGCGAGGAAGTCGGTGAATATCAGGGCGCCTACAAGATCAGCCAGGGTCTGCTGGATGAGTTCGGCCCCAAGCGCGTGATCGACACGCCGATCACCGAACACGGCTTTGCCGGTATCGCCGTCGGTGCGGCCTGGGGCGGTCTGAACCCGATTGTCGAGTTCATGACCTTCAACTTCGCCATGCAGGCGATTGACCACCTGATCAACTCGGCCGCCAAGACGAACTACATGTCCGGCGGGCAGCTGGGCTGTCCCATCGTGTTCCGGGGTCCGAATGGCGCGGCGGCACGGGTCGCAGCACAGCACAGCCAGGATTACGCGGCATGGTATGCGGCAATCCCCGGCATGAAGGTGGTGATGCCCTATTCGGCGGCCGATGCGAAAGGCCTGCTGAAACAGGCAATCCGTGATCCGAACCCGGTGGTGTTCCTTGAAAACGAAATCCTATACGGCAAGTCCTTCGAAGTGCCGGATGTCGAGGATTTCACCATTCCCTTCGGCAAGGCCAGGATCTGGCGCGAAGGCACGGATGTCACCATCGTCAGCTTCGGCATCGGCATGACCTATGCGCTGGAGGCCGCCGACAAGCTGGCGGCCGAGGGCATCAGCGCCGAGGTGATCGACCTGCGCACCCTGCGTCCCCTCGACTATGACACGGTGCTGGCTTCGGTGATGAAGACCAACCGCTGCGTCACGGTCGAGGAAGGCTTCCCCGTCGGCTCCATCGGCAACCACATCTCGGCGGTGATCATGCAGCGCGCGTTTGACTATCTGGACGCGCCGGTGATCAACCTCTGCGGCAAGGATGTGCCGATGCCCTATGCGGCCAACCTTGAGAAGCTCGCACTGGTGACGACCGCCGAAGTGGTCGAAGCCGTGAAATCCGTCTGCTATCGCTGAGGTGTGAGATGGCCATTCAAGTTCTGATGCCCGCCCTTTCGCCCACGATGGAAGAGGGCACGCTGGCCAAATGGCTGGTGAAGGAAGGCGACGAGGTGAAATCCGGTCAGGTGCTCGCCGAGATCGAAACCGACAAGGCCACGATGGAATTCGAGGCCGTGGATGAAGGCGTGATCGGCAAGATCCTGATCGCGGAAGGCAGCGCAGGGGTGAAGGTGAACACCCCCATCGCCGTGCTGCTGGAAGAAGGCGAGGATGCCTCGGCCGCCGCTGAGGCGCCTGCGCCCAAGGCGGAAAGCGCCGCGCCTGCGGCCGCTCCGGCGGCAGCTGCGCCTGCTGCGGCCCCAGCCCCTGCGGCGCCGGTCGCTTCTGGCGGCGCGCGGGTGTTTGCCTCGCCGCTGGCCCGTCGCATCGCTGCGGAAAAGGGTCTGGACCTGAGCGCGGTCAAGGGGTCCGGCCCGCATGGCCGGATCGTCAAGGCGGATGTGGAAGGTGCCGCGGCAGCCCCGAAAGCTGCCGCCCCGGCTGCGGCTGCGACACCTGCCGCTGCGGCGGCCCCGGCCCCGGCTGCTGCGCCGGCAGCGCCTTCGGCGGATGCGGTGAAGAAGCTTTATGCAGATCGCGCCTACGAGGAAGTGCCGCTGGACGGGATGCGCCGCACCATCGCCGCACGTCTGACCGAAGCCAAGCAGACCATCCCGCATTTCTACCTGCGCCGCGAAGTGCAGCTTGATACGCTGATGGCTTTCCGCGAGCAGTTGAACAAGTCGCTGGAAGGACGCGGGGTAAAGCTCAGCGTCAATGACTTCATCATCAAGGCCTCGGCGCTGGCGCTGCAAAAGGTGCCGGATTGCAATGCGGTCTGGGCGGGCGACCGCATCCTGAAGATGAAGCCCTCGGATGTGGCGGTGGCCGTGGCCATCGACGGCGGTCTGTTCACCCCGGTTCTGAAGGATGCCGACAAGAAATCGCTGTCGGCCCTTTCGGCCGAGATGAAGGATCTGGCGGCGCGGGCGAAATCGAAGAAGCTGGCCCCACATGAATATCAGGGTGGCAGCTTCGCGATTTCCAACCTCGGGATGATGGGGGTCGAGAATTTCGACGCCGTGATCAACCCGCCGCATGGCTCGATCCTCGCGGTCGGCGCGGGCGTGAAGAAGCCGGTGGTCAACAAGGCGGGAGAGATCGTGGTGGCCACCATGATGTCGATGACGCTTTCGGTGGATCACCGCGTGATCGACGGCGCGCTGGGGGCCGAGTTCCTCAAGGCGCTGATCGAGAACCTCGAAAACCCGATGATGATGCTGGCCTGACAGCCAGCACCGCAATGCAAAAGGCCCCGGAGCGATCCGGGGCCTTTTCGTTTCCGCTTGCGACCTGGTTCAGCAGTCGCAGTCCTTCAGGATCTGGTTCATGCTGACGGCGGGCTGCGAACACCCCGCTTCCCCCACCACCTTGGCCGGAACGCCTGCGACGGTCGTGCAGGGCGGCACGTCCTGCAACACCACCGACCCCGCCGCGATGCGCGAGCAATGGCCGATGCTGATATTGCCCAGCACCTTGGCTCCCGCCCCGATCAGCACGCCGTCGCCGATCTTGGGATGACGGTCGCCGTCTTCCTTGCCCGTCCCGCCCAGCGTCACGGAATGCAGCATGGATACGTTGTCGCCCACCACTGCCGTTTCACCGATCACGATGGAATGGGCGTGGTCGATCATGATACCGCGCCCGATACGGGCTGCGGGATGAATGTCGACGCCAAAGACCTCGGACACCCGCATCTGCACAAATAGGCCATGTCTGCCCGGCCCTGACCCCAGAGCCAATGCCCCACGCGATAGGCCTGCACCGCCTGATAGCCCTTGAAGAACAGCATGGGCTGCAAATAGCGATGGCAGGCAGGATCACGGTCGAACACCGCTACCAGATCGGCCCGCGCCGCCTGCCCCAGCGCCGGATCGGCGGCATAGGCGGTATCCGCGATCTCGCGCAGCAGTTGTTCACTCATCTCGCCGCTGGCGAGTTTCAGCGAAAACCGATAGGCGAGCGCACGTTCCATCGTCGGATGGTGCAGCAGGCTGGAATGGACCAGCCCGCCCAGAAGCGGTTCTGCCGCGACCGCCGCCAGCGCCTCTTCGCAGACACGCGACCACACCGGATCAACCGGGGTGAGCTTTGCTCGGGTCTCTGCCATCGGGAACTCCATCATTCAGATCTCGAACGGCATTATAGGCGATTTTCCTCCGCATTCCAGACGTCACCCGTCCATGCGATCATACCAGCGCAGCAAGCGGCCCAGCGTCAGGGTCAGTGCCGCCAGAAACAGGCGATCCGAGGGGTGGGCCTCGTGCCGCAAGGGGCACAGCATGGCCCGCGACATCAGGCTCCCGTCACCAAGGCCCGGATGCATCCGGCCAAGGCGTTTGACGATGCGATGTGCCATATGAGCTTCGGCAATCAGCCTGTCGGCCAGCGGCCTCCATTCGGCAGGGGGCCGCGCCATCAGCGCCCGCGCGGCCGCATGCAGATCTCCGGGAAGAATCGCACGCACTACAGCGTAACCTCCAGACTTGCCGCGGGCCCGGCACCAAAACTGGCGGACAATTGCGCAACACGCAGCACCACCATGCCGGTAGCGCCATCAGCAGATTGCATCGCGCCGGTATAGACCCAGCCCGGCGCCGAGCAACGATCCTCACGCAGAAGCACCGCCCCTTGCCAGAGCTGCACGAGGTAATCCTCGCGCTCCTCCCCCATCGGCACGTCGGCAGCCTGCCAGCTGTCCCCGTCGATCCGGCTGCGGCGCACCCAGGTGAACGCCAGATCCCCCGCCTGCCGCTGCTCCTTCAGGTGACAGGGCGCATAGGGACGCAGGCCCACACCCGTGAAAGCCGCCACCCGATGCGTGACCGTCGGATGGTCATACCCCCGTGCGGCGACACCAATCCGGTAGTGCCGCTCCAGCCCGCGCAGGCTGGGCGGCAGGTCGATCTGCGCCAGCGCCCCGTCCAGCAGAACGATCTGGCTGCCGATGGGCCATTCACCGGGCATCACGCCGTCGGTGCCCGCCTGCCCGCGCAGCCGCATCCGCAGCTCGTAGGTCATCGGCGCCACAAGCTGCGCTTCGGTGAACTGAAACACCTCCCAGATGCCGCTGTCCGGATCACCGATGGCCATGGCATTGGCCCCGCCCAGCACCCCGCGCGGCCCGGCCGAAATCAGATGCCCCGAGCTCAGCCGCACCCGCAACCCCGCGCCGCGATCCCACCGCCCGGCAGGCGCGCGCGCCAGCACCGTTTCGGTCCGCCCGATTGTGGCACTCCGGTTGAGAGTGGTGTTCAGCGCATAGCCCGCATCCTCCGCCGCCGACCACAGCGCGACCGTTCCGGGCCAGGGCCGACCGCCCACTGCCAGATGCGGCGCCCCGGGAACCTCAGAGCCTGTCAGCAGCGGCAGGTCGAGAAACACCGGATAAACCGGCAGCGGCGCCAGATATGCACGGGGCTCCGGAATTTCCTCGGCATGGGGCGCAGGCAGGTACAGCCCGCGTTCCGTGCGCACACCTTCGGCCATCAGAACATCACCATGTTCCAGCCGGTCGATGCGGTAGTCTGCCCCCGCAACCCGCACGACCTCGCCCACGCGCAACGCCATGGCCGAGCGTGGCAGTGCGAAACGCAGGGTATCGCGCGCCACCTGCGCCTCGGCCAGCCAGCGTTCGGCGATGGCAGCACCCTCGGCCCGCGTCAAAACCAGCGGCAGATCGGATTGCGCCACCGTCGGCACCGCATCCCCCGGCGCCACGGCCACCGCCTGTCGCGACGCAAAATCACCATCGGCCTCGGTAAAGCCAAGCATCACCCGCCCGGCACTCTCCGGCTCGGGGCTGCGGCTGGTCTCCACCGGCCCAGACAGATCGGCCGAAACCGCGAGGCGATCCGTTGCGAATGCCGCCCCCATCTGCCCGTCGCGCATGCGAAACACCAGCTTACCGCCCTGATCCGTCGCATCAAACCCGTAGGCCAGCATCAGCGGCTGCAACGCAGCGCGGGCCGACCCGATCTCGGTCAGGTGAAAGCCGCGCACCACGCCGACCAGATCGGAGACGTCGAATTCCGTCAGCCCCGCCTGCTCGCAAATCTCGGCCACCACCGCCGCAAGCCGCTGCCCGGCGATGCGTCCGGTGATCCAGTGGCCGCGCGCGTAATTGCCGCCGTCGCTCCAGACGCTCGCAACAGCAGGGAAGGCCGGATAGGGCCGTGCATCCCAGGCCCAGACATGCGACCGCGCCGTATCAAGCATTGGCCCCTCATAGAGCGCCGAGCGCGGGTTATGCACCGGGTCAGCCCAGTATTCATGGAACGCCAGCAGATAATGCATCTGCATCAGATCGTCGCGCCGCCCGGTCGATGCCCTCGGTAAAACGGATTCCGAGGATTTCGGGTCCAGAAACTTGTTCGGCTGGTTGGTGCCCTTGTCGATGGCCGCACATCCGTATTCGGTGAACCAGATCGGCTTCGACTGCGGCACCCAGTCGGATGCCACCGCCGCGCGCACCCCGTCGATCCGGTCGTGATGGCGTTCGGACCACCAGGACCGCAGATCCTTGTAGCGATAGACCCAGGGCTCGCCATAGGCACCATCCTCGATGGGACGACGGCGTTGCAGGCGTTCGGCCTCGTCACTGTCGTAGTACCAGTCGAACCCCTCACCGCCTGCGACATTGGCCTTCAGATAATCAAGGTCATAGACCCGGCGCCATACCGCATCCAGATGCCCCTCCTCGTCGCGCCAGTCGCTCAGCGGCATGTAATTGTCGATGCCGATGAAGTCGATATTCGGATCGGCCCACAACGGATCGAGGTGGAAATACACATTCCCGCCCGTATGATAGCCGAAATACTCCGACCAGTCGGCAGCATAGCTGATCTTCGTGGCAGGCCCGAGGATCGCCCGCACCTCTGCCGCAAGCTGGCGCAGCGCCGCCACCGCCGGAAAGCTGTGCCCCGGCCCGCGGATCTGCGTCAGCCCGCGCATTTCAGACCCGATGCAAAACGCATCCACCCCACCCGCCGCCGCGCAAAGATGCGCATAATGCAGGATGAAGCGGCGATAGCGCCATTCGTCGGCGCCCGCATAGCTTACAGAAGTGCCATCTATGGTGAAATCCTCGGGCTGCGCGCCGCCAAAGAAATCGGCCACCTCGGCCAGCGCGCCCGAAGTCTGATCGCTCGACCCTGCCCGCCCCGGCGCCTGCGCCAGCGTGATACGGCCACGCCAGGGCAAGGGGGGCTGGTCGGCTGCACCATCCCAGGGGTTTTCCAGCCCGTTGCCCGCCAGTTGCTCCATCAGGATGAAGGGGTAGAACATCACGCTCTGCCCCTTTGCCCGCAGCGCCGTGATCGCCTCCACCACCGCCGCATCGGCGGGTGTGCCACCGTAGACGGAGCTCCCGTCAATGCGCGGCACTTCCTGCGCCGCATCGCGCCCGATGCCGCCCGCGCGCCAGACCATGCCCACGCCTTCCTGCGCGGTCTGTTCGACCTTGGGACGGATCTCGCAGTCCCCGCAGCGCAGGTCACTGCCGAACCACGATACCACCAGCGAGACCGAGCCGCAGTTCGGCGCCTCCTCCTCAAGCTGTTTCAGCGAGGTCAGGAAATCGCAGCGTCCTGAGGGCGAGTTCACATTCGCCGACCGCACAGCTGCATCGCCCTCGGCATAATGAACTGCCGTCGTCGCCAGCGAATATTCGCCCGTGCCGGGGATCAGCGCAACAGCCCGCACCGCGTCCTGAAGGCTGGTCATCGCCTCCGCCGCAGCCCCCTGCGCCGGGCGGATCACCTCGAAGGAAAGCTGCGGCACCCGGTTGCCGAAACGGCCAAGCTCCAGATCCTCGATCACCACATAGGCGATACCGCGATAGGCTGGCGCCAGATCCGGCCCCTCCACCGCTTCGATCTTCGGATCGGGCAGTTGCGCCTCGCTGCCGGTGTAGACCCGCAGGTTCAAATCGCCCGGCGCGATTTCCACCCCGTCAGCCCAGATCCGGCCAATGCTGGAAATTCGCCCCTGACACAGCGCGATGGCAAGGCTGACGCTGTAGGAATAGGTCGTGGTGCGCGGGCTCGGCGCACCCTTGCCGCCCCCGGTGGTGCTGGTCTGTTCCATGAAGCGTGTGGCCCAGATCACCTGACCCGCCACCCGCACCCGGCCAAAGACCTGCGCCACCGCCGCCCCTTCCGAGGCGCCCATCAGGCGGAAACGGTCCACCCGCCCACCCTCGACCGCCTCGGAGCCCGCGCCCAGCAGCTTCTGATCCAGCACGCGGCCCAGCGTGGCCCCCACCGCGCGGCCGATGACCGCGCCGGACAGGCCCAGAACCGTGCCGCCAAAGCCCGATCCGATTGCGGCCCCCGCCGCGGACAGCAGTATCGTCGCCATTCAGCGCGCTCCTTCGAAGATTGCTCAACCGCGCTCTGCACGGTCAGGAAATGCGAACCGCGCCGCGATGCGGCGCTTCCAGGGGGCAGAAAGCGGGCTTTCGATCACCCCATGCCCCGTATAGGCGTGAACGAAGCTTTCACGCCGCCCGACCTCGGTCAGGATGCCCAGATGCTTCGCCACGCTGCCCTCGCGCATGCGAAACAGGATCACATCGCCCGACGCGAGTTCTGTCAGCGGCCTGGGCATCAGAAACTGCATCCCCGCCGCCAGAAGCGCCTCTTCTCCCGAGGGTTCGGCCCAGTCCTGCGTATAGGGCGGAACTTCGGTCGGCTCCGGCCCCACCAGCACCCGCCAGACGCCGCGGATCAGGCCAAGACAATCCGTCCCGGCCCCCCGTGTCGCGCATTGATGCAGGTAGGGCGTGCCAATCCAGAGCCGCGCCTCGGCAACGATCTCCTCCCCCCGGTTCATCCGCGCAGGCTCCCGCCGTCATTGACCAAAGACGACGACGGGAAAGAGGTCAGCCAGTCCTCGCCAGGAATATGCGGAAAGCCGCGAAAGTTCAGGAAATTTTTGAACTTCTGCCGACAGGTCTCAGCCCGCTTGTCGCATCCCGCCACCAGCCGTACCGACGTGCCCGCCGCCACATCAGCACCCAAGGCGCGCCACAGCCCGATCTCGCGCCGCCCGTCGGCAAGGATGCGGTCTGTCTTGATCGACCCCGACAGTCCCGCAGCCGCCCCGTCGCGCAAAGTCAGCACCCCGCTTGCGAACCAGCCCTGCGGACATTCGGCCAGTGGGGCAAAGCGGAACACCCTTCGCTCCCTCACCTCGGCGAGCACACAATCAGCAGTGAACTGCGGGTCTTGCAGATCCACCCCGCACTCCCGATCCCCAAGCAGCGCTGCGCATTCGCGCTGATAGACCCACCCCTGCGGATGGTTCAGCCGCTCCGCCAGCCCGCGCAGTTCTGCCTCGAACCCCGCACCGTTGCGGGTAATCTCGCCCACAGTACCCCGAAACAGCAGGTCGCGCTGCGTCGGGTCGGCCCAGTTGACCAGCCAGGCCTCCACCTCCGCCCCGTCATAGCGCCCGGCCAGAATATCAGCTTCGGTCAGCCCCGCATCGCTCAGCGCCCCCACGGCCTGCGTATTATCGACCGAAAGCCCGGTCGATTGCTGCAAGGCCCCTGCCGTCAGCCCGGTCGAGGCGCGGAAGGTTACCCCCCCGAACCGCAGATCACCGTCATGGTCGGTAAAGCCCATCTGCGTCCCGTCAACCCGCCGCACCAGCCAGGCCCGGCACACCGTCGTCACGCCGCCCGCCAGATGCGCGAGCAGATCGTCGCGCGCACTCATACCCGCACCTCCACCACCGGAACACTGGGCACATCGCCCGCCTGGAACGAGGCGACCGAAGTCTGAATGCGGTCGGTATCAAACCGCACCGGCACATCGAATTCGAACCCGGCCGAGACCGCCACCCCCACTGCAGGCGGCGTGGAAAACCGCACTACCCCCGTTGTGGTATCAATGTCGAACTCCGGCCCCTCGACCTTCTGGTCGCGATCCACCGCCACCACGACGCTGCCGCGCACCGGCTTCACCACCGGCCGCACATAGCTCGCCTCGCCCGAGCGATAGGTCTTGCACAGCCCGAACTCGACCCGCGCGCCATCGCCCGTGCCGATGATCTGGTCGAACGGCGTCACCGCGCGCGAGGCGCGGCCGGATTTGTAATCCGACCAGTCCTTCCAGCGGAAGCCGAACATCTGCCCGCGCCGCGCCTCGAAAAACGCGATCAGCGTTTCCACATCGTCCAGAGAACGCAAGCCCACCCCGGCGTCATAGCGCCGGCGCGAATGCTCCCAGGGCGTGTTCCGTTCCTCGAACCCGTTGGTCAGCGTCACGATTTCGGTGCGCCGCTCGGGCCCGCCGACCGAGCCGAAGCTCAGGTTGGCGGGAAAGCGAATGTCATGAAAAGCCATGATCCCTCCTCAGCGGTTGCGCTGGCCACGCGCCAGCGCCCGGCTGGCCTGTGCCGCGATCTGTGACTGGCTGCGCTGAAAGCCCTGCACATCGGGGGTCGTGATGTTCATCACCACCGTCACCGGCCGTCCGCCGCCCGAGGCCTGCACCCCCAGCCGCCCGTCGGCGCCGCGCGCCAGCGGCATGATCGCCTCCGGCCCCGCCTCACCCATCAGCCCGCCGCCGCCACGCATGGGAAAGCTGACCGGGCTGGATACCACGCCGCCCTTGGCGAAGGGCATCACCCGGCCTTGCGTGAAGGCGCCGCCCTTGGCGAAGGGCATGATCCCGCTGAACAGCGCGTTCATCCCCTCCGCCAGCAACCCGCCCACCGCATTCTGCACGGGCTTCATCGCCACGCCGTAAACCGTGTCGACCATGCTGCGCGCCACGCTCTTCAGCGCGTCCGACAGCTTCATCCCGTCGAACACCAGCCCGTCAAAGGCGCGCCGCAGGCCGCCGCTGATGCCGCTGCTCAGTTGATTGACCTCGCGGCCGGTGAACAGCAGCGTATCGCGCATCCGCGCCAGCTCGCCCTCGAAGGCGGTGACCATGCCGGTCGTGCCATCCAGTGTCGCCTCCAGCGCCGCGACCTGATCTTCAAGCGTATCCAGATCCGCCATCCGTCCTGTCCTTCCTCAGATCGGGAAAGGCCGCGGCCAGTTCATCCAGCCGCGTCCGTGTCATCGCCGGGGTCGCACGATCCGCCCCCAGCATCAGCCGCAACTCCACCGGCGTCAGCCGCCAGAACTCGGCCGGGGTCAGTCCAAGCCCGTTCAGCCCCGCCCGCATGAGGCCCGGCCAGTCGATGCCGCTCATGCCTCGCCCGGCAGCGCGAAGGCCCGCGCCAGAAGTTCCGCCGCCGCCCGTGCCGCCCCGACCGGCCCGCCGCCGATCTCGACCGTGCGCAGATCCTCGGCCCGGCCCTGCCAGCCGCCGCCACGCAATCCCGCCACCAGCAAGGCCAGCACATCGCGGCTGGAGATCCGCCCCGCCTCGAACCGCGCCGCCAGATCCACCAAGGTGTCCTCGCCCAGGGTCATCTCCAGTTCCGCCAGCGTCCCCAGCGTCAGCTTCGCCACATGCGGCACGCCCTCCAGCGTCACCACCACCTCACCGGCAAAAGGGTTCGCCATGGTCAAAGCGCCGTAAACGTCAGCGCCCCGGCTGAGGCGAGCGTCAGTTCATAAGTCGCCTCGCCGTTATGGCTGCCGGAATATTCGATGGCGGTGATCTGGAACGGCCCCTCCACGATGCCGAAATCCGGGATCACCACCTGGAAATTCGGCATCTCGCCGTCAAAGAATATCTGCCGCGCGCGTTCGTCGGTATTGGAGTCCCGGAACACCCCCGAGCCCGAGATACTGGCCGAGCGCACACCCGCCCCCGCCAGCAATTCGCGCCAGCCGCCCTGGCTTTCAAGGCTGGTCACATCCACCGTTTCCGCGTTGAAGCTGATGCGCGTGGCGCGCAACCCCGCGATGGTCTCGAACTGAAGGCTGCCGTTCACGTCGATCTTGACCAGCAAGTCCTTGCCGCTTTGCACTGCCATGGGAATCTCCGATTAATGTATGAATTGGCGATTTATCCATAGATTAACCGCCAATAATGTTCGATTAGTGTAAGTCAATCTTCGACCCGGATATCAAAGCGTAGGTCGATCCGCCGCGCGGCGCCCGCGCCCAGCCGCCGCGCCACCGCCCGGACGAAGCGCATCAGCACCACCCGTCCGCGCGCCAGCACCAGCGCCTGATCCGCCAGCGCATCCGACACCCGTGCCGCGATTTCCTTCGCGGTCAGGAACCCCGCCGCATCGGAAATCACACTGATCTGCACCCGGTGCAGTGCCCCCGCGCCGGTCTTGTCGCTGGCATCCAGCGCCTCCTCCGGCCCGATCAGCACAAAGCTTCCGCTGCCCCTGCCCACAGGCGGCGCATCAAACACGGGCACTTCGGGAAGCGCCGCTACGAGCCGCTGATAAATCGCCGCCTGCAAGGCAGCCGCGACGCCATAGCTCATGCTCGCACCTCCTCCCGCGCGAAACAGATCAGATAGCGCGCGGCCGCATCGCGCTCCGACACCGCAAGGATCGGGAACAGCCGTGCCCCGTCGCGGAACCGCTGCCCCGGCAGCGGACGCGAGGCCGCGCCTTGGGCCGCGCCCCGCACCACGATCCGGTACGCGACCGAGGCCATCACCACCTCCTCACCCGCGACCTCACGCCCGGCGCCCGGCAACACCTCAGCCCAGAGCGTGCCCAGCGCCTGCCAGCTTTCCACATAGCCACCCGCGCCATCCGCCATGCGCAGAGGCGCCTCCAACAACAAAGGCCGTCTCAGCGAAGGCGCCCTCATGCCGCGCCCCCGCCCAGCACACGCACATTGCGCCAGCGTTCCACCAGCAGTTGCACCCCGCGCGGCAGCGCCTCGGCCTGCCCCCCCGGCTCGTGCCGGGTCTCGTAGAACTGCCCGGCGAGCAGCAGTACCGCCTGCGCCAGATCGGCGGGCACCGCTGTCCAGATCGCCCCGAAACCCGCCTCAAATACGACCTCCACCCGACCATCCTCGGGCACCGTCGGCAGCAGCGTGCCCACCGACGCCAGCCGCGGCCGATGTGTGTCGACAATCAGCTTCCACCGCGCGGGCGCAACCGGCACCGCCGCCTCACCCGCATCGAACAGCGTGACCGAATTCACTACCGAGACCGGCGCCACCGGCAGCGCCTGAGCCGTCGCATCACGCCAGCGGTCCAGCGCCAGGCGAAAAGTCCGCGTCAGAAGCACCTTGCCGGTGCGCGCCTCAATCGCCGCCATCGCCGCCCGGAGACAGCTTTCCAGCAAGCCATCCTGCATTCCGTCATCAGCAAAGCCGGTGCCCAGTCGCAGGTGATCCCGCAAAATCTGCACCGGCAGCGCTGCTCCCGGCACGCTCGTCAACTCTGTCAACATCATCATCCGCTCCTTGCCCCTCAAATGCGCCCCAAGGCGGGACCGGACGCGCGCCCCGCGCCACTCGGACGGAGGGGAGCAGCTAGAAGGCGCCGGACAGGCGCGCGTCCGCAGGTCCGGGCGCTAC
>Ga0056909_1001200_pt1 | contig 16885 bp, 13 predicted proteins | sample EBPBio102011_DNA_FD_62115 | JGI IMG/M metagenome (GOLD analysis project Ga0056909, IMG submission 62115) | Wastewater treatment Type I Accumulibacter community from EBPR Bioreactor in Madison, WI, USA - Reactor 1_1/10/2011_ DNA | ecosystem: Engineered > Bioreactor > EBPR > Anaerobic-Aerobic >...
TTCGATACGGGCATCGCGGGGGAACATCCGTCTACTCCGGGGGCGTGAAACCCCTATTGTAGCGGGCGCCTGCATCGGTATCCCGCCCCCTCTCCGGTGGCTTCCAGGGCCCGTCCGGCCGGGGCGACGGGTATAATTCGGCACCCCCAACACCCTCGAGGCCGGCCCGTCCGGCCATCGTCGCGTACCCAACAGGCCTGCCCATGTCCTCGCAATACATCTACACCATGAACCGGGTGTCCAAGGTCGTGCCGCCCAAGCGGCAGATCATCAAGGACATCTCGCTCTCGTTCTTCCCCGGCGCCAAGATCGGCCTGCTGGGCTTGAACGGTGCCGGCAAGTCCACCGTGCTCAAGATCATGGCCGGCGTCGATACCGATTTCGAAGGCGAGGCGCGCCCGCAGCCCGGCACCAAGGTCGGTTACCTGCCGCAGGAGCCGCAACTCGACCCCGAGATGACGGTCCGCCAGGCGGTGGAAGAAGGCGTGGGCGACGTGCTGCAGGCGCAGGCCGCGCTGGACGCCGTGTATGCCGCCTATGCCGAGGAAGGCGCGGATTTCGACGCGCTGGCCAAGGAGCAGGAGCGCCTGGAGGCGATCCTCGCCGCCGGTGATGCGCATACGCTGGAGAACCAGCTCGAAGTCGCCGCTGATGCGCTGCGCCTGCCGCCGTGGGACGCCAAGATCGGCAACCTCTCGGGTGGCGAGAAGCGCCGCGTCGCGCTGTGCCGCCTGCTGCTGCAGAAGCCGGACATGCTGCTGCTGGACGAGCCGACCAACCACCTGGATGCCGAATCGGTGGAATGGCTGGAGCAGTTCCTGCAGCGCTACACCGGCACCGTGGTGGCGGTGACCCACGATCGCTACTTCCTGGACAACGCCGCCGAGTGGATTCTGGAACTTGATCGCGGCCGCGGTATTCCGTGGAAGGGCAACTACACTGACTGGCTGGTGCAGAAGGACGAGCGCCTGAAGCAGGAAGACAACCAGGAAAAGGCCCGCCAGAAAGCCATCCAGAAGGAACTGGAATGGTCGCGCCAGAACGCCAAGGGCGGCCGCTCCAAGGGCAAGGCCCGCCTCGCACGCCTGGAAGAGCTGCAATCGCAGGATTACCAGAAGCGCAACGAGACGAATGAAATCTTCATCCCGCCGGGCGAGCGCCTGGGCAACTCGGTGATGGAATTCAAGAACGTGTCGAAGAAGTTCGGTGACCGCCTGCTCATCGACAACCTGTCGATGATCATCCCGCCGGGCGCGATCGTCGGCATCATCGGCCCCAACGGTGCAGGCAAGTCCACGCTGTTCAAGATGATCACCGGGCAGGAGAAGCCCGACTCCGGCGAGATCGTGGTCGGCCCGACCGTGCAGCTCTCCTACGTGGACCAGAGCCGCGACAAATTGGAAGGCAACCACAACGTCTTCCAGGAAATCTCCGGCGGCCTGGACATCCTCAACATCAACGGCACCGAGATCCAGTCGCGCGCCTACATCGGCCGCTTCAACTTCAAGGGCCAGGACCAGCAGAAGATGGTCGGCTCGCTCTCGGGCGGTGAACGCGGCCGCCTGCACATGGCCAAGACCCTGCTGCAGGGCGGCAACGTGCTGCTGCTGGACGAACCCTCCAACGACCTCGACATCGAAACCCTGCGTGCGCTGGAAGACGCGCTGCTAGAGTTCCCGGGCAACACTTTCGTGATTTCGCACGACCGCTGGTTCCTGGACCGCATCGCCACGCACATCCTCGCCTTCGAGGGCGACTCGCACGTGGAGTTCTTCCAGGGCAACTACCGCGAGTACGAGGAAGACAAGAAGCGTCGCCTCGGCGACGATGCCGGTCCGCATCGTTTGCGGTTCAAGGCGCTGAAGTAATCGCCGCGACGGCGGGCCAGGGCTGGCCTGTCGTTGCCAAGCGCGCCACGGATGGCGCGCGCCCGAGTCAGGGCAGGATGCCCTGACCGAGGGAAAAGACGACGGGCCGGTCGTGGCCCGTTCCACCCGGAGCCTGGCATGACCTTCATCGACAAACTCCGCAACCGCTGGCAAGACGCCGACACCCTGCTCTGCGTCGGCCTGGACCCGGACCCTGCCCGATTCCCGGACGCCTTCGTCGATGACGAGGATGCGTTGTTCCACTTTTGCCGCGACATCGTCGATGCGACCGCCGAGTTCGCCTGCGCGTTCAAGCCGCAGATCGCCTACTTCGCCGCGCACAACACCGGCGAGGCGCAGCTGCAGCGCCTGATCGCGCATATCGACGGCGCACACCCGGACATCCCCGTCGTCCTCGACAGCAAGCGCGGCGACATCGGCAGCACCGCCGAGCAATACGCGGTGGAGGCCTTCGACCGCTTTGGCGCCGATGCCGTCACCTTGAACCCGTACATGGGCTTTGATTCCGCCGCGCCCTTCCTGCAGCGCGGTGACCGCGGCTGCGTGTTCCTGTGCCACACCAGCAACCCGGGTGCGCGTGATTTCCAGGAGCTCATGGTCGATGGTGCTCCGCTCTACCAGCATGTCGCCCGCACGATTGCGAACGAGTGGAACAGCGATGGCAATTGCGCGTTGGTCGTCGGCGCGACTTTCCCGGAAGAATTGAAGATCATTCGCGGCATCGTCGGTGACATGCCACTGCTCATTCCGGGTGTCGGCGCGCAAGGCGGCGATGTCGAGGCGGTCGTCAAAAACGGCAAGACGAGCGACGGCACCGGCCTGATGATCAACTCATCGCGCGGGATCTTGTATGCCTCGTCCGGGGCGGGTTATGCCGATGCGGCGGCGGATGCGGCGCGCGAATTGCGGGGTCAGATCAATCGCTATCGCTGATGCAGGATTGCTCACGACGCCTCATCGGGGCGCGCCACCCAGCAGCAACCATCCTGCCACCACCATCCCCATGACGACCTGACTCGCCACCATGAACAGGGAGAAGCCGATGAACGTGCGCACCATGGTTTTCCAACGCGGATAGTCATTGAAAAGTTGCACCAACGTGAACATTCCATAGGCGAGTGAGAGCAGCAGCACCCATGCGACGACGCCGGCCCGACCGGAATGCAGCGGCATTGTCAGCAGCCACAGAACGAATGTCTGCACGGTCAGAAAGGCCGTAATCACCAGCCACTCGGGATAATTGAGCTTGCCCACGCGGCCGAAGGCCAGCCGGAACATCGCCGCCTCCAGCGGCAGCAACATGATGGTGGATGCTGCGAAATGGCGGTTCATCCAGTCGTTGATGACAGCGCCGATCCTCGCTTCGCGCGCTCCGGCCTGGTCACCCTTGGCGGCCGCGCCATCAGCAGCCGACGCCAGCAGCTTGGCTCCCGTCATATCCCCATCCAGCAGGAACTTGCTCGCCAACACGATCAATGCCGCCAGGATCATGATCAGCAGCAAAGGCTTGACGATGCCGGCACGCCTGCCCGCGAGGTAATCGCGAATCATGTGACCGGGACGGATCATCAGGTTTTTCAACGTGTAGAAAATGCCCCGATCCATGTGCAGCACGCTGTGCTCCAGCTCATGGCCGAGGAAATGCCAGTCAATGCGATGCGCAGGCGTGGGCTGGCCGCAGTCAGGACAAAACTTCTGCCCGGACACATCCATGGCCCGACCGCAGTTCCCACAGTCCCGCGCGTCGTCCATGCGTAGTCCCCTGATTTCGATGGCGCATTCTAGCCAGCCCGACAAGCTTTGGCGCCATGTCGTACGTCACCGGCGGGTGGCGAGCTTCCTGCACAGCGCGTATGGGAGTCTTGCCCAGACCATCAGCCACACCCCTGCGCGCGTCATGGCGCCATGGCGCGCGGCATCGAACTTGTTGAAATAGCGCCACAGGCCGCGATGCTTCTGCCACTCCACGAACGCCGGCCGCACCCGCGATGACACGCCGCGAACATGCAGCACCTGCACCTGGTTGTCGATGGCGACCCGGCCACCAAAGTCACGGATGCGCCGGCACAGGTCCAGATCCTCGGCATGCAGGCGGTAGCCTTCGTCGAAGCCGCCGACCAGTCGGAACAACGTACGCGGCACCACCATCAACGCGCCCGAGACGGCATCCACCTGCTGCAATGGTTGCGCGGGGTCACGCGGCACGGACAAGTCGCGCGCCACGGACGAAGTGAGCATGGCGGCGAAGTCCGGATCACGACGGCGCGCGGCCGGATCGGGCTTGCCATCTTCCCCCACCAGCTCCGCGCCTACCAACGCCGGCCCCATGGATTCTGCCGCGGCGCGCAGGCGCACCAGCGTGTCCGGCTCGACCATTAAATCCGGGTTGACGAAAGCCAGCCACGGCGCATCGCTGTCGGCTGCGCCCTGGTTGCAGGCCACCGCAAAACCAGGGTTGTCCGGGTTGGCGACGAAGTGCACGCGCGGGTCCGCCAACGCGTAACGCTGCACGATCTCCATCGTCCCGTCGGTGGAGGCGTTGTCGATGACGCGCAGCTGCGTCACGCCGTCGCTGGCCAGCAGGCGCGAGAGGCAGGCGCCGATCGTCTCCTGGCTGAAGTGGCTGACCACGATCGCGGCGATGCCTTCGCCCTTCATCCGAACAGGTCTTCCTGCGGCGAGGCATCGGCCGCTTCGTCATACAGCCGCTGCAACTCGAGGCGCGTGCCATGCAGCGGGTCGTCCATCAGGAATTGCGCCAGGCGCGGGCGGTAGCCGGGCCAGCGCACCGCGAGAACGTCCAGGTCATCCTCACCGTGCCACGGCTCGCGATCGCGCGCGACGAAGGCGCTTTCGCAGAGCGCATTGCGCCACCCCATCGCCGCCAAGCGTAGCGAGTAATCGGTCAACGCCGCCGACCAGCTCTCGAAGCTCTCGCCGTCAAGCCGCCCGATGCGTTTGCGCGGCGCGCCCCGCAGCATCACCGCATGGGTGCCCGCGGTCGGCAACTCCAGGTGCAGCGGCGGCATCCGCGCAGCGGCCAGGGCGATGCGTCGCGGCTCGGCGGGTTCGGGCTGCACTTCACCGATGCGCGGCCACGCCACGCACTCCCCCGCGTTGCTCCACGGCGTCGCGGTGCCGATGGTCGGGTCGCGTTGCAGGCAGGCCACCAGTTGGCCCAGCCATCCGGGCGCAGGGCGCACATCCGGGGCCAGCACCACGATATCCATGTCGCCACAGGCGGCGACGCCTTCGGACAGGTGCGCGGCTTCGCCGACCGGCCGCTGCCGGCGCGTGTATTCGGCTTGCAGGCGCGTGTTCTCCAGCCAGCGCTCGATGATGGCGATGCCGCGCGGCCCCGCTTGCGCATCGTCCAGCAACCACACGCGGGTGCCGGCGGGCGTGCCCTGCTCCAGCGCGGCGAGACACGCGTCAAGCGCCGCATCGTCGGTGCCAATGGGCAACAGGACGATAGGCAGCGCGGGTTCGATCATGCGAGGGCGATGGCGAGTGCGACGTCGATGTCGCACTCTAACCCATCACGCCACCCAGGCCCGGGCGTTCTGGAACATCCGCGACCACGGCGAGGCATCGCCCCACTCGGCCGGATGCCAGCTGAAGTTCGCCGCGGTGAGCGTGCGCTCGGGATGCGGCATCAGGATCGTCACCCGGCCATCCTGGCTCGCCACGCCCGCGATGCCGTCCGGCGAACCATTCGGATTGGCCGGATACGCCTGCGCGATGCGGCCTTCGCCATCGACGTAGCGCGCCGCCACCGCGACAGCCGCCTGGTCGCCGGCATCGGCGAAATGCATGCGGCCTTCGCCGTGCGCGACGATGACCGGGATGCGTGAGCCCGCCATGCCGCGCAGCAGGATGGAGGGCGATTCATCGACCATCACCTGCGCCAGGCGCGCCTCGTACTGCTCGCTGGCGTTGCGCAGCAGCTCCGGCCAATGCGACGCGCCGGGGATGATGCCCTTGAGCTGCGAGAGCATCTGGCAGCCGTTGCACACGCCGAGCGAGAACGTCTCGCCGCGCGCAAAGAACGCGGCGAATTGCTCGCGCAACGCGGGGCGCTCCAGGATCGAGGTTGCCCAGCCGCGGCCCGCGCCCAGCACGTCGCCGTAGCTGAAGCCGCCGCATGCGGCCAGGCCCGTGAAGTCTTCAAGCCGCGCGCGGCCTTCGATCAGGTCGCTCATGTGCACGTCATAGGCGTCGAAGCCGGCGCGCATGAAGGCCGCGGCCATCTCGATCTGCCCGTTGACACCCTGCTCGCGGAGGACCGCCACCTTGGGCCGCACGCCGGTTGCGATGTAGGGCGCGGCGATGTCTTCGGCAAGGTCGAAGCTGAGCTTCGGGTTCAGGCCAACGGCCTCGAAGTCGCGCGCGGCGGCGCGTTCTTCATCGGCCGATTGCGGGTTGTCGCGCAGACGCTGCATCGCGTGGGTCACCGCCCACCACGCATCGAACAACTCGTCCCACTGCCACTCGGCCAGCACTTCGCCTTCGTCCAGCACGCGGATGTCGTCGGAGCGCGTCGGCCGCGCGATGCGTTGCGCGCATTCGATCAGGCCATGCTCGGCGACGAGATCGGCGAATTCGGCGCGATGCTCGCCACGTATCTGCACCACGGCGCCGAGTTCCTCGTTGAACAGCACCTCGAAGACATCGTCGTCATGGTTGTCGGCCCAGCCATCGAGGGTGATGTCGAGGCCGACATGCGAGGCGAAGGCCATTTCCGCCAGCGTGGCGAACACGCCGCCATCGGAACGATCGTGATAAGCCAGCAGCATGCCGGCTTCGCGCGCATCGCGGATCAGCTCGAAGAACCCGCGCAGGAGCTGCGGATCGTCCACGTCCGGCGATTCGCCCGCGAACGAGTCAAAGCACTGCGCGAGGATCGAGCCGCCCATACGGCGTTGGCCGGCGCCGAGGCCGATCAGCCACAGCTCGGTGTCTTCGTCATTGGCCAGCAGCGGCGTCAATTGCTGCCGCACGTCGATGACCGGCGCGAACGCGGTGACGATGAGCGACACCGGCGAGACCGATTTTTCAACGTGGCCATCCACGTTCCACTGCGCCTGCATCGACAGCGAATCCTTGCCGACCGGAATCGACAAATCCAGTGCCGGGCACAGCTCCATGCCCACGGCTTCCACCGCGTCGAACAACTTGGCGTCCTCGCCCTCGAAGCCGGCGGCGGCCATCCAGTTGGCGGACAGCTTGATGCGATCGAGCGCATCCACCGGCGCGGCGCACAAGTTGGTGATCGCCTCGCCCACGGCCATGCGCGCGGATGCCGCGGCATCGATCAGCGCCAGCGGCGTGCGCTCGCCGATCGCCATCGCCTCGCCGGTGAAGCCGTCAAAGCCGGCCAGCGTGATCGCGCAATCGGCGACCGGCACCTGCCACGGCCCGACCATCTGGTCGCGCGCGGTCAGGCCGCCGACGCTGCGGTCCCCGATGGTGACGAGGAAGGATTTCGATGCCACGGTCGGGTGCGAGAGCACGCGCAGGCCGGCCTCGTGCAGGTTGACGTGGGCGGTATCGAGCTCGGGCCAGCGTGTCGAGGCAGGATGATGCGTGTCGCGATGCATCTTCGGCGCCTTGCCGAACAGCACGTCCATCGGCAGGTCGATGGCGGCGTCGCTGGGCACGTGGCCTGGCGTCGCGCCATAGCCGACGACCAAGCGTTCTTCGGCCGTGGCAAAGCCGACCACCGCGAACGGGCAGCGCTCGCGCGCGCACAAGGCGGTGAATTCGGCGACGCGATCCGCGCTGATGCCAAGCACATAGCGCTCCTGCGATTCGTTGCACCACAGCTGCATCGGCGAGAGCGAGGGATCGTCGCTGGGCACCTTGGCGAGATCAATCACGCCGCCCACGCCCGAGTCATGCAGCAGCTCTGGGATCGCGTTGGACAAGCCGCCCGCGCCGACATCGTGGATGCTGCGAATCGGGTTGCGTTCGGCCAAAGCGACGCAGGCATCGATCACTTCCTGCGCACGGCGCTCCATTTCCGGGTTGTCGCGCTGCACGCTGGCGAAATCAAGGTCTTCGCTGCTGTCGCCCGAGGCGACCGAGCTCGCCGCGCCACCACCAAGACCAATCAGCATCGCCGGGCCGCCGAGCACGACTACCGCATCGCCGGGGGCAAGGCGGCGTTTCTCGACGAGCGGTTGGTCGATCGCGCCGAGGCCACCCGCCAGCATGATCGGCTTGTCGTAGGCGCGCACCAGGTGCGGGGCCTGCGGGAACTCGAAGCTGCGGAAGTAGCCGGTGAGATTGGGGCGGCCGAATTCGTTGTTGAACGCCGCAGCGCCGATCGGGCCTTCGATCATGATTTCGAAGGCGCTGGCCATGCGCGGGTTGAGCGGGCGTGGCTGCTCCCAGGGTTGCGGCAGCGTGGGGATGCGCAGGGCCGAGACCGAAAAACCGGCCAGGCCCGCCTTGGGCTTGCCGCCACGGCCGGTCGCGCCCTCGTCGCGGATCTCGCCGCCCGCGCCGGTCGAGGCGCCGGGGAAGGGCGAGATTGCGGTCGGGTGGTTGTGCGTCTCCACCTTGATCGCGAAGGCCGAATCGCTCTGCGGCTGCAGCACGTATTCGCGCGACGGCCCTTCGGCGCGAAGGCGGTGGCTGGGATAGCCGGCCACGACCGCCGCGTTGTCGCTGTAGGCCGAGAGCGTGTGCTCCGGCGTCTTCGCATGCGTGTTCTTGATCATGCGGAACAGCGAGCGTTCCTGCTCGACGCCGTCGATGGTCCAATCGGCGTTGAAGATCTTGTGGCGGCAGTGCTCGGAGTTGGCCTGCGCGAACATCATCAGCTCGACATCGTGCGGATCACGGCCCAGCTCGGCGTAACGCGCCTGCAGGTACTCGATCTCGTCATCGGCCAGGGCCAGGCCCAGCCGCTTGTTGGCCGCGTCCAGGCCGGCCAGCGGGACGATTTCCAGCGCACCGCGCGCCGGGGCCTGGAACAGCGCGCCGGCATCGTGGGCATCGTCCAGCAGCGACTGCGTCATCGGATCGTGCAGCAGGCGGGCCAGATCGCGCTGGGTGGCGGCATCCGCCGGCCAGCCTTCGACATCCAGCCGCAAGCCACGTTCCACGCGCGCCACCGGCAGACCCGCGCCGCGCAGCAACTCGCCCGCCTTGCTGGCCCAGGGCGAAATGGTGCCCAGACGAGGCGAGACGAACCGGGACACCGCGCCTGGCGCACGCGGCGTGATCGCCTCGCTGGCCTGCAGGATGCGGCCGAGCGTGGTGAGGTCAGGCGCCTGGCCGGACTGTGGCTGCACCCAATAGGTGAACCAGCTGTCCTTCAGGCGGATGGCGGGATGGACGGCGCGAAGCCGGGCTTCGAGCCGCTCGCGGCGGAACGGCGACAGGGCAGTCTGCCCCTCGAGCACGATCATGTGCAGGGAACCGTGGTTTAACGGGCCGACCATTGTAGCGAAGCCGGCACGGGGCCGGCTTCGTTTTCGTCACTGGGCGGCGGGGGTGCCGACGTTCTGGTCCAGCCAGCGCAGCAGGTCCGCCGGCGGCAGGTAGCCGGGGGGCGACATGCCGTTGCTGGCGATGATCAGCGGGGTGCCGGTCAGGCCCGCGCGGCGACCGAGGTCGTAATGGCGCATCACCGGGCTGGTGCAGCGGGGCGACTGCACGGCCTTGTCGTTCTTGGCGTCGGTCAGGGCCTTGCGCGGGTCCTTGGCGCACCAGACCGCCTCCATCTTGGCGAAGTCCGGGCTGCCCGGGCCCATGCGTGGGTAGGCGAGGTACTCGAAGCCGATCCCGAGCTTGTTGTACTCGGCCAGGTCCGCGTGCATCTTGCGGCAGTAGCCGCATTCGACATCCGTGAAGACCGCGACGGTGTACTTGGGGTTGGGCGGGGAGAAGATGATGCGCTCGGACTTCGGGACCTGCGCCAGCAGGTCCTTGCGCACGCTCGCCATCGCCACCTGGGCCAGGTCGCGCTTGGTCTTCATGTCCAGCAGCGCGCCCTGCATCATGTAACGGCCGTCATCGGACACATAAAGCACCTGACCGGACACCACGACTTCGCGATAACCGGGCATCGGCGCCGGGCCGACCTTGTCGATGGTCACCTGGCTGTTGAGCTGGCGGATCGCGGCGATGGCATTGGCATCCGCACTGCCGGGGGCCGCGTTCGGCTGCTTGGGCGCCACGGCCGGGGTCGCGACCGGCGCCGTCTTCTGGGCCTCGGCCGGTGCCTGGTTCTGCGCACAGGCCACCACGCTCAGGCTGCCCAACACGGCGATCAACAAGGCTTTTTTCATCAGGTGTCCTCGGTGCATGGCGGTTCCACTGGAAGTTTGCCGGCGCATTGTCGCACGCAGGGCTGAACCCATCCCTCAGGCGCGCGGATGGTGTTGGGCGTGCAGGCGCTTGAGCTTCTCCTTCGCCACCAGCGTGTAGATCTGGGTGGTGGAGAGCGAGCTGTGCCCCAGCAGCATCTGCAAGGCCCGCAGGTCCGCGCCATGGTTGAGCAAATGGGTGGCGAAGCTGTGGCGCAGCCCGTGCGGACTGACCTTGGCCGGGTCGATGCCGGCCGCGGCGGCATGGCGCTTGACCTGCCGCCAGCACAGTTGGCGCGACATCGGCTGGCCATCGCTGCCGAGGAACAGCGCGACCGCCTGTGGCCGATGGCGCGAGGCCGCGGGCCTTGCCGCCTGCAGGTAGCGCTCCAGCCAGTGCTGGGCCTCCTCCCCGATGGGCACCAGGCGCTCCTTGCTGCCCTTGCCGGTGACCCGCAGCACGCCCTGGCGCAGGTTCACGGCCGTGGCCGGCAGGTTCGACAACTCGCTCACCCGCAGGCCCGCGCCGTACATCAGCTCCAGCATCGCGCGATCGCGCAGGCCATCGGGCTGGTCGATGTCGGGCGCAGCCAGCAAGGCCTCGACCTGCGACTCGCTGAGCGCCTTGGGCAGGCTGCGCGGCAGGCGCGGCGGCTCGAGCAGCGTCGCCGGATCATCCGCGCGATGGCGCTGCCGCAACATCCAGCCATAGAACGCGCGCAGGGCCGACAGCAGCCGGGCATTGCTGCGCGGGCTGTAGCCACTCTCCGCCCGCCAGCGCAGATAGGCGAAGAGGTCCTCGCGGCCGGCCTTCTGCAAGGCGCCCGACGGCTCGCCACGCCAGCGCGCGAAGCCGGCCAGGTCGCGCCGGTAGCTCTCCAGCGTGGCGCGCGCCAGGCCATGCTCGGCCCAGATCGCATCCAGGAAGGCATCGATCAGCCGCGCATCGGCATCGGGCAGCGAGGGTTGCTGCTGCATGGTTTGGCGGCGTTCGGCAGGCGTGGATGGCATCCCCCGACTCTAGCGCAGCCCGCGGCCGCCGCTATCCTGTGTCGATGAACGATCCTGCTCCGCACCCGCGCGCCAAGGCCCTGATCGGCTGGCGCCTGCTCTCCCTGCTCTACGATTTCTTCCCGATGCTGGGCATCTGGTTCGTGGTCGTGGTGGCATCGCTCATCCTGCATCGCGGCGCCGCGATCCTGCCGGGCACCTTCGCCAGCGCACTGGAATTCATCGCCCTCTTGGCCGTCACGGGCCTGTATGCGACCGCCAGCTGGCGCCGCGGTGGCCAGACCATCGGCATGAAACCCTGGCGCGCGTACGTCACCGCCCCCGATGGCAGCCGCGCGCCGCTGGGCAGGCTGTGGCTGCGTTACGCCGCGGGCATCGTGTCGCTGGCCTGCGCGGGGCTGGGCTTCTGGTGGGCGTGGCTCGACCGCGACGGCCTGACCTGGCACGACCGGCTGAGCCGCACCCGGTTCATCCGCGATTTCAAGCGCGATGCGCTGGAGGCCGCGCGGCAGGGTTGAGTGCCAATCCCGTCACCCGCTCCGCCGCCGGAACAGGAACGCCGACACGCACAGCATCAGCACCGAAGGCAGCACGTAGGCGATGCGGTAGTCGAACTTGTACGCCCCGGCCAGGCGCGCGGCCATCTCCTGCAGTAGCCAGAAGCCGAGCGCGAACACCACGCCGAGGAACAGCCGCTTGCCCAAGCCGCCGCTGCGCAGCGTGCCGAAGGCAAAGGGGATCGCCGCCAGACACAGCGCCAGCACGTTCAGCGGATAGAACCAGCGGCCCCAGTAGAACGCCTCGAATTCGCCCGCTTCCAGCTGGTTGCGCTTGCGGTAATCGATGCTGGACTTGAGCGTGGCCGAATCCAGGTAACGCGGGCGCGCCACGCTGGCCGAGAGCGCCGCGGCATCAAGCTGCGAGTCCCAACGCTCCTCGTTGATGCGCTCCTGCGACACCGAGCGTTCGGCGAAGGTCGTCTTCACCACGTTCTTCAGCAGCCAGCCGCCCGGACGATGCTCGGCGGTGGCCGCGTGCGAAATGGATTTCAGCTTGCCCGCTTCATCGAACTGGAAAAGCCGCAGGTCTTTCAGCTCCAGCCAATGGTCGTCGCCATCGGTGCGTTCCTGGCCGGAGCCGGCGTTGAGGAAGACATCCCCTTCGCGCGCCCACAGGCCGGAATACTGCGCCACGATCATGTTGGGCGATGTCGCGGCCGCCTTGAGTGCATTGGCCTTGCGCTCGCCCCACGGGCCCAGCGTCTCGCCGTTGATGACCATCAGCCCCGTCAACAAGGCGATCGCCAGCGCCACCGCGAGGCTCAGGCGCTTGCGCGACAGGCCGAGCGCGCGCAGCGCGGTGAGCTCGGAGGTCGCGGCCAGCTGGCCCAGGCCCAGCAGCGAACCGATCACCGCCGCGGTCGGGAACAGATCGTACAGCCGGCGCGGCAGGGTATAGAGCGCGTACACGAAGCCATCGGCAAAGCTGTAGCTGCCCTTGCCGATGTCGTCGAGCTGTGCCATCACGCCGCCGCCGCCCAGCACGAAGTCGAGGCCGACCAGCACGAACCACACGGCCAGCACGTAGGTGAGCACCACCTTGCCGATGTAAACGTCGTGGATCTTCGGGAACGGTTTCATCGTGCGCGCCTCCGCCGGGGCAGGCGGCCATCGCGGCTGTAGAACCAGATGCCGAGCAGCAGCGCCGGCACGGTCAGCCACCACAGGCCGAGCGACGCCGGCAGCTTGCCCTGCGCGATCAGTTCCGTGCCGAGCAACATCAACTGGATGCTGACCATGTAGCCGAGGAAGCCCAGCACCATGCGGCCGTAGCGTGCTTGCCGGGGCGGGCTGCGCGCCAGCGGAATCGCCAGCAGGGCCAGCGCCAGCGCGATCAGCGGCGGCGCGATGCGCCATTGCAGCTGCGCGCGGGCCGGGTTACTGTCATCGCGCAACAGCTCGCGGGTCGGCATGCGGCGCGCATCCTCGTCCTGCTTGTCCTCGGTCGAATCGGGCATGCGCACGTCATTGCTGGCAAAGCGCAGCAGGCGGTAATCGCGGGTAGCCGCGCCCATCGGGCCTTCCACCTCGAAGCCGTTGCCGAGCCTCAGGTAGCGCTCGCGGGCGCCATCGAGGGTCAATTCGCCTTCGGCGGCGGTGGTGACGTCCAGCCGGTCATCCTTGGCGCGATAGATGAAGATGCGGTTGAACTTGGCCCCGTCCTGGCTCATGTCGCCGACATAGACCACGCCCCCGCCGCCCGGCAGCTCGGTGAAGCGGCCCGGCTCCAGCCCGGTGATCAGCAGGTTGCGATTGGCTTCCTGGATCATCGCGCGCGAGGTGCGCTGCGCCCAGGGCCCCAGCCACAACGAACACAGCGTGATCACGATGAGGATCGGCACCACCACGATCATCAAGGGCTTGAGCATCCGTTTCGGGCCCACCCCGACCGAGGTCAGCACCGGCATCTCTGCATCCCGGTACAGGCGGCTGGTGGACATCAACAGGCCCAGCATCAACGCCAGCGGCAGGATGATCGGCAGCCACGTCAGCAGCACCAGGCCCAGCTGGGCGGCGGTCATGCCCGGCGGCAGGCGCCCCTTGGTGATATCCCCCAGCACGTCCACGAAGGCACCGCCGACCATCACGATCAGCAGCACCACTAGGGTGGCGAAGATGGCCTGGGTGAATTCGCGTACCAGGTAGCGGTCCAGCGTCTGCATTCGGTCAGGGGTCTGGCGGGGCGATGAATTAGACTAGGGGATTGGCGTCGCGGCCGCGTAGCGGCAGCCCGGCATTGTACCCACCGGTTTCATGGAATCTGCTCGATGGCCCTCGAATTCGTCCTGAACGACACCCCCGCCGCCTCCGCCGCCTCCGCCGCCGTTGATTGCGTGGTGGTCGGCATCTTCACCGACAACAGCCTGACCCCCTCCGCCGCCGCGATCGACGCGGCCAGCGGCGGGCGCCTGAAGGCCCTGGCCGAGCGTGGCGACATCGGCGGCAAGATCGGCCGCACCGCGATGCTGCACGACCTGCCCGGCGTCACCGCCCCGCGCGTGCTGGTGGTGGGCCTGGGCGAGGCCGGCAAGTTCGGCGTGCCGCAATACCTCAAGGCGATCGGCGATGCCACGCGCACGCTCAAGACCGGCACCGTCAAGTCCGCGCTGCTGACCTTGCCGGAAGTCGCGGTCAAGGACCGTGACGCCGCCTGGAACATTCGCCAGGCCGCCATCGCCGCCGACCACGCGATGTATCGCTACACCGCCACCCTCGGCGCTAAGAACAAGAAGCGCGAGGAAAAAGGCCTGGAGCGCTTGGAGATCAGCGGCAGCGACCCGTTGGCATTGGCGCAGGGCCAGGCCATCGCCGCCGGCGTCGCATTCACCCGCGAGCTCGGCAACCTGCCCCCGAACATCTGCAACCCGCAATACCTGGCCGAACAGGCCCAGGCCTTCGCCAACCGTTTCGACGGCGCGGAATGCGAGGTGCTGGGCGATGCCGAGATGGACGCGCTCGGCATGGGCGCGCTGCTCGCCGTGGCGCGCGCATCCACCAACCGCCCGAAGCTCGTCGTGCTGAAGTGGAACGGCGGCGGCGACGCCAAGCCGTATGTGCTGGTCGGCAAGGGCATCACCTTCGATACCGGCGGCGTCAACCTGAAGACGCAGGGCGGCATCGAGGAAATGAAATACGACATGTGCGGCGCCGGCACGGTGCTCGGCACCTTCGTTTCGGCGGTCGGCATGCAGCTGCCGATCAACCTCATCTGCATCGCCGCGGCGGTCGAGAACGCCATCGACGGCGATGCGTATCGTCCGTCTGATGTCATCACCAGCATGTCCGGCAAGACCATCGAAGTAGGCAATACCGATGCCGAAGGCCGCCTGATCCTGTGCGATGCGCTGACTTATGCCGAACGCTTCAAGCCCGAGGCCCTGGTCGATGTCGCGACGCTCACCGGCGCGATGGTCGTCGCGCTCGGCAAGTACGCGACCGGCGTGATGACCAAGAAGGACAACGACCTGGCGCGCGAACTCATCGATGCCGGCGAGACCACGTTTGATCGCGCCTGGCAGCTGCCGCTGTGGGACGAATACCAGGGCCAGCTCGATTCGCAGTTCGCCGACGTTTACAACATCGGCGGCCGCTGGGCCGGCGCGATCACCGCCGGCTGCTTCCTCTCGCGCTTCACTGAGGGCCAGCGCTGGGCGCACATGGATATCGCCGGCGTGGCCAATGGCGACGGCAAGATGGGCATGGCGACCGGCCGACCGGTGGGCCTCTTGAGCCAGTGGCTGCTGGATCGCAGCGCGGCCAAGTGACCGATTGAGTGGCACGGGCGGACTTCTACCTGATCGACAAGCCGCGCTTCCGCGAGGAACCGCTGCTGTTGGTGTGCGAGCTCGCCCGCAAGGCCTTCGATGCCGGCATCCCGACCCTGGTGCTGGCGCGCGACACCGCGCAGGCCGAGGCGATCGACGACCTGATGTGGTCGTTCGATCCCGATGCCTACCTGCCGCACCAGATCGCGGGCAGCGACGACGAGGATGAGCTGACCCCCATCCTGATCCTCGCGCCGGATACCGATTTCCCGATGCGCCCGATGGTCATCAACCTGCGCGATGCGGCGGTGGAAGGCGACTTCGAGCGCGTGCTGGAAGTGGTCCCCGCCGATCCCGCCGCGCGCGCGCCGCTGCGCGAGCGTTGGAAGCAATACCAGGCCCGCGGCCTTGATTTGAACAAACACGACATGTGACCCCGATGGACAAGCTCGCCCCCAGCTATCAACCCGCCGACATCGAAACCCGCCTCTACGCGAAGTGGGAGAACTCCGGCGTATTCGCGCCGCAGGGCGACGGCCCGGCCTACACCATCCTGCTGCCGCCGCCCAACGTCACCGGCACGCTGCACATGGGCCATGCCTTCCAGCACACGCTGCAGGACGCGTTGATTCGCTACCACCGCATGCGCGGCTATCGCACGCTGTGGCAGATGGGCACCGACCACGCCGGCATCGCGACCGAGATGGTGGTGAACCGCAACCTCGCGCTGGCTGGCAACGGTGATACGCGCGATTCGCTGGGCCGCGAGGCCTTCATCGAGAAAGTGTGGGAGTGGAAGCAGCAATCGGGCGACACCATCGAGCGGCAGATGCGGCGTCTCGGCGCCAGCGGCGACTGGTCGCGCAGCGTCTTCACCATGGACCCAATGGCCTCCAACGCCATCACCGAGGCCTTCGTGCGCCTGCACGAGCAGGGCCTGATCTATCGCGGCAAGCGCCTCGTCAACTGGGACCCAGTGCTGAAGACCGCGATCTCCGACCTCGAAGTCGAGAACCGCGAAGTGCCCGGCCACATGTGGCATTTCCGCTATCCGCTCGCCAACGGCCAGACCTACGAATACGTCGAGCGCGATGCCGATGGCAACGTCACGCTTCGCGAGACGCGCGACTACATCGCCATCGCCACCACGCGTCCGGAAACGATGCTGGGCGACGGCGCGATCGCCGTGCACCCGGACGATGCACGCTATGCGCCGATCGTCGGCCTGCTGTGCGAAATCCCGGTCGGCCCGAAGGAACACCGTCGCCTGATCCCGATCATCGCCGATGAATATCCGGATCCGGATTTCGGCTCCGGCGCGGTCAAGATCACCGGCGCGCACG
>Ga0056909_1001206_pt1 | contig 16804 bp, 9 predicted proteins | sample EBPBio102011_DNA_FD_62115 | JGI IMG/M metagenome (GOLD analysis project Ga0056909, IMG submission 62115) | Wastewater treatment Type I Accumulibacter community from EBPR Bioreactor in Madison, WI, USA - Reactor 1_1/10/2011_ DNA | ecosystem: Engineered > Bioreactor > EBPR > Anaerobic-Aerobic >...
CGCACGTCGGTGAAGCCGATCTGGCTGCCGACCGCGGCGATGGTCAGTTCCAGGTCCTGCAGCAGTTCGAGCGCGCGTTCGGTGCGCACACGGTCGTGCACGGCGCTGAAGCTGGTGCTTTCCTCGGCCAGCTGCCGGCGCAGCGTGCGTTCGCTCAGGTGCAGCGCGGCGGCGACATCGGTCATCTGCGGGTTGTCGCGCAGGCGGGGGCGCAGCTGGCGTTCGACCGCCGCGGTGGTCTCGCCGCGCAGGGACATGGCGGCCAGCTGCGCCTGGCACAGCGCCAGCGCCTGCCGTGAGGTCACCGGGTTGTAGCTGGCGAACGGCAGTTCCAGCCAGCGGCGATCCACCACCATCGCGTGCTGCGCCTGGTTGAAGCGGATCTCGCAGCCGAACAGGTCGTCGTAACGCCTGCCATAACGCGGTGCGGGATAGCCCAGTTCCAGCCAGAGCGGGCGGAAGTCGGGGCCTGCCAGCTCGCGTGCCAGCATCAACGTGCTGGCGAACATTTCCTCGCACAGGAAGGGCAGCAGGTCGGCGGCCTCCTCCGGCGCCGTGGCGACGACGGCGAGCGCGCCATCTTCGCGATCCTGCACGTCAAGGTCCATCAGCGGGCCGAGGTTGCGCTGGTACTCCAGGCCGATCTGCACGGCGTCGCCGAAGGTGGGCGCCGTCTTCATCGCCAGGCCGAGCAGGCCGAAGTTGCCGCCGTTCTGCTTCTCGCCCATGGCCAGGCCCACGCCGTCGATCGGCAGGGTCGGCAGGGCGCGACGGATGATCTCGCTGGCCTGGCGGTAGGACACCCGCGCCTGCGGGTCGTGGATTTCCTGCACGTTGAGGCGCATGCCGGCGAACCAGCTTTCGGCATTCACGCCGAACTCGCCGGCCAGCAGCACCAGGCCGCACAGCATGTTGGTCGGCAGATTGGCCACCAGCAGGCGGTTGCCGAGTCCGGTTTTCCAGCGCATCGAAGCCCCTCCAGCTTGTCCGCTTTCCCCCCCTTAGTATGCCGCTCCCGCCCTCTGCGTGACGTGGGGCGGCGCACCAGACTGCCAGGCACTACGCAGCCGTATGGGGAGAGGCGATTCATGCAGCGCAGCATTTCCGTGGCAGTGGCCGGCGCCCTGGCGCTGCTGGCCGTGGGTTGCCAGCCCGACGCGCCTCCGGCGGCCGAGGTGCCCGCCGGCGACGCGGCCTTCGCCACCACCCTGCAGGAGCGCCTGCTGGATGCCAAGCCGGGCGACGTCATCGAGATTCCGGCCGGTCGCCACGCCTTCGACCGCAGCCTGACCCTGCGCGCGAGCGGGGTGACCATCCGCGGTGCGGGCATGGACAAGAGCGTGCTGAGCTTCAAGGGCCAGAAGGCCGGCGCCGAGGGGCTGCTGGTCAACGGCGACGACTTCACCATCGAGAACCTCACCATCGAGGACTCGAAGGGCGACGGCCTGAAGATCAGCGAGTCGTCCAACATCGCCGTGCGCGGCGTGAAGGTGCAGTGGACCGGCGGCCCCAGCACCAAGAACGGCGCCTATGGCATCTATCCGGTGCTGACGAAGAACGTGCTGATCGAGGACACCGTGTCCATTGGCGCATCCGATGCCGGCATCTACGTGGGCCAGTCCGACGGCGTGATCGTGCGCCGCAGCCGCGCCGAACAGAACGTGGCGGGCATCGAAATAGAGAACACCCTCAACGCCGACGTCTACGACAACGTGGCGACCGGCAACACAGGCGGCATCCTGGTGTTCAACATGCCGGGCCTGTCGCAGCAGGGCGGCAACATCCGCGTCTACGACAACAAGGTGATCGCCAACAACCACGAGAACTTCGGCGCCAAGGGCACGCCGGTGGCCAGCGTGCCGGCAGGGTCGGGCATCGTCATCAACTCCAACGACGACATCGAGATCTTCGGCAACGAGATCCGCGACAACGCGACGGCGAACATCATCGTCTCCAGCGTGTACTCCACCGGCTACAAGGACAGCAGCGCGTCGCCGAACTTCGATCCGTATCCGGAGCGCATCTACATCCATGGCAACACGCTGTCCGGCGGCGGCGATTCGCCCGACGGCTTCGACCTGAAGGCGCTGAAGGTGGCGACCTACGGGCTGCGCGGCCGGTTCCCCGACGTGCTGTGGGATGGCTACTTCAACAAGGAGCGGCTGGTCGACGGCAACAAGATCGGGCCGCAGATCTGCCTGCGCGACGTCAGTGGCGTGGTCAACGCCGATGGCCCCGGCGGTTACGGCAACCCCAGCAAGGATGCGAAGGCCCATGACTGCGAGCTGCCCCGGCTGCCCGCGGTCGATCTGAAGCGCGGGTAAGGCATGCGCAAACCTTACTGGCACGGGCTCCTGCTCGTGATCGCCTCCCTGGGCCTGGTGCTCTCGGCGTGCCGTCCGTCGGCAGGCGTGCACTTCTTCGCCGAGGGGCAGCCGAAGACGCTGGATGAGTGGGGCGTGCTGCGCATCGAAGACGGGAAGCTCCGCCTCAACCCAGGCGTTGTGCCTTACGATCTCAACACGCCGTTGTTCAGCGACTACGCGCACAAGTTGCGCACGGTGTGGATGCCCGAGGGCACATCGGCGACGTACCGGCCGGAACAGAGTTTCGATTTCCCGGTGGGCACCATCCTCAGCAAGACCTTCTACTTCCCGCTGCCGGCAGGTACGACGTGGGACGGGAAATCCGTCGCGCGCACGCCGCCGTCGCAGTCCTCACTCGAAGGTGAAGCCCTCGATCTCGCCAAGGTGCGCCTGATCGAGACCCGCCTGCTGGTGCATCGCGCGGAGGGGTGGGTCGCGCTGCCTTATGTCTGGAACGAGGCACAGACGCAGGCCACGCTCAAGCGCACCGGCGAGCTGGTCACGCTGGATCTGGTCGACGCCGCCGGTGCGCGCGAGACGGCCGAGTACCAGGTGCCCGACCAGAATCAGTGCGGCGGCTGCCACATCACCGACAACAAGTCGCGCAAGTTGTTGCCGATCGGGCCGAAGGCCCGCCACCTCAACCGCGACTTCGACTACGCGGGGGGCCGCGAGAACCAGCTCGCGCACCTCGTTCGCGTCGGCTACCTGGCCGGCGTGCCGGCCAACCCGCCGCGGCTGGTCGATGCGATGGAGGCCGCGGCGCCGCTGGACGCGCGGGCGCGTGCCTACCTGGACATCAACTGCGGCCATTGCCACAGCGCCACCGGTCCCGCGATCACCTCGGGCCTGTGGCTGGACGCGCAGACGCAGGACCGACTGAAACTGGGCTTCTGCAAGCAGCCGATCGGAGCGGGGAAGGGGACCGGCAACCGCCTGCACGACATCGAGCCGGGGAATGCCGCAGCTTCCATCTTCGAATTCCGCATGGACAGCGCCGATCCCGCGATCATGATGCCGGAGGTCGGCCGCTCAGTCGTGCACCGCGAGGGCGTGCAGCTGATCCGCGACTGGATCAACGCGCAGCCGGGGAGTTGCGGGAGCGCTGCAGGGGAATCGTGAACATGCCGCCGGCACGTTGAGGCCGGCTTCCGCACCAACGCTTCTTGGGAGGGAGTGATGAAAGTGACGCAACGGAATCTGGTGGTCGGGCTGCGGCGCGCGCTGTTCGGCGGCTGCGTGGTGCTGGGGACGGGCGGTACGGCATGGGCCCAGTCGACGCCGCAGGGCGAGCAGGACGCCACCAACCTGGACGCCATCGTCGTCACCGCGCAGAGCCGCCAGCAGGAGCTGCAGGACGTGCCGATCGCGCTGCAGGTCGTGGACCAGCAGCTGCTCGATGACGTGGCGGCGGACAACCTGGGCGACATCGATGCCTTCGTGCCAGGCCTGGTCGTGGATGCGGCGCAGCCGACCCAGCCTTCGTTCCGGCTGCGGGGCGTGGAGACCAGCGACTTCGGTATCGGCACCGATCCGGCGGTGGGCGTGTTCGTCGATGGCGTCTACGGCGGCCGCGGTGGCGGCGTGCTGCTGCCCTTCGTCGATGTCGAGCGCATCGAGGTGCTGAAGGGCCCACAGGGCACGCTGTTCGGCCGAAACACGGCTGCCGGCGCGATCTCGCTGGTGACCCGTCGTCCGCAGAACGAGACCGAGGCCCGCCTGCGCCTGCGCCTGGGCAACTACGGCAAGCAGTACGCCGATGCGATGTGGAACCTCCCGACCGGCGACAACTCGGCCCTGCGTTTCAACGCGCTGTTCAACCACAGCGACGGTTGGTTCCAGGACGGCGCCACCGGCAAGGATCTGGGGGGCGAGAACGTGTGGGCCACGCGCGCCGCCTGGCAGGTGGGACTGGGCGAGAACACCACTGCGCTGGTCAGCTGGGACCACGAGAGCCTGGACCAGAACGGCCGCGTGACCACCGGCATCGTGCCGCTGCCAGCCTATCCGCAGCGGCCGCCGGTCCCGGTGGATCCCGACGACTACCTCGATCCGCGCGACATCCCGACCTACAGCGACGCCACCAACGCCGAGTGGCGCACCTTCGACGGCGTCACCCTGATCGTGGACCACGCGCTGACCTGGGGACACCTGACCTCGACCACGTCCTGGCGGCAGTACGACGCGCTGAACCAGACCGAGGAGGACGGCACCAACCGCGCCGACCTGTACATCGACTCGGTCAACACCGAGAGCAACGAGACGTTCTACCAGGAGTTCAAGTTCGCCGGCAGCAACGCGCGGCTGGACTGGGTGGCCGGCGCCAGCTTCTTCAAGGAGGACGCCGATCAGACCAGCGAGGTGAACACCAATACCGCCGCGGTCGACAACATCGTCCGCAATCTCGGCATCGCGCCAACCCCGGACGGCAGCCTGTTCGGGTTCACTTCGTTCCTGGCCCAGAGTGCCGGCATCCCGGTCTCCCTGGTCGGCGACCGCTGGAACGAGCGTTTCACCAACACGCTGTCGACGACCGCCTACGCGGCCTTCGGTGATGTGATCTGGCGCGCCACCGACAAGCTCAACCTGACCTTCGGCCTGCGCTACACCCGCGACGAGAAGGACTTCACCTGGCTCAACACGCCCCGCAACGCGCCCGAGCTGGAAGCCAAGCTGGACCTGCTGGAATCGCTGGGCTTCTTCGATGCGCTGGCGCAGATGGGCATTCCGATCACCCGCGAGCTGCTGACCTTCGACATGGCCTTCATCGATCCGCCGGCGATGGTCAACAAGGGCGTGCTGGTGCGCGACAAGCGCAGCTGGAGCGACTTCAGCCCGCGCTTCGTGGTCGACTACCACTTCAACGACAAGGCGATGGTGTTCGGTTCGCTGGCCAAGGGCTACAAGGCCGGCGGCTTCAATGCGCTGCAGATCGGCCCGGCGTTCGAGAACGAGGATGTGTGGAACGCGGAGGTGGGCATCAAGCAGTCGTTCGGCCGCTTCTCCTACAACGCGTCGCTGTTCCACTACCGCTACGACAACCGCCAGTCGATCCGGCTGATCGATCCGGACCCGAACAATCCGGTCGACATCCCGCGTTTCGTATTCGACACCGGCGATCTCGAGGCCACGGGCATCGACTTCGACATGCGCTGGAAGGTGACGGATGCCTTCACCCTGGACGCGCAGGCGGAGTGGATCGATTCCAAGTACAAGGATTACGTGACGCCGGAAGGCGTGGACCTGGACGGCGAGCCGACCGGCGAGCCGCGTTTCACCGCCTCGGTCGGCGCGGCCTACAAGATGAGCCTGGGCGACAGCGGCGACCTGCGCTTGTCCGCGCGCCATGCCTACCGCGGGCGCACGCGCTGCAATGCCGGCTCGGACCTGCAGGGCGACTGCGGCGTGAACGCCCTGCTGGACATCGGCGAGCCGCGCGAGCGCACCGATGTGCGGGTCGGCTGGACTTCGCCACAAGGCACCTGGAGTTGGGCCGTCTACGGCAACAACATCTTCGACAACCAGTACGTGAAGGGCCTGAACACCTACGGCCGCGGTCCGCTGGGCGTCGTCGGCGCGACCATCAGCGAGCCACGCACCTACGGGATGGAAGTGGCCGTGAAGTTCTGAGCCGCGCGGCGACGCGCTGGACGTGGGCACCCCGGCACCTCACGGTGCCGGGGTTTTTGTTTGGCGCTTATCACGGCATCCTTGTGCGATGCCCGTGCGTCGCACCGTCCCCGTCGTCGATCTCTCCGCCGAACCCCTGAGCCGCCTGCCGGGCGTCGGGCCGCGCGTGGCGGAGAAACTGGCGGCGCGCGGCCTGGTGACGATGCAGGACCTGTGGTTGCTCCTGCCGCTGCGGTACGAGGATCGCACGACGCTCACGCCGATCCGGCTGCTGCAGCCGGGCGTGCCCGCGCAGGTCGAAGGGCGGGTGGAAGCCGTCGAGCGCGGCTTCCGCTATCGCCCGGTGCTGCGGGTGGCGATAGGCGACGAAGGGCATGGCACGCTGGTGCTGCGGTTCTTCCATTTCCGCGCGGCGCAGGTGGCGCAGTTCGCGGTGGGCACCCGCCTTCGCTGCTACGGCACACCCAAGCCCGGCCAGCACGGGCTGGAGATCATCCACCCCAGCTACCGGGTGCTGGGCGAAGCGGACGACGTCGCGCTGGGCGATGCGCTGGACCCGATCTACCCGGCCGTCGAAGGGCTGGGCCCGGCGACGCTGCGCAAACTGATCGGGCAGGCACTCGAGCGCCTGCCGGAAGCGGGCGCGCTGGAGCTGCTGCCCTCGCCGTTGCTTGAAGGCCTCGGATTGCCGTCGCTGCGCGACGCGCTGCTGACCATGCATCGTCCGCCGCGCGATGCGGACGTGGCCGCGCTGGCGCTGGGGACGCATCCGGCGCAGCGCCGGCTGGCGATCGAAGAGCTGCTCGCGCACCACCTGAGCCTGCGGCGCCAGCGGCTGGCCCTGCAGCAACACCGGGCGCCTGCGCTGAAGGGGCGGGGCACGCTGGTGAAAGCGCTGGTCAAGGCCTTGCCGTTCTCGCTGACCGGTGCGCAGAAGCGCGTCTTCGAACAGATCCGCGAGGACATCGCGCGCCCGTCGCCGATGCTGCGCCTGGTGCAGGGCGATGTGGGCACCGGAATGTTAGCATCGATGGGCGTACACAGAAGACCTTTTCGATGCAGAAGAGCTCCAATAGGCTACCAAAGCCTGAAGGAAAGAGGGCGGGGCTTACCTTAAGCGCTCAGAGTAAGCGGGGTGCCCTTCGATGGCATGTCAAGTTGTTCCTGGCGTACTTACTAGATGCCATCCAGGAGTCCTGGCGGGAAGGCGCTCGGGCGCGCCGTCCAAAAGACATCAAGGCAACGGTGGCTGTCCACACCAAATGTGGCGCGATCCAAATCCCCTTGCTTCGGCCAGCAGGTGGATGGACTGAAAAGCTTCTGGAGCGCATTCAATCCACATTGAAAGAGCAGGCTGATCTCGTGTGGGTCGGAGCTACACAGTGTTTGGAAAGCGAAGCGTTTCCCCGCTCTTCACTGAAAGCCCTGGTGACGCGTCTAGTGGGGCGGGTTTATCCGCCCTCTAGAATGGAAGCGGTGATTAAGAAGATGGAAGCATTCCTCGCAGACTATGCAATCTGCGAGAAGCGTAACGAAGCGAAAGTCTGCCATGCCAGCGCAATCATCGAACAAGCCGAAGCCCGCGGCTTCTCTAGCAGCGCGATAAGCGTAACGCCAAAGGGGCCACGAGCGCGCCTGGTTGTCATCTTCTCGCAGCTACGGCTGCGACTTCCCGGCGGCCCTGGAACCGGGGAGTGGGCGGCACTTCAAGAGAGAATGAACGCGGCCGCCGTCAAATTCAAAGCGTGCCAAGGCAACTTAGTCTTCCTCCCGACAGAGAACAACCCCCACGGACGTAGGACATACCCAGGGTACGTTGTGGACTTCGAACAACTGGGAGTTCGGCAGGGCGGCCTCTTGACGGAAGTGTTGGATGCGATGCCAACTCCCGTAAGTCATCAGTACTTCCAAAGGCTGATGCGTCACGTTGAATGGATCTGCGCGACGTCGTGCATTTCGCAAGCTAGGGTTCGTGCAATCCTAAGCTCACGATCTGACATTCTTCAGGAAGATGATCTCCAAGTTCTCACCAATGCACTGATCTCATGTTGTGATGCCCGCCCTCTAGAGCCGCGGTCAAGAAGCGGCTACCTGAGCGCGTTCCAAGAGGCCTTTCATGGCGCATTTCAATCGCTAGGAACTCGTGCGAGCAAGGTTCAACTGGATAGCACGAAGCACTGGGCGAGAAGAAGTCGCGGACTCATCAGTGAGGTTGCCGATCCTGGAGCGATATCGCCGGAGAACCGCCCTCCAATCATTCACGTCGTAGGAGGTGATGGCGCACTGAGTAGAGAGCGTGCTGCGGAACACTTGGAAGATAGGCTGAAGCGTATCGAGAATGCGTGTGACCATGCATTAGCAGAGTTCATCAACTGGCGGAAATTCATGCTTCGCGCCGGTGAGATGGGCGTTGATGACTCTTTCCGGTCCTACGTGGATCAAATGAAGGGGCTTGGTGACGGGCGAGAGGATTTCCGGCAATGGCTGAGAGGTGCTGCCACTGAGGACATTGCAAGAGTCACCTTCTTTGCCGCTCAGAAGCACGAGCTTTATCGAGAGGCTCGCGATAGGGATCTTCGTTCGAATGTCCACCAAGGTCGCTTCAACCGCGCATTCGGACGGATCAGCGAAGAGTACCCAGAACTGGTGAACTGGTGCGGAGGTCGTTCATCACCATTCTACTCTTTTGCCATTCAAATGATCTGGTGGGTGCCACGCTGGGTTCAGTTGGCAATTGAAATGAAGATACAGATAGTCACTTCATGGAATCGCGACACGGTGAAGCATCTGGAGGCTAATGGGGTTCGTCGCGAGGGTGCGCGATTGGAGTTCCAGTCATTGAAGGGAAAAAATGGAGAGATGGAAAACGCCAGTGTGGAGCCGGTCGATAAGCTCCTTCAGGCTGGCATCGATCTTATGATTGAGCACAACGCCAACGTCGATCGCTACTGGTCTCGCGAGTCGCCAGGCTTGTTTGTTACCTTCATCGAGAAAGGGGTGGGCCGTCGAGTCTTTGGGCGAGGTACAGACCATAAAATTCTGTCGAGATTCATTGCCTACTACGAGCTTCCGCACTTTACACGGGAGCAGCTTCGAAATCAGAGCGCGGGTGCTGACTATCTTAGCCATGACGATCCACATGCGACACAAGGACGCCTGGGGCACACAAGCATCAGGACAACTGCGGGCTATCTTGACGGCACCGTATTTCGGGTATTGAACTCAGCCAACATTGCGAAGTTCCAGAAGGTGCTAAGCGCCTCGATTGTGTGGGCCGCTGGTGGCGAGGATGCGGTGACAAAGAGCGGGATGCCTCTTTCGTACGTGGACAAGAGGCTGCTATTTCCCGTGAGTGACAGTGCGGTGACGGATCGTCTGATGCCGCCGGAGTGTGACGTCTGGATGGTTGACCCAGAGCAGCCTTTGGTACTGGACAAGATCAGGGTCATGCATCTCATTCGACAGAGGGCCTACTACGCACAGAACTGGCAAAGATTACGCGCTGAATCATCGGAGAGATTCTCCAAGGTCCATCTTCCACGGATCGAGTTTACAGCCGCACTCTGGGCACTCATCTCGGACTCCGAGTATGCGTGTTTGCTGGAGCAGAGGGTATGAAAAAAGGCGTGAAAGTTGACGCTGGTTTGATTGCGCCATCGCCAAACCGAGATTCAGATGAGGGCGCTTGGCCCACGGGAGTTGCACGAGATAGAAGGATTCTAAGCGATTGGAATGACCCGGTTCTACGGGTGGCCAACGGTGACAAGATTAGGCTCATCGACCTCTCCCGAATTCCGCTGCCAGCCAATGGTCCTGACGGACCCTTCTCGGAAAGCTTCACTCTTGGGAAATTTCCGCACTGGGTAGATGTTGCGCGCGCGCAATTTTGCAACGTTCTGTCAGCCGGGACCGGGCATGACGCTCTAGGTAAAGCGGTCAACTCGCTCAATCATACGTCCAGGTTTTTCGCATGGTGCGTGAAGAATCGGATCTACAAGTTGGCCGATGTGACCTTGGACGATATGAGGAGGCTGGCGCTCGAGTTGCAACCCAAGGGGTGGTTCAGCGCCCTAAACACGGAGGCCGAGCTGAGGGAGCTAGTCAGGCGCTGCGAAGACGATAAAGCCCTACTTCTGCAGGTTGCTTCATCTCATGATGGGGCGACTTGCAGCATCTCTTCGGAGCGACTCTCCTCTTACCTTGGATACGTAGTCACATCGCGGGAGTATCCGATGTTCCTCCGTAAGGAAATAGCTGGTCTGATGCAGAAGGTGACAGTCGGGGCGGAACGGAGAAGCGACGATATGCAGCCCTGGTCCGAGGCGTCGTTCAAGAACTGCTTCGGTGCACTGAATGGACTTTGCATTCTTCCCGCGACGCTTGACAGGCTGAGCTTTGAACCCTTCGCTAACGCCCGGCTTCATGCGCGCCTTGCCAACGGGATTCCGGATGGGCGGACCGCCAACTTGACGGTGGAGGATGCTGCTAAGTTGCTAGCGGAGTCGCTTGAGTGGCTTTACAACAAGGCTGATGCAGTTATCGAGCTCGTGGCGTTCTGGCGAGAGACGCTTGTTGGGACAGCATCTGAGTACAAAGGCGAGGCGAACGTCAGCACGCGCGTGAATGCAGCGATACGTGAACGATACGCAGAGCTAAAGTCGCGTGTGGACTTTCCCTATGAAGTGGCCTCGTTCACCACTGCAACCGGTGAGAGCATCTCCCTGCTGGTGAAGAATCTCTTGACGGCGGCTTTCGTCCTGATTGCCATTACGCAAGCAAGAAGAAAGAATGAGGTAGTCGGAGAGGGGAGTCGGCCATGGGGCATCTACGCGGCGTGCCTTGAGAAGATTGATCCCGATATCGATGCATATGCCCTGGACATCTACATCGAGAAGACCTGGAATGCCTGGATGAAGATGCCGGCATCAGCGCTGACGGTGCATGCAGTGGACGTGCTGACAAGATTGAGGGCCGCCGCTCTTCCCGGCGAGGAGGTCGGAACCTCGGATCAGGATAGGCGTGCCCAGAAGCTGTTCTCCTTCCCCGGCAGCGCGGCGCTTCTCGGGGATGCGAGCGCCATGTTTGGTTTTTCCTTTGACGAACACAGCGGGGAACTGTATTCGCTGGCGGGAGTTGCTGATTCTGAACGCAAGACTCACATGTTCCGACGTTTCTTTGCGCTGGTGTACTTCTATCGATGGGAACACCCCAAGTTGCAGGCCTTGTCGGAGTTCCTTGCACACTTTGATCTCGAAACGACCAGGGTCTACATCACCGACCCAGCCATGCGAGACAAGGCAGATCGAATTGAGGCACTACATCGGCACAGAGCGGATTGTTTCCCAGAGCAAGAGATGTCAGAAGCCCAGCGCCACTACGCGGATGCGCAGTTGGATGCGATGCTAACTTCCGACGGTGCCGGGGGGCCAATGACGAGGCGTGTACATCGTTGGATTCAGCGCATCTGGCGGCACGTCGAGTTTCCTGATCGCGACCCAGCGACCCTGAAAAGCGAAATCCGAAAGCAGTTTAAGAGCAGGGGGTACGCGCCAACCCCGATGTCTCATGGGGTCTGTTGGGCGGAAGAATCTGGCGCGCGGGTCGGCTTGAGAGGGCGTTGTAGCAAGGAGGGGACAATTCGTAGGGAGCTGGCAGGAGTGGATATCTGCGGCGCCTGTGTATTTCACAGTACATCGAGCTCCTTTTTGCTGAACGTGGAGCAGGATGCCAAGCGCCTGGATGAGCAGGCAGCTCTGGCAACCGACCCGCGAGAAGCGCAAGTTCTTCGCGCCACCGCCTCGTGCTCTCGAGAGCTTGTAGAGTTGGAACTGTCGCTTATCCAACGTCAGCGATGCCCACTGACCAAGCCACCAGGAAAGAAGGTGCCGGAATGAGTGTCTCTGATCAGCATGTTTCACGTCGCTTGCGTGCTCAGGCAGATCTTGCCATGAGTGCAAAGAAGGATCTCATGACGCGCTGGGCGCGTGATGGAGTTCCCGTGTGCGTCGGCTCGGAGCATCCAAAACAGCTTGAGTGGTATCCGACCAGTCTTCGGAGCTTCAGTGCCTGGGATGGTAGTCAGAACTCTGCGGCGGTCCGTGAGTCCGAACCGCTTCTTCGCAAGACGGCGTTCCAAACGCTCAAATCTAATGCCTCGCTGCATCTGGCTATCAACCAGTTGCTTCGCCAGTTGGAGGTCACAGCCGAAGCTTGTCGGAGAGCCTTGAATCCTGAGCTTGCTGTGGAAGATGCAAAGGAGAAGGCGGAGGTCGAGCGCGCTAAGCGCGCCGGAGCACTACTGGGGTATCGTCAGGCAAGAGCCGAAGTCCGCACGGCCCGGAGAGATCTCGGTGCCGAGAAGAGGGCGCACCAGGGAACCTTGGGGCTGCTAAGGGAGAAAGAGCGCGAACTGGCTCAGGCACATGAGCAAATCGCAGCGCTAACTAAGACCTTGCGTAAGACGACGAGCCTCAAGTCGGTTCGATAGATGATGCCGCCAGAACAGAGACAGCAAATCACCGCCATGTATCACCATCATGACCTCGCTCCTGGCCTGGCACTTGCTGTGGCTCTGGGTGCGGGTATAGAGCCCGCGAAGGGCTTTAAAAAGCTCCAGTCCACGGGCCTGGTGGAGCGGTGGCAGGTACCGCTCTACCTTCCGTCGCGCTATCTAGATGCGCGAGTACCCATTGAGCGCTTCTTTGGCCTTACCGGCCAGGGACAGGAAGTTGTAGTTGTGGGACGTTACGCAGGCAACATGCGTACGAAGTGGGGTGCAGGGCGCTGGGGAGGCAAGCGCAGCCCGCAAGCGCAAGGGGCACTCCTTGATGAGGAGGGGATGCAGCTACGTTTCTCGGTCTTCGGCGATGCGCGAACGCTGCAGAAGACACTCGAAGAGTCCGAGGGGCCGATCGCACTCGCGGGTACGCTTACCCAGGTGGGCGCGCATGTCTATTTGAACAATCCGACATTGCTGGATCAGAGTCTGATTGGTGCGGTAGTGCCCCACTACCCAGGCAAGGCGCGGGTGCTGTCCCTGGCCATGGCCCGTCGAGTCATGGCAGCTCTACTGCCGTCTACCATCCCCCTGTGTGCTGCAGAACTCCGAGCAAGGGCACGAGCCTTTGTGAGCGACGGGCAACTGAGAAGACTGCTGGGAAGGCCCGAAGGAACCCTAGAGGACTTGCTGGTTAGAGCCCACTTCCCTTCGTCGCCGGACGTGGGAGAGCGCGCGCAATGGCACCTTGAGCGTTTGTCAGCGCTCATCACGGTGGGGGATCTTAGGGCAGCCAAGCAGTGTCCAGTCGCGGTGAGAAAGCCGCTGGCCCTCTCGCCTTGGCAGGATCTCGCATCGCGTGCGCCTTTTGTCCTCACGCACGAGCAGGCTAGGGCGGTCGATCGCCTGACAGAGCGCTTTGGTGGGACAGAGGCGTCCTCTACCTTAATCAATGCCGATGTCGGCATGGGGAAGTCGATCGTCTACCAAATGGCGGTTGCCTCCGCTGTCCGTTCGGCTGCACGCGCGGCCGTTCTCCTGCCCAACGAACGACTGGCTGTGCAGGCTCATCAGGAGATCTGTCGTCTATTTCCTGAGTTCGATGCCGCCCTGGTTACCGGGAAGACGAATGATCGAGCGATGACGAACGCGCGTTGGCTCGTCGGAACAACGGCCCTACTGTTTCGTGACATTGGCCACTTGGATGTGTGCGTCATCGATGAGCAGCATCGCTTCTCGGTGGAGCAGCGACGTGCCTTGGTAAAGGATGGAACGCATGTTGTCGAGATCAGCGCCACTCCTATTCCTCGCACACAGGCCATGCTGCTGTACGGGAAGTTGGATGTGCTGCGATTGACGGAACGCCACAGTCCGCAAGACATCCGTACCCAGATTGTGCATCGAAACGGCACATCGGACATGGTTGAGCATCTCAGGAGCCTGCTGAATGCAGGCGCTCGAGTTCTGATCGTGTGTCCTCGGAGGGAGGAGGGGGAGGACGATGAAGGGCCTGACCTTCCATCGGTGGCGCGCGTGGCACATAAGTGGAGCACCATGTTCCCTGGATTAGTGCGCGCCCTGCATGGGGCCTCGGGTGAGGCGGATGTACACCAGGCTTTCGAAGACATGGCAACGGGCGCTGCCCGCATCTTAGTCGCCACAACCGTGGTTGAGGTGGGCTTGAACATTGCCAATCTGCGAGGCGTCGTTATCGTCCATGCAGAACGCTTTGGTCTGTCGCAGCTACACCAGTTGCGTGGGCGCTTGGCACGGGAGGGGGGAGAGGGTCACTGCTACTTGTACCTGCCCCGCGCGGTGGGTTTAGATGCAGATGTAAGGCTACAGGCGCTGGTTGATACCAACGATGGATTCGTTCTTGCCGAACACGACATGAGAATACGCGGCATTGGGGATGTCTCAGACGCCGGTGCTCGCCAGCATGGCAGCGCCGGTAGCCTTCTGATGAATCGCCAAGTAGGTATGTCCACTGTCATGGAGATCATGGAGATGCTCGGTGACGAGGACTGAAGCTTTGGTGGAGTGGGTAGGAGTCGGCACTGAGCGTTTGCCAGTCTTCTACAACGCGAAGCTACGTCTCATGGACGAGTTTCATGACTACGTGTGCTATGTCGCCGAGACCGAGGCCAAGAGTGGATCGAGCCAAGCGTACACATCCAAGGTGCAAGCAGTGTCATACGCGTTGCTGGCGTGGCTGCGATTTCTGGACGGCACAAGCGCCAGTTGGAAGGATGCCGACAATGCCAAGCTACGGGGATTCAAAGATCTTGCGCTTAAGCGGGTGAAAGCATCGGTGCGTGGCAAGGGGAATGAGAACGCAGCAAAGCGAACGGTCAATATCCAGCTCAAGTGGATCTACCGCTACTACGCTTGGGCAGAGCGGACGGAGCGATGCGGAACGATTCTTGGGCCCGGCGAAGACGCGCCGATCAAATCGACACTCAACATGCCCTCGGCTAACAGTAAACGGAAAAGTGGTCTGGACAAGAATGCCTATCCGCTGCTGTTCGGGAGATTGGGGAATCGATCGGGTGCTCAGTACTTTGCGAGCGGCCAAGACAAAAGGAAGGTCGCGGAAGTCCTGTCCGAGGCAAACGACCCTTTCATCGCTGAGCGAAACCTCATCATTCTTGAGCTCGCATCACGTGTAGGTTGGCGTGCCGGCACAATGACGTTTCTGGAGAGCGGTGACTTTCCAACGCATCCGAATGAGAAAATGCCTGGCGATGGCGTTCCGATCCGACCCGCGATTCAGAAAGGCGGACACTCTGACTCATTTGGCGTTCCTCTAACGCTTGCTCTACGCATCTCACGATTCATTCAATGGCGAGAGCGCTGGCTGATTCAGGGGGGATGGAGTGAGAAAGAAGCGAAGGGTCGACTCTTCGTGAGTGGGAAAACCGGCACGCCCCTGGGCAACAAGACGATAACGCAGATGATTGGCTCTGCTTTCAGGAAAATTGGGGTTGAGGCCGGTCGCGGCGCGGGCGTTCACTCGTTTCGTCGCAAGTATGCAGAGGATTCCACGCGCGACGATCTTTCCTCGCGGCGCGCGGGCGGCTACTCGACCGCGATGGAGGATGTCATGCACGGCACCGCTCATAGGCTGGGGCACAGGAGCTTGTCCTCTCAAGTGGCCTATCAGCGAGCAGTCCATGCCAGTACGCATAAAGACCACACACATGAGCTGCGAACGAGCTTGGAAGAAGCCGAATCAGAGCTCGCAGTAGCCAAGGCGGAGAACGCTGCGCTGCGGGCGGAGCTATCTCGACGAGGCGCTCCTGCTAACCCGAAAGGCGGAAAGAAGAAGTTGCGATAGGGCGCACGGCGCCAGCGACTACTCGGAATTCATGGGCCGCAGCACTTCTTCCACTTTCGTCCGCTACCGCATGGGCAAGGATCATTTCGACCGATTTTTTGGTTGCCTTCTCCGCCTCGAAGCACTTGCCTCATGGCGGCATTCCGTGACACTGGCGGGACCTGTTCCTCTCGGGCCACAGCGGCATCGAGTTGATCATCCTGATGCCAAGGTTCTGCCAGTCGCATGCCGAATCTTAGCCGGGCCTGGTCTGGGGCCAGGCACAGGCCGAACCATAGGTCGGCCTTCTGCAGGTATTTTCGGCGCGTCGTCAGCACGGCCAGCCTCTGAGACGCCTCTAGGTCATTTTCCGCACTGATCAGCACCGTGAGTCCACTCTTATCCGCGAACATGAGCGCGAGGCTGTGCGGCTTGCCATCACGGGCGGCCTGCTGCGCCTGCCCGTCAATCAGCCGGTTGAGATCGTCCCGCGTTGGGCCATCTAACTCCAACAGTTGGAATCCCTGATCAAGAACCGCAGGCTCAGGTCTGACTTGAATCTCTTGCAAGATGCGGCTTAGCGTCGTTCCTTCATGGTGGGTCAGTAGCCCTGGTGGCGTCGCGGCGCCAGGTAGTGCGCGTCGTCGCGCGGCCATAGCGATGTCAATGCCGAGCGAGAACCCCTCATCCATGTGCACCAGTTTCTGCTCGTCATCAAACCAGAGGTTGTGCCGAAGGTGATAGCCCAGGATGGTCATCTCCTGAGCAGCCATCAGTCGATCTCCGTACCGCGTCCGGCGGGCGATGTAGCTCAGCAAATGCAAGGGACTGGTGAGTAGCTCTGTCAGTACATCAATGAGAAATACGTCGGTGATGAACGCAGCGCGCACGCGCGGTACATCGCGCGTTTTCAGGAACTGACGAGATTGGAAGGTAAGAGCGGGGTAGTGGTCACTGACGACACAGAAAACGAAGATCTCGTTAATCTGAGGGGGT
>Ga0056909_1001207_pt1 | contig 16801 bp, 14 predicted proteins | sample EBPBio102011_DNA_FD_62115 | JGI IMG/M metagenome (GOLD analysis project Ga0056909, IMG submission 62115) | Wastewater treatment Type I Accumulibacter community from EBPR Bioreactor in Madison, WI, USA - Reactor 1_1/10/2011_ DNA | ecosystem: Engineered > Bioreactor > EBPR > Anaerobic-Aerobic >...
CGCCGTGCGGGGCGACTTCATGCTGTATGTGATGTCCGGCGTGTTCATGTTCATGACGCATATCAAGGCGATCCGCGCGGTCTCGGCGGCGGACGGGCCGACGTCGTCGATGATGATGCACGCGCCGATGAACCCGATCATCTCGATCATGGGGGCCGCGCTGGGCTCGCTTTACCAGCAGACGCTGTCGGCGGGGGTCATCCTGTTCGTCTACCATGCCGCCTGGACCCCGATCACCATCGACGATCCGGTCGGGATGATGGGAATGTTCATCCTGTCCTGGTTCAGCGGCGTCGGCATCGGCATGGTGTTCCTGTCGGCAAAGCCCTGGCAGCCCGAACTGGTGGCGATCCTGGTGATGCTTTACACCCGGGCCAACATGATCGCCTCGGGCAAGATGGTGCTGGCCAACAACCTGCCGGCCAAGCGGCGCGACCTGTTCGACTGGAACCCGCTGTTCCACACCATCGACCAGGCGCGCGGCTTCGTCTTCCTGAACTATACGCCGCGCTACACCGACTATCATTATGCGATCGAATATGGGCTGGTCTGCATCCTGATCGGGCTGATGGCGGAATTCTTCACCCGGCAGCATGCCTCGGCCAGCTGGGGCAAGCGGCGGTGATCCGGGCCGGTCTTCTGTTGCTGGCGCTTGCGCTGCCGTTGCGGGCCGAAGTCCTGCCCGCCCTGCATGACGTGACGGGCGTCGCGGCGGACGATGTGCTGAACATCCGTGCAGCGCCGGACGCAGCAGCCGAGGTGATCGGCACGCTGGCCCCGGATGAGACGGCGGTCGAGGTGATCTCGGTCACAGAGGGTTGGGCGCTGGTCAACACCGGCGAAGGCTCGGGCTATGCGTCGATGCGTTTCCTGACGCGGCAGGACGGTCCCGACTGGAACGCGCTGCAAACGCCGCTGACCTGCGTGGGAACCGAACCGTTCTGGTCGCTGAAGATCGACCCCGACGTCGGCACAGCCAACATGGTCATCCCCGACGATCTGGACGGCTACTCGATGGAGATCAACCAGATCTGGCGGGCAGAACCCGGGGCGCCGGCGGCGGCCCTTTCCGTGCCGGAGGGGCTGATCGTGCTTCGCCCCGCAGAATGTTCGGACGGAATGTCCGAGCGCCGCTTCGGCATCGCCGTGGACGTTTTCCTGACCCGACCGGACAAGCTGCGCCTGTCGGGCTGTTGCCGACTGGGCCAGCCGTGAGGCCCGTGAAGAGCCTGTCCGCACAAACCGACGGATTTCCGCGCAACCTTGCCGAAGATTCACTGGACTGCTGGCCCGCCAACCGTTGCAGGCCCGAAAACGCCTGCCTATATAAGCCACACACGGGCGCCGGGCCGCCAGACCTGACGTCCATTCTCAAGGTGGGGATGCCTGCGCATCAAGGGTCCCTGCCGGAACATCGCCTGAAGTAAAGGGATACACACATGGCCAAAGTCATCGGTATTGACCTCGGGACCACCAACTCCTGCGTTGCCATCATGGATGGCTCGCAACCCCGGGTGATCGAGAATTCGGAAGGCGCGCGCACGACGCCCTCCATCGTCGGCTTCACGGAAAGCGAACGCCTGGTCGGCCAGCCCGCCAAGCGGCAGGCCGTGACCAACCCCACCAACACGGTGTTTGCCGTCAAGCGCCTGATCGGCCGCCGCCTGGGCGATGCCGAGGTGGAGAAGGACAAGAAGCTTGTCCCCTATCACATCGTGGACGGCGGCAACGGCGACGCCTGGGTCGAGGTGCGCGGCGAGAAATATTCGCCTTCGCAAGTCTCCGCCTTCATCCTGCAGAAGATGAAGGAAACCGCAGAATCCTACCTGGGCGAGACCGTCACCCAGGCGGTGATCACGGTTCCGGCCTATTTCAACGACGCCCAGCGTCAGGCCACCAAGGACGCGGGCAAGATCGCAGGCCTTGAGGTGCTGCGCATCATCAACGAACCCACGGCGGCCGCGCTGGCCTATGGCCTGGACAAGAAGGAATCGAAGACCATCGCCGTCTATGACCTTGGCGGCGGCACCTTCGACATCACCATCCTGGAGATCGACGACGGCCTGTTCGAGGTGAAGTCGACGAACGGCGACACGTTCCTCGGCGGCGAGGACTTCGACATGCGGATCGTCAGCTACCTGGCCGACGAGTTTAAGAAAGAGCATGGCGTCGACCTGACGCTGGACAAGATGGCGCTGCAACGGCTGAAGGAGGCCTCGGAAAAGGCCAAGATCGAGCTGTCGTCCTCGCAGCAGACCGAGATCAACCAGCCGTTCATCAGCATGGACAAGAACACCGGGCAGCCCCTGCACCTGGTCGTCAAGCTGACCCGGTCGAAACTGGAAAGCCTGGTCGAGGACCTGATCAAGAAGTCGATCAAGCCCTGCATGGCCGCGCTGAAGGATGCTGGCGTTTCCAAGGACGACATCGACGAAGTCGTGCTCGTGGGCGGTATGACCCGCATGCCCCGCGTGATCGAGGAAGTGACCAAGTACTTCGGCAAGGAACCCCACAAGGGCGTGAACCCCGATGAAGTCGTGGCGCTGGGCGCGGCCATCCAGGCCGGTGTTCTGCAAGGCGACGTCAAGGACGTGGTGCTGCTGGACGTGACCCCGCTGTCGCTGGGGATCGAGACCCTGGGCGGCGTGTTCACCCGGCTGATCGACCGCAACACGACGATCCCGACGAAGAAATCGCAGGTCTTCTCGACCGCCGAGGACAACCAGAACGCGGTGACGATCCGCGTGTTCCAGGGCGAGCGGGAAATGGCCGCGGACAACAAGATGCTGGGCCAGTTCAACCTGGAACAGATCCCGCCCGCCCCGCGTGGCGTGCCGCAGATCGAGGTGACCTTCGACATCGACGCCAACGGCATCGTGTCGGTGAAAGCCAAGGACAAGGGCACCAACAAGGAGCAGGCGATCACCATCCAGGCCTCGGGCGGGCTGTCGGATTCCGACATCGAACAGATGATCAAGGACGCCGAGGCGAATGCCGAAGCCGACAAGGAACGCCGCGAGCTGGTCGAGACCAAGAACCAGGGCGAAAGCCTGCTGCATTCGACCAGGAAGTCCCTGGCCGAGCATGGTGACAAGGTTGATCCCTCGACCGTCGAGGCGATCGAGCTGGCGATGAGCCCGCTGGAAGATGCGCTGAAGGGCGAGGACCCCGGCAAGATCAAGGGCGCGATCCAGAACCTGACGGAAGCCGCAATGAAGCTGGGCGAGGCGATCTACAAGGCCAGCCAGGCGGAAGGCGGCAGCGCCGAGGACGAGCCGCGGCCGGTGGATGACGATGACATCGTCGACGCCGACTTCGAGGACCTGGGCAACAACAAGCGGAAGTAAGCCGCGGGAATCGGGGAAGGGGGCGGTCTGGCGACGGGCCGCCCCTCCTTGGTTCCACATGGGGGTTTTGCCGTGGCAAAGCGCGACTATTACGAGGTTCTGGGGGCGAAGAAGGGTGCTTCGGCGGAAGAGCTGAAGAAGGCTTATCGCGCGAAGGCGAAAGAGCTGCACCCCGACCGCAACGCCGACAACCCGCAGGCCGAGGCCCAGTTCAAGGAAGTGAACGAGGCCTATGAGGTTCTGAAGGACGACCAGAAGAAGGCGGCCTATGACCGTTTCGGCCATGCGGCCTTTGAAGGCGGCATGGGCGGCGGTCCGCGGCCCGGCGGCTATGGCCAGCAAGGCGGCGATTTCGCTTCGGCCTTTTCCGACGTGTTCGAGGACCTGTTCGGCGATTTCATGGGCCGGGGCGGCGGGGGTGGCGGCGGCCGCAGCCGTGCCCAGCGCGGATCTGACCTGCGCTACAACATGCGGGTCTCGCTGGAAGAGGCCTATACCGGCAGCCAGAAGACGATCACCGTTCCGACCTCGGTCACCTGCGACACCTGCCACGGGTCGGGGGCGGAAGGCGGGGCGGAACCCGTCACCTGTCCGACCTGCAACGGCATGGGCAAGGTCCGGGCGCAGCAGGGCTTCTTCACCATCGAGCGGACCTGCCACCAGTGCAACGGCATGGGCCAGATCATCAAGAACCCCTGCCGGACCTGCGGCGGCCAGGGCCGGGTGCAGAAAGAGAAGTCGCTTTCCGTCAACATCCCGCCGGGGGTGGAGACAGGCACCCGCATCCGCCTGGCCGGCGAGGGGGAGGCAGGCCTGCGCGGCGGGCCGAACGGCGACCTTTACATCTTCATCGAGGTGAAGGAGCACGCCCTGTTCCAGCGGGACGGGGTGCATCTGTTCTGCCGGGTTCCGGTCTCGATGCCCACCGCCGCGATGGGCGGCGAGATCGAGGTGCCGACGATCGACGGCGGCAAGGCCCGGGTGAAGGTGCCCGCCGGGGCGCAGTCGGGCAAGCAGATGCGGCTGCGGTCCAAGGGGATGCCGGCGCTGCGGTCGCCGAACACCGGGGACATGGTGATCGAGCTGGCGGTGGAAACCCCGGTGAACCTGACCTCGCGGCAAAGGGAGCTGCTGCGCGAGTTCGAGAAGCTGAGCGAGGAGAACAACCCGGAGGGGTCGTCGTTCTTTTCCAAGGTGAAGAACTTCTGGGAGGGGATGAAGGGGTAGAGGCATCCTTCCCCGGCCTGTTATCCCCGCGGAGGCGGGGACCCATGATTGCTGGGCGTGGCCGTGGATCCCCGCCTCCGCGGGGATGACAGGTGGTACGCAATCCGGACCTGTTAACCCTTCCTAAACCATGACATGCCAGTCTTGGCGGCATGGCTCAGTCGTTCAACGAACCCTTTCTTCCCCTTGTCGCCCCCCCGGGCGATGAGGATGAAGCGCAGCCGTCCGTGCTCACCGGACGGCTGCCGTCCTATATCGCCGACCACCGCCAGCGCCTGCGCGACCGCTTCCTGCAAGGCGGCGGCGCCGCGCTGCCGGATTATGAACTTCTGGAACTGGTCCTGTTCCGCGCCATTCCCCGGCAGGATGTGAAGCCTCTCGCCCGGCTGCTGCTGGACACGTTCGGCGATTTCAACCGGGTGGTCGCCGCCTCGCCTGCCCGGCTGGGATTGGTCAAGGGCGCCGGTCCCGCCGTGGTGCTGGAACTGAAACTGGTCGAGGCGGCGGCGCAAAGGATGATGCGGGCACGGGTGATGCAGAAGCCGGTGCTGTCGTCCTGGGATGCGCTGCTGGACCATTGCCACACCACGATGGCGCATCGCGAGACCGAGCAGTTCCGCGTGTTGTTCCTTGACCGCAAGAACGTGCTGATCGCGGATGAGGAGCAGGCGAGCGGCACCGTCGACCATGTCCCGGTCTATCCGCGCGAGATCGTCAAGCGGGCGCTGGAGCTGAACGCTTCCGCGCTGATCCTCGTCCACAATCATCCCTCGGGCGACCCCACCCCGTCGGAGGCGGACATTTCGATGACCCATCAGGTCAAGGACGCCTGTCAGGCGTTGGGGCTGAAGCTGCATGACCACCTGATCATCGGCAAGTCGCGTGAGTTGAGCTTTCGCTCGCAGGGCTACCTTTAGCTCACCGGTTGCGCTAGGCATGACGCATGGCGGACTTCGACCTTGTCATCTTCGACTGCGACGGTGTGCTGATCGACAGCGAGATCATCAGCGCACGGATGCTGGTGACCGAACTGGCCCGGCTGGGACTGGCGATCGACCTGACCTATGTCGAGCGCAATTTCCTGGGCCGCAGCTATCCGGTGGTGATGGAGGTGATCCGCCGCGAATTCGGGCTGGACCTGCCGCCGGATTTCGAGGCGCGCTACCGCGAGAACCTGCTGGCCGTCTTCCAGACCGAGCTGAAGATCGTGCCGCATGTGCATGAGGTTCTGGCAGGCATGGGCGTGCCGTTCTGCGTCGCCACCTCCTCCAGCCCGCGCCGGGCCGGGATGTCGCTGGGGCTGGTCGGCCTGGCGCCGCTGATCGGCGACCGGGTCTTCACCTCGACGATGGTCGCCCGCGGCAAACCCGCGCCGGACCTTTTCCTGTTCGCCGCCGCGCAGATGGGCGCCGATCCGGCCCGGACACTGGTGATCGAGGACAGCCTGACCGGCATCCGTGCCGGGTTGGCGGCAGGGATGACGGTCTGGCGCTTCACCGGCGGCAGCCATCTGGGGCCGGAGACGCCCGAGGAACCAGAGGACGCCCGCCCCCACCGCAGGCTTGCCAGTTTCGGCGATTTTTTCCAGATTGCGCCCGGTCTGAAATCCGCCAGGCAACCGGCATGAGCAACGAACCCTCTCTTCAGGACGAAGCGGCCCGCGCGGGCTGGCTGTACTATGTCGCCGGGATGACCCAGGACCAGATCGCGTCAGAGCTGGGGGTCAGCCGCCAGCGGGCACAACGGCTGGTCAGCCGGGCGATGGGCGAAGGGCTGATCCATGTGCGCCTGAACCACCGGATCGGCGCCTGCCTGGACCTGGAGGCGCGGTTGCGCGACCGCTTCGGGCTGGACCGGGTGCGCGTCGCCCCGGGCCTTGGGGCCGGGGCCGACCCGGTGCGCGCCATCGGCCCGGCGGCAGCGGCGGAACTGGAGCGCTTCCTGCGGATGCCCGACCCGCTGGTCGTGGCGCTGGGGACGGGCCGGGCGCTGCGCGGCATGGTCGACGCGATGGTCGAGATCGACGCGCCGCAGCATCGGCTGGTCAGCCTGATCGGCAACATCGCCCCCGATGGCTCGGCCAGCTTCTTCGACGTGGTGATGCGGATCGCCGACAAGGTGCGCGCACCGCATTATCCGATGCCGGTGCCGGTGATCAGCCCGACGCCAGGGGAGAACGCGGCCTTCCACGCGCTCGCCCCGGTGCAGAAGGTGGTGGCGCTGGCCGAGGCGGCGGATGTGGTCTTCGTCGGCGTCGGGCAGATGTCGCTGGACGCGCCGCTGCTGGCCGACGGCTTCGTGACCCGCGCCGAGCTGGACGAGATGCAGGCCGCCGGCGCCTCGGGCGAGGTGGCGGGCTGGGTCTTCGATTCGGAGGGGCGCTACCTGGATCTTGGCACCAACCGCAGGACCGGCGGTGTGCGGGTGGCGCCCGCGCTGTCGCGGCCCTCGATCGGGATTGCTGCGGGTGCATCCAAGGTTCCCGCGATCCACGGCGCACTGAAATCGCGCATCATCAACGGCTTGGTGACGGACGAACCCACCGCAAAGGCCCTGCTGGACCGCCCCTGAACCGTGCAGATGCGGCGGAAGAGGGGGCTTGACGACTCTGACCAATGTGTGAGCAATTACCCATAAGGCGATGATTTGCTCATACGCTGATCCAGGGAGGATTACATGACCAAGACGCTGCGCGCCCTTTTGGGTGCAACGGCCCTTGTCACGCTTTCGGGCGTTGCGATGGCCGAAACAACCATTACCGTCGCGACCGTGAACAACGGCGACATGGTCCGGATGCAGGGCCTGATGGACGACTTCAACGCCAAGCACCCCGACATCAAGGTCGAGTGGGTGACGCTGGAAGAGAACGTCCTGCGCCAGAATGTGACGACCGACATCGCCACCGGCGGCGGCCAGTACGACGTGATCACCATCGGCACCTACGAGGTTCCGATCTGGGGCAAGCAAGGCTGGCTGGAAAGCCTGAACGACCTGCCGGCAGAATATGACGTGGACGACCTGCTTCCGGCGATCCGCGGCGGCCTGACCGTCGACGGCAAGCTGATGGCTTCGCCCTTCTATGGCGAAAGCTCGATGGTGATGTACCGCAAGGACCTGATGGAAGCTGCGGGCCTGACGATGCCCGACGCGCCGACATGGGCGGACATCGAGAAGGCCGCGGCCGCGATGACCGACAAGTCGAAGGAACAGTATGGCATCTGCCTGCGCGGCAAGGCCGGCTGGGGCGAAAACATGGCCTTCCTGACCGCCATGTCCAACAGCTATGGCGCGCGCTGGTTCGACGAGAACTGGGTCCCGCAGTTCGACCAGCCGGAATGGAAGGCGACGCTGGACAGCTACCTGCACCTGATGAACGAATACGGTCCTCCGGGCGCGTCGAACAACGGTTTCAACGAAAACCTGACGCTGTTCCAGCAAGGCAAATGCGGCATGTGGATCGACGCCACGGTTGCGGCGTCCTTCGTGACCGGCAAGGATTCGACCGTCGCCGACAAGGTCGGCTTCGCGCTGGCGCCGGACAACGGGCTTGGCAAGCGTGGCAACTGGCTCTGGGCGTGGTCGCTGGCGATTCCGTCGTCGTCGGACGCCAAGGATGCCGCAAAGGTCTTCATCGACTGGGCGACCAACAAGGACTATCTCGCGCTGGTCGCGTCGAAGGAAGGCTGGGCCAACGTTCCCCCGGGCACGCGGACCTCGCTTTACGCGAACGAGGAATATGCCAAGGTGCCCTTCGCCAAGATGACGCTCGACAGCATCAACTCGGCTGACCCCAACAGCCCCACCGTGAAGCCGGTGCCCTATGTCGGCGTCCAGTTCGTCGCGATCCCCGAGTTTGCGGGCGTCGCCACCTCGGTGGGCGAGATCTTCTCGGCGGCGCTGGCCGGCCAGAAGACGGCTGACGAAGCGCTGGCGGAAGCCCAGACCCTGGTGGCGGACGAGATGAAAGCCGCAGGCTACAACTGACCCGAAACCGGGGGCGGCTCCCAAGGCCCCCGGCTTCAACTGGCTTGCGGACCGCGACCGGCCCGCAAGCCGACCCTTCAAGCCGAAATCCTGCCCCTTCGCTTGCGCGGTCCGTCTGGGTCCGCATCCCCGCTCCATCGGTATCGAACCCGGAGACCTGCCCATGTCCACGCAATCCAGCCGCTTTGCCGCCCGCATGATGGTGGCGCCCTCGGTCGCCCTGCTTCTGATCTGGATGGTCGTTCCGCTGGCGATGACGCTCTACTATTCCTTCCGCTTCTTCCGGCTGATCTCTCCCGAAAGGACGGGCTGGGTCGGGTTCACCAACTATCTCTGGTTCATCAACTCGCCCGACTTCTGGCTGGCGCTGTTCAACACGCTGGCGCTGGTCGGGGGCGTGCTGATCATCACCGTGGTGCTGGGCATGCTGATCGCGCTGCTGATCGACCAGCCGGTGAAGGGCCAGGGCATGCTGCGCATCCTGGTGATCGCGCCGTTCTTCGTGATGCCGCCGGTGGCCGCCTCGATCTGGGAAAACCTGTTCATGCATCCGCAGAACGGGCTTTTCGCCGCCGTGGCCCGCGGTTTCGGCGCGCAGCCGATCCTGTTCCTGGAGAATTACCCGATGCTGTCGGTGATCGGCATCGTCAGTTGGGAATGGCTGCCCTTTGCCACGCTGATCCTGCTGACCGCGCTGCAATCGCTGTCGTCCGAGCAGCTTGAGGCGGCGGAAATGGACGGGGCGTCGGCGCTGTCGCGCTTCCGCTACATCATCCTGCCCCATGCCACCCGGGCGATCACCGTGGTCATCCTGATCCAGACGATCTTCCTGCTGGGCATCTTCGGCGAGATCTTCACGACCACGCAAGGCGGCCCCGGATCGGCCAGTACCACCCTGCCCTACATGATCTTCAAGCAGGCCATCGCCGCCAAGGACATCGGGCGCGCGGCCGCGGGCGGGATCATCGCGGTGATCCTGGCGAACATCGTGGCCTATTTCCTGATGCGCGGCATTGGCCGTCACCTCGACGCCTGAAGGAGCACAGAATGGCACGCGCCGTCACCCCCCGCCGCAAGCTGATCACCACCATCGCCGCATGGGCCGTGGCGCTGATCATCTTCTTCCCCGTCCTCTGGATGATCCTGACCAGCTTCAAGACCGAAGCCTCTGCCGTCGCCAACCCGCCGCAGTTCTTCTCGGCCGACTGGACGCTGGAGAATTATGCCGAGGTCTGGGCCCGGTCGGATTATCCGCGGTTCTTCTGGAACTCGGTCGTGATCTCGGTCGGCTCGACGCTGCTGGGCCTTCTGGTCGCGGTGCCTTCGGCCTGGGCGATGGCCTTCGTGCCGGGCCGGAAGACCAAGGACCTGCTGATGTGGATGCTGTCGACCAAGATGATGCCCGCCGTTGCGGTCATGATCCCGCTGTACCTGCTGTTCCAGCGGCTTGGGCTGATCGACACCAAGATCGGTCTGGTCTTCGCGCTGATGCTGATGAACCTGCCGATCATCATCTGGATGCTTTACACCTACTTCAAGGAAATCCCCGGCGAGATCCTTGAGGCCTCGCGGATGGACGGGGCGAGCCTCTGGGGCGAGATCGTGCATGTGCTGACGCCGATGGCGCTGCCGGGCATCGCCTCGACCATGCTGCTGAACATCATCCTGGCGTGGAACGAGGCGTTCTGGACCATCGTCCTGACCACCACCAAGGCGGCCCCCCTGTCGGCCTTCATCGCCAGCTTCTCGGCGCCGCAGGGGCTGTTCTACGCGAAACTTTCGGCGGCATCGGCGATGGCCATCATGCCGATCCTTATCCTTGGCTGGTTCAGCCAGAAGCAACTCGTGCGCGGCCTGACCTTCGGCGCGGTGAAGTGAGGAAATCATGGGCAAGATCGAACTGACCAAGGTCCGCAAGAGCTTCGGCGACGTGCATGTCATCCCGGGGATCGACCTTCAGATCAACGATGGCGAATTCGTCGTCTTCGTCGGCCCCTCGGGCTGCGGCAAGTCCACCCTCTTGCGGCTGATCGCGGGGCTGGAGGATACGTCCTCCGGCACCATCGAGATCGACGGCAAGGATGCGACCAACCTGCCGCCCGCCAAGCGGGGCCTTGCGATGGTGTTCCAGAGCTATGCGCTGTACCCGCACATGACGGTCCGCAAGAATATCGCCTTCCCGCTGAAGATGGCGGGGATGGATCAGGCGGAGCAGGACAAAAGGGTGGACCGCGCCGCCAAGGTGCTGAACCTTGCGAACTACCTCGACCGACGTCCGGGCCAACTGTCGGGCGGCCAGCGCCAGCGGGTGGCCATCGGGCGGGCCATCGTGCGCGAACCGGCGGCGTTCCTGTTCGACGAACCGTTGTCCAACCTTGACGCCGCCCTGCGCGTGGGGATGCGGCAGGAGATCAGTGAACTGCACCAGTCGCTGAAGACGACGATGATCTACGTCACCCACGATCAGGTGGAGGCCATGACCATGGCCGACAAGATCGTGGTCCTGAACGCGGGCAACATCGAACAGGTCGGCGCGCCGCTGGAGCTGTACAACAATCCCCGCAACCTGTTCGTCGCGGGCTTCATCGGCAGCCCGAAGATGAACTTCATCGAGGGCGCCGAAGCGGCAAAGCACAACGCCCATACCATCGGCGTCCGGCCCGAGCATATCACGGTGGGCGCGGGCCCGTGGGAGGGCGTGGTCGGCCTGTCGGAACATCTTGGCTCGGACAGTTTCATCAAGGTCGACGTGGACGGGATCGGCGTGATCAATGTCCGCGCACCCGGTGAAATCCACGTACACCACGGGGATCGTGTCAAGCTGGCCCTCGGCGGCAAGATCCACCGCTTTGACGCGAACGGGCTGGCCATATGAGACTGGCCGGAAAGACCGCCCTGATCACCGGCGCGGCGCGCGGCATCGGCCTGGCCTTTGCCCGCGCCTATCTGGCCGAAGGGGCAGAGGTGGCGATTGCCGACATCAATCTGTCGGCGGCTGAGAAGGCGGCGGAAAGCCTTGGACCCAAGGCCCATGCCATCGCGCTGGACGTGACCCGGCAGGACTCGATTGATGCCGGGTTTGCGGAGGCCATCGGCAAGATGGGCAAGCTGGATATCCTGATCAACAACGCCGCGCTCTTTGTCGCCGCGCCGACGGTCGAGATCACGCGCGCCGATTATGACAAGCTGTTCGCGGTAAACGTGGCAGGCACGCTGTTCTGCCAGCAGGCCGCTGCGCGTCACATGATCGAACGCGGTCAGGGCGGGACAATCATCAACATGGCCAGCCAGGCCGGGCGGCGAGGTGAGGGGCTGGTGGCCGTGTATTGCGCGACCAAGGCCGCCGTGATCAGCCTGACCCAGTCGGCGGGTCTGGACCTGATCAAGCACGGGATCAACGTCAACGCCATCGCGCCGGGCGTGGTGGATGGCGAACACTGGGACGGGGTGGATGCCTTCTTCGCGAAATACGAAGGCAAGCCCAAGGGACAGAAGAAGAAGGAAGTTGGCGCGGCCGTGCCCTTCGGGCGAATGGGCACCGCCGAGGATCTGACCGGAATGGCGATCTTCCTTGCCACGCCGGAAGCGAAATACATCGTCGCCCAGTGCTTCGGCGTGGACGGCGGCAACTGGATGGCATGACCGATGAAACCGCAGCTTCCCGCCTATGACCGCACGAAACTGACGCCCGGCATCGTCCATATCGGGCTGGGCAACTTTCACCGCGCGCATATGGCAGTCTACCTCGACGACCTCTTCGCCAAGGGTCTGGACCACGGCTGGGCGATCCTTGGCGCCGGGGTGCGCGAGGGCGACGCCCGGATGCGCGACGCGTTGAAGGGGCAGGACTGCCTGTCAACCGTGATCGAGCTGGACCCCAAGGGCAAATCGGCCCGGCGGATCGGCTCGATGATCGACTTCCTGCCGGTGGAGGCGGACAACGCCGCCCTGATCGCCGCCATGTCCCGCCCGGAAATCCGCATCGTCAGCCTGACCGTGACCGAGGGGGGCTATTTCATCAACCCGGCGACCGGGCAGTTCGACCCCTCGCACCCCGAGATCGTGGCGGATGCCGCGAACCCGCACCGCACCGCCTTTGGCGCGATCATCGCGGCGTTGAAGGCGCGCAAGGCGGCGGGTGTGGCGCCCTTCACCGTGATGTCCTGCGACAACCTGCCCGGCAACGGCCATGTGACCAAAGCGGCAGTGACGGGCCTTGCGGCGATCAAGGACCCCGCCTTGGCGGACTGGATCGCGGCGAATGTCGCCTTCCCCAACGGCATGGTGGACCGCATCACCCCCGCCACCGGCCCGCGCGAGCGTGAGATGGCGGCAAGTTTCGGTCTGGGCGACGACCCCGTCCCCGTCACCTGCGAACCGTTCCGGCAATGGGTGCTGGAGGATAATTTCCCGCAAGGCCGCCCGGCCTTCGAGAAGGTGGGCGTCACGCTGACCCCGCATGTCCACAATTTCGAGATGATGAAGATCCGCATCCTGAACGGCGGCCACGCGACCATCGCCTATCCCGGCGGGTTGATGGACATCGAATACGTGCACGAGGCAATGGCGGACCCGCTGATCCGCGGCCTGCTGGACAAGGTGGAGATGGACGAGATCATCCCCTATATCCCCCCGGTCCCCGACACCAACCTTGGCGACTACTACCGCCTGATCGTCGAGCGTTTCTCCAACCCCGAGGTCGCCGATACCGAGCGCCGCCTCTGCCTTGACGGGTCGAACCGGCAACCGAAGTTCATCGTGCCGGGGGTCCGCGACGCGCTGGAGGCGGGCGGGTCGGTCGAAGGGTTGGCGCTGGTTTCGGCGATGTGGTGCCGCTACTGCTATGGCGAGACCGACAGCGGCACCCCTATCCCGCCGAACGACCCCGACTGGGAGGCGCTGGTCGTCCGGTCGAAAGCGGCGAAGGCACGCCCGGCGGCCTGGCTGGAAATGACCACGGTCTATGGCGAGCTTGGCCGGGACGCCCGTTTCGCCAAAGCCTTCGAACGGCATCTGAACCGGCTTTGGGCGGTGGGTACGCGGCAGGTTCTGGCCGAGTATCTGGCCTAGCTGCGTCGTCTTCCGCCCCACGCCTTCCACGGGGCGAGCGCCGCCCTTGTCAATGTCCGCCCATCTGGCGGCCGATCTCGGCGCGGTTGGTGTCTTCGACCGCCGCGGCCGGGCCAAGCCTGCCTTCGGACATCACGGCGATGCGGTCGGACAGTTCCAGGATCTCGTCCAGATCCTCGCTGATCAGCAGCACCGCCGCCCCCCGGTTGCGCTGGTCCATGATCTGCGCGCGGATTTCGGCGACCGAAGCGAAGTCGAGGCCGAAACAGGGGTTGGCCACGATCAGCACATCCACGTCGCCCGACAGTTCCCGCGCCAGAACCGCGCGCTGCACGTTGCCGCCCGACAGGGTCTCGATCGGGGCATCGGCAGAGCTGGTCTTGACGTTGTAGCGGCGGATCAGCGCCGCGCCCTCGGCCCGTATCCGCGAGGGCGAGATCAGGCCAAGGCGACCGGCCAGCGGCGGCTTGTCGAAGCGGCGGAAGGCGATGTTCTCGGCCACGCTCATCCGGGGCACCACGGCGTTGCGCAGCGGTTCCTCGGGCAGGCCGAAGACCTTGAAGCGGTCGAGCTGGGTGCGGCGGGGGCTGAAGGGCGTGCCGTCCACCATCAGGCCGCCGCCGGTCATCGGGCGCTGCCCGGCCAGCACCTCGACCAGCGCGGACTGGCCGTTGCCCGAGACCCCGGCGATCCCCAGTATCTCGCCCGAGGCGATGCCCAGCGAGACATGATCGACCACGCGCCGCCCGGTTTCATCCGAGGCACAGACCTTGTCCAGCGTCAGGCGGGGCTGTCCGCGGGCGCGGCTCTGGCGCGGCGCGCGTTCGCGCAGGGTGGTTTCGCCGATCATCATGCGGCTCATCTCGGCCACGCTGCTGGCCTGTGCGTCGCCCCTGCCGGTCACCCGCCCAAGCCGCAGCACGGTGAAGCTGTCGCAAAACGCCTTCACCTCGCGGAACTTGTGGGAAATCATCAGGACGGTGATCTCTTTCCGTTCGGCCATGCCGCGCAGAAGGGTCAGCACCTCGTCCGCTTCGCCCGGTGTCATGACCGAGGTCGGCTCGTCCAGGATCAGGAAGCGCTGGTCCAGATAGAGGAGCTTGAGGATTTCCAGCTTCTGCTTTTCCCCTGCCGAGAGATCGGCCACCTGGGCATCCAGCCGGACCCGGAAGGGCATCCGGTCCATGAAAGCTTCCAGCGCGCGGGTCTCGGCTCGCCAGTTGATGACCGAAGGCGCGTCCGACCGCGCCATCACCAGATTTTCCGCAGCGGTCAGACAGGGCACCAGCGTGAAATGCTGGTAGACCATGCCGATCCCGCGCGCCTGCGCCTGCCGGGGGCTGTGCAGCGACATCCGCGCACCGTCGAGGAGGACCGACCCCGCGTCCGCCTCGTAGAAACCCATGATGCATTTGACCAGGGTGGATTTGCCTGCGCCATTCTCGCCCAGAAGGGCGTGGAAGGACCCGGCCTCGACCTGGACCGACACATCGTCCAGCGCCCGCATCGCACCGAAGATCTTGGTGATCCCCTCGGTCGCCAAGGACAGGGCGCGGGTGGGGGGCTGGACGATCTGGTTCATCAAGGCCCCCGTCATTTCACGATGGACAGTTCGCGCGGCGCTTCCTGCGCGGCGGATTTCGACCGGGCCGAGGCGATCATGATCCCCAGCGTCAGGATATAGGGCGCGGCGTTGAAGAAGTGGTAGCCATAGGTCACGCCGACCGCCTGCAATGACGGGCCAAGAGCCCCCGCCGCGCCGAACAGCAGCGCCGCCAGCACGCAGCGCAAGGGGTTCCAGCGGGCGAAGATCACCAGTGCGACGGCCATCAGCCCCTGACCGGACGACAGGCCCTCGTTCCAGCTGCCGGGATAGGACAGCGACAGGAAGGCGCCGCCGACCCCGGCCAGAAACCCGCCCGCCGCCGTTGCCAGCAGCCGCACCAGGTTGATGTTGACCCCCATCGCCCGCGCCGAGGCGGCGGAATCGCCGACCATCCGCACCGTCAGTCCGGCGCGGGTGTTGCGCAGCGCCCACCACAGCGCGAAGGCCAGCGCGATGCCCACGAAGAACAGCGGATTGACCTGAAGCGCCTGCTGCACCTGCGGATTCTGCGACCAGCTGCCGATCGGCAGCGACTCCAGCCGCGGCGCCGAGGGCTGGATGTAGGGCTTGCCGAAGAAGAAGGCGAGGCCGGTGCCAAGGCTCATGAAGGCCAGGCCGATGGCGATGTCGTTCACCTTGGGCAGCTTGCAGATCCAGCCGTGCGCCGCGCCCAGAACCACGCCCGCCGCCCCGGCTGCCAGCACCCCCAGCCAGGGCGAACCGCTGTTGTAGGACACCGCATAGGCAACCATCGCGCCGAGGATCAGGTTGCCCTCCAGCCCCAGGTTGATGCGCCCCGATTTCTCGGTCAGGCATTCGCCCAAAGCCACGAACAGGAAGGGGGTCGAGACGCGGATCGCACCGCCGATCATGGCGTAGAAGACGATCAGAAGATCGGTGCTCATGTCCGGTCCCTGCTGCTGTGATAGTCGAGGAATGGCAGGCGGCCGTAGAAGGTGTCACTGACCAGAAGGATCAGGAAGATGAACCCCTGCAGCACCAGCATGGTGGCATCGGGCATCTCCATCCGCCGCTGCACCAGCCCGCCCGCGGCATCCAGCGCGCCGAACAGGATGGCGACCGGCACGACGGCCAGCGGGTTCTGTCGCGCCAGGAAGGCGACGAGGATGCCGGTGAAGCCATAGCCCGCCGCCAGCGAGGCATTGGCCTGCCCGTGGATGGCACCGACCTCGAAGAACCCGGCCAGACCGGCGCAGGCCCCGGCAATGGCACAGCAGGTCAGCAGAAGCCGCCCGACGGGCAGCCCCTGCCCCTGCGCAGCCCTGAGGTTGCCGCCGGTCATCCGGGCGGCGAAGCCGAAGCTCGTCCGGGCCATCACCACCCACAGCACCACGGCCAGAACCAGTCCGGCGGCCAGGCCCCAGTGGACCGAACTGCCGAACATCTCGCCGATGCGCAGATCGGGGCCAAGCGGCTGGGTCGAGGGCTTGTTGGCCGAGCCGGGGTCGCGGAACGGCCCTTCGATCAGGAAGCTGGCGATGGCAATGGCGATATAGGTCAGAAGCAGCGACGAGATCGTCTCGTTCACGCCGCGCACATGCTTCAG